>Ga0208693_1003375_pt1 | contig 9932 bp, 6 predicted proteins | sample AD_UKC071_MetaG_FD_184438 | JGI IMG/M metagenome (GOLD analysis project Ga0208693, IMG submission 184438) | Active sludge microbial communities of municipal wastewater-treating anaerobic digesters from USA - AD_UKC071_MetaG (SPAdes) (version 2) | ecosystem: Engineered > Bioreactor > Anaerobic >... | reverse complement strand
CCGTGTCCTGGTCAATCGTTGAAACTCTTAAGTAGCCGTAAATTCTAAATTGCCTTAGCCTCGGGTGAGCCTTCGTCTTAATCTTGGTAGTAGGCATATTAACCCCCCTTTCATCTTCCTTTTTTGACATAATTAGGATTTTTCAATTTAATTATAAAGGAAAAGAAAGAGAAAGTCAAGCCTTTTTTCTATATATTTAGTTATAATTTATATGATCGGTTTCCCTATTATACGATCGACGGAAGCAAACGGAGGGGGAATAAAGATAAATGGGGTAAATGTGTCTGGTGATATTTTATGAGAGGGACTGGAGTTTCTCGTTTGAGCTGGAAAACATTCTAGAGGGAGATTTCTTTCAAGCCGACGAGTTACCGGAGGTGCTTGATAGCATGAGTGAGGCCCGTGAGCCAGGTTCTCATAGAATCTTCTGTGTTTGTTGAGCGCTTTGGTGAATGGGTGGAGGAAGATCGGAGCAAGAACCACTTTAGTACGCACGATTCTTTTGGCAGAATTATTAAGCGGGAATTCTATGAGCCTGATGATTCACTTCAATCGCTAGCCATTTATGAGAGAGACGAATCAGGAACGCCCTCTGTGTCAAGATAGGTGAGACACCTTCCATCCCGAATTTAGTGTAGAGGGTGGGAGAGGTGGATAGAAGATGGCTGTAGATAAGAGTGAAGCGCAAGGCACGAACAAACCCAAAGGGACACCAGGAAGTTCTGATCGGGCGGTACCGAATCCCGAGGTGGTGGCGCGTGCAACCCGGCGGACCTTCTCTGCGGAGTACAAGCTTCGGATCCTAGAAGAAGCTGACGCCTGCACGCCCGCGGAAAGGGGTGCGTTGCTACGTCGCGAGGGGCTATATGCCTCTCATCTGACCCACTGGCGGAAGCAACGAGAGAAGGGATCTTTAGCAGCCCTGGCACCACAGAAGCGAGGACCTAAGAAAGACCCAGATCAATCTAAGTCTCGCAGGATTGCCGAACTGGAACGTGAGGTAGAGCGGCTACGGGCCAGACTGGAGAAAGCTGAAACCGTGATTGAGGTGCAAAAAAAAATCTCAGATCTGCTTGGCTTTCCTGCCCAGGAGAAGTCCAGTGGCAGGAGCAGTTGATCGAGGGTGTAGAGGAGCTTGCTGCCCTTGTCGGTACGGCGGAGGCGTGTCGAGTGCTTGGTGTTCCCCGGGCGACCCTATACCGCAGGCGTAACCCTAAGCGGCCGACAGAGGAGGCGGTGAAGGCAAAACCAGCCCGAGCTTTGTCCGATGACGAAAAAAAGGAGGTGCTTTCGGTGCTTCATTCTGAACGCTTTGTCGATCAGGCTCCCGCCGCTGTGTACGCCACCCTACTTGACGAGGACGGTATCTACCTTTGCTCCATTAGAACCATGTACCGCATTCTGGAGGAACACGACGAGGTGCGGGAACGACGTGACCAGCTTCGCCACCCCAGTTACCGGAAGCCCGAATTGCTCGCCACTAGCCCAAATCAGGTGTGGTCTTGGGACATCACCAAACTGCTGGGACCCGTTAAGTGGACGTACTTCTACCTTTACGTCATCATGGATATTTTCAGCCGCTACGTCGTCGGTTGGATGATTGCCCAGCGCGAGAGTGCAACCCTTGCCGAACGCTTAATCGCCAGCACAGTGGAAAAACAGCAGATTCCGCCCGGTCAATTGACGGTGCACGCAGATCGCGGATCAGCGATGACCTCGAAGACAGTGGCCTTCTTATTGGCTGATCTTGGCATCACAAAAACGCACAGCCGACCGTACACAAGCAACGACAATCCGTTCTCGGAAGCTCAATTCAAGACGCTAAAGTATCGGCCGGAGTTTCCCGAACGTTTTGGTTCGATTCAGGATGCTCGTGCCTTTTGTCAGGGCTTCTTCGACTGGTATAACAAGAGCCACCGGCACTCAGGGATCGGTCTGCTCACTCCGGAGGCTGTACACTATGGCCGGGCGGGTGAGGTATTAGCCAGAAGGCAACAGACACTCGATGCCGCATACGCGGCGCATCCAGAGCGTTTTGTCAGGAAGGCCCCACAGGCATCTGCTGCCCCAACGGCGGTGTGGATCAACCCGCCCAACGGCAATGGCAATGGCTCAACATTTCACTAAATATAGCTCGCAGGTGTCTCACAGAGCTTGACATCTTCCGGGCTCGACTGGTGAACCGACCACGTCACCGGCCTTCTTTATTTAAAACAAATCCCGTTCAGTATGTATAACAGCAGGGCCCATCGTTGACCGTGCAACGTTTTCCCGGGTAGACGACGCGGGGTTAAGTCCCTCAAGAAACGACCCACTCCTTGCAGAGTTCTTCGGTTTGCTTAAGTACCAGTTCCGTCGCCTGTTCCCGCTTGTCCGGCGGATAGCCGTATTTCCGTAAGATGCGTTTGACCAATACCCGCAGTTGGGCACGCGCACTCTCTCTTCGGCTCCAGTCCACAGTCACACTGTTGCGCACCCTATCCACCAACTCGCGGGCAATTCCCTTCAAAGTTTCATTCCCAAGGACCTGTACGGCGCTTTCATTGGCCGCCAAAGCATCGTAAAAGGCCACTTCGTCTTCGGAAAGCCCAAGTTTCTCACCCCGGCGGCGGGCGACCTGCATCTCTTTGGCGATGGCGATCAATTCCTCAATAACCTGTGCGGCCTCGATAGCCCGGTTGTGATACTTTTTGAGCGCTTCCTCGAGCAGCTCGGAAAAGGCCCGCGATTGCACGACGTTCTTCCTGAAACGCACCCGGATTTCATCTTGCAAGAGTTTTTTCAGGGTCTCAACCGCCAGGTTCTTGTGAGGGAGTCCACGAACTTCCGAAAGAAACTCATCCGAAAGGATAGAGATGTCGGGCTTGTCCAACCCCGCCACAGCGAAGACGTTCACGACCTCCCGCCCGGAGACCGCCCTGGAGATGAGCTGACGCACCGCTGCGTCCAGCTCTTCCGGAGTGCGCTCCGACGCACTGACGGTGGTCTTGACCAGCATGGCGCGGATCTCCTGAAACAGGGCCACCTCGTCGCGGATCGCCAACGCCGCCTCGTGCGGCACCGCCAGCGCAAAGGCCTTCGAGAGGGCCGTCACGGCATCCAGGTAGCGCTTCTTACCGTCCTGCTGGCCAAGAATGAAATCCATCGCCGCGGCGATGCCTTGCAAGCGCTCCTGTGGCTCGGCTTCCAGCAGCCGCCGATAGTCGAATCCATACAGGATGCCGCGGACGACTTCGTATTTTTCCTGCATCACCGCCACGGCTTCGCTCTGATCGAAAGCCGCTTTGCCGCGCCCGCCACTTTCCGCATACACAGCCAGCGCTTTCTTGAGCGAATTGGCAATGCCCAGATAATCCACCACCAGCCCGCCGGGCTTATCGCGAAACACGCGGTTTACGCGGGCGATGGCTTGCATCAAGTTGTGGCCGCTCATCGGCTTGTCGATGTACATAGTGTGCAAACAGGGCGCATCGAAGCCGGTCAGCCACATGTCCCGCACGATCACCAGTTCCAGTTCGTCGTCCGGGTCCTTGAATCGTCGCGCCAGCAAATCGCGAGCCGTTTTGTTCCGTATGTGCGGCTGCCAATCGGCGGGATCCGAGGCGTCGCCAGTCATTACCACTTTGATCTTGCCTTTGGCATCGTCGTCGCTATGCCACTCCGGGCGTAGCGCCGTGAGCGCTTTATACATCTCCACGCAGATGCGGCGGCTCATGCAGACGATCATGCCTTTGCCGAACAGCGCCTCGCGCCGACGCTCCCAATGCGCCACCAAATCCTCGGCCACAAGTCGAATGCGTTTTTCCGCCCCCACGAGTGCTTCTAGGGACGCCCATTTGCTCTTCAGCCGTTCTCTGCGGGCGTCGTCTTCCTCATCTTCGGTGATCTCCTCAAACTCCTCATCCAGCCTCGGCTTTTCAGACTCCTCGAGTTCGATTTTCGCCAGGCGGCTTTCGTAGTAAATGGGTACCGTGGCGCCATCCTCCACCGCTCGCTGGATGTCGTAGATGGAAATGTAATCGCCGAAGACCGCGCGGGTGTTGCGGTCGTCCTTTTCGATGGGCGTGCCGGTGAACCCGATGAACGAGGCGTTGGGCAGGGCGTCACGGATGTGGCGCGCGAAACCGTCGATGAAGTCGTACTGGCTGCGGTGAGCCTCGTCGGCGATGACGACGATGTTGCGCCGCTCGGAAAGCAGAGGGTAGCGATCGCCTTTCTTATCGGGAAAGAACTTCTGGATGGTGGTGAAAATCACGCCACCGGAGGCCACCTGCAACAGTTCCCGCAAATGGGCGCGGCTTTCCGCCTGCACTGGTGTTTGCCGCAGAAGTTGCTGATTTGCGGCGAAGGTACCGAAGAGCTGGTCGTCCAAGTCGTTGCGGTCGGTGATGACGACTACGGTTGGATTCTCCATCGCCGGGTGGCGGATGACTTTGCCAGCGTAGAACACCATGGAGAGGCTCTTGCCCGAGCCTTGGGTATGCCAGATCACGCCGGCGCGGCGATCGCCGAAGCGAGTTGCGTATTCGGCGGAAGGCTCTTTGACGGAAAAGGGGTCGGCCACCTCGGCTTCGATGAATCGGGCATAAAGCGCATTCGGGTCACCTTCGATGCCACAGGCGATCAATGTAGAGGCCAGCGCCTGGTTGACGGCGTGATACTGATGGTAGCCCGCGGCCTTCTTGGCTATGTCGGCCGTGCCACCGCCGTTATCCTCAAACGTAATGAAATTCAAGACATAATCCAAAAATCGGCGCGGCTCCAGCATGCCCCGCAGCAACGTCGTTATCCCCGCTTGGAGGACGCCCTCGCTCTGCTTTTCGTTGCCCGGCTCACGATAAAGGTCGGTGCCGTCGATGGTGCGCCAGGGCATGAAGCGGTCCCAGCCGCTCGTGAGCGTGCCGAAGCGCGCTTGCATGCCGTCGGAGATCATCAAAAGTTCGTTGTAGGCAAACAGCGACGGGATTTCTTCCTTGTAGGTCTGAAGTTGATTGAACGCGGACCGCAAAGACGCCTGGACGGCGCCGGGATTTTTGAGTTCGACCACTACAAGCGGCAAACCGTTGACGAAGAGGACGATATCCGGCCGCCGCTCCTTCTTGTTTTCGACGACGGTGAACTGATTGACCGCCAGCCAATCATTGTTTTCCGGGTGATCGATATCCAGCAGCCAAACCTTGCCGTGCTTCTCCCCTTCCGGTCCCATCCAGGAGACGTCTACGCCGTCGGTGAGCAGGCGGTGGAAGCGGCGGTTGTTTTCCACGATCGCTGGACTCTCAGACGTCAACACCTGGCGCAGCGCCTCTTCGATGGCAACCGGCGGCAGCTCGGGATTGATGCGCTCGAGGGCCTCCCGAAGGCGACCGACCAGCACTACGTCACTGTAACGCCCGCGTTCCGGCCAAGGTCCGTCCGGGGCGATGTCCGGCCCGAAGACAGTCTGCCAGCCTAGGGCGTGTAGTTCGTCCAGGACCATCTTTTCGATAGCGTCTTCGGTAAGACTACTCATTGACGATCCCGCCTTTGATTTCTCGTGCCAGCCACTCAAGCAAGGGCTCCATCTGGTCTTCGCTCAAACCATCGATTTGTGCCAGACGCATGAGCCGCTTCAAGGTCACGCGCACCGTCGCCCGCTTCGATTTACGTTTCGACCAATCCGTCACCGCGAGCTGCTCCATCTCAGCGAGCAGCCTGTTCACGAAGCGCAGTACCTCCTGCGCTTGAGTGTCCTCGCCGTTCAACAAGCCGTGAATCACGAACTCATAAAGGGGATGAACCTTTGCCCGGTACTTTCCCTCATACGCATCGAGAAGCTGCAATTTCGATGGCTCTGGGGCCGGCTCCACCGGATTCGTTGCCGTCCCTGAGACCACGGCCTTGCCCGCCTCTGCGTCCGCTTCCGAGACAGGCTCGGGCTCTTGCTCGGGTTTTATGGTCGAAACATCCTGCAACGCTTCGAGCACACTTATGTAGGCCTGCCGGTCCAGGTGGTACAGTAACTCACTGGGCGGCACTCGGAGTTCGATGGCATCATCCGGTGTCTGGTTGCCGGCCACAATGCGCACCACCAAGACGCCTTCTTCGAGGTCTACCTCGCTCTCCAGCGTACATCCCGCGTCGATTCGCTCGTTCAGATGCCGGAAGCGATCCGGCGGTTCTCTGGTAGTGCGGAGATTCGGTTGTTTGCCATCATAGGCACTGAGGATTAAATCAATGACGGAATCAGCCGACAGTAGATACACCCGCGCATGGCGGTTTGAAAGCGAGTCGAAAAAGCCGTCCTTACCGTGGGCCACAGTCCCGTCCTGATTGCGTAGCTCGTTGAGTGCTATGGCAAGTTTGTTGTGCGCTGAAACCACCTTGCCCAGCGGACCCACACCTCGCTGGTTGCGCAGTCCTAGGGCATCCAGCACACAGGAAAGCAGATCCGCTGTCGAGGGCGTGGAAGATACCGGTGGCGTGGCACCAAGTTCGTTGATGACCGTCCAACACACTGTCTCTAAAAAGGATTTTGTTAACTCGATTAGACTGCTGCCTTCCTTCTCATACGTGTTCACGAGATCGTCGTAGTGCTGCCTCAGGTTTGGTGCATGGGGCCAGCGTTCGTACGCTGCTCGGAAAGCAGGGGCGACCTCGTCCAACGCACGCTTCACAGCGCATCCTCTAAAATCTTCTCCACATCCGGCACGCGCAGTTCGCCGGATATGAGCTTGGGTAGCAGAGTGTCGCGGAGGAAGGCAAGGGTGCGCGATTCCATTTCATTGTCTACCTGCCTTTTGAACATTTTACCAAGTAGTTTGTCTGCTACATTGAGTATGGTCTCTGTGGATACGGCGCACTTTGCTTCAGAAAGATGATGACGTCGAATATGTCCCATCGTTGTAGCCTTATCAGAGGCAATAAGGATGAATCGTTGCAGGTGATGCCTTATCCATTCGTAGAAGAACCATTTTGGATATTGTTTAGATGTAACCTTGAATAAGTGCTGATTCAGTGCGGCACGACCACCACACCAGACCTTTACCATCAATGAGCCAGACCATGAGAACACGACATCTCCATTTTCCAAGATACATTCTTTTCTGATATAGGCACTTGCCCACTCATCGCTGTCTGCACGTCCAGAACGCAACTGAGCAATTTTGACCACAGGCAAGCGAGCCTCTCCAGGACTTGGTCGGTATTTTTGAAGAGCCAAGCCATTTTGGAAATGAGCAATTTCATCCAGCGCCTTCACCTCCCACCCCTCCGGAATCGGCCCCAGTTCCGAATCCACGAAGCGGTCCGGGAAAAGGCGAAGGATCTCCTCAGGCAGCCCTAGGCGTTCGAGGTTTTCGCGGTAGTGGGCAGCGCGGTCGGCGAATTTGTCGGGGACGGGGTTGCCGGCCTTGAGGGCGTTCACCACCACCGGGTCGAAGTCCACGAACCAGGACTTAAACAACGCCTGCGCCATGGCCTCCAGCGTTTCGTTCATGCGCCGGTTGAGTTCGATCTTGTCGTCAAGCGTGCCCAGGATGCGGGCGATGCAGCGTTGTTCAGTCAGAGGGGGGAGTGGAATATTCCAAGAGTCAAACGTTTTTTTCGTAATGGTTTCAAATACAGTTCCGTACGTGAGAGCCCTCGCTTCTGCCAATGTGGCATTGAGCGCGTAATACAAATAATCTGCGGAAATGTCATCTCCTCTAGGAACAAGCCCGTAACAAGTCTGATTGAACGTCATTTCGCGACCAAGCCGCGCTATTGCACCTACGGTTCCCCTAGCTGTTATGACAATCGTCCCTAGAGGGAGCAGTTTCGCGGCGCTATTTGCAAGCCCTTGCCACGTGATTCTCTTCTCCGTGCCGTAGATAAACCGACCATTTGTTGAGGCAATATCCTTCGCGGTTGCCCACGGAATCGTCCCGCCTTCCCAATATTCAGGTTTTGCCTTGGCAGGCGTACCGCCAAGGACAGGCTCTGCAATGTCAGAGACGGCAACCCGTTGCCACTCACCCCCCATAGCCCAGCACCTCCAGGTTCTTCTTAATCTCCGCCTCCAGGCGCCGCGCCTCGTTGAACTGCTCGTAAAGCGTGGCGGTCAGTTCGGCCATCTTCTCCTCGAAGGGCACGCCGTCGTCTTCCTGCTCTTCCACGCCGACGTAGCGGCCCGGGGTGAGAACATAGCCGTGCTGACGGATTTCTTTGATGGTGGCCGACTTCCACCAGCCGGGTTTATCTTTGTAGCCGTCGCCCTTCTTCCAGGCGTGATAGACGCCGGCGATCTGCCGGATTTCTTCTTGCGTCAGTTCCCGGTGCACCCGATCCACCAGGTGGCCCATGCGCCGAGCGTCGATAAAGAGGGTTTCGCCCTGCCGATCGCGGAAGCCACGCTTGGGATCGGCCTTTTTGTTGCGGGTGATGAACCACAAGGCGACGGGAATTTGGGTCGTGTAAAAAAGCTGCCCCGGTAAAGCCACAATACAGTCCACCAAGTCGTCTTCGATGATGCCCTTGCGGATGGCGAGTTCGGCCTTGGTGGAAGTCGAAAGGGAACCATTTGCCATCACGAAACCGGCGATGCCGTTAGGGGCTAAGTGATAGATAAAGTGCTGGATCCAGGCGTAGTTGGCGTTCCCCACAGGTGGCACGCCGTACTTCCAGCGTTGATCATCGGTCAGCCGCTCGCCGCCCCAGTCGCTCATGTTGAAGGGCGGATTGGCCAGCAGGTAGTCCGCCTTGAGATCCTTGTGGAGGTCGTTGTGGAAAGTATCAGCAGACGCAGGCCCCAGGTCGGCGTCGATGCGGCGAATGGCCAGGTTCATCTTGGCCAGCCGCCAGGTGGTGGGGTTGGACTCCTGACCGTAGATGGCGATGTCGCCAATCTTCCCGCCGTGGGCTTCCACGAACTTTTCGGACTGCACGAACATGCCGCCCGAGCCGCAGCAGGGGTCGTACACGCGTCCTTTGTAGGGCTCGATCATCTCGACCAGCAGCTGCACCACGCACTGGGGCGTGTAGAACTCCCCGCCGCCCTTACCCTCGGCCGCGGCGAACCGGCCCAGGAAGTATTCATACACCCGCCCTAGAGGGTCCTTGACCCCGGATTCCTTCGCCTTAAGATCGATGTCCCCCACGAGCTTGACCAATTCGCCAAGGCGGATTTTGTCTAGAGTGGGACGTGAGTAATCCTTAGGAAGTACCCCTTTGAGACTCGGGTTCTCGCGCTCGATGGCGGCCATCGCCTCGTCAATCACTTGGCCAATGGTGGGTTGGGCCGCCTGCTCCTGAATCTTCTCCCAGCGGGCTTCCTGCGGCACCCAAAAGATGTTGGCGGCCAGATACTCGTCCCGATCTTCAGGATCGGTGTATTCCGTCTCCTGCTTGGCTTTAAGCTCCTCGTACTTTTCCTGGAAAGCGTCGGAGATGTACTTCAAAAAGATAAGACCAAGCACTACGTGCTTGTATTCGGCCGCGTCCATATGGCCACGTAACTTGTCGGCCATTTGCCAGAGCTTGTCTTCAAAGCCCAGGTTGGCACCGTTTTGTTTTCCCAACGTCATCCTGCCTCCTTTTGGTGCAAAGGTGTGCCTGACGCTTCAGCACTCACCAGATCCTCAAAGTGACTGACCTTTTTAAAGTGGTGCTCGACGACGACAAACTTCACCCTTTCGCGGTACAAAGGTAGTCCAACAGCTCATCCACGATGGTGTCGTTCCTACCCGCCCCGATCGCGGTGTTCCAGCCAATTCCTGAAGCCAACACAAAGGATTCTTCTACAAGTATACATCGAAAAGGCTGTAAGCGTCAAACGGAGCACACCTTCACGGATAGCGTCAAGCTACTGTAGGATCGAAGACCCAATGCCACCCTGTTGCGACGAGTTGAATGTGTTCTTTTGTTCGGATTAGAAAGTGAAAGTAGCGTTCGCGATCCGTCGCAGCAAAGGTCCCCAG
>Ga0208693_1003369_pt1 | contig 9942 bp, 10 predicted proteins | sample AD_UKC071_MetaG_FD_184438 | JGI IMG/M metagenome (GOLD analysis project Ga0208693, IMG submission 184438) | Active sludge microbial communities of municipal wastewater-treating anaerobic digesters from USA - AD_UKC071_MetaG (SPAdes) (version 2) | ecosystem: Engineered > Bioreactor > Anaerobic >... | reverse complement strand
CAACGCGCGGGATTTCGGTGTGGTCGGCGATGGCGAGGCGAACGATACCGCCGCACTGCAGTCATGGTTGACGCATATCGTCTCCAACCATAGGAGAGGGTGGCTGCCGAACGGCACCTACAAGATCACCGACACCTTAATTGCGCCACCGGGCTATGGGTGGTCGATAATCGGCGAGAGTCAAGATTCCACCATCCTGAAACAGTTTTCGGATAACATTCCGATACTCCAGTTGGGCACCGCGGAAAATAGCTCGCACAGCTATTCCCTGGACAGCATTAACTTCTCCTATGCGGCCAAGCAAACCGCATCGCATGTGAACGCGAACGCGATTGACTTCCGGAATCCAATCAATGGCACCGGGAGTACTTACTACTGCTCTTTCAAGCGTCTGCAGTTCTACAATGGCCATTATGCCCTTAAGTACCCGGTGAATGCCTACGGCCCTTGGGGCTGCTCTTGGGATGAACTCTATATGTCGGATATGTCTGGGGGACTCCTCGATTGTACTGGGGCCCTGAGTTCTGCGGCGAACAATACGTGGGGCCGAGCGACGATGAACTGCTCTGGGGCGGTCGGTCCGATCTTCAAAAACTGGACCTGCTACAACACCACGGTGGGTGTCCTGGAATTCATCAATGCAGATCGCGGTCCGCAACTTATCGCTACCGGAAATGCCTTTTCTGCAGATATCGGCGCGATCAAGCTGGAAATTGGGCAATACACCGGTGCGGGATTCGGGCTGATCAACTTTTCCGGCGATTACTATGTCCGTGTTGGGAATCTGCAGATTGGTCCGGGAAATTTTGCGCCGAGCTCCGGAATCCTCTCCGCCGTCAACGCCGGTGGCGGGGCAACCTCCGACAATAGCTTCCTCGAGATCAACACAGTCGTGCTGGCATCATCAGCAGGGGAGGGGTACGAGAAGGGCTATGGAGGACTTTCGGGTCCCGTTGTGGCGTTTACCGGCGGAGGGCCACCCAACAGGAGAATCAGCGTAAACACGGTTCAACTGAGCGGAGGCTGGACCCTTCAGTCCAGTCAGTCATCCCCCACGGGGAACTACCTGACCGTCCGCAGTTGGGTCAACGGCGCACTGTCCCAAGATATAGGAGATTCTGACTATAAAGTCACCGTCGGAAGCCCGAATGTGGTGACCTTCAACAGTCCCTTCACGGCCCCGCGAACGATCACCCTGCCTGCCGCGGACGGAAACGATCTGTGCGCCGGCCTTTACTATGAATTCGTATTCGATGGATCGATCAATGGCGGAAATATCGCGGTGATAAAACACGGCGAAGAGGTCCTCGGCGTCCAAAAGGTCGATGGGAAGAAGATAAACTACATGTGGCGACGCGGCGCCAACGGTGGAGAATGGATTCTCACGGGGACGGTGGACGTAGGTCGATCCGAGCTAAGCGCCGGCAAAAGCGGATGACACTCTGTCGCGCGAATAGAGGCGCTCTGGACCTGTTCTAACTCGTGAACCCACCACAGAATGACGCCTGAGTATGAACGAGAATGCTTCTTCGACACCTCAAAATTGAGATATATCGGATCCAACGTGATCATGGGAAAGACCCTAAGGATCAGGCAGGCAGGTCCCACTCATCGCCGAACTGGAGACCGGGCTGACCAACGCCCGCACTTAGGGCTACAACCGCATCGTCAAGCAAGTCGCGCGCAATCGCGTTCGGCTTCCGCAACCCCGACAACCAACGCCGCCGCGTACGGTGGGCCTGCACCCTCCGATCACGACGGGTCACACCCTGCCGGGACAAACGCCACTGCCAACTGAGGAGACTCAAAATTTCTCCACGCGCGCTGGTACGGATTCGGACTGACCGAGTTGACAGCGTGATAACCGCTACAGCCCTCAGGCTCTCGGCATGTATGCGACGCTCGGATGATTGAGCAGCAGAGGGACTGCCGGAGTAGATGGGGGAGCGGACCTGCTGTTAGCATGGCACCAAGGCAGTCGTCAAAAGAGCCCGAATTCGAATGGGAGAGACGAAATGAGTAAGTTTTATTCGAAGGTTGACTCGGATAAACACTTACCTGTGGTCGCGCCGAAATCTAACTTCACATCGGGTCGGAGGGATGTGATAAACGGAAGCCAATTTCTCCAGTTCGCGACCATGAATATGAGAAAAGGCGCCATTTCCGAACCTCACCGGCGCATCTGGAAAGTTCGAACGGCGTCTGTTATCGCACAGGAAAGCTGGATGGTAATTCAAGGCAGCGGTAAGGCGATTTCTTACGATTTGGAACACTCGCCCGTCGCTGAAGTCGTGCTTTTTCCTGGCGACGACAGTTTTACTCTTGAGGGTGTTCGCAACTATCTAGTCCCCGATGAAGAGATGCTTGACTGCGAGTGCAAAACCGGACTCTACGGGGGACGGCACAACGGCAAGTCCTTTCTCGATAGCGAGCGGGTATGACTGAAAAGCGCGCGAAGAATCGCTCTGACTTCGGAAACCGCGGCGGTCTCATGAGTCTGGGCTCTGATGTTTACGTTCATGAAACTGCTGTGATAAAGAGGCCGCAGCATGTGAGCATTGGATCGCACGTCGCGATTGATAATGGGGTCATTATTTCCACAAAGCTGTCCGTTGGTGATTATGTGCATATTGCGCCCTATGTCGTAATGATAGGAGGCGAGGGCTCGAGCGTCGAGATAGGCGACTTCGCGTTTGTCGCGGCCGGCACGAAGATAGTGGCCGGTTCGGAGAAGTACACCGGCGAAGGGCTAGTTGGACCTACGATTCCAATCGAATATCGCGAAGTCTCTTACTCGGCTGTGAAGTTTGAGCGGTTCGCCGGTTGCGGTGTTAATTGTTCTATAATGCCAGGGGTAACGTTATCGCAAGGTGCAATTCTGGGTGCTAACAGTCTTTTGACAAGTGATGCCGAACCTTGGACGATCTATGTCGGGTCGCCGGCGAAGCCAGTCAAGTCGCGACTGCGAGAGGTTTGTATCGATAATGCAAGGAAGCTCGGTTACTCCTACAACGACTAGGTCCTGTGTGATCGAGCGCTGGGCCTCTACCTTGATTACCTTGATTTGCGGCTAGGGTTATGGGTCTGCTTGGATTGCTAGTTATGGGACCACCGGCGCGTGGCGTCGGTGGTCCTTCATTATTCGTTCGATCGGGCGTGACAGATTAACTAGTAGTGCCACCCGCGAACCCCGCGTGTACGTCGATAAGGCCTTGGGACCCATCTGTTTGGTAACTGAGTCCAGCCATGACTAAGTTCTCGCGTCCAAACGTCGTAATAGTTGTTACTAGCAAAGTAACCTTGCGGCAACCGAGAACTAGGGCCTAAATGTCCCGCACCTTGACATTAGCTGACTATGAATTCCTTATCGGCCGCTTGGCCCTCGTAGGGGCCAGTCTTGTACTCATAGACGAGAGTACCGTCCTCCAGTATCAAGTAGTTGTGGCCCCCTTCGAGGGTGAAACTCGCATCACCCTCGGCGAGAACGACTTCTTGCAAAACCGTGTTATCCAGGTCGTAAAAAACCGCTCTGACCCGCCCGCGGACTATCAACCAACTCTCCTGCGCAATAACTTTCTGCGAACGCTCTTTCCAGATGTGCCGGTGAGGTCTGAACGTCGTACCCTCGTTCATCTTCAGCATCGAGCACTGAATGAACTGGTCGTCGGCAATAAGGTCTTGCCTACCGGACTGAAAGTCCGACGCTCGGGCAACCAAGTGGAGTAGCTTTCTAGGATCTATTTTTGAGTAGATACGTTCCATTGCAAAATCCTCCGAAATACCCCTCTTGTCGTATTGGCATGAGCCGATCGGTGAGCAACAAATGACTCTAGCAGCCTGCGCGGTGAGCCTCGCCCATTCCCTGTCGGCCGCGGTACCCAACGGCGCCCCAAGCAACCGGCAGCCTGATCCCGGTCCCGCACTCGCCGTCCTTCCGCGCTGCTTACGCACACAGATAGCAAGGACATACTTCCTCGGGGCCGAGTTCGTTAGGGCTAACGTCAGCGTATATATTGAGCGATCGTGCGTAGTGCTCCTCTGCATGAAGATAGATCGATCGTCGTCTTCTAAGAGGGCACGACGGGAGACGCTTCGTCACAGGTCGAGCAGGATGGAGGTGGCCTGGCATGTTCGAACTGGTTGAGGAATTCGAAAAGCAGATCGCTTCATTTTTTGGCGCAGCCTACGCAGTTGCGGTCGATAGCTGCACGCACAGTCTTGAATTGGCGCTCCGATACCTCGGTGAGAAGTCGATTTCCGTCCCCAATCGCACCTACGTTTCCATACCGTTTCTGGCCCCCAAGTTAGGTATAGAGCTGGAGTGGCGGGATGAGCAGTGGACCGATTACTACTACTTGACGGACAAGGTCATAGATGCTGCCGTTCTTTGGGAGCGTAACTCGTATATTCCCGGGACGATGATGGCCTTGAGCTTCCAGTATCAAAAGCACCTCTCGCTCGGGCGGGGTGGCGCACTGCTTCTCGACGATCGGGATACGGCAGGCGAAATAAAGAAGATGTCGTACGACGGGCGAATGCCCGGAATTCCGTGGCGTAACCAAAACATATCCACAATTGGATATCACTACTACATGACGCCTGAGACAGCCCAGCTTGGGCTCGAAAAATTGCCTGAGGCAGTTGCCTCGCCGCCTAGGCAGTGGGTCTATTACGATTGGCCTGACCTAACGAAAATGGACGTATTCCGGAGCGGAAGTTGAGCATGCCAAATAAAAAGGCTTTCATCACTGGCATTGCCGGCCAAGACGGCAGTTACCTTACTGAGCACCTGTTGGGCTTGGGTTATGAGGTTCACGGCATTGTGCGACGGAACTCGGTGTCTGAACAGCAGCAGACGCGGATTGACCACGTCAACGACAGCATTCATGCGTACTACGGCGACATGAGCGACCAATCCGGCTTGGAAAGGTTGCTCCGAGAAATCCAGCCCGACGAAATATACAACCTCGCCGCTCAAAGTCACGTCCGCATTTCTTACGACATACCGCACTTCACCGCTCAAACCAACGCGGTTGGCGTGCTAAATATCCTGGAAGCTTTCAGAAGCGCCTGCCCGGGGGCAAAGTTTTACCAAGCCAGTTCGTCGGAGATGTTCGGCAGTTCCGTTGATCCAGATGGCTTCCAACGGGAATCGACGCCAATGAGGCCAGTGTCGCCCTACGGTTGTGCAAAGGTATTTGCGTTCAACATCGTTCACAATTATCGCAACGCCTACAAGCTACATGCGTCGAATGGCATTCTGTTCAACCACGAGTCCCCGCGAAGGGGTTCCAACTTCGTCACCAACAAAGTGGTGAAGAGCGCAGTCCAAATAAAGCTGGGGATGCGTGAAGAGCTCGAACTCGGGAATCTTGACGCCTATCGCGACTGGGGCCATTCGAAAGATTACGTCCGTGCGATGCATCTGATTCTCCAGCAGGATGCCCCTGATGATTGGGTGGTTGCGACGGGTGAAACCAGGTCGGTTCGGGATATGTGCAAGTACGTATTCGGGTTTCTCGATCTCAACTATGAGGATCACGTGATTCAAAATCAGAAATTTCTTCGGCCCGAAGAGTTGCCGTACCTCAAGGGGGATTCCACCAGGATAAGAAGTGAGCTCGGCTGGAGCCCGAGCTACACCTTCGAGGCGATGATGGATGAGATGATCGAGTCCTGGCTCAAGTTCTTTGGGCAGTAGGGTCGATCACACTTCAGAAAGTGGGACCACGATGGGGTCAGCCTATGTTAAGTCTCGCGGCGATCTGTATCTGTTCTTGAGGAACCGCCTGAAGAAGTTACTACCATCGGGTTTCAAGGCATTGCTGAAGCGGGCCGATCCAATTCATCTCGCCTGGAACAAGGATGAGCCGAAGACGTGGCCCGCAGATCCCGCAGGTGGCGGGGTTGGTTTCGATCGGTATGAATACTCATTGTTCTCTCAGAATGGTGAAGACGGCATCCTTCGATATCTTTTCAGCGAGATAGGGTTCGGTTCGAGGCAGTTTCTTGAGTTCGGTTTCGAGGGAACTGAGAACAACAGCTTGAGGCTCGTTCTAAAGGAAAATTTCAGCGGTCTTTTCATCGATGGTTCCAAATTATGCGTAGATCAATTCAACAAGGCCGCACGCGCATCTGGCGTAACGCGGGCGAGGGCGTTGTGTGCCTTTTTGACTGTCGACAACCTCGAGGAAACCTTATTCGACGCAGGTGTTCCATCCGATCTCGACTTGTTGTCAATTGACGTTGACGGAGTCGATTACTGGCTTTGGGATTCACTGACATACGTGTCGCCCCGTATTGTTGTCATCGAATACAACGCGAGTTTCGGTCCGCAGCGCTCCATTACTGTGCCGTACGAACCTGATTTCGACAGAGTTGAAAAGCACCCTAGTACCTTTTATCACGGTGCGTCCCTGAGTGCCCTTGTGAAACTGGGAATGAAAAAAGGTTATAGCTTGGTGGGTTGCGATAGTAACGGCGTGAATGCCTTCTTTGTCCGGGACGATCTCATCAAGGCCCCTCTCGGAGCTGTTTCGCCCGAGACGGCCTACCGGCTGCATCGAAGTAGGCTTGATCGCGGGATTTCCCCTGAGGCGCAGTTTGACGCCGTCAAAGGTCTGCCGTTTGTTGAGGTCGTTTAGACTAGCTCAGTTCAGTGCGTACGTGACCGTTCCGAACTGAGTTAGGACGAGAAGTTTCGTTTCAGATCGGTTCGGACCGGATAGGCAGGTTCTGAAGTTGAACGGTCGACGGTCGTTGAACTTTCAGGCCATAGCGCTGGTCATCGGGTCGGCTATGGCGCAGCTGCTGGTAGCTGCCCTGTACATCCTGACTGCTCGCAGTATGCGACCGGAGGACTATGGACCTATCGTTACAGCCATTGGTATGGGGTTGGCGGCTGCCGGCTTTCTAGACCTCGGTTCGACGGCGTACTGGATCAGGGAACTGGCGAGCCTTCGGATCACGCACGAATCCCTTGATTCGAAAGTCTTCACTCGTCTTGTGATAGCGGCGGGGATAGCGATAGCTGTGATCGTCGGCTCATTGATTGTGGCACCAAAGTTCGCTGCCACCGGAGTCTTGATACTCTCCACTAGTATCGCGCAGTCTGCGTTCGTGCCGATCCGCGCGCAGATGAGGTCAGAGTCGGTCGCATGGCTGATGGTCGTCGGGCGAATTGTCGCCGTTGCGCTCTTTGGGCTGCAAGTCTATGCAGGCGTCGGCCAAGGGCTGGCGCTTTGGACTTCCCTGGCCATTGGCGATCTGGCGTCGGCAGCGTGCGCCGTTGCGGTGACGCCGCCTCGTGATCGCCTGGGAATCAGGATCTGTCCGCTGAGCAACCCCTGGACCGGCTCCAAGTGGTACGCGGTTAGCGTCATGAGTACGAGTGCAGCCCAACTCGATCTTCCGATAATCGCAGTGCTTTCGGGGCCTACGGCCGCGGGAATGTACGGTGGAGTGAGTCGATGGACGCAACCTGTGCTCGTTGCGACGGGTGCCTTTGCACAAGCGACGGCTCCGTTCATCGCGGCTGAAGCGAAAATCAGGCAGCTCAAAGGTGAGCTGTTGCGGGCCAGTTGGATTCTCGTCGCTGCAGTCGGTCTGTCCATTGCGATATTCCTGACGGCACCGTGGCTCGTGGAGACTCTCCTTGGCGACGAATTCGCGGAGTCGGCACCGGTACTGCGTTTGCTCGCCCTGGCAATGCTGTGCAACACGGTTAACCAGCCCCTGACGGTTGCCCTGCAGTCCCGGCGCTTCGATCGAATTGCTGCCGGACTGGTCCTTGTTACGGTCGCTACCCACCTGATCGTGACATCGCTACTTGTTCATTCGATGGGCGCGATCGGCGCGGGGGTCGGGATGCTTACCGCCCAGATCGTCGGGTTGGTCGGCACGGTCAGTTGTGTCGCGATAATCCTTCGACGGCGACGCAGTTTTGCCCCGTAGCCACCTACGTGTGCTGGCAATGACGGTTCTGGTCGCCGATCAGCGAAGCGCTCAAACGCGACCGGCGCGACGTTGCTAGGTCAGGGATCTCACGAATTGATCGGTTTCCAACCTCACGCCGAGAGTCGGTTGGGGGCGAAAACGCGCCTTGCTCATCGCTGTGCGAACGACATCGACTTCCAAGCGGCACCATTCCGCGTGTTGAGGCAGGTATGACGCGTCCTTCTTCAAGGACTTGGCGCCGGCAACAATAAGGCGCCTGCCCAAAGCCGCCGCTCTCAGGACGATGGAACTTGAGCCTTCCTCTGACTGGGCCACGATGACACAATCGACCGTTGCGATGGCGCTGTCGAATTCTTCGGCCGTTAGAGGGCCGGGTAGTTGTATGACTGCACCGCCGTTTGCAGTGAACGCTTCCAGGAATGGCGCGCTGTCTTTGGCGACATCGTCTGCGACCGATCCCGCAATGACCAGTCCACAATCTTGTTGATCGGCAATTGCTGCAGCAATTAGAGGTAGGTTCTTTCTCGGGCATATTGCCCCGAAGACTCCGAACCAGTACCTGTCTCCATGGGCATCGAGTTGCGCCTCCAGTTTCTTCTGCTGCTGCGGGGTGCAATTTAACACGATCGGGTCTGGTACCCAATTGAGGACGCGCCCGGGCGGTGAGAGCGGATTTCGGAGGGCGTATACGTCAACGCTGGATCGGAGGTCAGCGGCCCTTATCAGCGCGCGCTTCACCAGAGTTTTCAAAGGTCGCAGTCGGGGGAAGGGGGGGCCCGGCTGTGCGGACTGTGCGCGCATCACCAAGAGCTTGAGAGCCCCTGGCCCGCGCCAGCCCTGGATGATGACGGGCAGCAGTTCCGCATCTGCATTCGGGATGATTGTCAGTTCGCTACCTACGGAAGCCGATACTGCGGCGATGTCCGTTAGGTTGAATTCGTCCAAGGGACGCTCAAGTACCGCTGGTGTGATCGCGCTCAAATGGACTTGCCATTCGGCACTTTCTACCGTGGTCGATGTCGTGAGGAGCGTGACATCTTCGCCCCGGGACATGAGTTCCTTCAGCAGCAACGCCACGTAATACAGTCGATGGCCAGCTGCGTAAGGCTCAACAATTAACTTCAACGTCAACGCTTCCGTATTGCGAACGACCTGCCCATTACGCTCGATGCTTCCCTATTTTACACGCTGTCGATAACGCGACTTAAGCTGGCTCTACTGCCATGAATGTGGATGGCTTCATGTGTGGTACGGGAGTTCGAGGGTGACGGGTCCGCAGACCAGCATGATCATGGCGAGGGCGTTCTCGGGGGTGTGGAAGCCGTAGGCGCGGCGGATGATGAGCCGGATCTTGTTGTTGAGTCCTTCGTGGCGGCCGTTGGCCAGGCCGCGGTCGACGGCGGCCCGGATGCCCTCGAGGTGTTTTTTGATGGTGGTGCCGACCTTGACGAACTGGGGGATCCGGCATCGCTGCGCCCAGGAACACCACTTGCCGAGCATGTGGGTGACCGACGCGGTGTCGAGATCGCCGGCGAACACGGCCCGCAACGATTCCTTGAGCTCGTAGGCCCGCACCAGCGCCCCGCCCTCGCGTTTGAGCTGGGCGAGGGTGGCTTTCTGCGTCGCGGTGAGGGATTCGGGGTTTTTCAGCAGCGCCCACCGGGCGCCCTTGTAGGTTTTCGCGATCTGCTTGTTCGACAGCTTGCGGGCGGACTGCCACACCTGGCGGCGCACGTCATCGAGAGCGTCGTTGGCCAGCTTGACCACATGGAACGGATCGAAACAGATCACCGCCTGCGGGGCATGTGCCCGAACGGATTTCACGAACGCCGGCCCCAGGTCCATCGACACCGCCTCGATCCTGGCCGCGCCGCTCTCGGGCAGGGCCTCGGTGAAGAACCGATCCAGGGTCGCTGCGGTCTTACCGGGCGCACCCCAGACGATGGTGGCGGTGTCGTGGTCTGAGACCAACGTCAGGTACTTGTG
>Ga0208693_1003363_pt1 | contig 9985 bp, 9 predicted proteins | sample AD_UKC071_MetaG_FD_184438 | JGI IMG/M metagenome (GOLD analysis project Ga0208693, IMG submission 184438) | Active sludge microbial communities of municipal wastewater-treating anaerobic digesters from USA - AD_UKC071_MetaG (SPAdes) (version 2) | ecosystem: Engineered > Bioreactor > Anaerobic >... | reverse complement strand
GAGAAGCGCGGCGGGAATCCTGATCTGAACCCGTTTGGTATCCACTGGGGAAGTCACCTCATCTAGACACGAATTCACAGTAATTATACCGCCCGGCGCAAAGAACTGTCAACAATGGCACAGATTGCCTTTGTCCAGGTTTTATGGTACACTTGGCACAATATGAAGTCATTATTTACACAACTTGGGGGTCACGGCATGAACCTACTGGGTGCGCGGCTGCGGCAGAGGCGCAGACAGCTGGGCTTGCGGCAGAAAGATGTGGCCGGGGAAAGCTCCGCCAGTTTCCTGAGCAAGGCAGAAAGCGGCGCTGCCCAGCCTTCCCTGGCCAACCTCAGGGACTGGGCGGCGGCCTTAGGAACCACCGCCGGCGACCTGCTTGGCGACCACCTCGTTTTGGAGGCGGCAATGCATTCCATCCTCCACACAGAGAAGTGCCTGTCCTATTTGGAGCAGCTGCCTCCATCACCCCTCACGGCTTTCCTGCGGGAACTCACGACAAGCGCCTCTTCCCTGAGTACTCCCGTACCGGAGCCTCCCCAAAATCCCTTCCTGGAATACCTGACTGCACGGGTGCATCTGCACAGGGGTGCGGCCCAAAAGGCCGAGGAAATCCTCATCGCCACCTTAGCCCGCGCCAAAGCGGCCCCCTGGCGTATCCTGCCCCTTTCCCTATTATGCCAGATTTACGGGGAGCTAAGCGAAACGGAGAAGAAAGAGCTGGCCCAAGCAGAGCTCCGGCAGAGCCTGGAAGAACTGGACCACGACCAGCTCCTCCGCTCCCTACCCGAACCGCACCTGCTCACAAGCCTGGAGCTGGACCTCCTCAAACTCAGTGCCCTCCGCCAGCACCGGCATCTCCTCACAGACTGAACCCACAACTCTCCACAGCAAAAAACCACCCGGGAGGAATCCCGGGTGGTCTTGCTGTTCAGCAACTCGCTTAGAACGGTACCGTCACCTTTGCCTGGATGAGAGAGGCTTCCTGATTAGCGAAGTCTTCGTCAAAGGGCTTCACTTTCTTCAGGGTCAGGTCAATGGTTGTATCGGAGAGACCGATCTTGTAGCTTGCACCGGTACCGACAGTCAGGAACTTACCAATGCCTGCAAAGGAAGCATATGGGGTGATAACCAGCTTCTCGGTGGCCTTGATGTAGCCGTCCAGACCAACCTCGTAGCTGTTGTCCTTGATTTCTTCGCCTTCGTCGTTCTTGGCAGACATGGCGCCATACTTGCCATAGGCTTTAGCCCAGATGAAGTCCTCCAGCACGGGCGAAGCTACTTCGATACCAACCATACCGAGCTTCACATCTGTCAAAGAGGCGTAGGCGTGTGCCGCCGGCGCATCATTGGTGAACCACTTGTCGCCCTTGAACAGGTCATCATAGCCCAGCGTGTCGCTGAAGCGATACCATACATCCAAGCCGATAACATTCTCATTCTCATCGGCAATGGTCTGGGTTACAGAACCCTTAGCCTTGATAGCAGCCTCTGTCCAGGTCACCGTGCCGCTGATCACGGTGGCATCTTTCTCAACTCCGTCGCCCTTCTCCCACTTATCGTTGGCATGGGTTACGCTAGCGTTTACGTTCAGCTGCTCCGTGAGATCCATGTCGGCTCCAACGCCAACGGCAAAGCCGAGATCTTCCTTGATATCCAGACCGGCGGCTGCGGTCAAACCAATAGTCGTGCTGCCAGCTTCGATGTCTGTGCCAACTTGGCCGACCACTACATTGGATGCACCATCAGCCGTCCAACCCTTACGGGCATAGGCCAGGCCGAAATCAAAGCCTTCAACGATATCATTCAGTTCAACAAAGGTGCGGATGTTGTTGGTGGGTTCGAAATCGATGGCAACATCAGCTACATCCACTACGTCGAACTCGAGACGGGCGCGCATCTGGTCTTCGCCAGCTGCCTTACCAGCCTTGATCATGCCGAAGTAAGTCGCCTTGTCGCTCAGTTCCTGCTTGTTGCCCCAGATGCTGGCTGTGAAGTAGTCGTCCGCGAGAACGAGCTTGTACTTACCAAGCTTGAACTTCGAGTCTTCCAGGTTCAACCCTGCGGAGAAGTCCCAGTTGACGATCTCCTCAGCCTCTTCGTCTTCACCAATGGTGGTCACGTTCTTGTTGGAGGCACTAATCGTGAATTCGAGTGTTGGCTCCAGCGAATAGGGATCTACACCGAGTTTGAAACCCTTCTGTTCAAACTTGGCCGTAAACTTGCCGCTGAAGCTCACGGCAGCCATGGCACTGCTGGCAAAAGCCAGAACCAGTACGAGCGTGAGTACCAGTACTTTTCTCATCATTCTTTTCCCCCTCAGTTCTTAGAGAATTGTGCTTTGATCCTCTCCACATTACCAGCGGAGTGTGGGGAAAAAGTCTCCTTGTTTCCTTTTCTCCCCATCGTTCCCCGGGTAATGCCTTTATGTCCTCTGCGGCCATTGGATACTGAGCGGACACCCCCTTTCCGTCCAATGCCTGTGAGAACATAAAGCACGAGATTATATTGGGATATTTGACGTTGAGCAGATAAATCCTTCCAAGGCTTAAACTTTTTTCCACCCACCCCCATAAAAGGCAGGCGGTTTTCGGTATTCTATGTTCTTATTGTTATGCCTTTTTCCCTCTTTCTTGCTACGAAAGGGCACAAAAATGGCCCCCGGGAAACCCGGGAGCCACTTTGTTTGGTTATTCCGTTCTAGAACTCAACCTTCATACCAGCGTTGAAGGTTGTGCCGGTGGCACGAGCGTGCTCGATGCCGAGGTTAACGCCGTTAGGTGCCTCAAACTTCGCACCTACTTTGTAACCGATGGAATCCAGAGACAACTCGGAAGCGGATACTTCAGCGCTCAGCTCCAGGCCGTCAATGGCCGGGATGAAGCCGAGGGTGGTGCTGGCACCGATGGTGTGCACCAGTTTCCGCTCTGTGCCGCCGAGCCACTTGCCTTCGTAGCTGGCATCGATGGCCAGGCCTTCCATGACCTCGAACTCACGTCCAACACCAAAGGTGGTGGACTTGGCGGAAATGCTGCTTACCGCAGGCACATCCAGCACGGTCTCCACGTCGAACCTGAATCCTTCGTACTCTGTGCCGGCACCGATCTTGGCTTCAGCAAACATCTGGTCGTAGTCGGCATGGAGTTCAACGCCCTGCTGCTCTGTCTCAAAGCCTACGAACAGGCCCGAGTTCTTGGCCCGGGGCAGATGGATCCAGTCGTGCTCAGCAGTGCCGTCTTCGCTGGCCTCTGCCACATAGCGGGGTACGAAGCCATCGGTGATGTGCTTGTAACCAGCTGTTATGGCAGTGTTCTCTGCCAGCTCATAGCCTGCTTCCACTTTCCAGAGGTTGTTCATCTTCAGGCCGGAGTCTTCTGTGTGGTCTGCTGCCACAGAGCCGCGTACCCGCAGACCCTCCAGGGGTGCTGCGGCGGCATCAAGCTGCAGACGGGTGATCTCGGCGTCGGCGATGACCGATGCGCCGATGGCAACCTCTTCCAGAACCCTCAGATCACCGCGCATGCCCAGCACATGGCCGTGCTCGCCGGCGAGGGCGTAGAAGCCGTTCAGCTCAGCCAGCTCAACATCTACACCGCTGATGCTGATGCCGCTGCGCTTGGTCAGGCTGGCGTATGGGCTGTAGGCGATGTCCAGGGTGCCGAACCGGGTTGTGGCCTCAGGGCCGCCGTGCCAGAAGGCACCATCTGCTTCGATGAAGGCCTGCTTCAAAGCGATATCGCCAAGTGTGATATCTGTGGGCACGAGGTCATCGTCTTCCTCTTTGGCCAGACCAAACTCCAGGCCAGCCCGGACCTTGTCTTCAGCTGCGCTGAGGCCAAGGTTGAGCGACAGTTCCGAACCGGGAACGACTGTCACATCTTCGCCCTTTTTGTTCACTTCAATTTTGGTTTCGATTGCTCCACTGATGTCCAGACCAGCGGCGGAAACCGGGGCTGCGACGATCAGGGCTGCAACTAAAGCCAGAATGATTGTTCTTTTCATGTTTTCTATCCCCTCTTTGTGCGTTGTTTCGTTCTCTGTACAGCCCAGGACCTTCAGCTGCGATGGGGGATGATCTGCGGTGAGTCTCCACGTTTCCTCGCCTCGATCTTCCCGTGAGTGCGATTGGTCTGTGCCGTACCTCAGCTGGTCTCAGCTGCCCTAGGGGTGCACCTCCTTTCCTGAGCGGTCTGCCGAGGCCGCTGCCTGTACCCCACGGGTGGTCTGTGGTGAAGTCGCTGGTGAATCTCCCCTCCCGTGGCGATACGCCTATCTATTTCTCCCCGCTTTTTGCTATTCCTCCTGCTAGAGGGCTTGTAAGTCTTGCCAAGGGAACCAATGTTCGCCAAAACCAAGGGGCGCAGGGCGCGAAAAAAGAGGGCACCGCACGGTACCCTCTCCCTATTCAGCTGTCTGTGCTCTCCGTTTAGCGGATGACTTCCTCCGTATCCTTGTCGAAGAGGTGGATCTTCATCATGTTGAAGCCCACTTTGTGCTTGGCGCCGTCCCTTGCGCTGGTGGATGCATCCAGACGGGCGATGAAGCTGTTCTCTCCGGAGGAGAAGTAGACGTAGACTTCGGCGCCCATGGGCTCGGTAACGTCCACATCGGCCTCAACGATCTGGTACTGGGGATCTTCACCCACGATGGCTGCGTCTTCGATGTCTTCCGGACGGATACCGAGGACGATGGACTTGCCCACATATTTGCCCAGATTCTTGATGCCGGCGGTCTTCTGCGCGGGGATCTCCATCTTGAACGTCTTGGCATCGATGGTGTAGGTTTCGCCTTCCTTACCCAGCACCACATCGAGGAAGTTCATGGCAGGGCTGCCGATAAAGCCGGCGACGAACATGTTGTCCGGGTTGTTGTAGATGTCCAGGGGAGCACCTACTTGGTAAATATGTCCGTCCTTCATGACCACGATGCGGTCGCCCATGGTCATGGCTTCCGTCTGGTCGTGGGTCACGTAGATGATGGTGGTCTGCAGGCGGTTGTGCAGTTTGCTCAGCTCCGCCCTCATCTGCACCCTGAGCTTGGCGTCCAGGTTGGACAGCGGCTCGTCCATGAGGAACACCTTAGGTTCACGGACGATGGCCCGGCCAACGGCCACACGCTGACGCTGACCACCGGAAAGTGCCTTCGGTTTGCGGTCCAGCAGGTTCTCGATACCGAGCATCTTCGCGGCTTCCTTAACTCTCCGGTCGATCTCATCCTTGGGGAACTTGCGGAGCTTCAAACCGAAAGCCATGTTGTTGTACACGTCCATGTGGGGATACAGCGCGTAGTTCTGGAAAACCATGGCGATGTCCCTGTCTTTGGGGGGCACATCGTTGACCACGGTATCACCGATGGTAATCTGTCCCTCGGTGATCTCCTCCAGGCCCGCCACCATCCTGAGGGTGGTGGACTTACCGCAGCCCGAGGGACCAACCAGTACGATAAACTCCTTGTCTTTAATGTCCAAGCTGATGTTGTCTACAGCAGTTACATTACCAAAACGTTTCGTAACGTTTTTCAGAAGAACTTGTGCCAACGAAAAATCTCCTCTCCGTCAAAAAGTGGGATATTTCAAATATGCCGGGGTACGGAGCCCAGACATATTAACTTACAATGAAATAATAACACACAATGTTTTGTTTGGCAAAACAAACTTGCAGATTTTTCCGCCCCTTGTCTCTACCAAATTCAGGACGAGGTTTGGGGCTGCTTCGCAACGTCGGGAGCCAGAACAAACTTCCTAATGGCTTCAGCCACCCCATGCTCCCAACTGGGGTTGGTTACATAACTCGCTGCTTCCTTCGCAGCCGGGGAAGCATTACCAACTGCCACGGCGATCCCCGCCGCCTGCAGCATACTCACATCGTTGTTTCCATCACCAATGGCCAGCACTTCCGCCGGGCTGATTCCGAAGAATTCTGCCAGCCACTTGAGAGCCCGGCCTTTAGTTGTGTTTGCACTCGTAATCTCAATATACTGCGGTTTCGAACTGGCAATTTCCACCTGTGATCCTACTAACTGCCTCAGTTCTGCGATGCGGTCCCGGCTGTCCTCGGGGCGGCCTGGAATGAGGATCTTAGCCAACCTCTTCCCGCCGTCCTTGATGAACTCCACCAAATCGCCCACCGCGGTAACCCCGACCTGAACTCCAGCCGCATAGCGCTCCACGTCGCTGTTGATCTCCGCGACATAGAGTTCATCGTTGTAGTAGACGTTCACCGTCCAGCCGCGCTCGCGGCCGTGTTCCGCCACAGTCTGGGCCAGCTCCGGGGAAAGATAGCGTTCATAGAGAACCTCACCGGACAGGCGCTGAATCAAAGCTCCGTTGTAGCAGATGATTGGCTGCTGCTCATCTAGGCCCAGCTCGTGGGCGAAGGGAGCCGCAGAATGGAACATGCGTCCGGTGACCAGGGTGAAAATCACCCCCCGGGCAACCGCTTCTTGTACCACCTCCCTATTCTCCCTGCTGATCCGACCATCCCGATCCAGCAGCGTATCGTCGAGATCTGATGCAATCAACTTGATCATACTAAACCTCATTTCCATGCCAAAAGGAGATGGTCGTTAACCATCCCCTTTATTTTTCGCCACATCTTTCGCTGTTCCTGCTTAATTACTTCCGGAGGATACAGTTATGGATCCAGAAACGCAGCGGGCCTCCAGGTGAAGCTGGTCTGCAAAGGACTGGTAATCGGAGGAATGGGCTGTGAGCAGCGCTCCTCCCCCCTGCCGCTCGTGCTTGGTGATTTCCAGGGAATCCAGTTCTGCGGCAACGCGCCCCACCGAAGTTTTCAGATCCAGCGATACTCCCAGATCCACCCGGGAGGGCAGACTCACCTTGATGGCACCGTTGGTGGTGCGCAGGCGGTAATCCGCACGGCCCTGGAGATTGGTAACCCGCACATTGACCGTTCCGTTGGTGGTGGTCAAATCCACCGCCGGGGCCGCCACCGATAGGCGGTACGAGCCGTTCCCCAGCGTATGCCGGATGCTTTCCGCCTCCACCCCGTCCATTTCGCAGGAACCGTTGCCGATTTTCCCCACCAGGCTTTGGGCCTTCACTGAACGGAGCTCCGTGGAACCGTTGATGGTCCGCAGCTCCAGCGCCGTCCCCTTGAGGTTTTCCACCCGCAGGGAGCCGTTTTGCGAGGCTAAGATCACCTGGTAGGTGCGGCCCTCCGGCACCATCAGGTGCAGCGAGATGGAGCGATCGCCGTAACTGGGCACAGCCAGTTTGAACTCTTCCCTGGTGGCATTGTCTTCCCAATCCACCTCAAACAGGCGGCTGCGCAGCAGCTCCCGGTCCCGTCCCTTAAGGCGCTGTACCACGGTGAGCTGGTAGTAGTCCTCGGACCAGCCCTGCAGGCGGATGGGTCCGTTGGCGTTGCTCAATTCCACGGGGATGACTTCCCCCAAGCCCACGGGTCCCCGCACCACCTGGGTGAACTCCTGGGTCTCTTCGAAGCCCAGGAAAGGGAACTTGACCAGGATCTTCGGCAGTTTGGTGAGCTTCTCACCCACCGTGTGCTCCAGGGAGCGGGAAAAGCGCTCCACAGCAATTTCCACCTTGGACGCGAAATCTTCGCCCATCTTCTCCAGGCGCGCCCAGGGGTCTTCTTGAGGTTCGCTGTCTTCACTGCTCTCCGCGCCATCACCCAGGGCATTGAGCAGAGCCTCCGCCTCCTCCGCGGTGATCTTCCCCTCTTCCAGCATGCGCAGGATCATTCTCCGTTCTTCCTGCATGTTGACCTCCCTCCTACCCTTGCAGAAGCTTGATGGCCTCTTGCGAAGTAATCTCGCCCTTGTCCAGGGCCTCAATGATTTCTTTGCGCCTTAAGTCCTGCTCCCGCTCCACACGGTAGCCCAAAGCCTCCAGTGCGTTATCGAGACGGCTGCGCACCGTGGGATAGGAGATACCCAAAAGGCGCTCCACCTCCTTAATGTTACCCCGGGAAGTCAAGAAGACCTCAATGAACTGCCGCTGCTCACTGCTGAGGCGGCAGAAGCGGCAGGCCTCAAAACGGCCCTCAATCGTGGTGTGGCAGCTGCTGCAGTGCAGCTTAGTCACGGCCATGGCCTTGCCGCACACGGGGCATTTGGTCAGGATGGGTTTCGACAACATTAATCACCACCTTCATAAATTAAAGCTCGCACTTTCACTTTCCAATTCCTTACTTCACATTCTAAAGACGGTGCTTAATTTTGTCAATGTCAAAATGAACATTTTAAAACCCCGGCTGTGTACAGCCGGGGTCTAGTGCTCAAGCTAAAAGAGAAGGCTTAGAAGGAGATGGCCACTCCGCCGCCGATCAAAACACCGCTCTGGATATCCTTACCCGCGCGGTAGTGCTTCACAGTTCCCTGCACGGCAATGTTCTCCATGACCTCATAAGAGAGCGTAGCCCGGGCGGTAATCAGGCTGACTGCGTCATCCGCACCATTGAGCTTGAAGCGGGGTGCGTAGCCCACATCGGCCACCAGGGTCATCTTGGGACCGGGAATCAGCGTGAACCCGAATTTGCCGAAGATGCCATTACCCTTTTCGTCATCGCCGTTATCGCCTTTTTCGGTGAGGGTCAGCATGGCATAGCCGCCTCCGATAAAGATCTGCAGGTCTTCCTCGCTGGCTACACGGTAGAGGCCTCCCAAAGTCAACAGGGTCTCAGTGCGCTCTTCACCGAACGTCACATAGGAAAACCCGGCATCCGCAAACACTTCAGCCATGAGCTCCACTTTGGCATGGGCGGCAAAGCCCTGCCCCTTGTTGTCACCAAAACCCATCAGATAGCTAGCATCGCCTTCCACAGATACGGCGCCCGCAGCCAAACTTGCTCCGAAAACCACAGCCAACACTGCCAGCATACACACTAGTCTCTTCACGATTCAGCCCTCCGCAACTTTCGGTGTTTTTCCTTTCTATATTCTGACAAACCGGCGGAAAACCTTCTAAGCGCAGCAGGTTTTCCTAAGCAAGATCACGAATTTATGCCCATCCCGAACTAACCAAGAGGAGGAGCCGCGCATGCGTCGAGGTTTCATCTTGATAACCCTTTCCGTTCTGTTGATCTGCCTGCTCGCGGGAACGCAGAGCGCCGCGGCGCAGCTGCTCGCCGGTGTGCAGCTGAGCTACGGCTGGGCCAATTACGCCGACATTCTGGGGAAAGGCAGCGCCAGGGCATCACAGCTGCTCACCAGCGTCTGGGGACAGTACGATCACGAGGATCTCCGCTTCACCGGCAGCTACCTGGGGAGCCTCAGTCTGGGCGGCAAGTCCGTCAGCCAGAACCTGGGCCAGCTGGCCGCCAACTACCGCCTGTTGGAAGAGGGACCCATGCAGATCTACGTGGGCCTCGGCTACCACCTGCTTTCCACCCGTTTCGATGGCGAGCTGGGCGGGCAGAGTGGGGATTTCACCCTCACCGGGCACGGCTTTGCCGGCCAGGTGGTGCTGGACATTGAACTGGCCCCCAAGGTGCGCAGCAGCGCCGTGCTGACCGCGACACCCTGGGTGAACTGGTCGTACACCAGCGCCAAGAAAACCACCGCGGATATACTGGCCAGCACATCCTTTAACGCCCGGCTGGATGTGACCTACGACTTCTCCGAGGAGCTCAGCATACAGGTGGGCCTTGTGGGGGGATCGTTCAAAGTGCCCGGCTTCAAGCACGAGGGCCTGGAATTTGGCCCCACCCGGGAAGCTTTTACCGGCATCAGCGCGGGTATTACCCAGCGTTTCTAGGCAGCTGACCACAGCGCAGAGACTTTAAGGGGCTGTTGCAGAATGAACGTTGATTAGTTCATCCTGCACGGCCCTTTTTTGTCTAATAACGAGAATACGGGCTCGCGAAGGAGCCCGTAAGTTGAGTCCGTATAATGGTGTAAAAATGGTTTTCTGAAAAAATAGGAGAGCCATTAACAAATTCCTCAGTTAGAATAGAAGTTGGACAAACCAGAATTCTAAGAGGAGGAATTTGAATGGCTCAAT
>Ga0208693_1003361_pt1 | contig 9987 bp, 12 predicted proteins | sample AD_UKC071_MetaG_FD_184438 | JGI IMG/M metagenome (GOLD analysis project Ga0208693, IMG submission 184438) | Active sludge microbial communities of municipal wastewater-treating anaerobic digesters from USA - AD_UKC071_MetaG (SPAdes) (version 2) | ecosystem: Engineered > Bioreactor > Anaerobic >... | reverse complement strand
TGGCCACTAAAGTAAAACTACCATTGAAGTATGCACCCGCGGAATCCGGAATAGTGGCGTAATCGTCTTTCCCGTCAAATTGCAAATACCAAGGCATTTCACTTCAACTCCCAAACGTCGCCGATTTCACAAGGCAGGTTTTGATCCGCCGCGTGATAACAGTCATGCACGCGGGTCCGCGCGCTTTTGAATTGTTCCCGGCGGTCAGAGATAAACACTTTGAGCCAGTCATGGAATGTGTTGGCATCGGAAATCGTCCGAAAGTCCACACTGACAGCCAGTGTCGGCTCTCCCTCATCGTTCTGGCCGTCATTCACCTGGGCGTCATTGGTGTTGTATTCGAAGAGTTTCTGGCGGATTTCTAGCTTCATAGTTTCGATCTGCGCAGCGTCAACACCCACGGAGGTCATATTTACCACACGGTGCATAGCCTCCTCATTGATCACAAGTTCGCCCGCCGGGACGCGCACAAAGTCACCAACGCCGATCAGTTTTTCGATCTCCAACGCGCCGTAATACAGACCGTTACCTCCCGTTTCAGCGTCCATCACCATTACGTGCGTGACGGTTCCCCAGTCCACTGTGGCCTGCGCAAATTCGATGTCGTAGGCGTTTTCGCAATATGATCCAGACTCATCGTCGTCAGCAGCGGCGGTAAAGGTTACGGGGAGACGAGTATAGGCTGGATCGCTAATTTCGTTCGTCTGCGCCCCTGCCCGGCCAGGATTCGCAGTAAACAAAGCTAAATATAACGTCGCAGGAGGCGTAAAATTCTCGCCCAGCAGTACGTGGTTAAGAAGTTTCTTTTCCAGATAGGCAGTTTTCGCAAAATTCATTTAATCACCTCATTCTGGCATTTTAATAAAGCTAGGCCCCTCAACCCTGATCACGCCTTTCCGGTCGGCGTAGGCTTGCCCCAGGCAACGCTCGACCACTTTCCGCAGTGCCTCCCGGTGACTGCATGGCTCCATCCAAAACCACTCCACCGCGTGCTCTTGCAGTTCTGGATCGACCCAGTATTCATCCGATGACAGCCCCGCGTCTTGGAGGATGTGAGTCGCCCGGTCGTAGAGGTTGGCGTTATGGACAAGCGGGCAGTTGTAAGTAGATTCGGCTAGGATCTGCATTCGGTCCCGGGCAGTGGTATCGGCATAGAGTTCCTGCTCCGGCACCGTCCATTCCTGGGTCCAAAACGTTCCTAGCGGTTGGTATTCCACAATCCCCGAGGGTAAGACCGGACCGATCCACACCCGGATCTTTCGATTTGGCTTCATCAAATTGTGATAGGGCGAATGGATATTGCCTTCGACAAAGCGGTCATCGCGGTTCAAAAGCCGGATATCGATTTCATTACTTGTGATGTTCCCAATCGGAAGACTGCCAGTCGAGTATTCGCGCTCCTCCAAGAGCGTAAGAAGAAGAATGTCATCGCCGTCATAGATTTCTGAAACTGATGTGAAAAACTCAACGATTTTGGCGTGTCTGCCCGGATGGGACCATTTCTTGATGTAGAGCTCCATGCGCGTGACGTCGTGCAGGTTAGCCCCTTCGATGGATTTCTGCCAGTAGATGTCTGGATTGTCCGTTACGATTTCGGTATGAACCAGGGCGTTGGTATCGTCGTAGAGCTTGATCTCAAAGTCGACTGGCCACTCCCCGCGCTTTGAGTCGCCGATCACTTTCAGCCCAAAAACCGGGCGCGGTCTAAACCGGACGGTCAGCCGTGGGTAAGGCGTGGAAAAAGAACCATCCGCTCCCGACATCTTCCGGCTCCACCAGCCCATCTGGTACACCCGGGCCTGCTCTTCGGTGTCTGGGGCAAGATGGTATGTGCCATCCAGTTTCCATGTTCCGTCTAAAGCTGCATATTTAAAGGCCGGTTCCTCTTTAGAGTCAGCTGTTTGTTTTGGCCAGGAGATCCGCGCTTCTTCGCTGGCGGTAACCTGGATCGATTGGTCGATGTATGGATCAGTCCAGGTGATCTCCACCCGGGCGCGAAAGTCCCGGACGTCCGCCCGGACAGCTTCGAGATATTCGTAGCTGACTGGCAGCATGGCTATACCTCCTCCATCGTGATGGTGACGTTCTGGGTGTAGCGGGGGCGAGGGGTGAATATCTCACGCGGGAGGGACATGATATAGGCCCTTGCAGTTTGCGGCCCTTGGATGTCGATATATTCGAATGTCACCGGACGTCCGGACCGGTAGGCGTTCAAAAAAATCAGGGCCTGTTCGGATGTCAGGCCCTGGTAGGCGAGGGTAAAGCGCCTTTTGATTGCAATAATGTCTCTGGTCATGCGCCCGGTAATGGTTCGCTCTGTCCGGGAGATTTCGATGTATTCGATGGCAATATTCTCTCGCGGCGTGGGGATTGTTTGGCCGTTGAGTTTCAAGACCTGCTTCATGTTGGCACCTCCCCTAAAATACGCTGCTTGTGCGAATATTCGTAGCTGAAGACCTTTTGGGCCAGCTTCTTATATCCGCGTTCGTCGGCAATCATAGCGCCAATATGGAAATGGAATTCCATTTTTCCGCCTTGCCCCTGCGGCAAATGCGCGGCGATTCCTTTCCCGATTTCGGCAAACACCTGTGAATTGAGAGGTATGACTGCTTCGTCGTGTCTCCCTTCGCCGATGAGGGCCATGGTTGGGGCGACGACCTTTCCGCCTTCTTTTAGTGCAGGTAAGGGTTTCGCTGCTACCAGCGCAGCCTGTGCTGCACCCATCGCGCCAATTGTTCCGGCCAGAATCAGATTGGGCAGGGCTTCGATGATAGCGCGCGCGGTGTTGATTGCGATGCTAAAAAGCGACGATGCTTTTTCCATCTCCGCCTGTTTGCGCGCCGCTTCGCGCTTCCGCTTGTCTCGTTCTTCGTCTAGTTCTTTGAGAGCTGCCTCTTTCTCCTCTTCGTCGAGCAGGCTTGCTTCGATTGCGTTTTTCTGCTTCTGATACCAGTTTTCGATCTCCTGTTCCCGATTGGAAAAAGCTTGGGAAAAAATATTCCCGATCCGTCCCATGATGTCTTGCGTGGTCGCGAGCTGGTCAAGCATGGTCTGGCGGTGTAGTTCGCGCTTTTTCTGTTCATAGTAGTCTTTGATCGCAACCTCAGACGCGCCAAGCTTCTCCGCCTTTTTAAGCGCTTCCTTCATCTCCGCTTCGAGTATTGTCATCCGGTCCGCGGATGCCTCGAAGTATTTTTTGTTCCATTCCTTTTCAAAAGCCTCTCGCGCGTCTTTCTTTTTTTGGGCGTACTCTTCGACGATGCGGAGTTCTTCGGTTTCGTAGTATTTGACGATTTGCGATGTTTCGTGTTCTTGGTCCTCGGCGGCCTTGATTGCTTGGTCTCGCTCCATCCGGAGCAATTCTAGCCGGATGGCCGCCTGCTCTTCGTCAGTTTTGGCCATGGACTGCTGCTGCTGTAAGAGTTTCTGCCGCCACTGCTCGGCGAACTCGGCTTTTTTCTTGTTTTCTTCTTCTTGGATTTTTTCGCGCTCTCGCCGGTAGTACTCCTCAATAGCGGTCGTATCAGCTTGCAACTCCTCGGCCTTAGCAAGCGCTTCTTTTTTCTCCGCTTCCAAGAGCTCTAACCTGGTCGCGGTTTGCTGGAATAGCTTTTTGGTCCACTCTTCTTCGAATTTGGTGCGCTCTTCTTGTAGCTGCTTCTCGGCTTCGGTGAGTCCTTCGGTCGAAACGGTCAGCTCCTGGGTTTCCTGATTGAGCTCGGCGGTCATGTTTTTTAGCCGCTCAGCTTCTTTTTCTGCTTCTTTGAGCGCGGCTGCCTGGGCTTTTGTTTCTTCTCTGACCTCTCGACGGTACTGGATGCTCTCCTTTTCGGCGTCGATTAAGTCTTGAAGCTTATCCCGGGCTGAATCGATGGAATCGCTCAAACCGGGAATATATTTTGCGATGACATTGATTCCGTCCAGCATAGCTTTGGTAAATGAAAGAATCATCGTCTTCAGATGTGATACGGCCTGCTGTACTCCATAGACGATAGAATCCCAGATGTTCAGCATGGCCTCTTTGACTTTTTCCCAGTTTCGCACGAGCAATATCCCTGCTGTCACCAATGCGGCAACAGCTGATATCACGAGGCCGATAGGCGATGTTAAAGCGGCAAACAGAGGGATGAGCACCTTGATCGCTGATGCTACTTTTGCGAGTATCAACAGAAGGGGGGTGATTGCGGCCACAAGCCCAGAAACAATCAAGACGATTCGTACTGTTCGCTCGTCTAGATTTCGAACCCATGCAAGCACTCCTTGGAGCGTTTGGCTCAACTTCTGGAGTGCTGGCAACATGATTCTCCCGACGGTTATTCCGAGCTGCGTTCCGGTCGCTTTGGTTGTAGCTTTCAGCTTGTCCAACTCATCATTGAATTCCAAAACATCGCCCAGAGCTTCGTCAGACATGATGAGGCCAGCGGCCTTCGCTTCTTCGCCAAGCTCTCTCAACCGGTCGGCCCCGCCCTTAATAAGTGGGTTCAGATCGCGCGCAGAGCGGCCGAAGATTTGCATGGCGATGGCGTCGCGTTCGGTTTCGTTCGCGATATTGCCGAGGGCCTTGATGGTCTCATTGAACACCGTTTCGCCATCGCGCAGCTGGCCATTTGCATCGGTGATAGCGATGCCAAGCTGGTCGAACGCCTCCTGTGCTTGTTTGTTGCCCTGTCGCGCGGTGTTCATGGTGCGAATCATGCGAGACATGGATCCGGTCAAGGTCTCCAGGCTAACATCAATCAAATCGCTGGCATATTGGAATTTTTGGAGGGTTTCCATCGACAGCCCTGTTGTGTCGGAAAGGGTATGGAGATCATCGGAAAGTTGCCCCGCCTTCACTGCCAGGGTCGTCAACGTTCCGCTGACCGCTGCGCCAACGGCAGAAAGTGGCGCTAATTTCTTTCCGAAACTCTCCAGCCTCTCGCTGATTTTACCCATCTGGTCGGCGAATTCTTTAGAGCGGTCATTGGTTTCTTTTAGCTGTTTTTCAAAGTGCTTGAGCTTGCTTTCGGTTTCGGCCAGCTCACGCCGGAAGGCTCGGTATTGCCCTTCGGTTATTTCGCCTTTCTTGAATTGTTCGTTTACTTGCTCCTGGGCTTTGCGAAGGCGGTCGAGTTTTTCCCGGGCGGTAGCGATTTGGTCCCCAAGCAGCTTCTTTTTCTGGGCAAGCAGCTCGGTGTTCCGTGGATTAAATTTCAGGAGGCGGTCGACTTGGCGAAGTTCGGACTGGATATCTCTAGATTGTTTGTTGACATCAGCCAGAGCTTTGCTCAGCCCCGTGGTTTCGGCCCCAATAACTACATTGATCCCTTTGATTGTCTCTGCCATTTCGATCGCCTCCTAGCCCAGCAATCTGTCAATATCGGCCTGGGTTGCCCATCGCTCGCCGGCTGCGTCGTCACCGACAAAAACATCAACAAGACGGACGAATTCATCGGTGGTAAATTCGTTCAGTTCCGCAAGCGACAGCCCCATCTTCTTCGCGTTTGCAATCATGATCAATTCAAGGTCTTTTTGCGGTTCGCCCGAATCACTTTGACTTTGCGGGCGGCTTAGGTCCTCCGGTCTGACCTTGACGAAAAAACCCGTTTTCGATTTCTTCCATGACACCCAGGATCATGTTGTCGTCGCCAAGGTTCATGTACTCAAATTGGGCAAGCCACTCCTCAAAACCGGGAAAGGGCTTGCCCATGCCGACATATAGCTTGTTCATGACCCAGATCAACTGCAACAAAATAACGGTGTCCAGCTTAGATAAGTCGTTTTCGGCCCTTGACAGCTTCACGGCATCAGCCGTTAAATCACTCCCAAACTCTCTTTGATAATAAAGAAAGCCTAAAGGCGTTGCCTTTAGGCCTATCTTTTTCCCACCGATTTCTACGGTTCTCAACCTCCGCCACCTCCGCCGACAATCATGTCAGGAACGACGACTTGATCGAAGAACGCATCATATGCCGCTTGGTTGGTTTCGCCCAGTTCCATGACCCCTTTGACGATCATCTTTCCATCAATGTTGATCGGCAGGATACGGAGAGAGAGGGTTTCGGTCGCCGGGTCAATAGTGTCTGTTTTGGTGGCGTGTTCTTTTCCTGGACGGCTGGCTTTGCAGTTGTAAAGCACGGTCCGGCGGTTCTTTTTGTCCCCCTTGACTTCGAACATCAAGGCGAAGGGCTTCTGTTCTCCGTCGGCAATCTCTACCAGCATCCCGTTATCGTCGATTTCCCAGCCCAGCATTTCGGCCAGCACTTCGTCGGGGATCAGTGCCATTTGCAGGTCGCCGGTATAGCCGTCGTTGTTCGTGTGCGTGAAATAGGTCGTGTTGTCGGCGTAGAAGGTGGATTCTCCGCCTTGGGGGTCGGTTGAGAAGTTCACCGCGCCAGGGATGTGGATTGGGTCATCCCAGGTCGGAGTCTCTTCGTCGAGCATAAATGCGACATGGACCTTCTCAAGACCAAAAGTGATCTTGTTCTGACTCATTTCTTCAACCTCCTATCAGTTGAATGTCGTAAACCAATTGAAAAAGACCCTCGCTTTGCAGGAAGGTCTCTGTTTTGGAGTATGGAAGCCCAAGCTCTTTGAGCTTGCTTTCGACCAGCTTTTCTGTGTCCGGGTCTTTGTTTTCGGTATAGAGTTCGACCTGGAAATTGTCGATCTCTACGTAGTTTTGGTTTTCCGCCATTAGGTCGCTTTTGTAGGTGAAAAGATAGACGAGAAACGGGGGTTTTTGCGGGGCTTTGAATGCTCGATATGCAACCGGCAGGCCGATTGATTTCAGCGCTTGATATAGCTCTTCCAGCGTCATTTCTCAACCCCCATTCTTGATGATCTCTTGTATTCGCTTTTCAAAGCGACCGATGTGGCGTTCGGCTGCTGGCCGGACATGGGATCTGCCATCGACTCGTCCGCCATTAACTTTTGCGTGCCCTTTTTCCAGCAGATGGACTAGGCTAGGCTTGTTCTTGTTATGGACGATTCGGCGATATTCGCCATGCTTTGTTTCTTTTCTGCTGGTCCAGCCTTTGGCATATTCGCCGGTATCCTTCGGCGAGGTAATCCTAAGCTCAGCGACCATTTCTTTCGCAGTAGCGTCAACTTCACGCTCGATGGCCGCGGATACATCTTCGGTGTACTGCTGCACTGCAAGGGTGATTTCTCCGGCCAGTTCGTCGATGGAGATGTTAGCCATCGTCAACCACCCCGCTTTGCAAGGCTTTGATTTTAAGCCACATTCCGTCATCTTTGAGCGGGTCGATGTGTTTGATGTCGAAAATCTTTTTGCCGTCGATAATTCGATATTCCACGGTGTTCAGCTCGTCCAAAAATGGTACGTATTTGGCCGTGTATTCGATGGTATTCTCTTCGTTGACCGCCCGCGCCGCGTAGTATTCGCGCCCCCAAAGACTGGTTCGCTCGACCCGGAGGGTTTTCCAGTTTTCCCATGTCTCGATTGGGTTGCCGATCGCGTCGAATCCATCGGTCTTTTTCTGGATGACGATCTTTCGCCGCCGGACTTTGGCGAGGTCTTTCATTACCTCGGATTTGGTTTTCATTCGACCACTTCCTCATCAACCGGCAGTTGCTCAACTCCGACCATGAGCTGAAGGCGAAGGATTTCCCGGGCAAAGTTCTCCTCGAAGTATTCCGAAGCATTGTTGTATACGTAGCGGCAACGGTCGAAAAGAAGAGAGCGGGCTAGACCTTTTTGCTCAAAGTCCAGCTCCGCTCCGACTAGCTCGTCGAGATATGCTTTGCCTTGGTCTATGATGTCCTGGAGGCTTGCGTCCTCGTCGTCCCAGGTGATTTTGAGGTAGTCCTTGACTGCTTCAAGCATTTGATCACCTACTTTTTAGGTGGCGTTTTTTTGCTCTGGTTTGACTTAGTCTCCGCTTTTTCCTTCTGTTCCTGCGCTGGTTTTTCCGATACAGCCTCGACCAAAACGCCAAAGGCGGTCGAGTTTATTTCCTCGAACCGCCTTTTGCTAACTTCGATAACTTGGCCCTTTTTGTAGTTCTCTTTGGTGTATTTATCTCGGAATGTGTCGATTACCCTGGCTTTCATGACTTACGCCTCCTTCGACGTGTAGGTGATGACCAGGACGTAGGCTTCGCTTTCTGCGCCGACCGTAGAGGTGATGACGACTACGTTTTGACCTTCCGTCAAGGTCAAAGTATACGCACCTTCGCTGGCCTGTACTGCTGTGCCGTTGAGGGTGACGGTAAAGGTGGCGTTATCGTCCGCTGCGGTCACTTCAAGAGTGGCGGCGTTGTTGTCGCCAACTGATGCGACATCCGCGATAGCTGCAGTGTAATAGTGGATGTTCTTGTTGAATGTGCCGTAATCCACAGCATTGTTTTTCCCGTCTGTTAGGTCGATCCCGGATAAGCGGGCGTCAACGTAATCTGTAACGCGCACAATCGGGTAGAGCGGCTTGAGATTGCTAATGTCAAGATACAGGAAGGAGGTGTCGTCTTTGGGTCGTCCGGTTCCGTAGAGCTTGACTAAATATGTCCGTTCGTCCTCGAGGAATTTGTACTCGTCACTGTATTCGATCTTACCGCCCTTGCCGGTTCCAATAGCCATGATGTACCGCTTGGCGATGCCGAGAATCGCTTTCCCTCGCTCCATGTACGCGGATTGCACGACCCTGGTTGGGAACGGGAAAATGTTGTTTACATATGTCCCGTTCGGGGTTTTGATGGTGGTCGCAGGGAAAATCTTGGTGAAATAGTCGACCGGGTTGACAACCAGCAAGACCTCGGGAACACGCCGGAAAAGTCCATTTCTGTTAACAGCAAGCTGGGCGATTAGTCCGCCATAGGTTTCCGGGGAAAAATCCGCGATGGGGATTTCCACTTTCGCGGGCAGCCCAACACCAGGGATTGCGGCTTTGCTGACGTCTCTAATCATGCCGACAGGTTCATTGATCGCCGGGTGGGTGGTGGGGTTTGTCCCTTCTTCAGCCACGCCGCGGCCATTGATGATCCCGTCTTCTAGGCCGTTAGCGATAGCTTCGGCCAGCATGGCCCGCACATAACGGTCAAGCCACGCAGGGCCAAGGTCGAGCATGGCTTTGCAGACCGGCAGCCACGCGGAAAGTTTGGTCTGCGAGAAGTTGAGCATCTTAAACTCGGAACTAAGCTGTTTCGTGATTTCATCACAAAGCGCGCCCCAGCTTGCAAGGTGCCGTCCATCAAGGGTGCTGTACAGGTATTCGAGCATGGCCTCTGCGTCGCGGAAGTCGATGGCGGAAAGTAGCGGGTGCTCCTCGGTGATGTCCTCAAATACTGCGTCGATTACGGTTTTGGGCAGGACTTTGTCGAAGCCGGCCAGGGACTGCTTGGGGTCGCTGGACTTCATGGCTTCAATGACCTTCTGGTAGTATTGATTCTCCTCGCTGGTCAGGACGCGAGCGCCCCGGCCAATCAAGGCCTGGTTGTCAGCCGCGTTAACAAGGCCGCGAGCTTCGGCAAGTACTGCTTCTTGCAAAATCTCGCTGTACTCTACAAAAATCTTCGCAAACTCCTCAGTGTTGCCGTCTTGGACGGCCTGGTTCATCCGATTAAGGATCTCTTCTTTCTGCTGTTTTAAAGCATCAGGATTCTTCAATTCAATCTCTCCTTTTCGTTGATTTTGGCGAACAGTGCCGCCATAAAGTTTTTAGCTTTGTTTTCCTGTGGCTCGGGATCTGGGTCTGGCTCCAGCGGCGTCGGTTCTGGGTCCGGTTCAGGTTCGATGGCCTGTTGTTTCTCTTTTTGCTGGGCAATAATCATTTTAGTCAGCTTCTTTTTAATGCTCTGACCTGCCGCTTTTTTGTTTTGCCCATCGTCTATGATCGCTGTTGCAAAACCCATTTCCAAAGCATCCGCCGGGGCAATCCAGGTCTCGGCATCCATCATTTCTTTCAATGCCTCTTCAGTGATATTAATTCTACTCATGTAGGCATTGACCGAGGCCTGGTTGATGGTTTCCAGGTCGTCGGCGTCTTTTCTA
>Ga0208693_1003359_pt1 | contig 9988 bp, 9 predicted proteins | sample AD_UKC071_MetaG_FD_184438 | JGI IMG/M metagenome (GOLD analysis project Ga0208693, IMG submission 184438) | Active sludge microbial communities of municipal wastewater-treating anaerobic digesters from USA - AD_UKC071_MetaG (SPAdes) (version 2) | ecosystem: Engineered > Bioreactor > Anaerobic >... | reverse complement strand
GAGCTCTTCGACCATCGACGTCCGGACGACTCGGGTGAGCGAGCCCGAGACCGGGATCGCCAAGGCCAGCGCCGGCAGGGTGATGTTGTTGAGGTAGATGCCCGGGTCCTCGCCGAATGGCACCCATGGGGAGACGACAGCCGGGTAGAGACCGGCGCCGCCCGGCACGGTCGACAGCCACTGGATCAACAGGATCGCCAGCCAAAACGACGGCGTCGCCAGCGATGCGATCGACAGCACCCGGATCAGCTGATCGGGCCACCGGTCCCGGAACAGGGCGGCGATGACGCCGAGGGTGACCGACAACACCACCGCGATCAGCAGGCCGACGAACGTCAACTGCAGCGTGATCGGGAACGCCTTCGCGACGAACTCGGTGACAGGCACGTTGCCGGCACTCGTGCCCAGATCGCCGCGGACCAACCCTGCGAGGAACAGCCCGTAACGGATGAGCAGCGGCTGATCGAGCCCGTGGTCGATGCGGTACTGCTGCAAGGCTTCGGTGGACGCCGACTCACCGAGCGCGAGCCTCGCCGGGTCGGCGGGCGAGAACGACATGACAAAGAAGACGAGGAACGTCACCCCGAGCACCATGATCGGAAAGGCCACGAGTCGGCGTCCGATGAGACGCAGCAAGGTAGTCACGGGTTCCTCCGGGTGGACGATTCAACAAGAACAGGGGACCAGAAGGCTCAGCCAAGGTCCGGACTCGGCGCTGGTTCCCTGAGCCTGTCGGGCCCTACAGGCTCAGCCACCTGCCGATCCCAGAGTCGACTTCCGATCCCAGAGTCGAGTTCCGATCCCTGGGCCTGTCGAAGGGACCGAGTCCTCGACAGGCCCAGGGTGTTCGGCGGGGCCGCAGGCGTGGCGGGTGCAGGGCGGACGCCGTCGGCGTCCGCCCTGCTGCGCCTACTTGGTGCTACCGACGTCGACGAACGACAGTCCGGTCAGCGCGATCGGCTTGAAGTCGACCAGCGTCGTCTTGTCGTAGCCCGTCGTGGACTTGCGGTGGAACAGCGGGTACAGCGGGACCTCGTCGGACAGCAGGTCGAAGACCTCGCCCCACGTGGTCTTCTGGGCGTCGGCGGGCTGCTTCGCGGCGGCGTCCAACTTGGTGGCGACCTCGGTGCAGGCGGGCTGGCCCTTCCAGTGCATGCGCTTGTCGGTCCAGACGTCGTTGGTGTACCACCAGCGCATCAGCAGGTCGGCGTCCGAACCGAAGACGGACGGGTCGCCGGGAGCGATGACGGCGTCGTAGGCCTCGGGCTTGCCGTCGATCGTGTTGTAGACGTCGGACGACTTCTTCTCGGCGAACTCGACGGACAGGCCGGCGGCCTCGAGCGACTCCTTGATGATCGGCGTGGCCTTCTTGACCCAAGCGTGGTCGGTGCACAGCAGCCGGATTTTGGTCAGCCCGGTCTCGGCGAACAGCGCCTTGGCCTTGGCCTGATCGAAGGCGTAGACCGTCTTGGCCTTCTTGTAGGCCGGGTGCGTGTCCTGGACGAAGCACGTGGCCGGGGTCGCGTTGCCCAGGTAGGCGGTCTTGACGACCTTCTCCATGTCGATGGCGTAGAGGAACGCCTGTCGGTTCTTGACGTTGTTGAACGGCGCGGAGCCGCAGTTGAACATCGCGAACAGCAGCGCGAAGCCCTGGGCCTGTTCCACGGCAGCGGACGCCTTGAGGGTCTCGATGGACAGGTCCGGTACGAGATCCATGGCCTGGACGGCCTTGGACGTCAACGCGTTCATGCGCGTGGCGTCGTCGGGCATGACCTTCCAGGTCATCTTCGCGGCCTTGGCCGGACGCGGCCCCGTGTAGGCCGTGTTCTTCTCGAAGACGATCTGCTTGGACGTGGCCGAGTTGTCGGTCATCTTCCAGGGGCCGGTGCCGACGGGGTTGGCGTCGAAGGCCTTGGCGTCCGCGGTCGCGGCGGCCTTGGGGACGATCTTGACGACCGAGATCCGCTCGGCGACGAGCGAGAAGGGGTACTTCAGCTTGATGGTGACGGTCTTGTCGTCCTTCTTCTCCACGGCCGAGATGAAGGTGATGAACTGCGCGTACAGCGACTTGTTCGCCGGGTCCAGGACGCGGGTGAAGCTGTAGACCACGTCGTCGGTGGTGACGGGCGAGCCGTTGTGGAAGACGGCCCCGTCTCGCAGCGTGACCTCGTAGGTGGTGTCGTCGACCTTCTTGGGCAGGTCCTTGCCGAGCGCGGCGTACACGTCTCGGTTGCCGCTGGGCAGGATCTCAGTGAGACCCTCCATGGTGTGCCAGTTGGCGGCCAGGGTGAGGGCGGACGAGGTGGTCATCGGATCGAAGCCGTTGGTGCCCAGCTCGTACGAGATGGCGGCCGTGATGGTGCCCGCCGCATTGGCCGCTCCACCGCCAGTCGTGGTTCGGTCGCCGGGCTTGGTGCCGCAAGCGGAGAGGGTGCCCGCGAACGCGGACGCCACCCCCATGACGCCGACCAGCTTCAGGAAGCCACGGCGTGAGGTGGTGAGTGAATCGGTCATGTGGACTTCCTCCTGAGATCGGACGTCTGATGTCTGATGTTGTGTCAGTATAGGCACAGCCCCCACGCTTAGGGCAACACCTGCAGCACCAAGACAGGAGGATGGGCCGATGGCGAGCTCCGACCGCGACCGCACCACGGTCGCCGCGATCAAGAAGCTGATCCTGGACCGTCGCCTCACCCCCGGCGATCCGATGCCGACCGAGTCGGAACTGATGGAGACCCTGGACGTCTCGCGGTCGTCGGTCCGCGAGGCCGTCCGGACGCTCGTCGCGCTCGACATTCTTCAAGTCCGCCACGGCACCGGCACTTTCGTCGGTGGCATGTCGCTGCGTCCGCTGGTCGAGGCGATGGTGTTCCGCGGCATCCTGAGCCCTGGCGACAGTTTCGACTCGCTCCGCGAGGTCGTCGAGGTGCGCATGGGCCTCGACTTCGCCCTCGCCCCCCGGGTCGTCGAGAGCCTCGCCGGCTCGGACGCCACCCAGCTGGAGGCGTACGTGGACGGAATGACCGCGTCAGCCGCCCGCAACGAGCGGTTCCTCGACGACGACCGGGCGTTCCACCTCGACCTCTCCGGACGCCTCGACAACCGCCTGTACGCCGAACTGGTGGCCGCGTTCTGGGACATCCACAAGTCCACGGCGCCGAGCCTCGGCATGGTCAACCGTCGCGATCTCGCCGAAACCGCCGCGGCCCACGGCGCGATGCTGCGCACCGCGCAGGCCGGCGACCTGGACGGCTACCGTGCTGCTATCACCGACCACTACGCGCCGCTGCTGCGCGTGCTGGCCGATCAGGCTCAGCAGCAGGCGTCTTAGCGCCGGCCGCGTCCGGGACCGAACGGAGGAGAACCCATGGAGGTCGTGATCTGCGCGACGCCCGACGAGGTCGCCCGCGTGGCCGCCGCGAAGGTCGCCCGAGTGCTGAGGGACGCCGGTCCGCGCGCCGTCTTGGGCGTCGCCACCGGCTCGTCGCCGCTGGCTCTGTACGCCGAACTCGCAGCGCTGGCGGCGTCCGGACGGCTCGCGCTGGGCGAGGTGTCGGCCTTCGCGCTGGACGAGTATGTGGGACTGCCGTACGAGCATCCCGAGTCGTACCACTCGGTGATCGACCGCACCGTGACGCGTCCCCTGGGCCTCGACCCGGCGCGCGTCCACGTGCCCAACGGGATGGCGGCCGACATCGCGGCCGCGGCGTCCGACTACGAGGCGGCGATCAAGACCGCCGGTGGCGTGGACGTCCAGATCCTCGGCGTCGGTTCCAACGGGCACATCGGCTTCAACGAGCCGACCAGCTCGCTGGCGTCCCGGACGCGCATCAAGACCCTCACCGCTCGCACCCGCGAGGACAACGCCCGCTTCTTCCCGACCCTCGACGACGTGCCGCGGCACTGCCTCACCCAGGGACTCGGAACGATCATGGACGCCCGCGCGTGCGTCCTCGTCGCGCAGGGCGACTCGAAGGTGGACGCCGTCGCGGCCCTCGTCGAGGGCCCGATCACGGCCATGGTGCCGGGGTCGGTGCTGCAGTGGCATCCGCACGCGACGATCGTGATCGACGAGGACGCCGCGGCTGGGCTGACGCTCACCGAGTACTACCGCGAAACCTTCGCCCACAAGCCCGACTGGCAGGCGTACGCGCGATGAGCCTGGCGATTCGCGCCGGACGCGTCTTCACGGGATCCACGCTGATCGAGGGCGGCGTGCTCGTCACGGACGGGCCTCGGGTGGCGGCGATCGTCCCGGACGCCCCGGCCGACGTCGCCCTGGACGACTGCACGCTGGTCCCCGGGTTCGTGGACGCGCACTGTCACGGTGGCGGCGGGGCGTCCTTCTCCGCCGACCCCGGCGCGGTGTTGGCGCTGCACCGCGCGCACGGCACGACGAGCTCGGTGGCGTCCCTGGTGAGCCAGTCGCTGGACACGCTTGAGGAGCAGGTTCGCGCGCTATCGCCCCTGGTCAGGGCCGGGGAGCTCGTGGGCATCCACCTCGAAGGGCCGTGGCTCTCCCCCTCCCGCAAGGGCGCCCACCCCGTTGAGGCGCTGCGCGCGCCGGCGGCGTCCGAGGTACGCCGACTGCTGGACGCCGGCGACGGCACCGTCGTGATGGTCACGATCGCGCCCGAGCTGGATGGTGGCCTGGACGCCGTCGCGCTGGTCGCCGGGCGCGGGATCGTGGCCGCCGTCGGGCACACGGATGCGTCGTACGAGGTCGTCCGCGAGGCGATCGCCCGAGGAGCTCGGGGCGCGACGCACCTGTTCAACGCGATGCCGCCGCTGCTGCACCGGGCGCCGGGACCGATCCTGGCGCTGCTCGACGACGACCGCGTCTGGCTTGAGCTCATCTGCGACGGCGTCCACGTGGATCTGGATCTGGTTCGGTACGTCGTGGCCGGGCAGCCCGGGCGGGCCGTCCTGATCACGGACGCCATGGCAGCCGCGGGCTGCGCCGACGGCGATTACCAACTCGGCGACCTGCCGGTCGAGGTCTGCTGCGGCGTGGCCCGGATCGCCGGGCAGGACACCATCGCCGGCTCGACCCTCACCCTGGACGCCGCCCTGCGGCACGCGATCGCGTCCGGGGTCGACTGGACGACGGCCGTCCGGGCCCTGACGCTCAATCCGGCGGCGTATCTAGGCTTGTCGGACGTCGGTTCGCTGGCCGCCGGTCACTGGGCCGACGCGGTCGCGTTGGACGCCGACTGGAACGTCCGGGCGGTGCTGCGCCGCGGCGATTGGCTGGTCGAGCCCACGTGAGCGACCCGCGCCGGTCTGCCCTCGTCTGCCTTCGGCCGACCGCGATCGCCGCATGGGCCGACCGGGTGTGACGCGGGTCGAGTTCGTCGCGTCGCTGCCGCGTCCGGACGTGTGGGTCTGGCTGGGCACCACGACGGACGCCGAACGCGACCGGCTGCAGGCGCGGGTGGCGCACGATGACGGGGTGCGCGTCCGGCTGCCAGCTCTCCTCGGAGACGCACTCACCGTGGCCGGCGTGACTGTCCAGTCAGAGGAGACGGTCGCACGCGATCACGAGGGCAGCTGGTTCTACGCGCTGCGCTGAGCGTCAGGGTCGATCAGAGATGATCGGTCACGGACGCCCAGACGTCAGTGTGCTGACGTCGCTCGCGCCGCAGCACCTCGGCGGCCACGAAGAGCAGCCCGACAAGGGCGATCTGGACGGTCGTCACGGCACGCATGGCCGCAGATTAGCGGCCCCGGCGTCCAGGCTTCTCCCCAGCCGGTGCCCGACGCACCGGTACGAGCCTGCGGCCGACATCGAGGAGCCGGGGCGCGTCCTAGATCTGGCGACCCAGGCGGACGCAACGTTTGGGCGTCCGCCTGCGTTGTCATCGCATGATCGGACGCCGCCCCCACCGTTGCATCGGACCCGCGCGACGCGCACTCGTTCTGCTGATCGCGGCCCTGGCGCTGCTGGTGACGTCGGCGCTGCCCGCGTCCGCCTGTAGCTGCGCGATGGGGACGGTCAAGGATCACGTCGGGCGAGCCGACCTGATCGCGCGCGCCACGGTGACAGCGGTCGACCGCGCGGCGGTCGGCTCGTCCTCGGGCGATCCGGTGGTCTATGTGCTGTCGACGTTCAAGGTCTGGAAGGGCCCGACGGACGCCGTGCTGCACGTCCAAGCGGCAGCCTCGGGGGCGTCCTGCGGCCTGGAGGGCATCGCCGTCGGCGACGAACTGATCGTGTTCGCGACGGTATCCAGCGCGGAGATGGGGAAGGTCGTCGCGCCCTGGTCCGCGAACCTCTGCGGAGGCACGGCCGCAGCAACGCCGGCGCTGGCCGACGAGGTCGCGGCCGCCCTCGGTGTCGCTGGCAGCACCGTCGGCCCCACGCCGTCAGCCGCGCCCGTGGTACCAAGTACGCCGGTCGGGACGCCCACACCTGTCGCCACCACGGACCCGCCGGCGCCGGCAGCGTCCGGCTTCGGCGCCTACGCCGTCCCGATCGCGGTCGGCGGAGCGCTGATCGCCAGCGGCCTCGCCGCTTGGCTGATCGGACGCCGTCGCCCCTGATCCGCGTCCCGCCGGGCCCGACCCGGTCTCTGTGCTCGTCCACGAGCGCGGCAATCCGTCGTGCCCACCCGGACGCCTCGAACGCGCGCGGCGGCTGGAGCCACGGTTCTTCCTTCAACCAGCCCTCACGCCGCAGCCTCGTCGGACGTGACGATCTCTTGGGTTCAGCTCAACTAAAGCTCAAACTTGCCGTGTTTTCCTGCACTAGCGTTCAATCATGTTCGCTCGCACCGAAGCGAGCCCCCAACCGGTCGGTCCTCGGCGACCTGGAAGATCATCCCGGTCGTCCTGGTCGCCATCACGGCGTCCTTCCTGCTGGCGACCGTGATCGCCGAGTTCACGCTGGGCTGCTGGGGCCGCTGATCGGACGCCCTTCGCCGTAACAGCACGTTCGCATACCCCTCGGGGTGTGCGAACGTGCTGTTGACGCCACCCCAAGGCCGACATCACCCGCTCACCGGACCGCAGTCTGCCCCCGAACCGACCGCGCTCCGATGCCCCGGACGCCTCAGCCGCCTAGTCTGGACGCGCCATGCAGTTCAAAGAGGTCCTCTACCCACCCGGCGCGACGCGGCGCGACTGGGTGGTCGACGTGACCCTGGCCGCCACCGGCATCATCGGACAGTTGGCGTCCAATCTGGTGCTCGGCTACCCCTACTACCCGCGGACGCCGTGGGAGCTGTTCGTCTGCCTGGCCATGCTCGGCTCGCTGGTGCTGCGCCGCCACTCGCCGCTGCTGACGCTGGGACTGGTGACGGTGTTCTCGATCGCGCACCTGTCCACGATGAACCGTCCGACGTTCTCCCTGGTCGCCGTGCCGATCGTCGCGTACGCCGTGGCCCGCTGGGTGCCCGGACTCATCACGCGTTCGGTGCTGATCATCGGCGCCATCGGGTCGTTCGTCGGCCCCTACCGCTGGTTCCTGGACCGCGGCGGCTACCTCGACCAGCCCGCCCGTGGCGACATGCTGTTCTTCACGTTCGCGTGCCTCTGCTTCGGCGCGGTCGCGACACCGTACGTCATCGGACGCCGCGGCGCCGAAGGCGAGGACGCGCGCGAACGCGAGCGGGAGGGCGAGCGGGAACGCTTCGCCCGGGCGTCGCGTGAACGCGAGCAGCAGGCGCGGCTCGCGGAGGCGTCCACCCGGGCCCAGATCGCCCGCGAACTGCACGACGTCGTGGCCCACAGCCTGGCGATCATGATCGTCCAGGCCGAGGGCGGCCGGGCGTCTGCCCGGAAGAATCCGGACGCCGCCGCCCAGGCCCTCGACACGATCGCCGGGGTCGGACGCGAGTCGCTCACCGAGATGCGCCGGATCGTCGGCGTCCTGCGGGGGGCGACGGACGGCGCCGATCTGGCGCCCGCGCCGACGCTGGCGGGGCTCGCCGAACTCGTCCAGCGGACGTCCGATCGGGTCACGCTGGTGACGAGCGGGACGCCGTCCGGCCTGTCCCCGGCGCTCGAGTTGACCGTGTACCGGGTCGTGCAGGAGGCCCTCACCAACGTGCTCAAGCACGCCGGTCCCGACGCCCACGCCCGCGTCGACCTGGCCTACGAGTCCACCCGGGTGGTCGTCGAGATCACCGACGACGGACGCCCCGGCGCGACGGCGTCCGAGCCCGGCGGCAACGGACTCCGCGGCATGCGCGAGCGGGTCGCCGCGATGGGCGGCGTCCTGACGGCGGGTCCGAGGTTGGACGCCGACGGCTTCCGCGTCCGGGCCGAAATTCCGGTCAACGCCACCCTGCGAGAAGAGGAGAGACCATGACCATCAGCGTGTTCCTGGCCGACGATCAGGCGCTCGTGCGCAGCGGCTTCCGGATGCTGATCGAGGCCGAGGACGACCTGGTCGTCGTCGGCGAGGCCGCCGACGGGGCGGCCGCGGTGGCGGCGCTGAAGGCGCGTCCGTGCGACGTGGTGCTCATGGACATCCGCATGCCGGTCATGGACGGCGTCGAGGCCACCCGGCAGATCGTCAACTTGGGGCTCGGCACGCGGGTGCTCGTGCTCACCACCTTCGACCTGGACGAGTACGCGTTCGCGGCGCTCAAGGCGGGGGCGTCCGGGTTCTTGTTGAAGGACGCGCGTCCGGGGGACCTGCTCAACGCGATCCGCACCGTGGCCGCCGGGGACGCCGTGATGGCGCCGTCGACGACGAGGCGCCTACTCGACCACGTGCGTCCGACGCTGCGGGCCACCACCGGCGAGCAGGACGCCCGCCTGGCGCTGCTGACCGACCGCGAGCGCGAGGTGCTGGAGCGCATCGCCGCCGGCGACACGAACGCCGAGATCGCCAAGGGCCTCTACATGGCCGAGGGCACGGTCAAGACCCACATCGGACGCCTCCTGTCCAAGCTGCAGTGCCGCGATCGGGTCGGGCTGGTCCTGGTCGCGTTCGACGCGGGGATCGTCGCCCACTGAAAGCAACACGAATCGTCAGAAGTCGTGCTCCGAAACGGGCGACAAACAGGGGTCGCCTGCGTTACCGTAGGCCTTGCCTGGGGGACTGCCGGCATCGACCGCAGTCCTCCGGTGCCGTTTAAGGCCCGAGCAGGCTCACCCGTCCTGGTGCCCGGCGAGAACACGCTCGATGAACCACGTCAGCGCGCCGCCCTCGCCGTCCTTACCGTTGGCGGCCACCATCAGGGGCGGCAGCTCCGGGGTGATCTTGACGCCCGTGAAGCGGGCAAAGGTGCCCACATCGGGGATGACCAGCCGCAGGTAGGCACCGTCGTCGCCGATCGCGAGGCTGCGGCGACGGTTGAGGTACCAGCCGCGCCGGTCGGTCTTCACGGTCTGGCCCGAGTACGTCGTGGCCTTGAGGGGCTCGGACGCCAGGTGGCGGCGTCCGGCTTCGGCAACAAACGCATCGATGATCGCCTGGGCCTCGTCGGCCTCCAGCCGCCGCGCGGCGGCGGCCATCTCTTCACGGCGACGGGCGTCCTCGCGGCGATCGGTCATGGACAGAAACCTAGCCGGACGGCGTCCGCGACAGAAGGCGTCCGGCTTCGTGGCTGAGGTGTCGACGAACCGGCGGCGATGCGGAGAGACGCGCGACGGCGTCCGAGGTGGGGCGGGGCCGACAGGAGACCGTGAGGGACGGAGCTGGAGTAGTTGCTCCTCGACGCGGACGCAGAACGGGGGCCGGCGCCGATGCCCGACTTCGCCTTGGCTTCGAACGTCAGCAGCGGGCTGCGTCCGGGGCGGACGACCACGTACTCGCTGAGGGGAAGCGTGAGCAACTGGCCGGCTTCGATCGTTGCGGGCACCTTTGTCAGGTTCAGAGTCGGGACGTCAGAGCCAGCGGCGCGTCCGGTTTTGGCGAATGGGGACGATCCGGTCCGCTCACCTCGGGAGCCGGTGGGTCCTATGCTGGCGAGAACTGCATAAGGAGCATTGATGGCGATCGACCTGTTCCGGCTGCCGAAGGCCGAACTTCACCTGC
>Ga0208693_1003347_pt1 | contig 10010 bp, 9 predicted proteins | sample AD_UKC071_MetaG_FD_184438 | JGI IMG/M metagenome (GOLD analysis project Ga0208693, IMG submission 184438) | Active sludge microbial communities of municipal wastewater-treating anaerobic digesters from USA - AD_UKC071_MetaG (SPAdes) (version 2) | ecosystem: Engineered > Bioreactor > Anaerobic >... | reverse complement strand
GATTCTCAACTTGCATCGGCGCCTCCGTTCACAAAAAGCGAACCGCCTTCCCTGGCTCAAAGGCCACTTCAGGCGGTTAATTCGCCAATAAATATTGTAGCATACATATTCAAAAAAATCCCAAAGGTCGTCTTTTAACTTTTTAGGCAGAAACCTTGTGGCTTTGCCAAAATTCTGCTGCAAAGGCTGCAAATATTCCCACGAAAAGTCCAAGAACGCCCGCAACGGCGGCCATGAGCGTTCGCTTTGGAGAAACACGCTGGGGGTCAATGGTCGGTTCCAGGACAATTCTTAGACCAGATATATTTGCTTTTCGCGCCTCTAAATCCTTTTGTATTATAGCCAATTTATTGTCTTGAAGATCTAAATTTTTGGACTTTATATCTAAATTTGCTAATCTAACATCAATATCTGCTAACTGAAGATCTAAATTTGCCAATTGCGTTTCTAGGTCTTTTATTTCCTGCTGTAATTGTTGTTTTCGAATGGAGTTGTCTTCCAATGTCAGATTAAGTCGATCTATTTGGATTAAATTTTCCTGAATTGTGTTTGAATACAGCAATAGTGACATAGCATCGGTTGGATTATGTTCTTTAGCTAACACTGCATCTCGCTGTTTAATAATTTGATCATTGTTTATTTGAATCTCCTTAATTTGTTTTTCTAACCTTGCACTTTGCGAATCAAGTACTTTTTGTTTATTTTTAACAAATTCTATTTGATTTTTTATCCGCTGTTTCTCGTTTAATATACGTTTCTTCTCATTACTTAATAATTCCTTTTCTTGTAATACCGCTTGCTTATCTTGTATGATTTTTTGTCTATTAACTGTTATATTTTCTAAATCATTGCTTAACAATGTAGTATTTACGGCTGCTTTATGTAAATAAAAATTCTGTGCCTTATCGAGCATAATGGCCAAATATTCCTTTGCCCTCTCCGGTTCTGAAGAATCGATATTAACAGATATATAATTAGTTCTCTGTTGAATATCTGTTTTAATATCAAACTTGTTCTTCGGATCTTGGTAATCCCAGCTCAACTGAGTTAAGATTTCATAATGAAAAGGGTTTTGCGAAATGAGCCTTTCGATGTTTTCGGGCGTATCTATATCTTTCTCACGCCAAATTAAAGTATCTTGCACAGGTTCTTGTTCGTAGATCTGTCCCGGAGCCACTACCGCCGAAACCCTGTAAACAGGCTTCATAACATAAGAAGCTGCAATCGCAACAATGACAGCCACCAAAAAGACGCTTACGATAAGCTTTTTTCTCTTCAAAAGGACCTGTATAAGCTGATAAAGGTCAATTTCGTCCTCGTAGTAGGGCTCTCGCTCATGATGCTCGTTTAATTCATTATCCATTCCCTTCACCTCAATATTCCGTTTTATATATAAAATCGATGTTTAAAGTTTACAAAATATCCCTTAAAAAGTCCACAGGTGCCCCTGAGGACTCTCGAGCTTTGCCGCTGTAAAACCGCTTTGCATGCTCAACTAACAGGGCGTGATATTCCTGATATATGGCCACGTCCTTGGGTAAATTGGACTCAAACATCTTTTTAAGTTCCATGTAGCCTGCTCCTCTTTCGGCAAGGCCCAAGGAAGTAACAATGCGCTTCGTGTAGGCATCTATGACGAACTCCGGCCGTTTGTAGGCGTAAAGCAAGATGGAATCGGCCGTCTCGTTTCCCACGCCTTTGACGGACATAAGCTCTTTTCTGGATGGTGTCCTCCCCTTCAATCCCGCAAAAAGGAGAGCGATTTCCCTCAAATAAATCGCCTTCTGGTTGAAAAACCCTGCGGGCCTTATGGCCGATTTAAGCACGTCCAAGCTTAAAGCAAGGATTTTGCAAGGGTTCAGCGCTTCGATGCGCCTCAAATTTTCGAGCGCCCTCTCAACCGACGTCCAGGCCGTATTTTGCGTGAGCACCGCCCCTGCGATGATCTCAAAGGCCTCCTCGTCGTTTTTGGGATATCCGTAATCTCCTGGATGGTATCTTCCCGCAACGGGCCACCACCCCTGCGGGCCGTAATGCTTTAGTAAGGCCTCGTATATCGCCATTACTTTTGCGTTCACCTTTTCATACACCTTCCCAAGACCATGAGATGCCTAATATATTTTAGCCGCATTTAAGCAAAAGGCTTCATGTCAAGCTCGAATTTTCTCTGGGCCTTCAACCTAACGGATCGCATGGACAAAATAAGCAAACGCAGTTAAAATACGATAAACTTGCCGTTATTTATGAAGGCAATCGCACAGGAGGAGGAACGCACATGAACTTTAAGGGCAACACCTTGGCCCTCATATGCGGCGGAGGGCCCGCGCCGGGGATAAACAACGTAATAGCTTCCGTCACCATAGAGGCGCGAAACAACGGCTGGGACGTGCTTGGCATCTGCGACGGCTTTTCCCGCCTGGCAACGGCCAATAAAAGGGTCATCCCCCTTACCATAGACATGGTAAGCCGCATCCACACCGAGGGAGGAAGCATACTGCGCACGTCGCGCTTTAACCCCACAAAAAGCGAACAGACGCTAAAGACAGTGGTCGAAAACTTAGTCGACCTTGGCGTCACCCATATAGTCACCATCGGCGGGGACGATACGGCCTACGCCGCCTACAAGTTGTCAGAGTTTGCCAGGGAAAAGCTCGGCTTAAACATCCATTTCGTCCACGTCCCAAAGACAATAGATAACGACCTGCCTTTGCCCGAGGGGCTGCCCACCTTTGGTTTTGAGACGGCCAGGGCACTGGGTGCCGAGCTGGTGATGAACCTCATGGAGGATGCAAAGACCATGGGCCGCTGGTTTCTGGTCGTAACGATGGGACGTTCCAGCGGACATTTGGCCTTAGGCATAGGCAAAAGTGCCAGCGCCACGCTCACCGTAATACCAGAGGAGTTCGAGGGAGACACCATATGCCTTAAGCACGTCATCGACATAATGAGCGGCGCCATCATAAAAAGGCTTGCCCTGGAAAAGGACCACGGCGTGATAGTGGCGGCCGAAGGGCTGATCTCCAAAATCCCCTCTCAGGAGCTTGCGGCCATAGATTCCATAGAAAAGGACGACTACGGGCACGTCCGCTATGCCGAGATCAACTTCTCCGACGTCTTAAAAAAGCAGCTCAACGGCGAGCTAAAGAAGATGGGCATCCCCATATCGGTCCAAAACAAGGAGATCGGATACGAAGTCAGATGCGCTCCCCCAAATCCCTTCGACGTGGAGTACACCCGAAACTTGGGTTACGGTGCCTTCGAGTTTCTGGCAGGCGGCGGCACCAATGCTGTGATCACCATACAAAACAACCAACTGACGCCCATACCCTTCGATGAAATAGTAGACCCCGCCACGGGCAAGATGAGGATCAGGCTCGTGGATACAAATTCGCTGCAATACAGAATTGCCAAGGAATACATGATCCGCCTGGAAAGGGGCGACTTCGAATCGGAATTCCTCTTAAACAAGATGTCGCGCATCGCCAACATGACGCCGCAGCAGTTCGTGGAAAAATACGGATATGTGGCTGGGCTGTAATACGTCACAAAGGCCTGGGCTAAGTTAAAATCCATTCTTTCGCAACTTCATCGAAGCCGGCTTCAAAGACCAAGGAAAACTTTTCCCTGGTCTTTTTTACGACCTCCCGAAAATCTACGTCCTCGACGTAGTCGTCGAGCGAGGCCACGGAAAACTCCTTTATACCGCAGGGGTTGATGAGCTCGAAATGTGACTTGTCAACCCTTACATTAAAGGCAAAGCCGTGCATGGTGATCCATCTGTCGGCGGCGATACCTATGGCTGCGATTTTTTTGTCTGCGACCCAGACGCCCCTGTATTTGGGCTTCCTGCCGGCCTTTATATTGTAATCTTTCAGCACTTGTATAACCACTTCTTCAAGGCATGAGACGTACCATGGAAGGTCCTTCTTCCATTTGCTCAAATTAAATATGGGGTAGGCGACTATCTGCCCCGGACCGTGGTAGGTTATGTTTCCTCCCCTGTTCGTCTCGTATAGCTCTATCCCGTAAGCCTCAAGGACCCTTTCATCCACGAGCAGGTTTTCCCTTCCCCCCGATCTTCCCACGGTAAAAACGGGCTTGTGCTCCAAAAGAAGAAGTATGCCGTCGGCCTCACCCGCTGAAACTTTTTCAAAAGCCCTTTCCTGAAATGTAAGGCCGTCGCCGTAACCCAGGGGCTCTTTAAATTCCACGACAAAACATCTTCTGCTCAACCGGCCACACCTCCCAAAGGAAGGTGTAGGGGCATTTTCCCCTACACCTTGTACTGTAATGTCATGTCCTATTTTAAGACAGCCAGGAGCAGCAAGGGATTTTCAAGCAGCTCTTTCACTCGCCTGATAAACATGGCCCCCTGAGCGCCGTCGACGATCCTGTGGTCGAAGGTCAAAGAAAGCGTCATCATGGGCTTGACGACTATTTGGCCGTCACAAACGCAGGGTTTGTCTTTCATCTCTCCAACCCCCAAGATGGCGCACTGCGGGGGGTTGATGATGGGAGTGAAGTCTCTAACGCCGAACATCCCGAGGTTGGTGATCGTAAAGGTGCCACCCGTTACGTCGTCTATAGCAAGTTCGCCTTTGCGGGCCTTTTCGATCAAGGCATCACCGTCAGAGGCAATTTCGTACAAGTTCTTGCCGGCCACGTCCTTGACCACGGGAACGAGCAACGCCTCCTCCGTCGCCACGGCAAGGCCGATGTTGACCTCGTCGTAGAGAACTACCTCGTTGCCTTCCAAGTAGGAATTGAGCATCGGCTGTTCTTTCAATGCGACGGCGCAGGCTTTCATCAATATATAGTTGTAAGAGAGGTTAAGCCCCTTTTCCTTAAAAGAGGATTTTAGGTCTTCCCGCAGTTTCTTTAACAAAGCGCAATCTACGTCCACGTTTAACGTGACCATGGGCGAGTTCTGCCAGCTCGTGGACATCCTCTCGGCTATTACTTGCCTGACATCGGATAAAGCTATCCTTTTAAGTGGAGCGGCCTTGGCTACCGGCCTTGCCTCAGCTACGGCCTTTTGTCTTTCGATGAAGTCAAGCACGTCTTTTTCTACTATCCTTCCACCCGGACCCGTGCCGGTAACCAGGGCTAAATCGATGCCCTGTTCCTTGGCTATCTTTTTTGCGATGGGCGTGGCCTTGATCAAAACCTCTTCGCCTGCTGGTTTCGCAGCCACCAGGGCGGGCTTGGCTTCCGGTTGAGCGGGCTTTTCAGCTGCTGGAGCCGTAGGAGCTCCCTTTAAAAGCTCGCTTATATCTTCGTCCATGGCTGCTATTATACAAAGGGGCGTACCGATGGGCACCTTAGTCCCCGGTTGCACCAAGATCTTTCTGAGCACCCCGCTTTCGGGGGCTTCGACCTTATAGGTGATCTTTTCCGTGGAGACCTCCAGGATCACCTCACCCTTTTCGACCCTGTCTCCTTCCTTTTTATGCCATTTGGCCACCGAGCCGGATGTCATGGTGAGGCCAAGCTTGGGCATTGTGATGACTGTTGCCATAAAAACTACACCTCCCTATTTGCCGTGATTGGTCATGCGTCCTCTTTGAACGGCAAGCCACATAGTTCTTTCGATGTCCACGACTCGCGGGCCGTTTTTGCTTAAACGCACCGAAGCCTTCTTTCCCGGGAGCAATTCCACTTCCCTCTCACCGTCCAGGGCGATCACTGCCGGGCTCATATCAAATACAATTTCGTCTTCCATCGAGATTTCCCTGCAATCCAACACCTTCACTGCTTTTATAAGGCCGGGTGCCACGGGAGCCGTGATTTTCAAACCTTCCCCGGAATCCAGCGGCCCAAGTACGATGTGAAGCCCCTTGTCCTGCGGCAACGGACGCTTAATGACCATGCCACCGATGGACGAAAGCCCGATGTTGCTTGGCTTTGCCTGAGTCAATACCAGCTCTTTGACCTTATCCATGTTCCATATGGCCTTTGAGCCCAAAAATATATCGTCGTAAAGGGCGACGTCCACCAAGGCGATGTCCGATGGTTTGCCGTCGATCATGACGTCCAGCCTCTTCGTCTTAAACGTCCCTTCTTCGGCAGAGACAGCTCCCGTGGCTATGAAGCCTGCAGCCATCCCCGCTATTGTACCTTCCACCATGCAGGGAAAGATGTTGTTGGTCCCTGTCGAAACCGACATGAAGGGGACGGCAACGCTTCCCTTGGCAACCGCCCGGTTGGTCCCGTCCCCTCCGAGTATGATTAAACATTTCGCGCCTTCATCTTCCAGCAGCTTGGCAGCCAAAGTGGAATCGTCCTGTGTCCCTTCGCAGTACATCTTCAACGGCTCCACTGTCATGTTCAGGTGGACATGTTCCAGTGCCATGGGAACTATGCCGAAATAGTCAGGCATGTATAGCACGCGTTCGACGCCTGTCGCCTCAAGCCCCAACAATACGCGCCTAACGATGTTTACCTTTTCGATGTTATCGAAGACCGAGCCGTGAGCGACCAGCCTTCTTATGTCCTTGCCCGAAGCGGGGTTAGCTATGATCCCTACCAATGTCAAGGATATCGATTCCCCTTTCCAATCAGATTAAAATGTCATAGACCCTCCATCGACGTTGACCGACTGACCCGTCACGTGATCGGAGTAGACAAAAAACAGCGCAAGTTTTGCCATATCCCCTGAAGCCTAATTTACCCCTCAAGACATGTTCCCTGCATTAGGTCACGCTACGGCTTCCTTTACGGCGGCGATGATCTTTTCCTTGCTTGGGATGTATGCCTGTTCGAGCACGGGGCTAAAGGGTACGGGAGTAAAGGGAGCAGCTACGCGCTTTATCGGAGCATCCAAATAATCGAAGGCCTCTTCAGCGATCATGGCCGCAATCTCCGCCCCTGGACCTGCAAATTTGACCGCCTCGTGGACGATGACCACCTTGTGGGTCTTCTTTACCGATTCGATGATCGTCTCGCCGTCTAGGGGTTGCAGCGTCCGCGGATCGATGACCTCCACGCTGATGCCTTCCTTGGACAGCTCCTCGGCTACCTCTAGTGCTTTATGGACCATCGCCATCGTGGCAATAACCGTTACGTCGCTTCCCTGCCTTTTTACGTCAGCCTTTCCCAGTGGTATGGAGTAAATATCCTCGGGCACTTCGCCCTCCAGGTCATATATGAACTTATGTTCTACGAATATGACGGGATTATCGTCCCTTATCGAGCTTACGAGCAATCCTTTGGCATCGTAAGCGGTGGAGGGAGCTACGACCTTCAATCCCGGAACGTGCATGAACCACGCCTCAAGGGATTGGGAATGCTGTGCCGCCGCAGATCCGCCGGCGCCGCATGCCGTCCTTATGACCATCGGTATTTTCGCCTTTCCGCCGAACATATAGCGCATCTTCGCCGCCTGATTGTATATCTGGTCCATGGTAACGCCAACGAAGTCCATGAACATTATCTCTGCCACGGGCCTCAACCCAGTTGCAGCAGCGCCCAGGGCATTGCCGATAATTGCGCTTTCCGTGATTGGCGTATCTATCACGCGCTTGGGCCCGAACTCGTCTATCAGCCCCGCCGTCACGCCGAAGCAGCCGCCGAACACCCCAACGTCCTCGCCAATGACGTACACGTTGGGATCGCGCCTCATCTCCTGGCGTAAGGCCTCATTTATCGCTGCACGCATTGTCAACTTTCTCATCGTTTTCGCCTCCCCTCTCGCTCACGCGTACACATCTTCCAAGACTTCTTCCGGAGACGGCCAGGGGCTCTCTTCGGCAAACTTCACGGCTTCCTCGATCTTGCCAGCGATCTCCTCACGAACCTGCTTCATCTGTTCTTCGGTCATGATCCCCATCTGTGCAAGCTTTTCCTCAAATCGCGGAATGGGGTCCTTTTTCTTCCACTCCCGGACCTCCTCCTCAGGGCGGTAGACGGTCGGATCTCCCTCGAAATGTCCCCTGTAACGGTAGGTCTTGCACTCAATTAATGTCGGCCCTTCGCCGGCCCTAGCCCTTTTGACGGCCTCTTGGACTGCCTCGTAAACGGCGAGCACGTCGTTGCCGTCGACCACTACTCCCGGGATGTTATAGGCCGCCGCTCTGGCAGCCACATCGGGCACGTTCATAGACCGCCTTTGCGACAGCGAGATCCCGTAGAAGTTGTTCTCGTTGATGAATATGACGGGCAGCTTCCAGATCGATGCCATGTTCAACCCTTCGTGAAACGTTCCCTGGTTAGATGCGCCGTCTCCAAAGAAGCAGGCAGCCACCTGATCGGTGCCCTTGTACTTGGCCGTAAAGCCCGCACCCACGGCAATGGGAAATCCGCCGCCCACTATGCCGTTGGCCCCAAGTATCCCAAGCTCCACATCTGCGATGTGCATCGATCCGCCCTTGCCCTTGCAATATCCCGTACGCCTTCCAAAGAGCTCTGCCATCATGAGCTTCAGATCTCCGCCCTTGGAAATCAGATGCCCGTGTCCCCTGTGCGTACTGGTTATATAGTCTTCCTTGCGCAGGTTTGCGCACGCCCCCGTGGCCACAGCCTCCTCGCCTACGTAAAGGTGCACAAAACCGAAGCACTTTCCGGCTGCAAAAAGCTCCGCCACTCGCTCCTCGAAATATCTTATAGTTAGCATGTTCCTGTACATCCACTGCAATGTTTCCCTTTCAATTGCCATGATATCCTACCTCCTTCTCTCATAATGTTGTTTAATTAAGCTAAGTGTAACCTGGCCTTGATCTGTCACCTCCTATCTTTATGTGATATTTTATCGTGACGATACTTCTAAGGCTGATAGGCGCTTGCCCTATAGGAACTCCTGACCAGTGGGCCGGCCACGACATACTTAAACCCAAGCTCGAGGCCCTTTTGCTCGTACATTTGATATTGTTTTGGAGGCACAAATTCTTTTACGGGAAGATGAGATGGGGACGGTTGTAAATACTGTCCAATAGTAAGTATATCACATCCCACTGATATCAAATCGCTCATTACTTCGATTACCTCTTCATATGTTTCGCCAAGGCCGACCATGATCCCCGATTTTGTTAGCACCTTCGGGGCAATGGCCTTTGCCATCTCAATCACAGCCAAGCTTCGTTCGTAGTTGGCCTGAGGCCTCACGGCCGGATAAAGGGAAGGAACAGTTTCAACGTTATGGGCTAAGACGTCCAAAGGAGCTTCAAATAAGTTTTTTAAGGCATCCCTGCTGCCACCGAGGTCGGAGGTCAAAAGCTCCACCTTAGCGCCGGGGTTTAATCTCTTTACTTCCTCAACCACCAAGGCCATGTGGGATGCGCCGCCGTCGGCCAAGTCGTCTCGGGTTACGCAGGTTAAGACCACGTATTTAAGGCCAAGGGCTTTGCACGCCTCAGCGATATGTCTAGGTTCATCGGGGTCTAAGGGCAAGGGATTTCCGTGCCTGACGGCGCAGAAGTTGCAATTTCTTGTACATACGTCCCCCATGAGCAGAAAGGTGGCCGTTCGAGACTTAAAACACTCCCCGACGTTGGGACATAAGGCTTCCTCGCAGACAGTGTGAAGGGTCATGCCCTTTATTAAGTCCTGCATTTCATATAAGCTTTTTTCATCGGGCGCCGGTATCTTAAGCCACTCCGGAAATTCCCCATTCATCGATCATTACCCTTCCTTCGGAAGATGTATGGCTCTACCTTGAACGGACAAAGCCGCTTCCTTCAACGCCTCACCTACGGTGGGGTGGGCAATGATAAGTTGGGCTATCTCCTCGGCGGTCGCCTCCAACTTCATGGCCATACAGGCCGTAGATATCAGCTCCGTAGCGTTAGGGCCCAATATGTGCACGCCCAAAACTTTTTCGTACTTTGAGTCCGCTACGATCTTTACCATTCCCTCTGCTTCGCCCAGCGTCAATGCCCTTCCGTTGCCGACCATGGGAAAGCGTGATACCTTTATCGGTATCCCCGCGTCGAGGCAATCGGCCTCAGACATCCCAACCGAGGCGAGCTCAGGCTCTGTAAAGATGCACGACGGAACCGCCGTGTAGTCCATTGCGC
>Ga0208693_1003346_pt1 | contig 10014 bp, 7 predicted proteins | sample AD_UKC071_MetaG_FD_184438 | JGI IMG/M metagenome (GOLD analysis project Ga0208693, IMG submission 184438) | Active sludge microbial communities of municipal wastewater-treating anaerobic digesters from USA - AD_UKC071_MetaG (SPAdes) (version 2) | ecosystem: Engineered > Bioreactor > Anaerobic >... | reverse complement strand
GGAAGATCCCAACTACCTTGGAACGGCGCCGGATTTCTTTATGCAAGCGCTCCAGGACGTTAGTTGAACTGATTTTCTTTGCATCGATCTCTGGAAACTCATAGTACTGTAAAGAATCTTCAAGGCCATTCTCCAAGACTTCGACCGCTTTGGGAAACCTGGTTTCATATTCTTCAATAAGAAGCTCCGCGTAGCGTTTGGCGGATTCGTAGTCGGGTTGCTGCCAAATTTGCTTTAGTTTAGCCGCAAAAGATTCTTTATCCTTAACAGGGACATGGGCGAGAATATTTCTCATAAAATGAACCTTGCACCGTTGCCAACTACACCCGACAAAGGATTTTTGAACGGCAGCGATTAGGCCTTGATGAGCATCGGAAACCGCAAGCCATACGTTTTGTAGCCCTCGTTTTTTAAGACTATTGAACAAAGCGGTATACGATGCTTCTGATTCTTCGTACATGGGCTCAACCGCTAAAACCTCACGTTTGCCTTCAAGATTAACTCCACAGACGACATGAACTGCCATATTACAGACGCGATGGTTATCCCGGATTTTTTCGTATAAAGCATCAATCCAGATCACCGGATAGGTATCTGCAAGAGGACGGTTTCTAAACTCTTCAACCTGCTCATTTAGTTCTTTATTGATCTGGGAAACCTGACTGGCTGAAATTGATTCTATGCCGAGACTCTGGGCTAGCCGTTCAATTTTGCGGGTGGAAACGCCGTTAATAAAGGCTTCTTGGACTACCTGGATTAACGCTTGTTCGGAACGCTTTTTTTCAGTCACAAAGAACGGTATGTAGCCCCCTTTACGAACTTTCGGGACTAACAAATACATCGTTCCCATTCGAGTATCAAAGCGCCTGACCCGGGTTCCAGAGCGATAACCGGTTCTATTTGGGGAGTGTTCACCTTTGCCGGCACTGAGCTTATTTTCGACTTCTACTTCCATCATTTTATGGCACAGCCATTCGAGCATGGAGAGCATGGGATCCGGTTCACTTAAAAATTTCAGTAGCATTTTTTCTAAATTCGCGGTATCCTTATGGTAAGCCATCGGATCACTCCTTTTTGGGTTTGTTTTGAGCAACTTACCATTTCGGAGTCCCGATGGCTTTTTCCTTTTATGAAATTGCGAACTTAATTATACACTAACTTAAAATGGGTTATTTATCAGATTTTATAAGGGTTTGGGACTTTTTCAGGAAACCCTAATTACTGTTCAACGCCAGTTTGTCCAATCCGGTACTGAACTATAAAATAAACGCGCCGGACATCAGTCCGGCGCGCGCCACTACTCTCCTCCAATTTTGGGTTACAGATAATTTAAGTCAGTCGTAGTCTACAAATGGGTTTAACTTAAAAGACACTCTTACTTACATTCTGCCCAAATTGTCGCCGCTTCTTCTCCTGGGTAACCCATTCCACGAAAAACGCCGTCATGACACCGGCAAAAAGCCCTAGGATTCCAGCAAGGGCCGTATTAAATAGCTTCCTGGGTCCCACTGGCCTCTGTGGTAAAGCCGGCTCCACCACCACCCGGGATTTAGCCAAGGACAATAGATTTGATTCCGTTTGTAGATACGCTTCATATTCCCCGCGGGCTTCATTATATAATCGCTTCGCTTCTGTCTCATTGCGGAGGAGCCGTTCCCGTTCCAGTTTCCAGGAGACGATCCTTTCCCGGATCTCTTCAATCTTCTTTTGGATATCCTCATTCTTCTTTACTAATAACTTCGCTTTTTCCTGGTTGGCGACTAAACGGGCCCGGGTTGCCGCCAGATCCTGACTGATATTCAGGTAAACCGGGTTCAAGATCGTAACATTAGCGGAAGTAACCCCGGCTGCCGAAGAATCCGGATAAACCGTTCCACCCACATTACCTGTTAAAGTCTCCTTTTCTTTAGCCAATGTTTCCTCTAAAAATTTCAACCGCGCTTCATCGGTCGGAATAGCCATCTGCAGCTCACGAAGGGTTTGTTCTCCTTGGACTAATTCATTTTCCAGAACCCGTAATTCGTTTTCTTTAAGGGAAATCGGATTATTCCGATCAAAGGCCCCCAGCTCTTCTTCGGCTTGGGCCAATTCTTCCGTTCTTTGCTTTAAAACCTGTGCCGCCAAACTTTTTTCCCGTGTTAACTTTTCCTCCATGAAGAGTAGAACCTCTTGGTCAAAAGCTTCCAACCAAGTATTACAATATTCCACGGTTAACTCAGGTACCCCAGCCGAAGCGGCCACTTTTATAAACTCCTCGTTTTCCACTCTTCTCTGGAGTTCAACCTTAAAATGTTGGCGAAGGATCTCCACATTTTCTGCAAACCCCAAAGTATCTTTAATTCTCCTAAAAGTGGCCGGACTTTGGGCTAGCTCAAGATAACCATCGGCATTCGTCCCCACTCTTCCCCCTGAAGGGAGAGCGAGCACCAGAGAACTTTCATAAACTGGTGAGAAAATAAAGAAATTAAATATTACCGCAGTAATTACAGCAACCAAAAAGAGGGCGGCAATCAGTTTAAAGCGCTTAATTAAGACCATAAACAATTCCCAAAGATCGATTTCTTCATAGCCTTCGCTGTGTCCGTCGGCCAATCTTAACCCCACCTTTCATTACTTTATGGTAAAAAAGGAACTATTTCGAAATATCAGTTACTGACTGAAGGAAAAGCTCATTCACCCGCCGGTAACTTGCCGGTGTCCCAATATCGTACCTTGCGCCTTCAAATAGAAAGGCGTAAACCTTCTTCCGCTTTAATAACCATGGGATAAAATTTCCCGGCGTATCCGGATTCTCCCCGGCCTGTAAATATTCCTTGAGTAAAGGGATCGTCTCCCGGCGGTAGATATAAAAAGGGGGAACAGCCAGGTTAGAGCGGGGATCCATTGGTTTTTCGGCAAAAGATAAGACCCTTCCTTCTCCATTGGTCTCAATGACCCCCGTTTTTCGCAGTTCTTCCAGATCATCCAACTGGTGAGCAGTAATACAATCAGCCCTCACTTTTTGATAGTAAGCCACAAAGTCCGTCAGGGCAAAATCAAAGAGATTATCTCCGGCTAAAACCAGTAGATCCTCATCAAGCTGTCTTTCTTCAAGCGCAAAACAAAGGTCGGCTATGGCGCCCAACCTGTTCTCGTTTGCGGTCGTCCCATCATTGAGTACAATTATCTTTTTCGAATAAACAAAGCCGGCCATCCAATCAACAAACTGATCATAAAAACGGTCGTTAGTCGCGATAATCACTTCGTCGACCAGATCAAGAGGCTCAATTTTCTCTAGTAAATATTGCAGGATCGGCTTTCCACCAACCCCCAGTAAAGGTTTGGGTCTATTTTCCGTTAATGGATATAACCGGGTCGCATAACCGGCGGCCAGGATAATTGCTTTCATCGGTGGACCCCTTTCTTTCACAGGTGAATAATTCGCGCCCGAGGCAAACATCAATTGGCCAAAGGAGTTTAGATCCCCCTTTTTCCAAGCGGCAACGCCCTTTTTCACCCTTTCGTTTTCGGAGAAAAAGTGATCCGCCCGCTTTTGGAAGCGCTCCGGCAGTTCAGCGCGGAACTTTAAATAACTTTCGTAATCAACCTGCCGCAGATTGGCTTCCTTAAAACTGGCTACTTCCCGGTAGGCTAATTCCTGTAAAATCCAGGCGGAGACTTTACACTCATCGACCCGGTTATTATAGTCGGTGCTAATCAGGGCTGTACTGATTCCGGAGTAAACCACCACCACTTCGTATTCGGGCATTGCTGGACTAGGTGGTATTAGCTCATACTCGCCGGTCGCCGTATCCATAAACATCAGATGACCGGCCTTGCTCAAAATATTGGCAGCTTGGTCCAGGATACCATTGTTTAAACCGATAAAGTTATTTTCCACCCAATGACTGTAATCAATTAGTTCAATGTTCGATAATTGAATGTTATTTATATCACATAAAGCCATAAGGTAGGCCGTCATCACCGCCGCCGAAGAACTCAAACCACCGATGGGGATCTTCCCCCGGATTAGCGCCTTAATCCCCTTTTTTAGGACAAAACTCCGTTTCAAGGCTAGAATAGAACCCCGCAGATAATTTCCCCAGTACCCAGTGACCATCCCCGGAACATTGTTAACATGGAAATTTTCCTCATCAGGAAAATCCATACTTTGCACCTGGACAAAACCATCATCATTGGCGGTATAAATCATCTCGACTGCCGAGTTTAAGGCCATCCCGGTGACTAGTCCTTTCTGGTGATCCACATGAGCCCCTAAAGGACAGATCCGGAGCGGGGATTTAACCATCTTAAGTGGGGAAGAGGAAATACCAAATTTCTCTTTAAATAGGGAGAGCAGATCCATCAATTAAAAGTCTCCTTTTTATATAATCTTATAACCTCTTTACTCTTCGGTAGCCGCCACTTGTTGCTGCCCGGCGCTCCATTCGTCCCTCTTTCCTTGTCCGACCCCGAAATAGTAAAAACCGGCCTTTTCCATCATATCGCGCTTATAGATGTTCCGAAGATCGAAGAAGTAGGGCTCTTTAAGGAGTTTTTTCACGCGGGATAAATTCAAACTCCGGAATTGGTTCCATTCGGTTAGGAGGACCAAAGCATCACAACCCTCGATCGCCTCATATTCGTTCGGACAGTACTCGATCTTGTCTTTTAGGTTGGCTAAACGCCATTTGGCTTCAACCATGGCCTTAGGATCGTACACCCTGAAAGTAGCGCCTTGTTTTGCTAACTCATTGAGGATCACAAGGGCTGGCGACTCCCGCATGTCGTCGGTGTTGGGTTTAAAAGCCAGGCCTAAAATGGCGATCTGCTTTCCAACCAGACTCCCTAAACCCTGCATAATCTTGGCCACCATCAGACTTTTCTGCACCTCATTCGCTTTCACGGTCTGTTCGATCAAAGTGATTGGCGCACCATATTCCTGCCCAATTTTCGCCAAGGCTAAAGTGTCTTTCGGGAAACAGCTACCGCCATAACCTGGCCCTGGATGCAAAAACTTGGGTCCAATCCGGCCGTCCCGCCCCATCCCTTTGGCCACATCCTGCACATCGGCGCCGACCTTCTCACAGAGGTTAGCAATCTCATTGATAAAGGTAATCTTCATTGCCAAGAAAGCATTAGAAGCGTACTTGATCATCTCCGCTGTCTCGATATTCGTTTCGATAAAGGGCGTTTCATTAATATATAAAACCCGGTAAACTTGCTTCATCCGTTCCAGCGCGTTTTGGGATTCCGCCCCAATGACGACCCGGTCCGGATGGGTAAAATCATGAACAGCCGAGCCTTCCCGTAAAAACTCCGGATTAGAGACCACATCAAATTCGTAGCTAACACCGCGTTTGGCCAGCTCTTCCCGCACCCACTGCTTCACCCGCTGCCCTGTACCAACCGGAACGGTACTTTTATCCACGACCACTTTGTAACCATTCATGTAACGGGCAATATCCCGAGCGACCGCTTCCACATACTTTAAGTCCGCACTCCCATCCTCCGCTGGCGGGGTCCCTACCGCAATAAAGATCACATCCGACTCCTCAACCGCCTGCTTCATCTCAGTGGTAAACTCCAAGCGGTGATTGGCGACATTGCGCTCCACAATCACGTCAAGACCCGGCTCGTAGATGGGGATGATCCCCTGCTTTAGCTTTTCGATCTTCTCAATGTCGTTATCCATACAAAGCACATTCAGACCAAAATCGGATAAGCACGCCCCGGTAACCAGTCCTACATAACCAGTCCCAATAATCGAAATCTTGTTCACAGCAGTCACTCCTTAGACGTTAATTAAGGCGATATTATTAACTTCCTTATACCACTGGATAAACTGTTTAATCCCGTCTTCAAAAGCGGTCGTCGGTTGGTAACCAAGGATTTTTTGGGCTTTCGTGATATCGGCATAAGTCCTTTGTACATCCCCCGGTTGCATCGGTAGAACCTTTAACTTAGCCTTTTTACCAATTTCCTTTTCTAAAGTCGTCACCATCTCTTTTAAATTGACCGTCCGGGACTCGCCCAAGTTAAAGATCTCGTAACTCCCCTGACCATTTTCAACCCACTGGATCGCGCGAAGCACTCCATCGATGATATCTTCAATGTAGGTATAATCTCTTTCTGTTGTCCCATCCCCATAAAAAGGAACTTCTTCATCATTGATAATTAGCTTTGTAAATTTATGAATCGCCAGATCGGGCCTTTGTCCCGGCCCATAAACGGTAAAAAACCTTAAACAAGCGATATCCATTCCATATAAATGATGGTAAGTGTGGCAAAGTAACTCTCCGGCTCGTTTCGTAGCCGCATAGGGGGAAACCGGATGATCCACAAAATCTGTCTCCGAAAAAGGTACCTTTTTGTTATTACCATAAACCGACGAGGATGAAGCAAACACAAACTTCTTGACACCATATTTCCTACACAACTCTAAGAGATTAAGCGTACCATTAATATTGACATCGTTATATAAGAGAGGAACGGAGATAGAAGGCCGGACTCCCGCCATCGCCGCTAGATGAACCACCAGTTGAATGGAAAAAGAAGCAAAGAGCTTGTCCATTTGCTCGGTATTCCGAATATCGCCTTCAACGATTTGAAAATGGTCTTCTGGAATACCTAGCTCGGCCATTTTGGTCGTTATCGCTTTAATGTTTCCCCTTTTTATTTCGGGGTCATAAAAATCATTAAAGTTGTCTAAGACAATCACTTTTTGTTGTGATTTTAATAAGGCTTTCGTCAGGTGGGAGCCAATAAAGCCAGCACCACCGGTAACTAGGATATGTCTGCCCATTTAATCTACCTTCTTTGAATTATATTATAATTATAATTATCTTTATATAATTATAACTACTCCAAATCTTAAAACCAACTAAAACCCAAAGTTAGAAATTGTTGCCCAAATATAAAGCATTTTAGTTTTTCGGTTTTCCTCAAAACGTTATGCGTCACGGACCATCTCTTCAATACTGCGTTTTGCTTTCCAACCCAGTTCCTTCTCTGCCTTAGTTACATCCGCATAACATTCAGCGATATCTCCTGGCCTTCTCCCCACTATCTCATATGGTATCTTGACTCCGTTCACTCTTTCAAAGGCATCTTTCAATTGTAATACAGATGTACCCTTACCTGTCCCTAGATTATAAATATGAACACCCGGACTCAATTTCTCGAGGGCTGCCACATGACCTTCAGCCAGATCCATGACATGTATGTAATCCCTCACACCGGTTCCATCCATAGTAGGATAATCATCACCATATATAAATAACTTCTCCAACTTACCCTTTGCTACCTGGGTTATATATGGCATTAAATTATTCGGAATACCTTTAGGAACTTCTCCGATTAAGCCACTTTCATGTGCCCCAATAGGATTAAAGTATCTGAGCAGGGACACTGAAAAATCAGGATTAACGGTTACTACATCCTGTAATATTCTCTCACTGATAACCTTTGTTTCACCATAGGGATTAGTGGTAGACTTTAATTCCATACTTTCTACAAAAGGAACTTTATTATCTCCATAAACTGTTGCAGATGAACTGAAAATAAATTTGTTGACCCCATACTTCAGACAGGTTTCACTTAATACTATGGTACTCACGACATTATTATAGTAATACTGAAGTGGCTTTTGCACAGATTCTACCACAGCCTTATATCCGGCAAAGTGAATTACACCATCAATAGAATAATCTTTAAAAATCCCTTCTACTTTAGCTTTATCAGTCACATCTATATGATAAAAAATTAAATCTTTTCCTGTTATCTCTTTTACCATATTTATAGTCTCTATTCTACTGTTTGAAAGATTATCAGCAACAATAACTTTATGCCCTGCTTCAAGTAAGGCGACACAGGTATGTGAGCCAATATAACCAGCACCACCTGTCACAAGTATATTCATTAGAAAACAGCTCCTTTATCAAGTCAACCGGTTCTTCCCTCATTTTCTTTAATTATAAATTTTTCTTTAATACTTCGAGGTATTAGATTTTTCGCTATGCTAAATATTTCTCTCCGCATATCTGGGAATAAAAATAAGATACCAAAATAAAATATAGTACATATAAATATCGAAACAAAGCTCCATATTATACTATCGTTTACCTGTTTTAAAAAATAACCTAAAATACCCATACAAATAGTTGATATAGCTGTTTTTGATACGTTCTTAATTGTTTTTATAATTGAAATACCTATCTTCGTTGTATACAGGCATTACAATTGATACAATTATACTTCTATCTTTAGCCTCATTCATTACATCCTTACCTCGCTTTTATTCGTTTCCGTCCTAGCAATAGCTCTATTAGCCCTTTCTTTTTTTTGGACGAAGACTATTACAGTCTTAAACATCGTCTTTATATCATTTAAAAGACTAAAATATTCCATGCTTTTTAAATTGTATTTCATCTTCCCAGACAATACTCTATTTATATATACCTCATCTATATCACTTGCATTTGTTAATAATAATTCTTCATCTTTATATTGTATACTTGCTTCGGAAGTAACCCCTGCTGGCAAAAGCAAAGTTGCCAGCATTTCATCTGTATATCTCTCTACATATTTAGGGACCTCTGGCCTGGTACCAACAAAACTCATCTCACCAGCAATAATATTCAACAACTGTGGAATTTCATCTAATCTATACTTTCTCAATACTCTTCCAATCCTGGTAATTCTCGTATCATTTTTTGTAGTTACTTGACTTCCGATTTTTTCAGCATCGGTAATCATAGTACGGAATTTAAAAATCCTAAACTTCTTTCCGTATTGTGTTACTCTGGTCTGCCTGAACATAACAGGACCTTTTGAGTCAATCTTAATAGCTATGGCTATTATAATAAATAATGGTGAAAGAATTATGAGCAAAATAATTGCAAGAACCAGATCAAAAATCCGTTTAATAACTAAACTAATGCGTTTTTTGGATAGAATATCATAATACCTTTTAACATCTTCATTCTTTATTTTTTCCGGTAGGTCTTCCCATCTTTTTAAAACCATCTTTTCGCTCCATCTTGGTTTATAATTATAAAACTTCTTCTATCGCTCTTTTTAAACTTTCACATATATACTCTACATCCTCATCACTTAACAGGGTGTGAAGAGGTAAGGTAATTTCATTGACATATTGGGCGTAAGCATTGGGATAATCCTTGATATCAAATCCTAAATTTTTATAAGCTGTCAACATAGGTAGTGGCTTATAATGTACATTTGTAGCTATCCCCTTCTCCGCCATCTTCATGATAATCTCATTTCTTTCCTTTTCCGTTATCCCGGGTATTCTGGACAGATAAAGATGTCCTGAAGAGTTAAAGTCTTCACCATAATGTTCCAGGCTTTTTATCCCCACAGGCAACAAATGTTTATCATATATTTCAATAATCTCTCTCCTTCTTTTCAAGAGAGTTTGATATCTATCCAACTGTACCAATCCGATTGCCGCCAATATATCCGTCATATTGCACTTATATCCCGGGAAAAGGATATCATATTCCCAGGAACCCTTTTGGCTTTTTGCCAGGGCATCCTTGGATTGCCCGTGCAGGCTATATAACATATACTGCCTGTATAACCATTCATCATCCAATCCCAGATCATTTCTCCAGACAACTGCTCCTCCCTCAGCAGTCGTAAGATTCTTTACTGCATGGAAAGAAAAGCAGGTAAAATCAGCAACCTGCCCACATTTCTTTCCTTTTCTATCAGCTCCAAAGGCATGGGCAGCATCAGCCATTACGACTATTCTATTAAACAAACCCTGTAGTTCATTATTTGCTTTGAATAGTTTCTTTTTATCCTCAACTATTTCATAAATCTTATCATAATCACACATCTTCCCTGCAATATCAACAGGGATAATTACCTTGGTTTTTTCTGTAATAGCATCAGCCAATTTATCGTAATCCATTTCAAAAGAATCTGGAGCAGTATCAACCAGTACGATTTCTGCTCCCACATGTTCTATTACTGAAGCTGAAGCACTATAGGTATAGGCAGAAGTGATTA
>Ga0208693_1003339_pt1 | contig 10020 bp, 10 predicted proteins | sample AD_UKC071_MetaG_FD_184438 | JGI IMG/M metagenome (GOLD analysis project Ga0208693, IMG submission 184438) | Active sludge microbial communities of municipal wastewater-treating anaerobic digesters from USA - AD_UKC071_MetaG (SPAdes) (version 2) | ecosystem: Engineered > Bioreactor > Anaerobic >... | reverse complement strand
TATATTGCCGAAACCAATCTTCAGGATCCCGAGAAAAGCCATCCCCGGAAACCCAGGGCAAAATATTTCGGCGAACTCTTGCTCATGGACGCATCAGAACACCAATGGTTCGGTAAATCCCATGCTTATCTGCACTTGGTAATGGATGATGCCCCAGTTCGTTTGCTCTTTTCCCGGCACGAAACATAGAGCAAATTGTATTTTTGTTCAGCGTTCCGATATTAATGTTTAGGCCTCCACAAATAGAGGTGATTTCTTCCACTTCTTCCAAGTCATCTGACATAATGGGACTCGCTCCGCAGGCAAGAAGTACATTTGCAACATCATTCACGGTTACATAGTTTGTAATGTTGTGAATAAGTGACTTTTTTTTACGGACATTCTCAATACATTCTTTTATCATGATCATCTCTCTCCTTTATAAAAAACTTGTGATTTGTAAAATCAAAAAACAAAGAGTCTGCTTTGGCAGACTCTCACGCCGAGCGCGTTCTGCCACAGGCAGATATCTTTCCTTCACGCGAGGGTGCATCCTGCCTGGAAAGCTTTTTATTGAACAGGAAATTTGGAGCAATTTTCTGTTCAATAAAAAAAAACTGCATATATACCAACGATGATATATATGCAGTAACCTCTTCTTAATATATCCCTACGTTGGCATTACCCAAATCAGGTTCCAAGGGTCTAAGCAAACAGCTTACTCTCAGCCTGCTTAAAGCAAGCTCCCCTTTATATTCAATTTTATTAAATTATATACTACAACATAGTAAAAAAACAACCTTAATTTTAATTTTTAATAATAATCCAGGTTTTAGTATTGCCTGCTCATGTTGCTGCACCGGAGATTATGAAAGGTGGTATTGAAAAATTACCCGGATAAAAATTGAATTTGCCGGAACACATCCGCATCACATACTTCAATGGCACTATGCTTTATATCAGCTTTCTTACCCAATTAAATAACATCCATGGTAGATATTGCATGCACCTATTTTGATAGCACGATCGACTGCTTCTTTATCAATTTTTATGAGTAACTCATCAAGACTGCCTACAATTGGTGTTGTATCATAATAAAACTGAAATAAATCTGACGGTTCCCATTTTCTACAGGAAATGAGTATTAAGAAAACACCCTCCAAAGTAAGGGAGTGGGACTGTAAAGTGTATGGATCCTATAATTGTAAACATATTATTTGTCATTCCTACTTTGTTCTTCTATTGAGATACTAAATTTATCCCAATATGGAGTCATGATCTTTTTAAAAACTTCTACTTCATCATCATTCACATTAAACAAATACAATTCAGTGCCATAATGTTCACTATAAATCTTGTTTTCAACTATAATTGTAAAAAACTCTGTCATTTTATTGTATACCGCCTTATCCATGGGTTCAGGCAAAGATAGTATTTCTTTTATTATTTGTTTTGTTACAATACATTTAATTGCTGTTTGAAAATTACTATCAATTTGAATAGGCCGGCCATAAGACATAGCTCTTTTTATTTCTTCATTTTCTTCATTCCAGCAACGAATTTCAATTTCATCACCTGGTTTTACAAAATGCTGAATGATTTTTTTCCACCAATCCGATTTAACATTATGGTCTAACATCTGAACTTGTATAGTTTTCATTTTTGCTCACCTCTGAAAGAATCATGTTCATGGTTGATGGGACACTGCACGAAAAGAAGGTTTTATAATGATCATTTCCAAACTGGCCAAAAGCAGTATTAAAAAACCGCAAACATTCATCAGCTGTTTTCTTATTCATTACTAAACTTCGGTAACGCATTTTTTCCATATCTTTGGCCAAAGAGTTCCTATGCTGTATAATGCTAAAAATACGCGAAATTTTGCTTTGCTGAACTGTCCATTTCTAATATGTATTTCTTGATTTACACCTCTCATCCTAATTAAATAGCCCTTATTGTATGGTAACTACAATCCGCACTCTCCGCAATATTCAATTCTTTGACATCAATGTGACGCACTCCACATGAGTCGAGTTGATGGAATTGATGTCTGTGGGTTATTTTTTATAGTATCTGTTCGCGGGAACATGTCAAACGGCTTTTTTGTCATTTTTGAAAAACCGTCGTTCGCGGGAACATGTCAATTACTCATGTTTTTCATCTGCCAATGGTTTTTCATTCTCCTCAGAAGGTTCATCTTTTTCGTAAATAACGAATTGCTGATTTGAGGCAAAAGGATATAATTTCATTTTCGTTTTCTTAATAATCATATCGTGGAAAGTTCTTTGATTGTCCAAGTGTACTTGATACTTACGGTAGCTTAGAAAATCTTTATCGACTGGTTCAATAGCTTCTGCATAACCTAAATAACGGTCTCCAATTTTTAATAACAAAATGTCATAATCATAGTTAAAAACTTCAATAGAATCATCGTCCCGGACGGATGCAAAAATAAGTTCTATTTGATTTGGAATTTTTGACAAATCAGTCTCTGTGATTTCAAGATAAGCAATAATTAAATCAGCATCTTCATATTTGATTTGCTCAATTTTAACATCTTTTGCTTTGGGAATTTGACCATAAACATTAACACAATTTAAACCTATACTCATGATTGACAGTCGAAAGATCTTTTAATATTGCTGCACAAATATGATCAATACAATCTGATATAAACACACAGATTTCGTTGCATTTTTCATTAATTTTTACATCACTAAATTTTATATTGTTTTTCGAAAACTCTTTTATCAAAGCAACACTTTCATCTCCAAACAATTGAAAACCGATGGAAGTTGGGATATCCATAATATGTTTGATTCGATTGTTTGATTTTCTAAGAAACGAAAATTCTGTATGAGCATTTATTTTATTGAAAACCTGTTCTGTATATGAACAGGTTTGAAACTCACTTAGTCTATTTTTTTTACTGTTATATAAAAAGCCAAAGTCAACAATATCTTTAGAGAATTGAGGGTATATCAAACAAGAATTTACTAATTGTGCCAAGCAATCCAAGCAATTATTGGCATATTGGATAATATCCTTTATATTCTTAGATATCATCTCGGATATACTTGTACGAAATCCAAAAAGTTCAAATGAATCGTCAAGAAGTGTTATAGATGCTTTTCCTTTCTCTTTTATGTTGTTATAAATTTCAGAATGATACTCTGATACTCTGCGATCATATTCTGTTGTAAGTGCTAATATCAAACCTTTACAATACTCCAGTACTTTGTAGTTATAAACAATATTATCAATAAACTGATTTGCATCTGCTACTTTTTTTCTAACAAATTCTTTCTATAATTCATGAAAATCTGTTTTCAAATTAACCGCCCCCTTAATAACTATAGAATTTTCATTATAAAACTATTGTATCGAGAGCATTTTTAAGCTTATCAAAGTGATTAATAAGCCATTCAAAATGCTGCTGATATAGTTCAGGATTATGAATATCCTTTTCTTCTGAGTAAAGAATCCTTTTTGCTATGCTTTTCTTTCGACTTGTATACCATTCTAAAGGAGCACCAAATAGACTTTCGAGTTCAGTCTTTTTAGATTCAAGCTTAGAAAAATACTCTGGACGATACACATAAATACCTATACGTAGTATTTTCTTTCTAACAAGTTGAAAGAAAATATGATAGTTTGGATTGCCAACCGATATATCGTACCAATTGTCATATGATGGTTTACGAGATGCAATATCTTCCCCACGCCCATTATTACGGCAGTACTGTACAAAATTAGTCCAAAAATCCATGCGCAATAGGTGTCGTTCAGAAAGTACTCTTGTTGTTTCAGTAGGAGAGTTAATTGGGTCTTTAAATTCCGGCTCTGGGATTTCAGGTACATCGGCACGACCATCATTAACAAAGGATATATGAAGCAGATCAAGCATCTGTTCTTCATTTTTAAATTTGATGTTCCAACGGGTTTCGATGAATCTTAGAAGTTTAATACCACGTTTTAATATACGCTCTGCATCCCAGTTTTCTTCACGAGACACTTCTATTTCGGAGTGTGAACCGTCCTCATATCCGCGCCGTCCAATACTTTTTGAGGATTTTTTATCCAGGAAACTATCATTCTGCAAAGCAGAGTTTATACTCTGAGACAACGGCAATAAATTACCAAGCGAACCAGATAGTATTTTTATCTCGTCTTCTGAATATTTACGGAACTGATTTTTCCAGTACCAATTTGTTGGTGTCTGAGGAAGGATATGCTCAATTGATACTTTATCTTTTTCAACTCTCGTAAATGGGGCCCATCCAAGTTTTTCTATTCCCGTTTCTTCTGCCTTTGCATATTCATATTCAAATAACAAATAACGAAGATCTCGCCATCCATAAAAACCATCACCATTTGAAAATCGTTTATCGATCCGAGTCATAAAGTTCTTAATAGCATAATCCATGTCACCAGTTGCTGTCTCCATTAGCGATTTAGTAACTTCGCTCAAAGAAAGCTCACCTTTATAAACATCGCGAGTCTTGCGATAATAGTAGCTACTTTTATAACTAGACTGAAATGCTGCCATCCTAAATGATAAGAAAATAAAACGCTCAACAGCACGGAAAAATTCAACTCGTTCTTCTGGTGTGGCATTTGCATTTGGGGTTAATGATGCTGCGACAAGAGGCCTAAAATAACCTATGCCTATACGATTAAGGCGTTCAATCCAAATCTTTTCTTCGTAAGATAACCCGCTAGTTTCAGGAAAAAAAGTATAAAACCAGTATTTTGCAACGCTTTTTAAGCTGTTAACATAGTCTGCTATTTCTTTAGGCTCTAATTTACTGGTAGTCGTTACCGTTTCCACTTCCGGCTCTGTAGTCTGTATCGCATCATCATCTTCTTCAATGTCCGTATCAACAATTTCTTCATCTTCTACGATAGCAACTGTCTGCTTATTAAAGATATTTTTTGCTGAAAACTTATTAAGTAGAAACTTGATATAGTCATAACCTTTTTGACGGGAATACTGGAAATACATAATCCAATGCGCCCTTAAGAATTCGTCATCTGATAAAGGTGAATCCTGATTTCGTCCTATTTGATAATATACCTCTTTCCAAGCATCATTGATCTGCTTGCGCAATTCAACTTTATCCATCGCATCCAATTTATCAGTATCATAAAGTGTAGTCAGATAGATAAGACGATTTTTCAGGAGTTCAAGATTCGTAAGCTTTTTACCACGGTTGTTCATTGTTTCAAAAACTACAAAAACATCATAGTCATCTTTAATCTCATGAATATTAAACATCAATTGTAAAGTTATTTTTCGGAAAATGGCTTCTATACCATCTATACCCTCAGTTGCATACAGCTTTTTCAAACAATCCAAAAAGAACTCTTTTGCATACTTAAGATTTTTCGTATAATATGTTTCATTCACTGTACCACTGAACGGCTCCTCAAATATTTTGTAAGTAAGATAATCTGCGCTGGGATTGTCAACCTCATACCCAAAAAGGTAGGTAGTAATAAGGTTTTGCGGCGGTCGTTTCTGAGATATATATTTAGAACGGATGGCTTTAAGGGTTTGATAGCAAAGGACTATCTCATCATCCGTTTTACCGTTGTTACACTCCAAACCTTTTACAAAAGAGACAATCTCATTTATAAGAATCGAAATGGTTGTAAGTCGCTGCTGCCCATCAACTACATGATAGGCCTTATACCCTGAATCCAGCAACCACTTATCGTTACTCCAACCCTTTAGTTCTTCCTTCGTAATAGCCTTTAATGATAATAAACCAGTATAATGATACCTATCTTCCTGAAGATTCAGGATATCATCCCAAAAATCAACGAGCTGCTCTTGTTTCCATGCATATCCCCTTTGATAATCGGGAATTCGAAATAGTCTATTTTGATATAATTCCGATAATGACTGTAAATCTCCCATATCTATTCTCCCATCATCTTGTATTAGCTTATTTTACCGATAAAGCAGTACTATTTTCAGTACAGCTAGAGCATTCCAAAATGCTGAAATACCTTCTTTATATCCTCTTGTTTTTCTTTAGGACATGGATATTCTCGTTTATCCAAATCTTTTCTATTGGTTGCTGTCTTAGGTGACAGACCGTAAATCTCTTTTGCATGTGCAATCCAACATGTTTTGGGTTTATATCCAAAATTCAACTGTACATATTCTTGTATCTCTTTGTACGTAGCCATGCTTACTCCCCTTTCAATTTAATAAAATTTCCTGGTAGTGCTTCAAACATATCCGGGTAATGCCCACACCTTGCCCTAATCTGAGTATACTGTGCTTTCTTCCCGTTTTTCTGCAAATACAACTTACGTTTATATATTTCATCTGCAAGTTCGGATGCGTGCATAGTTTTGTTATCAGCCTCTGATAAAACTATTTTCATAGCTTCCTGAAGTGTATAGTTAGCATGCTTGTCTGCGATATTTTCATCAACTATGCCCTTTTCATCGTATTTCAGCACAATATAAGCAGGCTTATTATCTTTAAGAAGAACAACTTTTCCGTTCTTTTCTACAACTGAAAAAACATGCTCCAGATCTGTTCGTAATGAATCAAAAGGAATTAAGCTATCTATTTTTACGTCCATATTTTTCATCTCTACCGTCTAGGTATGTTACCATGATTATACATCGAATTGGCCTTTTTGTCTATATATTTGTTCATACATTTGTATAAATATAAGACCGCCAGATTAGGATACAATTCCTTAATTGGCGGTCAGTTCATAGTTTTTATATTTGAATGTCGAATTCAACTCCCGTCTTAAATTCAACAGTTAGTTTTTCATCAAATACTGTTATCTTTTCAATAAGCTTTCTTACTAACTGCCCATCATATTCCTGTAATTCAACAGACTGGTCATGCATAAATTTCATCATTTCTTCTATGCGCTCCCGTTTTCCTTCACGTTCAGCATTCTCGGCCAGTATGTTGTGCTTGAGTTCGCGCAAACGGTAAATCTCATCCGCCACTTTTTGATAATCTGCTTTTGCATTGACCAGCTGAAGAAGTTCTTGCTGCAGCTCGTTTAGCCTACATTCTATCTCTTGAATAGTCTGATCGTTATCCTCATTTAAAACAGCCGCTATGTTCTCCTGCAGAACAGCAAGGAAGGTATTTTTACTTCCTAACACCTCATTGATCGCCTTCACTACTGCCTCTTGTAAGGTAGTCTCATTAACAGTCCTAGAGGAACAATCAGAGCCCTTTTCCTCAAGACGGCTGACACATCTCCAAACGATAGATTTGCACCCTCTGTTGTTCCAATGTACCCGACGGTAAATATCTCCGCACTCACCGCAATACACAATACTGGACAAAGCGTATTTGCTGCTATAGATTCGTCTTTTGCCGCTATTTCCAGCCTGCAAATTTGCCCTACGCACCATTTCTTCCTGTACCTGCATGAAAATTTCACGCGGGATAATCGGTTCATGGCTGTTTTCAACGTAATACTGTGGAACAATACCGTTGTTTACAACACGCTTCTTTGAGAGGAAATCTACGGTATAAGTCTTTTGAAGCAGAGCATCACCGATGTACTTTTCGTTCTGCAGTATCTTCTTTAATGTCTCCGGGCGCCATTTTCGTTTGTTTGCGGCAGTTAGAATACCATCTGCTTCAAGACCACGTGCAATCTGTAATAGACTTTATCAGAGGGCTATTCTGCAAATAAGATTGTACCAAACTAATACATCTGTCTAAATCCATTAAACTACCCCTCATTAACACACAATATATTTTAATTTCTCTGAAGCGAAAGAAGTTTCTTTCGCAACTTAAGTTTATCTTTCCTACTCTCTATCCAGCTATAAATCATCGATAATGTTTATTAGCTGGCGTATTTTTAATCAGTTTATTTGCTTTAATGGAACACCACTCTCTGTTTTCCACACTATATTTCCGTTCAAACTTGATCCTCCGACAAAAGCTGCAGCAGCAGAGGGGCTTGTGAAAAACACATCCTCTGTTAAAACATAATCTTGATTAATTTTATCCTTGTGCTTTGCTCGTGCTTTTATAGCTGCTTCAGGACAACTTTTAGTTATTTTTTGAGATAAACGACTACCTTTTAGCACAACAAATCCTTCACTTGTCCGTCGACCTGTTGCTTTAGCATTTACGTTTTCAAAATAAAGAAGTGGCTCATCAATTGGAGATGGAATCGTTACTGGAACAAGCGGATCGAAAACTTTATGCCCCAGCGTCCCCATGACAATACGTGCGTAATCAATGAACTCTTCCAGTTCGCTCTCTTTTTCTTCAGTAATATTACCTTGGGTTGGGTCAATTACGTTTTTTACATCATAGCGTCTGGCTGCAAGGGCAAGCCCGCAGAAACGATTTTCAAGGTAGCTTATTTCTGTTGGTCCAAAAGAATTGTTAGAGGTAGTGAACACAACAGCTTCTGTCCAATAATCTTTATTGGGATTACGTTTATGCTCCTGCAATCGATAAAGTAAGCATTCGCCGTTTTTTCGAGCAACAGCTTGTCCAATATATACAACGTTGTTTCCGGTCTGATCGGATGTACCAAAGAGAAAATAGACGCCACTTTGCTTTAGGTCATCACGATCTTTGCACAAATCTAAGGCCGTACGCGGAATTTTATAGGCAACGCCAGTCCAGTTTGCAAGTGTGCATTTTATGCGGCCGCTCGCTTCTCCATCCATAAGAAAAAGATTTATACTTTTTCCCCGTTTTGACATTTGTACACCTCCATCGTAACTATTCTCTTTTGGGCGCATTCGTATTGAAATCACGTATTGCTTGAAGAAAATTTTCTCTAAATTATCGAAGATATCATTCTAAATTCGTAGCATGAATTATGATTGCTCAACCTATCTAACAAATAGTTCAGGTACATTATATTGAATATCCTCAGCTTCTTTCTTCATGTTAAGATTTTTGCATTCCAATAAAGTTCGCCGAAGTTTTATCTCTCCAGAGCCATCATCATAAACGTATTCAGTTTTATTAGTTCGGATATATGATGCAGCTTCCCGGGAGAAACTAAAACGTTGAAATTGAATGGTAATTGGATTCATTGTTCCATATTTCGCATATTCGTACCAGTTGTTGGTATTCAGTGATTCTTCTCCATGAATAAGCTAAAGAATCTCAAAAAATAATTTGAAATACTAAATAAAATAATATTCTCAATTACTTCCAGTGTATCAGCAAATACAATATTTTTGTGTTCTCTTGTATCCATATAATAGGAGATTGAGACTGCCTGAAGGTAAAAAATAACATCTTCATTATATTACAAAACAAGTCAAAAATCAATCCTTTTAAATGAAAATGTTCAAAAAAAGTTATAAAACCACTTAAACCGTTTCGTGTAGACGTTCCCAATATCGAAAAATAAATCTTAAAGCCTGAGATGCGCATTAAGGCGGCGGGATACATAGGAAGTTCCAAGCGCGGCAAATGCCGTGTTCGGAGCCTCGGATGTACCCACCGTGCCTTGTCATATTCATTTTTCAGGCGCAACGGTCAGTGTACATCGAAGCACCGACTTTTTATGTGTCCTTGTAGCCCTCATCCGCACACAGGCGGAAAAGACACAACGCATGAAAATTCAATGGAAATTCGCAGACGGAACCACATCAGAAGTTGAAGTCAACGAGGAGATTGGGAGCTACATAACAGCATAACGATGCGAGGAGAGCAATCTCGCCCGCAAGGAGCGCTACCACTGCTATTCGCTCGACGCTATCGATTATGAGGGGCCCGAATATGCGACAGGCACTACACCCAAAACCGATTTGATACGCGAAGAAGACGCCGCTCGGATTAACTCTGCGCTGGACAAGCTTTCGGAAACGCAAAAGCGCCGCTTATTAATGTTAACGGACGGCTTATCAGTAAATGAGATAGCACGTATCGAAGGCGTCGCGCCAAACGCTGCGTGGAAATCAATCGAAGGCGCAAAGAAAAAATTTAAAAAGCATTTTTAGAAATGGGTGTATAAAACACCCGCCTTTTCTCCGTATACCGAGGGACGCATCCACACCGTCCCT
>Ga0208693_1003337_pt1 | contig 10023 bp, 8 predicted proteins | sample AD_UKC071_MetaG_FD_184438 | JGI IMG/M metagenome (GOLD analysis project Ga0208693, IMG submission 184438) | Active sludge microbial communities of municipal wastewater-treating anaerobic digesters from USA - AD_UKC071_MetaG (SPAdes) (version 2) | ecosystem: Engineered > Bioreactor > Anaerobic >... | reverse complement strand
GGATCTCCGAGGAGGGCCTGAACCTCGACGTTTCGAGCCACGGCGAGCTGATGGTGGCGCTGCGCGCCGGCTTCGACCCCGCACGCCTCGCGCTGCACGGCAACAACAAGAGCGACGAGGTGCTGCGGTTGGCGCTGACCTCGGGCGTCGGACGGATCGTCGTCGACTCCTCCGACGAGATCGGACGCCTCGAGCGCCTCACCGCGGAACTGGGCGTCCGCGCATCGGTCCTGATCCGCGTGACGACCGGCGTCGAAGCGCACACCCACACCTACATCGCCACGGGCCACGAGGACCAGAAGTTCGGCCTGTCGATCACGGGCGGCCAGGCGTTGGTCGGCATGGTGCGCTGCTTCCACAGCCCCAACATCGATCTGGTCGGCATTCACAGCCACATCGGCAGCCAGATCTTCGACACTCACGGCTTCGAGGTGGCCGCTCGCCGCACGCTGAAGCTGGTGTCGCAGTTCCGCGAGGCGACCGGCGTCACCTTGTCCGAGCTCGACCTGGGCGGCGGCTTCGGCATCGCGTACACCGCGGAGGACACCCCTGCGACGGCCGCCGACCTGGCCGCCAGCCTCAAGGACATCGTCGCCCACGAATGCCGCGGCTTCGGTCTGGACGTCCCGCAGCTGTCCGTCGAGCCCGGACGCGCGATCAGCGGCCCTGCCGGCACCGCGATCTACCGCGTGGGCACCGTGAAGGCGGTCGAGATCGGCGGTGGACACACCCGCCGCTACGTCAGCGTGGACGGCGGCATGAGCGACAACATCCGCCCCGCCCTCTATGCGGCCGAGTACTCGGCCGTCCTCGCGAACCGGGCATCGGACGCCCGCCCCGTGCTGTCCCGGGTGGTGGGCCTGCACTGTGAGGGCGGCGACATTCTGGTCCGCGACGTGTTCCTGCCCGGCGACATCCGCCCGGGGGATCTGGTCGCCGTGCCGGCGTCCGGCGCCTACTCGCGCTCGATGGCGAGCAACTACAACTACACGCCGCGGCCGCCGGTCGTCGCCGTGCGGGACGGCAAGTTGACGCCGTTGATCCATCGGGAGACGCTGGACGACTTGCTCGCGCTGGACGCCGGCCTGAGCCCCCGACACGACGAGGTGGAACGATGACCAAGCGCCCCCAGCCCCTGCGCGTGGCTCTGCTCGGGCCCGGGGTGGTCGGCAAGAAGGCCGCCCAGCTGCTGATCGACGAGGCTGCCGAGCTGGGAGCCCGCGTGGGGCGTCCGCTCGAGTTGGCCGCCGTCGGCAGCCGTCGCGCCTCGGTCGAGGGCATCGACCAGGCGCTGCTGACCTCCGATCTGGACGCCCTCGTCCGGCGCAACGACATCGACCTGGTCGTGGAACTGATCGGCGGCATCGAGCCGGCGCGCAGCCTGATCTTGGCCGCCATCGAGCACGGCAAGTCTGTCGTGACCGCCAACAAGGCCCTCCTCGCCCGGCACGGCGCGGAGCTCTTCGCCGCCGCGGACGCCCACGGCGTCGATGTGTATTACGAGGCCGCCGTGGGCGGAGCCATCCCGATCATCCGGCCGCTGCGCGAGTCGCTCGTCGCCGACTCGGTGACCGCCGTCATGGGCATCGTCAACGGCACGACGAACTACATCCTCGACCAGATGCACACCCACGGGGTCACCTACGCCGAGGCGCTGGCGGACGCGCAGAAGCTCGGCTTCGCCGAGGCCGACCCGACCGCCGATGTGGAGGGCCACGATGCGGCCGCCAAGGCGGCCATTTTGGCTTCGCTCGCGTTCCACACGCGGGTGACCTTCGACGACGTCGCCTGCGAGGGCATCAGCTCGATCACCGCCGGTGACATTGCCGCGGCCAAGGAAATGGGCTGCGTCATCAAACTGCTCGCCCGCTGCGCCAAGGCCGACGACGGCTCGGTCGCCGTCGGCGTCCATCCGACGATGGTGCCCCTCGAGCACCCGCTGGCGTCCGTGTCAGGGGCGTTCAACGCAGTCTTCGTCGAGCTCGAGTGGGCCGACAAGCTGATGTTCATGGGTCCGGGTGCGGGCGGACGCCCCACCGCGTCCGCCGTCGTCGGCGACGTCGTGACAGCTGCCCGTAACAAGGTGCGCGGTGTCGCGGGTCCGGGGGAGACGTCGTACAACGAGCCGAACATCTGCGATCCGGGACGGGTCTCCTCGCGCTACTACCTGCAGATGGTCGTCCAGGACAGCCCCGGAGTCCTCGCCCAGATCGCGACCTGCTTCGCTGCGCACGACGTGTCCATCCAGGCTGTCCGCCAAGTGCCGGCCGGTCCCGACGCGGTGCACGAGGCTCAACTGGGGATCATGACCCACACCGCCCCGAACGCCCAGGTCAGGGCCCTCATCGCCGCCCTCGAGACGATGGCTGAGGTCGACGAAGGCGTCCGGGTGCTGCGCGTGGAAGGGGAGTGACGTGCTGCTCGCCTGCCTGGATATGGAAGGGGTGCTGGTCCCCGAGATCTGGGTGAACGTCGCCCAGCGGACGGGCATCGAGGCCCTGCGGCGCACCACGCGCGACGAGCCGGACTACGACAAGCTGATGCAGTACCGGATCGCCGTCATGGCCGAGCACGGAGTCACGCTGTCGGTGATCCAGTCCGTGATCTCCGAGATGGGCCCGCTGCCCGGAGCAAGAGAGTTCCTGGACGCCCTGCGTCGCGACTACCAGGTGGTCATCCTGAGCGACACCTTCTACCAGTTCGGCATGCCCTTGATGGAACACCTCGGCATGCCCACGCTGTTCTGCCACCACCTGGTGGTGGCCGACGACATGATCGTGGGCTATCGGCTCCGGCAGCCCGACTCCAAGACCCACGCCGTGCGCGCGCTGCAATCGCTCAACTTCACCTGCATCGCGACGGGCGACTCCTACAACGACACCGGGATGCTCGCGCAGGCCGAGGCGGGCATCCTGTTCTGCCCGCCCGACAACGTGATCGCCGAGTTCCCGCAGTTCCCGGTGACGACGAACTACGTCGACCTCCGAGCTGCGTTCGACGCTGCTGCCGCTGCGCTGTGACGCGTTGGAGCGCGCGCTGCGCTCGTGTAGAGTGAGCCGTGCGGCTTTCGCCGCGTTTCCAGATCACCGCAGAGGCTCTTGACGGCCTGCCCTGATCTGAACACCCTTTGACGGCTCCAGCGAGCCGGGCCCGCCCGCACAGTCAGCGAGGATCGGGCCGATCCGAGAGGACATCAGTGACCGAAAGCAACTCGACCTCACCTGCATCCAGCAGGTCTGGTCTCGACTCCATGCTGCTGCCCGAGTTGAAGAAGGTCGCTTCTTCGCTCGGCATCAAGGGCACCGGCATGCGCAAGGCCGACCTCGTGTCGGCCATCAGGGACGCCCGTCCGGCCAGCGCTCCGCGCTCCGAGCGTCCCGCCCGATCCCAGCGGGCACCCCAGGGCGAGAGCCCTGCAGCCGAGCAGGCAGCGCCGAGCGCTTCCCCGGACGCCCCCGCCGGCGAGCAACGCTCCAGCCGCCCACGGCGCGAGCGCTCCCCGCGTCCCGAGCGGGGCGAGGCGCAGCCGGCCCTCACGGAGGCGTCCGGTTCGGACCAGGCTCCCCGCGAGGTCAACGCCGAGGTGGCCGCACGCCTCGACGCCCTTTCCGGGGGCGGTGGACGCCGCCAGCGTGGGCAGCGCGAGCAAGGCGAGCCGCGCGGTGAGGCGTCCGACGGGCAGCGCACCGAGCAGCGCCAGCCGCAGCAGCAGAACCAGCAGAACCAGGGCCAGCAGTCCAACCAGCAGGGCTACGGCGACTCGGACGACGACTCCGGCAGCCGCCGCAATCGCCGGCGTCGCAACCGCGACCGCACGAACAGCCCCCAGAATCGCCGCCAGAACCGCGGCAGCGCCGGGGCGTCCATCGAGCGGTTCGAGGCCGAGCCGGTCATCGCCGAGGACGACGTGCTCGTGGAGGTCCGCGGCATCCTGGACGTCCTGGACAACTACGCCTTCGTCCGGACGACCGGTTACCTGCCCGGCCCGAACGACGCCTACGTGTCGCTGTCGATGGTCCGCAAGTGGGGCCTGCGCAAGGGCGACATCGTGACCGGTGCGCTCCGCGCCCCCAAGGAGGGGGAGCGGCGCGAGAAGTTCAACCCGCTGGTCCGGATCGACCGCATCAACGACGACGATCCGGCCAAGGCGAAGGACCGCGTCGAGTTCAACAAGCTGACGCCGCTCTACCCGCAGGATCGCCTGCGCCTCGAGACCACGCCGACCAACATGACCGGACGCATCGTCGACCTGGTCGCCCCGATCGGCAAGGGCCAGCGCGGCCTGATCGTGTCGCCGCCCAAGGCGGGCAAGACGATGGTGATGCAGAACATCGCCAACGCGATCACGACCAACAACCCCGAGGTGCACCTGATGGTGGTCCTCGTGGACGAGCGTCCCGAGGAGGTCACCGACTTCCAGCGCTCTGTCAAGGGCGAGGTCATCGCGTCCACCTTCGACCGTCCGGCCGACGATCACACGACGATCGCCGAGCTGGCGATCGAGCGCGCCAAGCGCCTGGTCGAGCTGGGTCACGACGTCGTCGTCCTGCTGGACGGCATCACCCGCCTCTCGCGCGCCTACAACCTCGCGGCACCGGCGTCCGGACGCATCCTGTCCGGCGGCGTTGACTCGGCCGCGCTCTACCCGCCGAAGAAGTTCTTCGGCGCGGCGCGCAACGTCGAGCACGGCGGCTCGTTGACGATCCTCGCGACGGCTCTGGTTGAGACCGGCTCGAAGATGGACGAGGTGATCTTCGAGGAGTTCAAGGGCACCGGCAACATGGAGCTCCGCCTTCGCCGAGAGCTCGCTGACAAGCGCATCTTCCCGGCCATCGACCCGGTCGCGTCCGGTACGCGCCGCGAGGAGATGCTGCTGACGCGCGAAGAGTTGGCGATCATCTGGAAGCTCCGGCGCGTCCTGTCCGGCCTCGACGACCAGCAGGCGCTGGAGATGCTGATCAACCGCATGAAGAAGACGCAGACCAACCTGGAGTTCCTGCACGTCATCTCCCGGACGACGCCGAACGCCGAGTAGGTCGGTCCCGACCAGAACGGACGCCGCCGGCGCAGCTTGCGCCCGCGGCGTCCGTTTGGGTTCCGGACGCCGATGGGGCAGAATGTCTCCTCGGTGCCGGTTCACGCCCGGGTCCATCAGGGCCCCGAAGCGATGGCGACCCGGCGATATCGAGGAGAATCCATGAAGCAGGGCATCCATCCCGACTACAAGGAGACCGAGGTCACCTGTAGCTGCGGCAACAAGTTCACGACGCGCAGCACCGCGCGTACCGGTCAGATCCACGCGGAAGTTTGCGCGGCCTGCCACCCGTTCTACACGGGCAAGCAGAAGATCCTGGACACGGGCGGTCGCGTCGCCCGCTTCGAGAAGCGCTACGCGAACCTCAAGAAGTCTTAGCGACCTACCAGCGCCGGGCATCGGGGAATCTTCCCCGGGCCCGGCGTTGTGCTTGTCCGGCACCTAGCAGGAGGCAGTGATGTTCGAGGCAGCCGACCAACTGAAGGTCGAGTACGCGCAGCTGGAGGGCCAGCTCTCCGATCCGGCGACCCACGCCGACATGGCGCGCGCCCGCAAGATCGGACGCCGCTACGCCGAGCTGGCGCCGATCGTCAAGGCGCTCAACGAGCACGAGGAGCTGACCGGCGATCTGGAGGCCGCGCGCGAACTGGCCGGTGAGGACGCGTCCTTCGCCGACGAAGCCGACCGGCTGGAGGCTCGGCTGACCGAGGTCACCGAGCGGCTCAACACGCTGCTGGCACCGCGCGATCCCAACGACACCGAGGACGCGCTGCTGGAGATCAAGTCCGGCGAAGGCGGCGAGGAGTCGGCGCTGTTCGCCGGAGACCTGTTCGAGATGTACAGCCGGTACGCAACCGCCAAGGGCTGGAAGGTCGAGGTGCTGGACTCGCAGGAGACCGACCTCGGCGGGTACAAGACGATCACCCTCGCGGTGAAGGCGTCAGGCACGGCGTCCGGGGAGAACATGCCCTTCGGCTCGCTGAAGTTCGAGGGCGGCGTCCATCGCGTGCAGCGCGTGCCGGTCACCGAGACCCAGGGCCGCATCCATACGTCGGCCGCCGGCGTCCTGGTGACGCCGGACGTCGATGCCGACGACACGATCGTCATCAACGACGACGACCTGCGGATCGACGTCTACCGCAGCTCCGGCAAGGGTGGACAGGGCGTCAACACCACCGACTCGGCCGTCCGCATCACGCACCTGCCCACCAACACGGTCGTGACCTGCCAGAACGAGCGCTCCCAGATGCAGAACAAGGAGCAAGCCATGCGCATCCTGCGGTCGCGCCTGGCCGCGATGGCCGCGGATCAGGCGTCCGCCGAGGCGTCCGCTGCCCGCAAATCGCAGGTCCGCACGGTCGATCGCTCGGAGCGGATCCGCACCTACAACTTCCCCGAGAACCGCATCGCCGACCACCGGATCGGTTACAAGGCGTACAACCTGGACGCCGTCCTGGCCGGCGATCTGCAGGCCGTGGTCGACGCGTTGCAGGCCGCAGATCTCGCCGAACGCCTCGCGGCCTTCTCTGGCTGATGCGGACGTCGCAGCTGGTCGCGCAGGGAGCGCAACGGCTTGGCAGTGCCGCCGAGTCGAAGACGCTGCTGGCGCACGTCCTAGGCGTCGAGCCGGCCTCGTTGCCCCTGATCATCGAGGTGTCGGACGCCGACGCCGCGGCCTTCGCTGCGCTGCTGGAGCGGCGGCGCGCCGGCGAGCCTGTCCAGCACCTCACGGGGCGCGCGTTCTTCCGCGGGGTGTCCGTCGCCGTCGGGCCGGGGGTCTTCATCCCGCGTCCGGAGACCGAACTGCTCGTTCAATGGGCGCTCGATGCCCTCGGCGCGCACCCTGGCCGGCCGGCCGAGGCGGCCGGGCACGAAGGTCCGTCGGCGCCGGTGGTCGTTGAGCTGTGTGCCGGCTCGGGGGCCATCTCGCTCGCGCTGGCGTCCGAGTGCCCGGGTCTGGTCCAGTACGCGGTCGAGGTCAGCGATGACGCGTGGCCCTACCTGGTGAGGAACGTGACGGGGACGGCCCTGCAGCCGGTGCTGGGCGACATGGCGGATGCCCTCTCCGAGCTGGACGGCACCGTCGACCTGGTCATCGCCAACCCGCCCTACATTCCGGAGTCGGCACGGTCTGAATTGCCTGCTGACGTGCTGCGCGACCCCGACATGGCCCTGTTCTCGGGGCCGGACGGGCTGGAGGCGCTGCGCGTGGTGGCGTCCGTGGCGACACGGCTGCTGCGCTCCGGGGGAGTGTTGGGGGCTGAGCACGACGACACGCATCACGAGTCTGCGCCCGACGTGCTGCGTGCCGCTGGGTTCGTCGACGTCGTCGATCACCTCGACCTCGCCGGTCGACCGCGTTACGTCACTGCACGGGTCCCGGACCTCTCACCTGGCAGGATGGGCCCGTGAGCATCGACGACCTGGCGGACCACGAGGACGCAGCGAGCACCATCGACCTCTCCGGCGAGAGCGCCGCTTTGAGCGCGGAAGAGCCGACGTATCTCGTGGTGGACGCGCACGGGGATTCGGACGTTGCATTCGATGCGGCTACCGACGCGATCTCATCCGGTGCCGTCATCGTGCTTCCCACGGACACCGTCTATGGCGTGGGCGCCGATCCGTTCTCGGCCCTGGCGGTGCAGCGCCTCCTGGACGCCAAACGTCGCGGTCGCGACATGCCGCCGCCCGTCCTGGTCGCCGAGGTGGAGATGGTCGGCTCGTTGGCGGACGTCGATGATCGGGTGCGCGCGCTGGGCACCGCCTTCTGGCCCGGAGCGCTGACGTTGGTCCTCAAGGCGTCCGACAGCCTGCGCATGGACCTCGGGGACCGCGGCGCCACGATCGCGGTGCGCGTGCCCGACCACGAGTTCACGAGGGAACTGCTGCGACGCACCGGTCCTCTCGCGGTGACGTCGGCCAACGTCAGCGGGCAGGAGGCCGCGCTGACGATCGACGAAGCCACCAGCCAGCTTGGCAACGCCGTGAGCGTCTACCTGAACGCGGGCACGATGTCCGGACCGGTCCCGTCGACGATCCTCGACCTCAGCGGGGAGTCGGCACAGCTTCTTCGTGCCGGACGCCTGACGATGGCAGAGATCAACGAGGTGGTCCCGGGTCTGCTCCCCGAGGTCGCGCCCGACGAGGCGACGGTGCCTGAACCCACCCTGCAGGACGCGGCGGAGCCCGAAGCGGCGTCCAGCGACGCGGCAGATCCCGACCCGGCTTCCCACGCGGCGGAGCCCGCTGAGTCGTCCCACGAAGCGGCAGAGCTCGACCTGGCTTCCCACGCGGCGGAGCCCACTGAGGCGTTCCACGATCCGGCAGAGCCCGCCCCGGCTCCGCTCGCGGCGGAGCCCGCTGAGGCGTCAGTCGAGCATCTCGGACGCGTGACCGCGGGCGACGCCGAGCAACCCGCCAACTCGACCGACCCGGCGGAAAGCTAGAGGCGCGGCGATGTCGACCGCGAGCGGCGAGCGTGGGTGTGATCGGGGGCGATCCTCGTGTCGCTGACCACGCGCTACCGACGCGTCCTGACGCTCCAGGTCCTGGAGGTGGTGGGCGTCGTCATCGCGATCATGGCGTCGTACGTCGTCACGGGAGCCGTGGTCTACGGAGACCACCTGCCGATCTTCGTGAACCGCGGCCTGCTCGGCGCCGGGTCCGCGAGCTTCCTCTCGCTGGTCCTGTTCGGACCGCTGCGCTACTTCACCGTGCGGGAGCGGCCGACCGTCGAGCGCCTCGCCCAAATCGTCGGGGTGGTGCTGTTCTCTGAGCTGACGTTCGTTGCGTACATGTACTTCACGCAGAACACCCGCTTCGAGATCGTCGCCTTCTTCATGGCCGCGGGCCTTCAGATCGTGCTGCTCATGGCGGTGAAGCTGCTCGTCACGGCGCGGAAGAACCGCATCCTGGCGTCCTACCCGGCGGCCGTCATCGGGCCCGCCGACGAGGCCCCCGAGCTTCTCCAGCGTGTGCGAGCCGCCGGGGCCAAGGACCTGCGTTTCTTGGCTTACGACCAGCCGAGCTTTGGCGATGACCTGAAGGCCGTCGAGGTCGTCTACGTGGCGGTCGATGCGCCCTTCGACGTCAAGCGCCATGTCGTCGCCGAGTCGGTCCGGTACAACCAGGACGTCTTCCTCGTGCCCGAGACGTACGAGATCTCGATGCACCGGTCGTCGGTGTCCCAGATCGGCGATGTTCCGGTCTTCGCCCTGGAGCGCTACCGGCTGGGCGCCTTCGATCGCATCGTCAAGAGGGCCTTCGATCTGGTGCTGGGCTTGATCGGTCTCATCGTGAGCGCGCCGATCACCCTGCTGGTCGCCGCGGCGATCAAACTGGACGACGGGGGACCGGTCTTCTACCGACAGGTCCGCGTCGGACGCCGCGGGCGTCCCTTCCAGATCGTCAAGTTCCGCACGATGACGACGGACGCCGAGGACGCCACCGGGCCTGTCTTCGCGCAGCGCAACGACCCCCGAACCACTCGCATCGGCAAGTTTCTCCGCTCGACCCGGCTCGACGAGCTGCCCCAGTTGCTCAACGTCGTGCACGGCACCATGAGCCTCGTGGGACCCAGGCCGGAACGTCCTGAGTTCGTGGAGCAGTTCCAACAGCAGATTGACGAGTTCCACATCCGTACCCTGGTCAAGCCGGGCCTGACCGGGCTCGCGCAGGTGATGGGGCGCTACACCACCCCGCCCGAGGACAAGCTCCGCTTTGACATGATCTACATCCAGGAGTACTCGGTCCCCCTGGACTTGAAGATCATGCTGTTGACCTTCCGCGTTTTGTTGGCCAAGGCGAAGGCAGATGGCTTTGAGCCTGACGCGGATGATCGTGGCTGACCGCGCCCCGATCAGTGCAGATCGCGCCCGCGCGCTGCACCTGCTCAAGGCGGGGGTCCTGGGCGGGCATGTCGGAGCCCTCGTCTCCTCGCTGGCCTTCTTCTGGACGCGTGGCCCCGCCAGCGGGGTCTCCTGCCTGAT
>Ga0208693_1003331_pt1 | contig 10033 bp, 7 predicted proteins | sample AD_UKC071_MetaG_FD_184438 | JGI IMG/M metagenome (GOLD analysis project Ga0208693, IMG submission 184438) | Active sludge microbial communities of municipal wastewater-treating anaerobic digesters from USA - AD_UKC071_MetaG (SPAdes) (version 2) | ecosystem: Engineered > Bioreactor > Anaerobic >... | reverse complement strand
CGGACGCCGACGAGGCCAAGCGCGTCCTGTCGCAGGTGAAGATCGTGGTCCGGACGAACTACTCCAACCCGCCCACCCACGGCGCCGCGCTCGTCGAGACCGTCCTGAAGGACGCCGACCTGCGGGCCCTGTGGGTCGACGAGCTGGCCGCCATGCGCGACCGGATCAAGGAGATGCGCCAGGCGCTGGTCGCTGGGCTCGAGGCCGAGGGGGTCACGGACTTCGGCTTCATCGCCGAGCAGGTCGGCATGTTCAGCTACTCGGGCCTCACCAAGGACCAGATGATCAAGCTCCGCGAGGAGCATCACGTCTACGGCACGGACGCCGGCCGCATCTGCGTCGCCGCCCTCAACGCGGGCAACGTCGAGTACGTCTCCAAGGCGATCGCGGCGGTTCTGTAGTCGCGGGGCAAGTCCATCGCTCCCACGTGTGACGTTGTCGGGGTAGACGCCAACAAAGTCACCTGTGGAAGCACACCGGCGGCTCAGCCAGCGCTGCGCGCGTAGCCGTTCGGGTTCGCGGACTGCCAGCGGTGCGTGTCGGCGCACATCTCGTCGATGCCCTTGACGGCTGTCCAGCCCAGCTCGCGCTGGGCCTTCGCCGGGTCGGCGTAGTTCACCGCCACGTCACCCGGACGCCTCGGCGCGATGCGATAGGGAATCGCGATCCCGGACGCCGCCTCGTACGCCGCGACCAGCTCCAGGACGGACGTGCCGCGTCCGGTGCCGAGGTTCCAGACGTGGAAGCCGGGGCGTCCGCTGAGGTACTCGAGCGCCGCCAGGTGCCCGGCGGCTAGGTCGACGACGTGCACGTAATCGCGCACTCCGGTGCCGTCCACCGTGTCGTAGTCGTTGCCGAAGACGACCAACTCCGGACGCCGCCCCGCGGCCACCTGCGCGATGAACGGCACCAGGTTGTTGGGGATGCCCTGGGGGTCCTCGCCGATCCGACCGGACGCGTCCGCCCCGATGGGGTTGAAGTACCGCAGGACGCCGACCGCCAACTCAGCGTCGGCGGCCGCGGCGTCCGACAAGATCTGCTCGATCATGTGCTTGGTGCGCCCGTACGGGTTGGTGGCGCCGGTGGGCGAGTCCTCGGTGAACGGCGGCTCGGACGCGCCGTAGACGGTCGCCGACGAGCTGAACACGATCCGCTTGCAGCCGAACTCGGCCATCGTCTCGAGCAGCGTCACCGTCGCCGCGACGTTCTCGCGGTAGTAGAGCAGCGGCAGCTGGGTCGACTCGCCGACGGCCTTGCGTCCGGCGAAGTGGATGACGGCGTCCGGACGGTGCTCGGCGAAAACGGACGCCAGCCGCGCGGCGTCCCCGATGTTGGCCTCGATGAAGACGGGCTCGCGTCCGGCCAACTCGCCGACGCGGACGACGGCCTCGCGCGACGAGTTCGACAGGTCGTCCACGATGACGACGTCGTGCCCGGACCGCAGGAGCGCCAACGTGGTGTGGGAGCCGATGTAGCCCGCTCCGCCGGTGACCAGAAGCTTCATGGGACGCCTTCCTTGTGGACCCCAGCCAACGCTACACCGCTCGCAGACTGATCAAAGTTGCATGTTCGGTGCCATTTAGAATCAGATACGATCAGTCAACGACAGGGGGGGCCACCATGATCTCGTTCGGAACCGGCGGCTGGCGCGAAATCATCGGCGACGGCTTCACGCGCGCGAACGTGCGCCTGCTGGTCCAGGGCCTCTGTGACCGGATGGCCGCAGAGGGCGTCGCCGAGCGCGGCGTCGTCATCGGCTACGACCGGCGCTTCCTCTCCGACGTCGCCGCCTGGTGGGCGACCGAGGTGTTCGTGGGCAACGGCGTCCCGGTGACGCTGATCGGTCGCCCGGCGCCGACGCCGATGTTCATGTGGACGGTCCGCAACCTCGGCTGCGCGTACGGGATCGCCGTCACGGCGTCCCACAACCCCGCCCTCTACAACGGCATCAAGCTCTTCACCGAGGGCGGCCGGGACGCCGAACTCGAGATCACCGACGAACTCGCAGCGCATGTCAACAGCCTGTCGGACGCCGACGTGCGGTCGGCGTCCCCGGAGGCGACGAGGGCGTCCGGCCTTGTCACCGTGCAAACGAGCCTGAACTGGTACATCGACGCGATCCTGGACCAGCTCGACGTTGACGCCATCCGGCACGGGCACCTGAGCGTCGTCCTCGACCCCATGTTCGGCGTTGCGCAGACCTGCCTGCAGACGGTGCTACTGACCGCCCGCTGCCAGGTCGAGGTCATCAACGAGCGTCACGACGCGCTCTTCGGCGGACGGATGCCGTCGCCGACCGAGGCGTCCATGGAGACGCTGCGTCGCGCGGTCCTCGACAAGCACGCCGACCTCGGCATCGCCACCGACGGGGACGCCGACCGGCTCGGCATCATCGACGACCGCGGCGAGTACCTGAGCCCGAACCAGGTGCTGGTGCTGCTGTACCACTACCTACTGACCGGCAAGGGCTGGACGGGTCCGGCGGTGCGCAACATGTCGACCACGCACCTGCTCGACCGGGTCGCCGCCGCGCACGGCCAGGAGTGCCACGAGGTGCCCGTCGGCTTCAAGTGGATCTCGGCGAAGATGACCGAGACGGACGCCGTGATCGGCGGCGAGTCGTCAGGCGGCTTGACGGTCCGCGGGCACATTGCTGGCAAGGACGGCATCTACGCCGGCTCGCTACTCGTCGAGATGGTGGCGAAGTCGGGCAAGAAGGTGTCCGAGATCTACGCCGATCTCGTCGCCACCTACGGAAGCCTCGAGATGGTCGAGCGGTCGTTCACCTTCACGCCCGAGCGGCGAGCGGAACTGCAGCGCCGGCTGTTCGTCGACCACGACCTGCCCGCGTTCGAGCAGACGGTCGAGCGCGTCGCCTGGGAGGATGGCTGCAAGGTCTACTTCGCCGACGGCGGCTGGGTCACCATCCGGTTCTCGGGCACCGAGCCGGTGCTTCGGGTCTTCTGCGAGCAGCAGACGCTCGCCGCGGCGTCCGAGGTGTCAGACCTTGTCGCACGGCATTTGGGGGTGGGGGAGTGAGTTCGTTGACCACGGCGGTGGTGCTGGCCCGCGGGCTGGGCAGCCGCATGCGGGCGGCGTCCGATGTGGTCTTGGACGCCGACCAGGAGCGCGCCGCCGACGGCGGAGCGAAGGCGATGATGCCGCTGGGCGGGCGTCCGTTCCTGGACTACGTCCTCTCGGCGCTCGCGGACGCCGGCGTCCGGGACGTGTGCCTCGTCATCGGGCCCGAGCATGGCGCGGTGCGCGAGTACTACGACGCGCATCCGGCGGGGCGGTTGTCGATCGGGTACGCGATCCAGGAGCGTCCGTTGGGCACGGCGGACGCCGTCGCGGCGGCCGAATCGTGGGTCGGGTCGCGGCGGTTCGTCGTCGTCAACGGCGACAACTACTACGCCCCGGACGCCGTCGCGCGGCTTGGCTCGGTGGCGGGGAACGCGACGCTCGGGTACGAGCGGGAAGCGTTGGTGGCGCTGGGGAACATCCCGGCTGAGCGGGTGGCGGCGTACGCGATCCTGCGGTCGGCGGGCGGGGTGCTCACTGGAATCACCGAGAAGCCGTCGGCGTCCGAGGTTGAGGCGGCCGGGCCGCGCGCGTTGATCAGCATGAACTGTTGGGCGTTTACGCCGGCTGTGTTTGACGCCTGTCGCACGATCGGTCCGTCGGCGCGCGGCGAGTACGAGATCGCGGACGCGGTGACCACGCTGTCGGCCTCCGGGCACGACGTGCGGGTCGTGCCGGTGGCGTCCGGTGTGCTGGACCTGTCCAGTCGCGCAGACATCGCCGGGGTGGCCGCCCGGGTCGCCGGACGGGAGGTCCGGCTGTGAGCGCGTCGCCTGACAGCGGGACCGAGGTCGGCGTCCGCGGGCTCGGCAGACCTCCATCGAGTTTGCTCGGTTTCGGCCAGTTTTCCCGGGTTTGCCGTGCGGCAAAGGCGGGATTTCTTCCCGAAACCGAGCAAACACGTTCGTGGGGTGTGCGGGAGGGAGTGGGGGCATGAGCAGCCTGACGTGGCGCGTCCCCGGACGCATTGAGGTGCTGGGCAAGCACACCGACTACGCGGGCGGACGCGTCCTGGTCGGGGCGATCGACCACGGCATCACGGTGCGTGCGACGCTCGGGGGAGAGGGCGTGGTGGCGTCCACGGACGCCTTCGGCGACCGGGTGCGGCTGGCCGCGGGCGTCGATCCGGGGCTGCCGGACGGGCACTGGGCGCGCTACGTCCAGACCGCGATCGACCGGCTGACCGCCAACTTCGGCGCCATCGCCCCCTGTGAACTGGACATCACCTCGGACCTGCCCCCGGCGTCCGGCATGAGTTCATCGTCCGCGCTGCTCTGCGGCGTCGCTCTCGCACTGGCCGACCTGAACGGCTTCTCGTCGACGCCGGCCTGGCAGGACGCCTGCCCTGACCGGCTGTCCCTGGCCGGCTACCTGGCCTGCATCGAGAACGGACGCACCTGGCGCGGCCTCGCCGGCTCGCGCGGGGTTGGCACGTTCGGCGGCTCCGAGGACCACACGGCGATGCTCTGCGGCTCGGTCGGCGAGCTGTTGCAGGTCGAGTTCGATCCCCTGCGGGTGATCGAGTCGGTGCCGCTGAGTGAAGACCTCGCGTTCGTGGTCGCCGTGAGCGGAGTCCTCGCCGAGAAGACGGGGCCGGCGCGCGACGCCTACAACCGGGCATCGCTAGCGACGGCGTCCATCTTGGACCTGTGGAACGAGCGGTCCGGACGCCGTGCCGCGACACTCGCCGCCGTCGTGCGCACGCTCGCCGGTGATGCGCCCGACCCCGCCGACCCGACGCTCGGGGTGCTGCGCCGCGTGACCGGGGGCGACGCCTGGCTGTCGGCGCGGCTCGAGCACTTCCTGCAGGAGTCCTACGGGCTGGTGCCCGGCGCGACCCGCGCGCTGGCGTCCGGCGACTGGGCGACGTTCGGCCGTGTCAGCGCCGAGTCGCAGCGGCTGGCCGAGACCCTGCTGGGCAACCAGGTGCCGCAGACGATCGCGCTGGCGGCGTCCGCGCGCGAGCTGGGCGCGCACGCGTCCTCGGCGTTCGGGGCCGGCTTCGGCGGCTCGGTCTGGGCGCTGGTCGAGGCGAACGACGCGTACGCCTTCTCCAACGACTGGCTGGCGCGCTATCGGTCCGAGTTCCCGGATGAGGCCGGGGCGTCCGTGCTCGTGACGCGTCCGGGATCGGCGGCCGAGCGGATCTAGACCACGATCACCTGGACGCCGGCGGCGTCCAACTGGGCCAACGCCGAATCGGACGCGCCGGCGTCCGTGATCAGGGTCTGGACGTCAGCGAGCCCGCAGATCCGGGCGAAGGCGGTGCCACCCAGCTTGGACGAGTCGGCGAGGACGACTGTGCGCCGCGCCGCCCGGACCAGCGCTGCGTTGATGGACGCCTCGTCCTCGGTGTGGGTGTAGAAGCCGCCGTCGAAGTCGACCGCGTTGACGCCGAGGAACAGCGTCTCGATCGTGATCGACGGCAAAATCAGCTCGGCCAGGGGGCCGACCAGCTCGTACGAGCGCGTCCGGGCGACGCCGCCCGTGACAACGACGCGCGCCTGCTCGCGGATCGTCAGGTCGTTGGCGATGTTCACCGCGTTCGTGACGACGGTGATGTAGTGACCCGCGAACTCGGGCTCGCCGGCGATCCGGACGCCCAACTCATGCGCCGCCGCCGTCGTCGTCGTGCCCCCGTTGAAGCCGACGATCTCGCCCGGACGCACCATGGCCGCCGCCGCTCGCGCGATGGCCTCCTTCTCGCGGGGCTGACGAGCGGTCCGGTAGCGCAGCGGCACCTCCCCGGACGTGTGGTTGGCGGTCGCACCGCCGCGCGTCCGGATGATCAACTGCTGCGCGGCCAAGGCGTCCAGGTCGCGGCGGACCGTCGCCGGCGACACCCCCAGGTCGGCCACGATGTCGTCAACGTGCACCGAGCCGCGCTCGACCACGTAGTCGACGAGCGTGGAAAGCCGGTCCTGCCGGGCCATGGCTGCCTCCTGGTCGCGGCCGGGTTCACCGGCGTCGCTGTCGATTCTTGCCCAAACGGACGCCTCCGGCACGCCGCACCGATGCGCAACCCGGTTTTGCGCACTCTCAGTGACGGTTCGGCGGCGCTTTCGACCACCAGAGCCCGGTGAGAGTGACCAAAATCGGGTTGCGCGGCGGCGTCCGGCTTGACGCCTGAGGCGTCCGGGCCAACGCTGGACGCGATGAGACGGGCAGCGGGCATCGACGTGGGCGGCACCACGATCAAAGGCCTGCGCCTGGACGCCTCCGGCCGCCGCTTCCCAGGCCCGCCGCCGGTGCCGACCCCGACCGACGAGGCCGCACTCGTGGACGCCGTCGCGGCCTTGGCGCGCGAGCTCGGCGAGCCGCGGGTGGGCGTCTGCGTCGCCGGCATCGTGGACGAGACCAGGGGCGTCGCGCTGAGCGGCAGCAACCTGCCCTGGCGGGACTCCCCGCTGCGGGAAAGGCTGTCGGACGCCATCGGAGCCCCCGTCGCCCTCGGTCACGACGTCCGCTGCGGTGCGCGTGCCGAGGCGCGCTGGGGCGGGCACGGCGGCGTCCGATTCTTGTACGTGAACCTGGGCACGGGCGTGTCGGCCGTCACGGTGACCGACGGCGAGCCCGCGTCCGGACCCTGGCACGGCGAGATCGGCCAGCCGTTGGTGCCGGACCCGGCCGATCCGACATCGCTGGTAAGCATCGAGCGCCTCGCCTCGGCCGAGGCGGTGACCCGCCGGTACGCCGACCGCAGCGGAGGCCTCCCGTCGGCCGGAGCCGACGTCGTCTTCGGACGCCTCGCGCAGGGCGACCCGGTCGCGGCGGCCGTCGTAAACGAGGCCGTCTCCGCGCTGGCCCAGTGCCTGGCGTTCACCGTCGCCGCCACCGCGCCGGAGGTGATCGTGCTAGCCGGAGGCATGGCGCAGGCCGGCTCGGCGCTCGTCGAGCCGTTGTCTGGACGCCTCGAGTCCCTGCTGGGCATCCTGCCGCGGCCCAGGCTGGTGGTCAGCCGTCTTGGCCCGGACGCCGAGGCGATGGGGGCGGCCGCGTTGGCGCTGAGCGCCGACTGAGGGGCCGCGCCGACCCGGGCGCTCGATGTGCCGAGAGCTTGACCGATGGGGCTGCCCGATCATGGGCGACACCGCCATACTGGTGTAGCGAACCGTCCCGTCGCTCGCAGCGCCTGCCCTTGTCGGCCTGCGAACGGCTGCGGCGGCGCGAAGACGGGCGTCGTATGACGTCGAACCTAAGAAGGGACGGGGCTGTGGTCTCCATCAATGACATCGCCGTTGTGCGTGCGGCTACTGCGTACTGCAAGGACGGAAACAAGGTTGGACGCGTCGGCGACGTCTACGTTGACGACCTATCCAACGAGCCGGCGTGGGTGACCCTCACCGCCGGACTCTTCGGCACCAAGACTCTGTTCGCGCCGCTGGCCGGCTCCCGGCTGGACGGTGACCGCCTCGTCCTGGCCTACGGCAAGGACGTCATCAACGGCGCCCCCGCGATCGCTGACAGCGGCCACATCAGCGAGGCCGAGCAGCAGGCCCTCATCGAGTACTTCACCCGGCACGCCCCGGTCGTCGCGGCCGCCGCGGCTCCCGTGGTCGCCGAGGCGGCTGACACCGTGGTGATGGACGCCACCGCTCCCGCCTACGAGGGCGAGGCGCCGCTGGTCGCCGCTGCTGACGCGGCCATGATCGCCCCCGAGGCCGAGGTCGTCGTGCCCGAGGTCGGCGTGGACGCCCACGCCCCGATGTACCAGGCCCCGCCGGCCGTCGACCCGTCCGCCGTGGTCGAGGTTCCGGTCAGCGACCACGCGCACGCCTCCGTGGTGGAGGTCCCCGAGAACCTGGTGGACACCTACCGGTCCCCGGTCGCCGACGTCGTGGACGCCGTGGAGGCGCCCGTCGTCGAGGCCGCGGATGCCGCGATGATCGCTCCCGAGGCCGAGGTCGTCGTCCCCGAGGTCGGCGTGGACGCCCACGCCCCGATGTACCAGGCCCCGCCGGCCGTCGACCCGTCTGCTGTGGTCGAGGTTCCGGTCGCCGATCCGGACGCCCCCGCGATCGCGCTGCCCGAGTCGCTCGTCGACACCTACCGGGCCAGCTACGAGCCCGCCGCTGCCGAGCCGGCGGTCGAGGTCGGCCCGTTCGACGCCCCGTACGCCGCCCCTGCCAAGCAGGAGTCCTGGGAGCTGCGCGAGGCCACCTCCTGGGACGCCCCCGCGCCGATCCGTAGCTCCGCTCTCGATGGCGCCTCGGACGCCGTCGCCGCCGGTGCCGCCGGCGTGGCGGGCGTCGGTGCTGCCGCCGCAGCCGCGGCCGGTGCCCCGAACGCCGCTGCCGTCGCCGCCGCCGGCGCGGCCGCCCCGGTCGCCGCCGCCGGAGTCACTGCGCTGCTGCGCGAGGGCCTCGACAAGGCGTCCTCGCAGCTGGCCGGCGTCACGGACGCGCTCCGCGACGGTCTCGAAGGCGCCATGGCGCACCTCCACGGCCACGAGGACGAGGCTGCCGCTGAGCCGGTGGCCGAGCCCGTCGCCGAGGTCGTGGACGCCCCCGACGCCGAGGCGTCCGCGTCCGAGGTCACCGACCCGGCCCAGCCGGGCTGGCAGGGCGAGGACAGCTGGGACGCCGCGGCGTCCGAGGTCGCCGTCGAGGACGCCGCACCCGAGGCGTCCGATGCGACCGTCGAAGGGGAGTGGGGCGCGGAGACCGTCGAGGCCGAAGTGGATCACCACCTCCCGACGTCCGGCGTGCTGAGCGCCCCGGTCGAGGGTGACACGGCGGCGCAGGAGGCCCACAGCGGGTCGTTCCGCATGCACCCGTCGCACACCCGCGAGACGATCTACCGCGACTCCGAAGGCAACATCCTGTACTCGATCATCCACAAGTTCGAGGACATCTTCGGCAAGAAGGACTGAGCTACCGCGACACGGACGACCCCGGGAGCGCTGACTCCCGGGGTCGTCCTGCGTCTGGCCCGAGCTGCGCGTGATCATGGACGCCGCCGCGCGGCGTGGCCCCCTGTCACGCTCTACATCTCGTCGAGCGGCTCGTAGCCGGGGGCGTCCGGGGTGGTCGGAGCGAGGCGGGTGCGGCGGACGTGACGCGTCCAGATCAGCCAGGCCGTGGTGAACAGCACCAGCGAGCCGACGGCCAGCGTGACCAGGGAGCCGCCCAGCAGCGGCGCCACGACGCCCGCGATGACGGCGTTCACCAGCAGGCTCGCGAACCCCTGAACGGACGCCGCCGCGCCGCGGTCGGTCGGGAAGAGGTCGAGCATGGCGAGCGTCAGGATCGGGAAGACCACCGACATGCCGAACGCCAGCAGCGGGATGGCCAGCACCGAGTAGGGGAGTCCGCGCGTCGCGGGGATCAGCGCCAGACCCAGGTTGATGAGCAGGCCGATCGTGCCGACCAGATAGCCGACGAACGCGAGGCGGCGTCCGGGCAGATGCGCGAGGCGTCCGGAGACCCAGGAGCCCGCGATCATGCCGACGACGATGGGCACGAACAGCTTCCAGTAGTCCTGCTCGCCGCCGCCCAGCAGGCCCATCACCAGCGGCGCGCCGCTGATGTACAGGAACAGCGCGGCGAAATGCACGGCGCCGATCAGGGCGAGGCGGCGTCCGTCTGCGTTCCGCCAGACGCGGCCCAGGCCGGCCAGGACCGGTCCCGGTGAGAACGGACGCCGCCGCTCCGGCCCGATCGGCTCGGGCAGCAGGAACGTCGCCGCGATCATCAGCGCCGCCCAGATGACGAGGAACCAGAAGATGCCGCGCCAGTTGGTCCAGCCGAGGATCCAGCCGCCCACGATCGGCGCCACCGCCGGCGCCAGCCCGAAGATCATCGCGATGCTCGCCATCATCTTCTGTGCCTTCTCACCCTCGAAGTAGTCGCGCACGAGGGCGCGTCCGATGATCTGGGACGCCCCCGCCCCGGCTCCCTGCAATCCCCGCATGACAAGCAGGAACCCCAGGTTCGGCGCCAGGGCGCAGCCC
>Ga0208693_1003329_pt1 | contig 10038 bp, 10 predicted proteins | sample AD_UKC071_MetaG_FD_184438 | JGI IMG/M metagenome (GOLD analysis project Ga0208693, IMG submission 184438) | Active sludge microbial communities of municipal wastewater-treating anaerobic digesters from USA - AD_UKC071_MetaG (SPAdes) (version 2) | ecosystem: Engineered > Bioreactor > Anaerobic >... | reverse complement strand
AGAGTCTTCAAGCATGGCCCTGGTCACTTCTATGGTGGCAAGCCGGCCGTTTCCGTGCAAGGTGAGGGTATGCAAGGCGTTCTTGAGCAGCATCAAGGAAGCGAAACTCTTTGCCTCGTAGAGCTGATCGGCGACCTCAGATGGGTTTACCCCCCGGCTCAGAAGCTCTGCGGCAACCTGAAGACACCTGGGGCTGGTGTTTTGATGCCGGAAGCCCCCTGTGTCAGTCACCAAGGCCGCATACAGACAGGTTGCAACATCTGTATCAAAGGCAACACCCATGACCTTAAGCAGGAAGAACACCAGCTCGCCTGTGGCCGCTGCGTCAGGGTCAACTAAGCTTACATCTCCGAATCCCGGATTAGAAACATGGTGGTCGATGTTGACCCAAGCGTCAGAGCGGGCATAATCCAGAGCTTTGCCTGCCCTTTCAGGCCCTGCACAATCCAGAAACACCGTGACATCAGGACGGATATCTTCAGGGTCTACATCTGAAACGGTAGCGTAAAGCTGCCTGCCGGGCAAAAAATCGTACACCGCAGGGTGGGGATCCTGGCTCAACAACAGGGCCTTCTTGCCCAGGGACGAAAGGGCCAAAGCAAGAGCTAAGCCTGACCCGATTGAGTCACCGTCAGGCTTCTCGTGCTCAAGGATTAAGATATCCTCGCTTTTCTGCAAGAGTTCCGATATCTGCTCCAAGCTATCCCTATGTGGAATCCCGTTTGCTATCATTTCAAGCCCTTAGATCACCGCTCCCTACTTCTCCGCTTCAGGCTCTTCAGCGTCCTCTGCGTCAAGTTCCTCCTGCTCAGACTCGGTTTCAGATGCCTTAAGTTCAGAAATGATCTGGGATACCCGCAAACTGTGCTCTATGCCCTTATCCAGCACGAACTGGATCTCTGGCGCCTGCCTTATCCCCAGGGCCTTGGAAACCTCGGTCCTCACCAGGCCTTGGGCGCTCTTTAGGCCTTCCATAGTTCTGGCTTTTTCCTCTTCTGACCCTAAGACGCTGACATAAATCTTAGCAATGGACAGGTCCCTGTTAACCTCTACATTGACAACGCTGGCAAATCCTATTCGTGGGTCCTTAAGCCGCCTTAGCAGGAGTTCGGACACGATCTCCCGGATAGACGCTGCAATTTTCTCAGCTCTCTGTGACACGAGCATCACCCCGTAATTCATGAAATAATGTCTATTTGGTAGTCAAGAACCTGGCCATCTACGTTATCTTCAATCCACACTACGGCTCTTTCAAGGAGCTCCCGGGCGTGATTACCCTGGTTGCTCACAACCGCCATGCCAAGCACCAGCCTGCCCCAGGTATCGTGCGCAGCTATCTCTGCGCACGACAAGCCGAAGTTCCTGCGCAGCCTGGTGGTGAGGCTTTTGGTCACCCGCCTCTTCTCTTTCAAAGAATTAATCCCGAAAAGCCGGATGTCAACCAGGCATTGTGCAACTACCATCGTCGCAACACCGCCATACTGCCAGGAACTTTAAGCGGGCTTCACTTCTTCCATGGTATAGACTTCTAAGACGTCGCCCGGCTTTATATCCTGGTAGCGTTCAAGCCCGATTCCGCATTCGTAACCTTGGGCAACCTCAGTAACATCGTCCTTGAACCGCTTGAGCGAAGCAATCTTGCCCTCGTACACAATCCTGCCGTCTCTCAACAGCCTTACACTTGCGTTGCGGGTTACTTTGCCGCTTGTGACGTAACAACCTGCCACGGTTCCCACATTAGGCACCCGGAACGTAGCCCTGACCTCAACCCTTCCCAGCACGACTTCCTCGAACTTGGGCTTGGTGAGGCCCTTTACCATCTGCTCAACGTCTTCCAGAAGTTCGTAGATGATCCTGTAGGTCCGGATCTCTACGCCTTCGGCCTCGGCTACGTTTCTGGCGTTGGCATCTGGGCGCACGTTGAATCCCAGCACCCTGGCGTCAGATGCCTTGGCAAGCATTATGTCAGATTCTATGACCGCTCCCACTCCCGAGTGGAGCACCTTTATCTCTACCTCATCGGTATCCATTTTGCCCAACGCTTGCAAGATGGCTTCCAGAGAACCCTGAACGTCGCTCTTTAAGATCAGCCTCAGCTCGCGCTTTTCGTCCTCTTGCTTCTTGAGGAAATCTTGAAGCGTCATGCGGCTGGTGGCCAGCTCCTGCTCACGCCTCTGGATCTTGCGCTGCTCGGTCACTTCTTTTGCGATCTTCTCATCGGGCACAACCAGGAAGGTATCTCCTGCTTGAGGCAGTTCTTCCAGGCCAATGATCTCTACAGGGGTGGACGGCCCTGCTTTCTGTACCTGCCTGCCTCGCCCGTCAAACATGGCCCTGATTCTGCCCCAGGTAGTATCAGTCACAATTACCTGGCCAACCTCCAGCACTCCCGACCTGATGATGGCTGAAGCTACAGGGCCCCGGCCCTTGTCCATCTCAGATTCGATGATGTAGCCCCTGGCACTGCGGGTAGGATCGGCTTTTAGTTCTTGGAGTTCGGCCACGAGCACTATCATTTCCAGGAGGTCATCTATACCCTCCCTGGTCTTGGCCGATACCTCTACCACTACCGTGTCGCCTCCCCACTCTTCGGGGATCAGGCCGATCTCGGCCAACTGCTGCTTCACCCGCTGGGGATTGGCACTGGGCTTATCGATCTTGTTGAGCGCCACTATCACCGGTACATCTGCGGCCTTGGCGTGGTTGGCTGCCTCTATGGTCTGGGGCATGACGCCGTCATCGGCTGCAACTACCAACACCGCTACGTCGGTAACCCGGGCACCTCTTGCCCTCATCTGAGTGAAAGCCTCGTGTCCGGGCGTATCCAGGAAAATAATCTTATTGCCCTCATGTTCAACTACCGAAGCGCCGATATGCTGGGTGATGCCCCCTGCTTCCCGTGCAGTCACGTTGGTGTTTCTTATGGCGTCAAGGAGGGAGGTCTTGCCGTGGTCTACGTGGCCCATGACCGTAACTACAGGAGGCCTTGGTTCAGACTTTTCGGGATCATCAGGACGATCCAATTCCAGAGCGATTTGCTCCTCAATGCTTTTCTCAGGCTCTTTAACGGTGACCACACAACCAAGCTTCTCCGCTACCTTGACGGCCAAATCCACGGGTACGTCCTGGTTGATGCTTATCAGTTTGCCAAAGCTCATGATCGCCCTGAGCACGTTGGCCACCGGCACGCCTATCAATGTAGCCAGTTCCCGTACAGGCGTGTCACCCTGGATCACCACACGCCTTGCCCCTATCTCAGGCCGGGCTTGCTTCCGGCCGGAACCTTCTGTTTGTCTTGAACCTTTACCCGTGCCCCGCCGGCTTCCCCGCCTGCCCCTGCGCTGGGCTTCCCTGGCTTTGGCTGCCTGGGCTTCCTCAGCACGGGGATGGCGCTCAGGAGAACCGTCTTGTTTGTCTGCCCCTGAGAGCTTCCGGCGCACATTCTGGGCTAGTTTCTCATCTAATGCAGTCATGTGATTGCGTACTTGTATCCCCATTTCGTTCAATCTAGAAATCAATACCTTTGTATCTAATCCAAGCTCCCTTGCGAGCTCATATACACGGATGCGTCGTGTCATCCGATCACCTCCTCATTCTCAACCCCTCTCAATCTCCTCCACAAAACGCTCCAATTCTGAGAACAAATCAGGGGGTGGTTCCACACCCAAGGACTTCTCCAGCCGATTCTTCTTGAAGAGCTGCTTCAGACACTCCGGGTTTGGGCAGACGTAGGCACCCCGGCCTGACTTCTTGCCTGTGGGGTCGAACTCGATCTCACCCTGGGGCGTCCGGACAATCCTGAGCAACTCGCGTTTGGGCTTTACTTCCCGGCACCCTAGACAAGTCCGTTGAGGCTGTCGCTTAGCCACGGATACCACCCCCTATTGTTTTGTTCCAGCACACTGTCCTCTGGTCACATATCCCGATCAGACCTTATATCAATCTTCCAACCTGTGAGTTTAGCCGCAAGACGGGCATTTTGCCCATCACGGCCGATAGCCAGAGAAAGCTGATTGTCCGGAACGGTCACCCTTGCAATCCGCTCATCTACATCCAGCTGCACGTCTATCACCCTTGCCGGGCTCAAAGCGTTGCCGATAAAGACCTGAGGATCATCGTCCCACTGGATAATGTCTATCCTCTCGCCCCGGAGTTCCTGGACGATCACCTGGACCCTGGAACCCCGCGGTCCCACACATGCTCCAAGGGCATCCACTTCCGGAAGGTTAGCTGCCACGGCGACCTTTGACCGTGAACCCGCTTCCCTGGTCAGGGCTTTGATCTCCACTATCCCATCCCTGATCTCAGGCACTTCCAACTCCAAGAGCCGCTTGAGAAGTCCCGGATGTGTCCTTGAGAGCAGGATCTGCGGGCCTTTGGTAGTCTTTTTCACTTCGAGCACGTAACACTTGATCCTATCCCGCTCGCGGTAGCGTTCACCTTTGGGCTGCTCTTTAGGTAAGATAAACCCTTCAGCCCTGCCCAAATCAACGATGACAACGCCCCTGTCTACCCGGATGATCTGGCCCGTCACCACATCCCCTTCGCGCTCGGAAAACTCTTCGTAGATCATATCCCGCTCTATGTTGCGAAGCCTCTGCATGACCACCTGCTTAGCCGTCTGGCCGAAACCCTGTGCCTGGATCTCTTCTTCGATGAAATCTCCCTCTTTGTACTTAGGGTTACGCTTCTGAGCTTCACTGAGCGAAATATCCTTGCGTGGATCCCTGACCTGAGACACGACTTCACGGCGGGAGATGACCTTGATTTCCCCAGTCTCCCGGTCAAATTTCACCTTTACGTTCTCGGCTTTCCCAAAATGCTTGCGGTAAGCTGACAGAAGCGCAGCTTCCATCGCTTCTATTAGATCGTCTATTGCTATGCCCCGCTCTCTCTCCAGTTGTTTCAGAGCGCTTATGATTTCTCCGTTAATTTCCTCCCGCCCCCCTTCTTCCCATCACCACGGTTGATCCTTGTAAACCAGCTGGACTTTGCTCACATTGTGCCTGGGTAGGGCTATGTCTCCATCTTCATCCCTGATAACGACGCTTTCCTCGTCTGCCGATCTATCTAATCCTACAAGTATTCCCTCGAACGAACGCTTGCCGTCCACAGGCGCATACAGGTTCACCCTACACTCACGGCCGCTAAAAATCTCAAACTCTTTATCCCGTTTCAGGGTCCTCTCCAAACCCGGGGAAGACACTTCAAGATTGTAACTGCCGGGTATTGGATCCAGTTCCTCAAGAATCGGGTCTAAGGCTTTGTCCACTGCTATGCAATCGTCAAATGTGATTCCCTCGGTTTTGTAAATGGTCACGCGCAAAATCTGCCTTCCCATGTCTGACGTCAGTTCAACGTCCAATAGTTCATACCCCATATCCTTGAGGAAGGGCTCAAACACTTCGAACAGCTTATCCACTACATCCTTCTGGCCCACACCATCACCCCACCAACATACAAAGAGTGGGTTTTGGCCAAAACCCACTCCGGCGAAATCTCCCCGTTGTTTGTCGCAACCCTGACGTTGTACTAATCCAGTATATCACAGCAGTTGTGCAGCTAGCAAATAAATACACTACATATCCAACAGGTTCCTGGGGTACTGAGTAAGGCTTCTTGCTCCTTCACCTGTGAGCACGACGTCATCTTCTATCCGTACCCCGCCCTTGCCAGGGATATATATCCCAGGCTCTATGGTAAACGTTGACCCGGCCGGCAAGGGCCTGTGGTTGGTTGCCACTATGTAAGGCTCTTCATGTATCTCAAGCCCAAGCCCGTGCCCGGTTCTATGGATGAAGCGATGGCCGTAGCCGTGACCGGCTATTACCTCCCTCGCCAGAGCATCCACCTGAGCCCCGGTCATGCCTGGCTTTGCGTTTAACCTTGCCCGTTCCTGGGCTTCTAACACTATCTCGTAGATCCGCCTTAGTTCCTCAGGAATCCCGCCTATAGCATAAGTCCTGGTAATATCAGACCAGTAACCTCTCACGTTGACACATAGATCCAGCCAAGCCAGATCACCTGATTCAATCACCCTAGAACTTGTGCCCGCATGAGGTATTGCAGTGTCAGGCCCTGTTGCCAGGGACATGTAGACTCTGTCCGCCCCTTCCTGCCGCAGTTTCCATTCAATCTCAAGCGCGATCTCCGTGGCGCGCTTGCCTGGAGTAAGGAGATTTCTTGCAATGTCAGCGCCCATATCTGCCAGCCGGGCTGCTTCCTGCATGGCCTCAAGTTCGCCGGTGTCTTTCACCACCCTGAGCCCTTTCATGATTTCTCCTGCATCAACCCAGGCAAACTCACCCAAGACTGCCTTCATAAGGGAGTATTCCAACATCCTAAGGGCGGTGTACTCCAATGCCCAGGTGCCTGTCTTTCCATGGAAGGCTTCCTCAAAAGCTTTGTGCGGGCCTGCCTCGTCGGTGTACGAATATACATGGAACCGGGCCTGGACCCCTTGGCGTTGCAAGCAGTCGGCAACCGCCTCGCCTTTTTGCCTTTCCAGCTGGGGCATGATGAGGCTCACCGTACCTTCTCTGCCAACAACAAGCAGGGTTGGCCTTTCAGACAGGCCCATGGACAGCCCTGTCAGGTAAAACATGTTCGGCCCGGGCATAAGGGCTACGCCTGACACATGGGAGGCTTCCATGGCAGAAGCAAGTTTATCCCACCGTTGTTTGAGCATCCGCACCCTCCTTCCCGCATAAGCTAACATGCCGGCCCATTTGAGGCTCGAATATCGTTCCTAGGTCGTCTTGTGGGTGCCCGCCTTAGGCCGCTCTCAGACTACATTCAAGACTACTTCCGCGAACCATTTCTAGACCACGGACGGCTCCACCCTAAGGTCGCCCCTCTCGAAACGTCCCAGGTCCAGCCCGCTTATGTCGATAGACAGCGGTCTGTCCAGGATCATCTCGGCGATTACCTTCCCGACTATAGGTGCCAGCATGAAGCCGTGGCCGCTGAACCCCACCGCCTGGTAATACCCGTCGATCCCGGACACGGTTCCAAGGATGGGATGGGCATCCGGACTGATAGTATAAAGCCCCGACCACTGCCTCACAACCCGCACACCCATGAGCGCCGGTACCACAGAACACATAATGTCACACATCCGCTTGAGAAACTGCCACGAATGGCCTATGTCATAGCCCTTGGGCTCGTCGGGGTCGCCTATCCCCATGATAATCGAACCGTGAGGAGTTTGCTGGCTGTAAAACCCGCGTGAAAACGACATAAGCATGGGATCGAACAGCCGCCCTACAGGTTCGGTGACAAGGATCTGGTGACGCTCGGTGTACACCGGGAGATCTATGCCCACCATGGCAGCCACAGGCGCTGCCCAAGGCCCGGCGGCATTTACTACCACAGGAGTAGATATGTCACCCCTGGTGGTCCTGACCTTTTGAATCTTGCCGTTTGACTGTTCGATTCCTGTAACTTCAGTGAAGCAATATACCTCGCCCCCCAGCCGCTCAAACGCCTTGAGGTAAGCCCTGGTTGTATGAAACGGGTTGGCGTGGCCGTCCCTAGGGTTATACGTTGCCCCATAAAGCCCTTCTATGTTAAGTGAAGGCACTATTTCCCTAGCCTCTTCAGGGGTGAGCGCGACGGCATTTACACCCAGCCTATGCTGCACTTTTAGATTTGCCTTGAATTGCTCCCATTCTTTTTCGGTATATGCCAGCATCAGGTAGCCTTTTTGGACAAATTCGATGTCGTAATCGTACTCCAGTTCCTCCTGCAAAGTTTCAAATATATCGATTGCCGCTTTGCACATCCTGATGTTGCCTTCAGCGCCCCATTGCTCCCTGACTCCTGCACCGCAGCGTCCTGTTGAACCGCTGGCAAAAGTGTGCTTTTCACATACGACGGTATCTTTGAGCCCCAGTTTGGCCAGGTTATACGCAATCGCAGCGCCCACCACGCCTCCGCCGATTACCACTGCGTCCGCCCTGGTTTTCATCGGCCATTCACCGCCTTACCGCATGTACATTCCGGACTTGCTCCGCTCTGCTGCCCATGCCCGGGTTCTGAAAGGGGTGTCAACTCAAGCGCCGCCAAATCGCCCATTTTCACAGGCTTAACCGGAGGCCTGTACTTCGACTGGAGGATTCCCGAAACGTGTTTTCCGCAAAATCTTGCAATCTCTCCGGCTACCAACAACCTGCAAGTCCTGCCTTGGCACGGCCCCATGCCTGCCCTGGTTATGCGCTTTACTTCATCCAGGGTGACCGCCCCTTCCCTTATGGCCTTGCGTATCTCCCCCAGGGTTACGTCTTCGCATCTGCAGACGATGATGGAATCTTCAGCATGAGACACAGTTCATCCCACCCTTCTCTGCAAGCGGCTCGCCGGTAGGCGTTGCATCTGCAGGTATTTTTCCAGAGGGCACATGATGGTCTGGTTGGGTTTTGTCATCTACAGCCACTTGGCCGCTTTCCTGTGCCCCAGCAGCTTGATCCAATTCATGGGCTTCTCCCATAGGCAGGAGATTCCGTACCTCCATGGACAGCTGTTTGGGAGCACTCACCCACACCACGGGCGTGCCTTGGGGCTTCTTGCCCGGAACCACCCTGTAGGCAACCCCCTGGCCTAGCTTGTTGCCGCTCCTGTCGAGCAGATAAACCGGATCGCCTTTTTGAGGCAAGGGGAGAAACTCGTAAGGCATGGCAATGAGGCATTGGGTATCGCTTAAGGTTTCGTCTACCACGAAGATCGCCAGCCCGGGACAGGCTGCAACGCATACGCCGCAGCCCGTGCACTTATCCCAGTCAACCTGGGGTATATCATTAAGCGACCCAAACGGCTTAATGGCTCCGAACCTGCAGCTGTGATAACAGGGATCGCAAGGGATCTCCTGAAAACACTCGATCACCACAAAGGCTCCCTGCTTCCGGCGGGATTCAGGCGGCGTCGCGCTCTCAATCTGCTGTCTTGACGGAATACCGGTAGTCAACAGCTTGTCGGGCTTCATGACCTCACCTTCTTTCTCGTCTGCGCTCTCGCCTGTTTCCCCATCTGCTCCCTCATGGCAGCCAGCCCCTTAAGTATTGCCTGGCTTGTGGGGCCGGCCCTAAGTTCAGCCAGCTCCTTGAGGCAATCCTGCCGTTTCCGGGAAAACTCATGGTCCGGCACTTTGCCCAGGCTATAGGCTATCGCCAAGCCTGCAAGCCGTCCTTCAGCCATGGCGGTAGAGGCTTCTTCGATCCCCGCTGCGTCTCCGGCCACGTAAATGCCTTTGGCTGTGGTCTCCATGTGTTCGTCATAGAGGGGGACGAATCCGCCCAGTTCAGGGATGTCTGTCATCTCAGCCCCTGCTTGCCACAGGAATTCACACAGAGGCGTAAGCCCGGTGGCCAAGCATATCACATCTACGTCCAGTTGCTTTTCGGTGCCCGGGATTCCCTGCCAGTCATCATCCAACTGCCAGATGACCGCGCCTTCCACACAGTCTGTGCCGTAGGCTTCCTTGATGGTGTGCCTAGTGTATATAGGGATACCCAGCCGCCTTATCTTGGAGGCATGTACCGCATATCCGCCGATATGGGGCAGTGCTTCTACAACAGCTGCCACCTTGACCCCTGCTTGCGCCATCTGATAACTCACAATCAATCCGATGTTCCCCGACCCTATCATGAGTACCGACTTGCCCGGCCTTACGCCGTGGACGTTCATGAGGGTCTGCACCGCACCTGCCCCGTACACTCCAGGCAGGTCGTTGCCCGGGAAAAGGATCATTTTTTCAGAGGCTCCGGTGGCGACAAGTAGCCGCTCAGGCTTGAGGGTCTGGATGCCTTGAGGAGTCTCAAGGAGCAGCACACCGTCGGCTTGATAATAACCCAGCACTTCTGTGGAACCCATAAAGCGGATATCCGGGTTGGCTTTCACCTTGACGGCAAGATCTTTGGCAATCACGACCCCGCGGGTGCCTGCGCTTTTTTCGTACCATCCGAAAAACTTGTGAGTCTGTTTCACCAGCTGCCCGCCTATCCATTGTTCCCTGTCGAGGAGGGTAACCTTGACCCCGTAGGA
>Ga0208693_1003323_pt1 | contig 10047 bp, 9 predicted proteins | sample AD_UKC071_MetaG_FD_184438 | JGI IMG/M metagenome (GOLD analysis project Ga0208693, IMG submission 184438) | Active sludge microbial communities of municipal wastewater-treating anaerobic digesters from USA - AD_UKC071_MetaG (SPAdes) (version 2) | ecosystem: Engineered > Bioreactor > Anaerobic >... | reverse complement strand
CTTCCTTCGCGCCAACACTTCCCGAGCCGCGATCAACGTCAAGGACCCCACCGCCGCTGCGGTCAGGGCTCTTCGGGTACTTGCGCCGGCTCACGCCCTCCATTGCAGCAGCCACGTCAAGCAGAACCAGAAGACCGCCCGGCCAGACTGCCGCAGCGGGACCCATCAACCGTCAGGGCACGCGGGTACCGAGCTAACCCAACCGCCAGTTTCCGCCGGTCGGTCTCACCGACTGTCTAAGGGTCGATCTCCAGGTCGAGAACGGAGTTCACTTCAGCCGGCGGCATCCAATCGTCGGGGGCTGGTCCGCTGCTGAACTGTGCTCGTTCTCGATGACCGCGCAGGATCATCCGGATGAGGTTGCGGACGTTATCGTGCAGGAAGGACCGCAGTTCCAGGATGTTGAGGGCGTGGTCGCCGTGGGGGATGACCGGCATGGTCGCGACCCGCGCGGTTTCCGGGACAGAGGCCCCCTCCAGACGGAACCCGAGGCTCAAGGTGGCTACCGGATCACCCACGGGCAGGTCAAGCACATTCCGGCTGAACAGCACGTATACCGGACCGTCGTGCTGCTCCGCTGGCGGGATGGGGATGTGGAACTCCTCAAGATCGATCCCACCCATCGCAGCAGCGGCACCGAGGGTGAACCGGTGCTTGTGCCAGTTGTCCAGCTCGGTCAACGCTTCAAGCAAGTGCAACCCCGTCGATGGGTCTCGCGCAGGATCGACGAACGGCTGAGCCTGCTCGATGCGCGCTAGGAGCTCGGCCGGAATGCTGGACAAACGTCGCTGAGCGTCCGGCCACTTGCCTGGATCGCTGACCACCGGGAAGGCGATCGCTCGCTCGTTTGCGGGCGCTCCCCCGTCCAAGTGCGCTAGATGCCAGCAGAGCACGTCGAGGGCGGCGCGCAAGTTGTGCACGGCATCCCCGAAGATCGAGGACCACTCATCCAACGGCGGCGAGGCAGCGATCTTCGCCGGCCGCAGGAGGAGAACGTGGCGGCGGTCCTCGGCGAGGCGGACCGGGCAGATGAGTGGATAGCTGACGTTCCACAGCGCAACCCGTCCCTCAAGGTCCGTGAAGTGCTGGGCCGCTCGAGCGACTCGCAGGGAGGCGTCCACGGGGATGTCTCGCCCCTCGATGACGACACGCCAACCACTGGCGCCGCCTGTTGGGTTGCCCGACATCAGGTCTGGCCGATCATCGCGGTCAAGGAGCACCACCCGCATCAGGGTCGGGATCTGGGCGTTGCTCGACGACCTCGCCGTCGTCAACGTGAACGTCGGGTCCACCCGAGGAACCGCCCATTTGCTGGCCAGCCGCGGCAGCCGCTGCCTGTTGGGCGGCCAAGCGTTCAGCGACAGCTTGCGCCCGGACGGCCTGCGCGGCCTCGATCTTGACGCGCAGTTCCGCCTCGGCCAAAGCCTGTTCCCGCTCCCGGTTGCTGCGCTCGGTTTGCAGCGTCGCCCGGATCTGCGCCAGTGCGTCTGCCCGGATCTGCGCGCTGGCAACGTCGTCCACCACCGCTGGCCGCTGCTTCTGTGGCTGTTTCGGTGAGGCGCCCTGTTTGGTCGGGGCTGACGTTCCGGCAGGATGGTCGATGGTCGGGCTGGGTTGGGGCTGGCGCTGAACTCCTCGACCCGCGGCTGGGAACATCACTGGCACCGTGGCTGCGGGTCGGTCGGTGAGGACTGCTTGACCGTCTGGGCCGAGGTCTGCGTCGATGACCAGGTAGCCGGCGGCCTCGAGCGCATCGAGGGCGGACTGCACGACCAGCGGGTCTTCTCCGACGCGGTTGATCAGTTGGGAGAAGGTGATGGTTCGGTCATCGGGCAGCGCAGCCAGCAGGGTCATGACACCGATCGCGGTCAGGGTGAGCCGAGGGTCGGTGACCGCTTCACGGCGCAATACGACCACAGCGTGATCGGCTGGTCGGCGCACCCTGATCTGCATGGGTCAGTCCAGCAGTCGCTGTCGCAGCAGAGCACGGTGCCGGTTAACCACCGAGGTTTGCAGCTGAGGACGTTCCCGGTTCAGTTCAAGCAGGTAGCGGATCCTCGCCGCGACCGGGACTCCATCCTCGATCGCGCTTTCCCTGGCCCAGGCCAGCAGCTCCTCGGGGATGTCGACGGAGATCCGTCGAGCCCCTTTCGCCAGGGCCACGATTCACGCCTCTTTTCACACCCACGGGGAGCTGCTGGTTGGGCGTCATTGGGTCTCCCTCGGCTCAGGGTAGCGGCGGCGGCTGGTCGGGTGCCATGGCCTGAGCGGCCCAGCTGCGCCGCAGGCGGCCGGTGTCTGGGGCGGCCACCTCGAACCCGTGCGCGCGTGACCTCAGCTCGAGGTCTTCAGGGTGCGGCGAGCGCGCAGCTGGCGGATCGCGGTGCGCCACCCCTCGCTGAAGAAGGCGACTGCTCCTGCGCCAATGACGAGGCAGGCCAGCGCCACCATGGCGGTGAACAGCCCGCTCGTGTCGGTCAGGTCCGCATTCGTGGCTGTTGACTCTCGGAGAGAGGAGTCGACGGTTGTCAGCGTCGACCACCAGAACACGATCAAGCCAGCCGCAGTCATGGCCATGAGGAGCAGGCCACTGCGGATGGCCGCCCATTCGCGTCCTTCTGCGACTGGGGCGTCCAGCCGCTCTTGCCAGTCCACCCAACCTTTTCGAGCGAATCCTGGTACCCATAGCGGGGATTGGGCGTGTAGGAGCTCCAAACCTCCTGCAGCGGCCCGGTCTTCGGCGGCGATCTGCCGGTCGCGTTGTTCGCGTCTCATGTCCTGCGCCCACGCCGCGGCCAGCCCGACGAGCAGCGGAACGATCAACAGCCAGACCACCGAGGGGTAGCGGTGGGCAGCCTCCACGGGCAGCCTGGCAGCGAGAATTATCACGACGAACACCGTCACCACCCAGCCCGCGCCACCGACGAGCCAGGCAGGAAGCCGACGTCGGCGAGCACTCAACCCCATCTGGGCTCGTAACCGTCGGCCTCGGTGTTCTTCGACCTTGCGGTGGATCTGGCCGTAGACCAGGCCGACGGTGCCCGTTAGCAGCAAGACGCCCGCGGTCAAGAAGAACCACTGCGGGCCGGTCGGCACCAACATCGGCAGAGTGAATCCGACCACCACGGTGACGGCGGAGATCCGTGAGATCCGCTGAGACACCAGCCCGGTGGACGGCCGGCGGCACCATATGGACACCACCCACGCCACCCCGAGCAGGATCAGCACACCGAACACGGACGGCCAGTACTGGCGCATCGCAACCCCCTGAAATGGATCTATGACATTCCCGACGAATGTAGCCGCGTGGTCTGACATCCCACTCGTGTAGTCCGGGGTGTCAGGCCACGCGGGTAGCTTGGTCGACGTGATCGTCCAGCGATTGAACGGGGACGCGGTGTTCACGCGGCTGGACGAGCTACCGCCCCAGCGTCGATGGGCGTTGTTGTGGGTGAACACCTACACACCTGAGGTTCTCGATACCCCGGTGGAGGCATGCCGTATCGGCGGATCCGGGATCCCGTTACTGGTGCACACCATTGTTCCAACTGGGCGAATGGGGCCCCACCCACAGGCTGCCGAGAGAGGCATCAGACGACTGGGTGCGTCGGATATGCTCAACCTGGCCGCGAGGCACTGGTCGGAGACGCGTCGCCCCCGGCCGCCAGAACGAACAGCAGGGGGCGACGCACCTACACGATGGACCGCCGGGCTGCTACGGGCGTGTGCTCTCCACAAAGCGCATGAACTGGTCGAGGTCGTGGGCCCAGAAGAGCGCCAGGCCGGTGTCTTGGGCTGCGACGAGGTTGTGTCGTTTGAAGACGCCTTCGAGCATCGCGGCCGGAACAGTCTGTGCCGTGCCGAACTCCTTGAGCCACTTCTCCGCCTTGGCAGCGGCGTCGTTGTTGAGCCGCTTGACCGAGTTGGTGGAGGAGTTGCTCACTTTGCACTCGATCGGCATGACGCGGTAGTCCCAGAGTCGAACGATGATGTCAGCCTTTCGGCCGCCGAACATGCTCTCTCCGCAGAACTCGCCCTGATTGGGAGCCGCCGCCAGGGTGCTGATAGTCCTGGTCGGGACCTCCGTGAATCCGTCCTGGCGCAGGCGGTCCTTGACCTTGTCTTCCTGCTCGGTCTTGGACTCGTTGGCGCGAGTGGTGAGGACCTTGCGGGCGGCAACCAAGGCTGCAGACGCCATCGCTGCGGCGCCGCGCTCGGCTTCGGTGGGGTCGCGGTTCTCGGCTACCCAAGGGAACCGGTTACGGTCGAGACCCAGCAGCACGGTCTCTACCACGCTGCGGGCCATGTCGGGGTCGGCGCGCAGCCTGGTTGGGGCCAGGGAGGCGTCGGTGAGCGTCTTCAGGTCATCAGCCGATATGGGTGGCCCGGCGAGATAACGCACGGCCTCGAGAAGTTCGGGGTTGGTGAGTGCGTCGACGGCTTGGTCGCCGAGCTGTGAGAGGTCGACCGTGAGTTCGAGCAGATCCTCGTAGGCGCTGCGCGCGACCTCGAAGTGGCTGAGATAGTCCTCGAGGGGCTCGCCCATCCTGACCTGACGGAACTGCTCGATGGCGATGTGCCGTTGGATCTCAAGTTCGTCGATGGACCAGATCGGCCGCGGCACACTCATGCGGACATCAGGGTCTCGAGGGTGGGGACGTGCAAGCGTTCCATCTCCTTGGGTTCGAACTTGGTGAGCCCGCCCGCGTAGGTGCGGCCTTGGGCCAGGCTGATGGACCTGCGGAGTGAGTCGGCGAGCTTGTCCAGTGCTTCTGTGGGGATGTCCTGTCGTGGGTAGAGGCCGTGGGCGATGTTGATGTGCCGGGCCGAGGCTAGGTTTCGGACGAAGGCCGGCGGCCGTCGGGCCATATAGGTCGCCAGAATGGGCGCGGGACGACGGAGGCCGACTGACCACCAAGCGGCGCGGTGGCTGGCGATGTAGCCGTTGTGAACCCCAAGCCGCTTAGCGCGCTTGAGGAAGTTGTCGACCCGGCGGCGGTCGTCGCTGCTGAGCTCGTCGAGGTCCACCGGCAGGTCGACCACGCGGCGCAGCCCGGCGGCGGTGGAGAGCTCGACGCCTGCGGCGAAGAGCTCCCTGGCGCGGGTTACGGTCGGAGTGAGGACCGAGGGCGGCAGGTCGGCGTCCAGCTCGGTCGTGACCCAGGTGCGGTTTGACCCTGTCACAGTGCCCCGGTGTACTCGGCAGAGCTCTCCGAGCTCGATGTAGCCCTCGGGGGTGACGTTGCGGGTGCGCACGAAGGTAGACCATCTGCTGATCTCCGAGAGCCGGTCGCGCAGCACCGGTTCGCCGGCGCCCTGGAGGGGTGGCAGTTCGCTGATAGCCGCGACGGGCCGGAAGTGGATGGAGTCCGGGCGGGACCGCACGTTGAAGCATGAGATCGCTGCGGTGGTGGCGGTGTTCTCAAACGGCATGGACTCGGGCTCCAGCACGTGGATCGCCTCGCCGCCGAGGTGGTCCAGCAGCAGCCTGCGCACGATTGCTCCGTAGTTGACGTCCATCCATTCGGCGCTGGTGACGAAGCATCCGATGTCATTGGCCTTGGCCTTGGCGGCGACGGCCAGGAAGAAGTATGCGTGCAGGCCGGCCAGACCGGAGATGGTCAGACCGAGCTTGGCGGCGGTGCGCTGAGCCCACGCCTTCGTGGCGGGGCTGAGGTTGTGGTGACGGACGTAAGGGGGATTTCCGACGTAGGCGGTGACGCCGGCATGAGTAGGAAATCGCAGGGTGGTGAAGTCGGCGTTCTTGACCTGGGCGTCAGTGACCTGAAGGACGGCCAAGCCTGCTCGGGTCATCAAGGTGGCGAGGGGATCCAGGTCGACGCCGATCAGCTGCGCGGACCCTTTAGAACGTGCTGCTGCGAGGAGGAACCTGCCGCTGCCGCAGCCGGGGTCGACGAAACGGGCGGGGTCACGGTCCATCGCCCAGTCGATCATCGGGGAGACCATGCCGGCCGGCGTGTAGACGGCGCCCGAGTCGCGGCGGATCTTGCCGGGTCGGATGGTTGAGAATGTGTCGCCCAGGGGGTCCTCGCCTTGCTTGAGGGCAGCGCGAACAGTCCTGATTAGCTGGCGCGGTGCGGCGCGGTGGTTGTCGGCGCCGGCCAGGAGGGCGGTCTCGCGCGTGGTGAGGGCGCCACCGGTGTCGGCTGCGTCGAGTTGAGCGGTCAGTCGGGCCAGTCCAAGTTCCGGGTTCTCCTGCCCGAGCACCCACTCAGTGACGGAGTTGGAAGACACCACGGCTCACCCGCTCGAAGAGTCGCTCGTCCTGCAGGCCGCTGCGGACTGAGGACTGGGGAAGCTGCTCACCCAGCTCCTGCTCGACCGCGGCCTGGATCTCGGGGATTCCGGCTGGGCCGCCGTGGTGGCGGAGGTACTCGGCCATCGCGTTGCGCACCAGCCCGTGAGGGCGGCGAGTTGGGTGGGTATGCACGATTTCCCCTACGAAGTCGACGTTGTAGCGTCGACACTAATGGTGGGCGCTGACTGTCGAGGGACCCGGGGCGGCGTGTCCGGTTCGCTGATGTGACTCGACGTCGATGTGCGGTGCCCACCGAGCGTAGGGCGCGATGAGACGCGGGGTCGGTCGGCCGTTGGGGTAGTCGGGCAGCGATCGGAGGTGAGCGACGTCATGCTCGTCCAGTGGGACTAGCGGGCGACGCAACCTGGTCGCCCAGCCGCGCCCCGACGCATTCAGGGCGTGCAGCTGAGGGACTTGCTCCGCCAGTTCGGGCCCGGAGCCCAGTGCAGCCAGTTTGGTCAGCTTGAGATCGCACAGGAATGGGAAGGCCCGGTCGCCGATGACCAGGGGGTCGGCGGCACGCTCGGGTGCGCTGATGACGGTGGCCTCGCCGATGACGCGGCCGCGGTCACGGCTGGGGTTCTTGAAGCATCCGCGGGTGGTGTAGAGCACGAGGGTGTCTCGTGATGCGAGGCGTCGCGGCTCGGACCGGAGGGGCTGGGAGAACGCCATCCGGCCGGTGGTGAGGATCCAGCCGAGTGCTTGGCGGTCACCGATGACCAGGAGATACGCGCTCACGAGTCGACCGTAGTCTCGTTCGCTGATGTCGTCATGTGGTCGGCGTGCAGCGCGTCAAGGGTCCGGTCATGAACCCTCTTGCGGCACCGGCGTTGGGTCAGGAACGGCCCGGGTGGCGTAGGTGACCCAGCGGGCGCCGCTGGCGCTATTCCAGCTTTCGATCGTGCTCGGGTGCAGTCCCAGCAGGTCCGCGAGTACGGCGGTTGGAGCGGACTTGGCGAGGTCGAGCAGGGCGCTGTTGTGCGCGGCGCGGGCCGGGACACCCAACTGTTTCAGACGCCGGGAGAGGCTGGCGGGGTGCAGATGGCGGCCCGGGCTGTGACCTGGGTACAGCCACGGTGAGGGCAGGTCACGGAGGGGTTGGGTAGGCGCGGTTCGCGAGGCGAGTTGAGCCACCAAGCTGGCTACGAGCGGGTGCAGGTCAACGGGGTCGCGACCCAGCCGAAGCTGTGTGCCCCCCTCGGGTGTGGTCGAGACGTGGTCGCGGGATAGTGCCACGATGCGGAGTGGAGGTTGCCCGTAGAGCAGGACCAGCAGCACCGCGACCCGGTCGGCGAGTGTCCAGGTGGGGTCGCTGCCGGTTATCGAGACGCCGATAAGGCGCCGGCGGTGCTCGTCGGAGATGAACTCCGTGGGGTCCCGGCGCGGGACCTTGGGCACGGCGATTGGGGTGCTGTGCCCGTTGCGGACGGCCCAGACGAGGAAGCGTTTCAGGGGAACCCGATGGCTCGGGTGCGCATGGATCCACCTGTCGAAGCGCGGCTGGTGTCGGGCCAGGAGGGACAGGCCGTGAGCCCGCAGATCGGTGAGGTAGGCGATTACTGCGGCCAGGTCGCTTATGTGGTTGGCCCGGATGGGTCGTTTCGCTCGTCGGGCTCGGCGTTCGGCGGCCGGGAGTAGAGACCAGCGAAGGTACGCCTGCAGCAGGAGACGGTCGTCGGCGGGCGCTTCTTGGTCGACGCGGAGTTCGGCCCTGGCTGCGAGTCGGTGGCGGCGCAGGTCGTGGGCGTCGAGCAGGCCCGCGGACTCCAGCAGCGCTCGAGCCTGTTCGGCCGTGGAACGCGCGGTGAGCGCCAGCTGATCGAGGTCCTCGTGGGTGGGGGGCCGGTTGCGTAGCGCCAGGTCGCGCAGCAGGCGGGCGGTGGATCGGTCGCGGATCCACTCGAGGAGGGCATGGGGCGTCGGGGTTGTTACCAGCGCGTCGATGAGCGGAACCCAGTGCTGGTCGAGGTCGCCGGTGGTGCCGCTGAGGAGGGCTGTCAGTCGTTCCCTAGCGAGGCAGGTGCCGCAGACGGAGGCCGTGATGTCGGCGCCGTAGGTTCGCAGCTCCTCGGGTGTCAAGACCCGGTAGCAGACGCGGTGTTGTCCGCAGCGGGCGCACTGCTGTGGCTTTCGGGGTCGGCACTTGGCGCAGTAGGGGTGGCCCTCGGAGCGGGCAGCGATGGGACGGGTCCGGCCGCAGGCGAAGCATGGGGCGGCGCGGGCGCGGTGCGCGCAGTTCGGGCAGATGGCTCCGCCATTGCGATCGCGGGCGCTGACCGGACGGAGCCGCCCGCAGGTGCCGCATTCCTCGTGGAAGCGTAGGTCCCGACGCTTGCAGGTGGAGCACAGTCGCTGGCCATCAACGGTGGCTCCCGCCTGCCGCTCTCGACCGCACACGGAGCAGGTGACCAGTTTCCGGTGGGGGGCGGCGCACCGAGGGCACAGGGGCGTGCCGTCATCCAGGCGACGTTGGACCGTCGTCGTTGTGCCGCAGCCGCTGCATGGCTCAGCGTGCTGGGCAAGATAGCAGGCGGGGCAGATCCTGGCCCCGTCCGCCCAGTGGGGTAGGTGTTGATCGCCTCGACCGCAGGAGGAGCACCGCGGGCGGGTCACTGGCGCACCGAGCGCAAGGAGTTCGTCGATCAATCTGATCACGATGGGCGGTGCGGAGTTGTCCCCGCTAGTGAGGGCATCGTGATGGTCCATGAGCCAGTTGGCTAGGCCGGCTTGAGCCGTCGCCGACGAGGCCAGACGTTCGAGACATGCCTCGATCTCAGCCCTCGACACCTCGGGAGCCGCGGCGCCAACCAGGTCCAGCATCGCGGCGGTACGAGCAGCTCGCCGGGCCGCTGCGTTTCCCGTCCATCGGCCAGTCCGATCAGGTTGTTGGCCCTTGTAGCACGGATGACAGTACGGTCGCCCGTCGTCGTTCCGGGTGGCGACCCACCGGTCCTGGCCACAGGCTGAGCATTGCTCGAACTTGGCTGCCTCATGGGTTCGGCAGGTGCTGCAGAGCGCGGTCCCGTTGGGGAGCCGACGCGCGACCTTGCGGGTTCGACCACACCTGGCGCAAAGCTCGGTCGGGAAGGGGTGGCAGACCCGGCACACCCGAAGGCCGTCCTTCGAGGGGTACGCGTACCGTCGGGCTCGTCCGCACGATGGGCAAGTTGGTTGGACGAACCCGTCGTGCCCAGCCGCTCGGAGAGTCACCACGACCTCCGCGAGGACCGGGCTGGTCCGGGCGTCGTCGGTCATCAGCCGTTGGGGGTGGTCTCGTAGCTCCTCGGCCAGCCGACATCGTGCGGTTGCACCTGCGGCGTGACAGTCCAGAGCCTGTTCGACAGTGCTGACGGCGACTGTGGGGTCGACCAGGCGGATGGCATTGACGATGAAGTCTGTCATCGCGATCCTGCGGGCGGCCCCGTTCGCGCCCCAATCGGCCGCGCTCACTCCACAGGCGCGATCCGGGCCCGCACCGGCCTGGTGCCGGGGGGCTTCATCGGTCGGGTGCTGCCGGACGTGCCGGTCGCCTTCTTGCGGCGCGCGGTGGACACGACAAGCGGATGAATGAGGTCGCCCACCTCGCAACCAAGGGCATCGCACAGGGCGACCAGAACGGCCACATTGAGCCGTTCGGGCTTTCCGGTGACGAGGCGGTAGACCTGCGTCGAGGACAGGGAGATCCCTCGCTCGCGCAGGAGAGGGTCGAGGTCAGTGGTGGAGTACAT
>Ga0208693_1003315_pt1 | contig 10053 bp, 9 predicted proteins | sample AD_UKC071_MetaG_FD_184438 | JGI IMG/M metagenome (GOLD analysis project Ga0208693, IMG submission 184438) | Active sludge microbial communities of municipal wastewater-treating anaerobic digesters from USA - AD_UKC071_MetaG (SPAdes) (version 2) | ecosystem: Engineered > Bioreactor > Anaerobic >... | reverse complement strand
ATGTCGGGCACTTCGTAGCACATGTGGTGCTGCCCGCCCTGCGGGTTCTTCTCAAGGAAGCCCTTGATGCTGGTGTTGCCGGGCAGCGGCTCGATCAGTTCGATCTGGGTGCCGTTCAGCGCCCCGTCCGCGCCGGGGGTGTCGACGAAGCAGACCTTCACGCCCTGCGATTCCAGGTCGAACGGCTCGTGGATCTTCGTCGCGCCCATCACATCGCGATAGAACACGATGGAGTCCGCGATCGACGGGGTGGCGATGCCGATGTGGTTCAGGCGGCCGAGTTTCATTTCACGTTTTCCAGTTCCATTTTGGGCACATTATCGACCAGATGCGAACGCATTTCAGAGACAAAGCGGGAAGCAAATTGCTGGTAATTGGTGGTGACTACCATCGGGAGCCCCCTCAAAATCCCAAGTCCTTTCTCGCCGGAATTTAATGCATCTTTTAGAATATCATATATCTCACTCGATAACTTGCGATGCTCTTCCTCGAAACTGTCAATAAGACCAAGTGAAGAGGGGAAGTAAATTGCAGCTATCGCCCTAATTCTGCCGAGATCAGGGACCGCAGAATGTGTATCAGAGCCCCCTTCCAGCCTTGAAATCGCACTGATTGAAGCAGCTTGAGACTCCTTTATCATGCGATCAAGCTCATCAAAAAGCTCTTGCGCCTTCTCTCTCAAGATATGCCTATCTTCTCTGGAAGCTCGCCACCTCTCGTGCTTTCTATGAAAGTGAGGTCCAACAAACGCACCAGCAAGCGCAAGAACGCCACCCACCAAAGTTTGAAGGATCGCGTCCATGATCACAGCGGAATGTTGTCGTGCTTCTTCCAGGGGTTCTCGAGCGCCTTGTTCCGCAGCTTCCTGAGCCCCAGCGCGATGCGGCGGCGGGTGGAATGCGGGTGGATCACCTCGTCGATGAAGCCCTTGCTGGCAGCCACGAACGGGTTGGCGAAGCGGTCCTCGTATTCCTTGGTGCGTTCCGCGATCTTGTCGGGATCGCCGATGTCGGAGCGGAAGATGATCTCCACCGCGCCCTTGGCGCCCATCACCGCGATTTCCGCCGTCGGCCAGGCATAGTTGAGATCGCCGCGCAGATGCTTTGAGGCCATCACGTCATAGGCGCCGCCGTAGGCCTTGCGGGTGATCACGGTGATCTTCGGAACGGTCGCCTCGGCATAGGCGAACAGCAGCTTGGCGCCGTGCTTGATGATGCCGTTGTGTTCCTGGCTCGTGCCGGGAAGGAAGCCCGGCACATCGACGAAGGTCAGGATGGGCACGTTGAAGGCATCGCAGAACCGCACGAAGCGCGCGGCCTTCTTCGACGAGTTGATGTCGAGCACGCCGGCCAGCACCATCGGCTGGTTGGCGACGACGCCCACGGTCTTGCCCTCGATCCGGCCGAAACCGCACAGGATGTTGCCGGCATGGGCCGGCTGGACTTCGAAGAAATCGCCTTCGTCCAGCACCTTGCGCACCACTTCGTGCATGTCATAGGGCTGGTTGGCATTGGCCGGAATGACCGTGTCGAGGCTGTCTTCCAGCCGGTCCCACGGATCGTTGGTCGGCCGTTCCGGCACTTCCTCGCGGTTGTTGAGGGGAAGGAAATCGAAGAAATCGCGCGCGGTCAGCAGCGCTTCGATGTCGTTTTCCAGCGCGAGGTCGGCGACCGAGGTCTTGGTGGTGTGCGTTACCGCGCCGCCCAGTTCCTCTTGCGTCACGATCTCGTTCGTCACGGTCTTGACCACGTCCGGGCCGGTGACGAACATGTAGGAGCTGTCCTTCACCATGAAGATGAAGTCGGTCATCGCCGGGGAATAGACCGCGCCGCCCGCGCAGGGGCCCATGATCAGCGAAAGCTGCGGCACCACGCCCGAGGCAAGCACGTTGCGCTGGAAGATCTCGGCATAGCCGCCCAGCGAGGCGACGCCTTCCTGGATGCGCGCGCCGCCCGAATCGTTGAGGCCGATCACCGGCGCGCCGACCTTCATGGCGATGTCCATCACCTTGCAGATCTTCATCGCATGACGTTCCGAAACGGCGCCGCCGAACACGGTGAAGTCCTGCGCGAAGACATAGACCAGGCGGCCGTTGATCGTGCCGCTGCCGGTGACCACGCCGTCACCCGGGATGGTCTGGTCGGGCATGCCGAAATCGACGCAATTATGCTCGACGTACATGTCGATCTCTTCGAAGCTGCCCGCATCGAGCAGGATTTCAAGGCGTTCACGTGCGGTCAGCTTGCCCTTGGCGTGCTGGGCGTCGATGCGCTTCTGGCCGCCCCCAAGCCGTGCGGCATCGCGGCGGCGTTCCATTTCGGCGATATTTGCGGACATTGAATTCCCCGTCCCGGACTGTTCCAAGCCTTCTCCCTGCGCCCGCCCTGCCGCAAAGTCCAATGTGAACTTGCGAAGTTGCGAAGTGGCACTTTGCAAAGTAGAATAAGGCCATGTCCACACGCCGCATCTTTGCCGGGGCGCGGCTGCGCGCGATCCGCACCGAGCGCCGCCTCAAGCAGTCTGAACTGGCCGCATCGCTGGCGATCAGCACCTCCTACCTCTCGCAGCTGGAGAACGACGACCGCCCGCTTACCCCGGCGCTGGTCGAACGCCTCAGCCGCGCCTTCCCGCTCGACTGGCGCGAGGTCGCGGCGGACGATGCCGCCAGCCGCCTTGCCGCACTGCGCGATGCCAATGCCGATCCGCTGTTCGGCGAACCGCTCGATCCCGCGCAGCTCGCCCGCTTTGCCGAACAGCAACCGGCGCTGGCGGAGCGCTTCATCATGCTCCACGAAGCCTATCGCCGCACCGGGCAGCGGCTGGAAATGGTCGACGAGGCGCTGGCCAGCGACAGCACCAGCGCGGCCCGCCTGCCGTGGGAGGAAGTGCGCGACTGGTTCCACTTCGCGAACAACTACGTCGACAGCCTCGACCGCGCGGCCGAGGCGCTGGCGGCACGGCTGGGCGGCCTCTCACCCGAAACCGGGGCAATCGAAGGCTACCTGCGCGACGCCCTGTCGGTCAGCCTGATCTATTCGGGGCAAGCGGGCCTTCGTTCATACGATGCGGAAATGGGCCATCTCACCATTGACCCGGGCCAGCCGGTCGAAAGCCGCCGCTTCCAGCTGGCCCACCAGCTCGCCGCGCTGGCGCTGAAGGACGAAATCTCCGCCGTGGTGGAAAGCGCCGCGCTGCGCAGCACCGCCTCGCGCCAGCTGCTGTTCGTGGGGCTGTGCAACTATGCCGCAGGCGCGCTGCTGATGCCCTATGCCCGCTTCCGGGCAGAGGCGCGCGCCGTGCGGCACGACATCGACCGGTTGGCCCAGACCTTCGGCACCAGTTTCGAGCAGGCCTGCCACCGCCTTTCCACCTTGCAGCGCGAGGACGCGCGCGGCGTGCCGTTCTATTTCTGCCGGGTCGACATGGCCGGCAATGTCACCAAGCGCCATTCCGCCACGCGCCTGCAATTCGCCCGCTTCGGCGGGGCCTGCCCGCTGTGGATCGTGCACGAGGCGGTGGCGATCCCCGACCGGATTCTGGTCCAGCTGGCCGAAACGCCGGACGGGGTGCGCTATGTCTCGATGGCCAAGGGGCTGGTCAAGCCCTCGGGCCGCTATGACCGACTGCCGCGCCGCTATGCTGTGGCGCTGGGCTGCGAGGCGGAACACGCCAGCGAATTCATCTATGCCGACGGGCTGGACCTTGCCAGCCCGCGTGCCGCCACCCCGATCGGCATTTCCTGCCGCATCTGCCCGCGCGCCGACTGCGACCAGCGCGCCTTTCCCCCCAGCGACCGGCCGATCGCTGTCGATCCCGACCAACGCGGGGTGGTGCCGTACCGCGTGGGCTAGGCCGCTTAGCGCATCAGCACCAGTTCCTCGGCCATCGAGGGGTGCAGCGCGACCGTGGCGTCGAAATCCGCCTTGGTCAGCCCCGCCTTGACCGCGATGGCTGCCGACTGGAGGATTTCCGGCGCGTCAGGGCCGATCATGTGGACGCCCAGCACCCGGTCGGACGCAGCGTCCACCACCAGCTTGTAGAAGCCGCGCTCCATCGCCCTGGAGAACATGTTCTTCATCGGCCGGAAATCGGACGTGAACACCTTCACCTCGTGCCCCGCCCCGCGCGCCTGGGCTTCGGTCAGGCCGACCCCGGCGAGCGGCGGCTGCGAGAAGACCGCGCTGGGAATCGCGTCATAGGCGGTAGAGCGTGGGCGACCGCCGAACACGGTATCGGCAAAGGCATGGCCCTCGCGGATCGCCACCGGGGTGAGCTGCACCCGGTCAGTCACGTCACCCACCGCGTAGATGCTGTCGCAGGCGGTCTTGCTGAAATCGTCGACCGGGATTTCGCCATTGGCGCCCAGCGTAATCCCCGCACTCTCAAGCCCCAGCCCGTCGGTCTTCGGCCGCCGGCCGGTGGCGACCAGCACCACGTCGGCGGGGATCGGCTCCCCTTCCCCGGCATGGACCAGCAGCGAGCCATCGCCCTGCTTCTCAACCTTCCTGAGCGGCCGGTTGAAGGCGAATTCGATCCCGCGCGCCTGCATGATCGGCAGCAGGCGGCCAGTCACGTCCTCGTCATAGCCGCGCAGGATCTTGTCCGAACGGTTGACCACCGTCACCGCGCTGCCCAGCGCGTTGAAGATGCCCGCGAATTCCAGCGCGATATAGCCCGCGCCCTGGATCACCACGCGCTTCGGAAGCTCCGGCAGGTGGAACACCTCGTTGGAGGAAATGCAGTGCTCCGCGCCCTCCACTTCTGGCATCACCGGCCAGGCTCCGACCGCGATCAGGATGTATTTCGCGGTGATTTCGCGCCCCGAAGCCAGCCGCACCGTGTTCGGCCCCGCCACCACCGCGCGCTCGTGGAAATGCTCGATCTTGTTGCTGTCGAGCGTCGAGGTGTAGGCCCGCTCCAGCCGGTCGACGTCGCTGGCCACGAAATCGCGCAGTTTCGCCCAGTCGAACGCAGTTTCGCCCAGCGTCCAGCCGTACTGCGCGGCATCGTGCAGTTCGTGGGCGAAGTGCGATGCATAGACCAGCATCTTCTTGGGCACGCAGCCGCGGATCACGCAGGTTCCGCCAATGCGGAATTCCTCCGCCACCGCCACCCGGGCGCCGTGCGATGCGGCGATCCGGCTGGCGCGCACGCCGCCCGAACCGGCGCCGATCACGAAAAGGTCGTAGTCAAAGTCTGCCATGAAATGCTCCTGTCGGCCCCGGATATGGCCGCGCGGGCGCGCAATTGCCAAACGGTTTTGCCGGTCAGAGTGATTGGTGGTTCGGTCCGAGGCGACCTGCCCCCCTATTCTCGTCATTGCGAGCGGAACGATCAACAGTGGGGCAATACTCAGCCGATCCCCGCCTCGGCCAGCAGCGCCTCGGTGCTGGGATCGAAGCTTGCCCCGCCGCCCAGCATGGATCGCGCGATGTCCTTGCCCAGCTCCACGCCGAACTGGTCGAAGGGGTTGATCTCCATCAGCACGGCATTGGCGAAGGTGCGATGCTCGTGAAACGCGATCAGCGCGCCCAGGCTTGCCGCGTTCAGCTCGTCCAGCAGGATCGTCGCCGAAGGGCGATCGCCGGGATAGGCGCGCGCCGGGTCTTTCGCCTGCTTGCCCGCCATCAGCGCCGCCCCTTGCGCGAAGCAATTGGCAAGGAGGTTGCGATGATGCTCGGCCGCAAGGTCGTCTCCCGGCGTGATAGCGGCGATGAAATCGACCGGGACCGCCTCGGTCCCCTGATGGAGCAGCTGGAACACCGCGTGCTGCGCATCTGTGCCCACCCCGCCCCAGGTCACCGGCGCGGTCGGCCCATCGACCGGTGAGCCATCGAGCTTTACCGACTTGCCGTTCGATTCCATCTCCAGCTGCTGGAGATAGGCCGGGAACAGCCGCAGCCGCTCGTCATAGGCGAAGACCGCCCGGCTCTGGCAACCGCGCAGGCGGGCATAGAGCTGGTCGGCAAGGGCAGCGCGCAGCGGCAGGTTGGCCGCGCCGTCCGTCTGCAGGAAATGCTCGTCCATTGCCGCGGCCCCGGACAGCAGCTGCGCGAACTCGTCCCACCCCAGCGCCAGAGCGACCGGAAAGCCGATCGAGGACCACAGCGAATAGCGCCCGCCAACCGTTTCCGGGAACGGCAGGACGCGGGTTTCGTCCACTCCCCATTCGACCGCCTTGTCGGGACAGGCGGTCAGGGCAATCACGCGGCCATAGGGATCGCTGACACCGTTTTCCCCCAGCCATGCCAGCGCGGAGGCCGCGTTGGTCATGGTTTCGGTGGTAGTGAAGGTCTTGGAAGCGATCGCCAGCAGCGTGGTCGCCGGATCGCATTTCTCGAAAGCGGCCTCCAGCGCGCAGCCGTCGATGTTGGAGACGACGTGGACCTCGACCATCGCGCCGTCGCGGGCCAGGGCGTCGACCGCCAGCGCGGGGCCCAGCGCGGAGCCGCCGATGCCGATGTCGATAAGATGCCTGACCTCGCCCAGCGCACCTTGGTGGATCGCCTCGACCAGGCTTTTCATCCGCAGGTGCAGCGCAAAGGCTTCCTCGGTGCTGGTCTCGCTCCCCACGCCGCGCTGGGCGGTATGTTCGGCGGCGCGGCCTTCGGTGAGGTTCACCGCCTCGCCCAGGAACAGCGCCTCGCGCCGGCCGGCGAAATCGACGGCTGCGGCCAGTCGCTCGAACGCGGCGATGTGCGCTGCGTCCAGGTGGGTCTTGGACCAGTCGAACCGGATGCCGCCGCCGGGCAGGTCCAGCCGCGCGGAGAGCAGGTCGAGCCGCCCCGGATCGCCGAACAGGTCGTCCAGGCGCCGACGCGGCAGCGTCTTGAGAGTCGCCCAGGCGGCAGCGGCTGTGTCGGTCATGGCAGCATTCTCCACATTCAGCCGCTGCCTATGCCCTGTGCCGGACTATCGGCCAAGTGCCGAAGCGGTCGGTCCGGCGCGCCTTGCGACCGAACTGTAGCATAACCATAATACACCTTGCCCCTTGACTATCCCCGCCCCGCCCAACAAGGAACGGACAATGAGCGAAACCGAGGCCCCTGCCGTGTCGTCCGCCGCGAAGACCACCGCCAAACCCGCCAAGAAGGAGGAAAGCTTCATCGCCTTCCTGCTCAAGCTGGTGATCTTCGTGGCCGTGCTGCGCAGCTTCATCTTCGCGCCGTTCAGCATCCCCAGCGAGTCCATGCTGCCGCGCCTGCTGGTGGGCGACCACCTGATCGCGGCGAAGTGGTCCTATGGCTTCTCCTACCGCTCGCTGCCCTTCAGCCTGCCGCTGCTGCCGAGCGAGAGGATCCTGGCCAGCACACCCTCACGCGGTGACGTGGTGATCTTCCGCGCGCCGCCGCTGGGCGATGTCGACTATATCAAGCGCGTGATCGGCCTTCCCGGCGATACGGTGCAGATGGTGGGCGGCGTGCTCCACCTCAACGGCCAGGCCGTGCCCAAGCTGCGCCTCGCCGATTTCGAAGTGCCGGTGTCCGACAACACCCGCTGCTATTCCAGCGCTTTCGCGGCCAAGCTGGCGGACGGGACCGACGTGTGCCGCTATCCCCGCTACCAGGAAACTCTGCCGGGCGGCAAAAGCTACGAAGTGCTAGACCTTGGCCCGCGCCCGCAGGACGATACCGCCCCGGCGATGGTTCCCGAAGGCCATGTCTTCCTGATGGGGGACAACCGCGACAATTCCGAAGACAGCCGCTTCCCCGCCGAACCGGGCCGGGGGATCGGCATGGTCCCGATGGACAACCTGGTCGGCCGCGCCACGGTGATGATGTGGTCCACCGACGGCGGGGCCGCCTGGCTCAAGCCGTGGACCTGGTTCACCGCCGCCCGCTGGAGCCGCATCGGCGGAACGTTCTGAGGCCCCGCGTGCTGGAACCTGCAACTCACGAATTCCTCACCGCCCTGACGGGGAGGCCCCCGATCGACGAGGCACTTTGGCTTGAGGCGCTGACCCACGGCAGCACCGGCGCGCCGCGCGATTACCAGCGGCTTGAGTTCCTGGGCGACCGGGTGCTGGGCATGGTGATCGGCGAATGGCTCTATAAGCTTGAGCAGGGCAACGAGGGGCGGCTCAGCCAGCGGCTCAACGCGCTGGTCAGCGGCAGCACCTGTGCCACGGTTGCCCGGCGGATCGGCCTTGGCCAGCATATCCGGCTCGGCAAGCAGGCGCGCGACGATGGCGGGCAGGACAGCGACAACATCCTGGGCGACGTGATGGAAGCCCTGATCGGCGCGAGCTTCGTCACCCACGGGTTCGAGGCGACGCGCGACATGGTCCGCCGCCTGTGGCAGGACGTGATCAGCGGCAAGACCGGCCAGGCCAAGCATCCCAAGTCGGCCCTGCAGGAATGGGCCGCAGGCAATCGCCGCAAGATGCCGGAATACCGCCTGGTCGAACGCTCCGGCCCGGATCACGCGGCGCGCTTCCAGGTTGCGGTCAGCATCAACGGCGTGGGCGAGGCCGAGGCCACCGGCACCAGCCTGCGCGAGGCGGAAACCCGCGCGGCCGAGGAATTCATGAGGAGGTTCGGATGACCCAACACTGCGGTCTCGTCGCCGTCATCGGCGCGCCCAACGCGGGCAAGTCCACGCTCGTCAACGCACTCGTCGGCCAGAAGGTCGCGATCGTTTCCGCCAAAGCGCAAACCACCCGCGCCCGGCTGATGGGCATCGCGCTGGAGGGCGAGGCGCAGATCATCCTGGCCGACACCCCGGGCCTGTTCGCACCCAAACGGCGGCTCGACCGGGCGATGGTCAACGCCGCCTGGGAAGGTGCGACCGAGGCCGACGCAATCCTGCTGGTCGTCGATGGCCGCAAGAAGAAGAAGGATTATCTCGCCCCGATCCTGGAAACGCTGGCGGGGCGGCGGGAACGCAAGATCCTGGTGCTCAACAAGGTCGATGAAACCCGCAAGGAACCACTGCTGATCGCCGCGCAGGAACTGGCCGGCGAAGGCCAGTTCGACGAAGTGTTCTTCATCTCGGCGCTGACCGGCGACGGCGTGCCCGAACTCAAGACCCGGCTGGCCGAACTGATGCCGGAAGGCCCCTGGCACTATCCTGAAGACCAGGTGTCCGACGCCAGCGAACGCCTGCTCGCCGCCGAAATCACCCGCGAGCAGATCTACCGCCAGTTGCATGACGAGCTGCCCTATGACAGCATCGTCCGGCCCGAAAGCTACACCACCCGCAAGGACGGCTCGCTGGAAATCCACCAGCAGATCGTCATCGCCCGCGACAGCCAGAAGGGCATCGTGCTCGGCAAGGGCGGATCGAAGCTGAAATCGATCGGCGAAGCCGCGCGCAAGGAACTGTCCGACCTGCTAGGCGTCAAGGTCCACCTGTTCCTCCACGTCAAGGTCGACGAGCGGTGGGAAGACGACAAGGAAATCTACGAGGAAATCGGGCTGGACTGGGTGAAGTAGGCGGCGGATTGGGGGCCGCCCGAACCACCCCGCGTTCAACCAGCCAGTTCTCCTCCGAACAGCAATTCTCCAACACCGTCCCCCGGACTTGATCCGGGGGCCAGCTTTCCGTGCCCGCGCACCGCAAACAGCTGGATCCCGGGTCAAGCCCGGGATGACGGGAACACGCTTGGCTAGGGGCCAGCCGGTTACCGCAGCTTGGCGATCCCGATGCCGTCGGTCTTCGCCCGCTCCTTGGTCGATTCCTCGCTGCGGTTGAGCGCCTTGGCGATTTCCTTGAGGCCCTTGCCCTTGGCCGCGAGAGTGCGCAGCTTGGCGACTTCCTCGGCCTTCCAGGGCTGGCGGTGGCGTTCGAACTTTTCAGCCATCAGTCCGCCTCCGCCTCCTTCTTCGCCTTGGCCGGAGCCTTCTTCGCCGCCGGCTTCTTCGCTGCGGCAGTCTTGGAAGCTGCGGCCTTGGGCGCAGCCTTCTTGGCGGCGGGCTTCTTGGCGGGCGCCTTCTTGGCCGGAGCCTTCTTGCGGCCCTTGCCCTTCGCAGGCCCCCGCGCGGCGCGCTCGGTGATCAGCGCGGCGGCTTCCTCGACCGTCAGGTCCTCGGGCGCCTTGTCGCGCGGCAGGGT
>Ga0208693_1003307_pt1 | contig 10071 bp, 10 predicted proteins | sample AD_UKC071_MetaG_FD_184438 | JGI IMG/M metagenome (GOLD analysis project Ga0208693, IMG submission 184438) | Active sludge microbial communities of municipal wastewater-treating anaerobic digesters from USA - AD_UKC071_MetaG (SPAdes) (version 2) | ecosystem: Engineered > Bioreactor > Anaerobic >... | reverse complement strand
TTCACGGTGGCGGCATGGATCTCATGTTTCCTCACCATGAAAATGAGATCGCCCAGTCCGAGACCTGCTTCGACAAGCCGTTCGCCAAGTACTGGCTCCACAACGGCCTGACCCGCTTCAACACCAAGAAGATCAGCAAGTCCGACCAGGAAATGGCCCGCAAAATGGGCGAGCTGACGCTGACGCACCTGCTGTCGAAGCACTCGCCGGAACTGCTGCGCTACTTCATCATCAGCACCCATTACCGCCGGCCGATCGAATTCTCCGACGAGGAAATCGCCGCCAAGAAGAAGGGGCTCGACACCTTCTACCGTCTCTTCGAGCGCATCGAGCGGGCCTGCCGTCAGGACCCCTACCAGGACGGCCCGACGCTCGAACAGGCCTTCTCTTCCACTGAGAACCACGCCGACCAGTCCTTCATCCGCGAATGTCTCGACCACCAGCTTCGCTTCCTGGAGGCCATGGACGACGACTTCAACACCGGCGGCGCGGTGGGCTCCCTCTTCGAGATGGCGACGACCATCAATCGCTTCATCGATGAGTGGCGGCTGGAGACCGAGGAGAACCCCCGCGGCCGGGACCTGGCCATGGCCGCCGTCCAGACGCTCCGCTCCCTGGCTCGGATCCTGGGCCTCTTCGACCAGCGTCCTCCCAGGGCCGCAACCACCGACCACCTGGTGGACGACCTCATGGACGTGCTCATCGCCCTGCGGGCCGAAGCTCGAAAGGCCAAGCAATACACCCTGGCCGACCTGGTCCGCGACCGCCTCAAGGCCGTCGGCATCAGCCTCGAAGACCGCCCCGGCGGCACCGTGTGGCGACGAGAGAGCTGATCGCGGATTGCGTGCTGGACAACGTCGCCGGCGTGAGACTGCTTCTCGCACCGCTGAGGGCGGGAACCCGCGCTTGCCATCTGCGAATACCGTGAGCTCGGCTATAATGATGGCAAGGAGGCATGGACTCATGCGTTCTATTCGTGTTGAGGCTGTGGTTCAGGAAGATGGGGAAATCCGCCTGAGCGATCTGCCCTGCCGTAAAGGCGACCGCGTGAAAGCAATTGTCTGGCTCCCTGAATACGACGACGCAGATGCCCGCCAACGGGCCCGAGAACGCTTCCTCGCCCGCGCCCGGGCCTCGCGGTTATACTCGGCCGGCGCCTATCCCTCGCGAGGTGAGCTCCATGATCACCATTGACACGAACATCTGGATTTACAGCCACGACACCCGCTACCCCGACAAGCAGCAGCGAGCACAGGAGCTCATTCAGGAAGCCAGCCCGCTGACGCTGCCCTGGCAGGTCGGCTGCGAGTTCATTGCCGCGAGTCGGAAGCTGGAACCCTTCGGCTTCTCGGAAGAGGATGCATGGGCGGCATTGGAAGACATGTGCAACATGGCTGATGCGATCCCCATGCCGGAGCCGGAACTCTGGCCGGCCACCCGATTGCTGCAGCAACGGCACGGCCTTCCCTTCTGGGGCGCCCTGATCGTTGCGGCTTGCCAGCGGTTCGGAGTGCAAACGCTTTACTCCGAGGATTTCGGGAGCCTGCGCGACATTGATGGACTGGCGATCGTTAACCCCTTTGTTCAGTAGCGTTGCCAGGGAAGGCTTATGAGCATGAAGCCAACAACCCAGATCATCTGCGGCATCGATCCCGGCCTGCGGGCGACCGGCTACGGCGTCGTTCGCGTGGACGATGACGACGACTCCGTCGTGGTGGTCGACGCCGGCGTGATTCGCGCCTCGCCGGAGGGGCCGCTGTCGCAGCGTCTGGCCGAACTGGCCCAGGGCATCGATGAGGTCTTCGATGAACACCGTGTCGAGATCGTGGCCGTCGAACAGATTTACTCCCATTACCAGCGCCCGCGGACCGCGATCCTCATGGCCCATGCCCGGGGCGTGATTCTGCTGGAGGCCGCCCGCCGGAACGCCCAGGTGGTGCACCTGCCCTCCACCACGGTCAAACGGCACCTCACCGGCAACGGCCGGGCCAGCAAGGAGCAGATGCAGCGAGCCGTGACCTCGCTGCTGAGGTTATCTCGCGTGCCGGAACCGCCCGACGTGGCCGATGCTCTGGCCATCGCCGTCTGCGCCGTGAACGTTCTCCGGCAGCCCGCCCGTCCCGCGTTGGGCAATGACGACTTGTTGATTCACTGAGGTTTCCCATGATTGTCCGCCTGTCGGGCACGGTTCTCGAGGTTCATGAAGACTGCTGCGTGATCGACCACGACGGCATCGGCTACGAGGTGCTGATCTGCGGCCACTCGCACGCCGAACTGAATGAGGCCAAGGGCCGGTCGGTCGTCCTGCACACCTTGCAGTACCTGGAAGGCAGCGCCGCCGGCGGCAACCTGATCCCCCGCCTGGTCGGCTTTCTCCGCACCGAGGACAAGCTCTTTTTCGAGCGGTTCATCACGGTCAAGGGCATGGGCGTCCGCAAGGCCATCAAGGCGCTCCAGGAGCCCACCAGCAGCATCGCCGTGGCCATCGAATCCGGCGACGCCAGGTACCTGACCAAGCTGCCCGGCATCGGCAAGCGCGCCGCCGACCAGATCATCGCCGAACTCAAGGGCAAGGTGACCGACTTCGCGGTGGGCGCGATCATCCAGCCGACGACCCAGACGCCCTCGAAGGCCGGATGGACCCAGGAGCAACACGACGCGCTGAGCGTCCTCGTCGCCCTCGGAGAGCGCCCGGCCGATGCCGAGCGATGGATCGAAAAAGCGCGCGAGCTCTTCCCCGACACCCAAGGCGTGGATCAGTGGCTCCAGGCCGCCTACCGCGCCAGTGGACGGGAATGAGTCAAAAGTACCCAAAGTACTGAGTGGAGAGTACTGAGTACTGAGTGCTGAGTAACGAGTGCTGAATGCTGAGTGTGTGTGCCACGGCTGTGTCAGCCGTGCTGGGTGGCGGGTGTTTCACCCGCCTGCTGCTGGTAACTGGAAACTAGCTGAAAGCTGAACGCTGACTGCTGATCGCTGAACGCTGATCCCTGACCGCTGAAAGCTAACCATGGCCCGTGAACGCATCATTTCGCAACAGTCCGGCGGCGCCGAGGAGGACCGCCTCAACGAGTCCCTGCGCCCCGAACGTCTCGACGACGTCATCGGTCAAAAGCAGGTGACCGACCAACTCCGCATCGCCCTGGAGGCCGCCAGGGGCCGTTCCGAGCCCATGGAGCATGTCCTGCTGGCCGGCCCGCCCGGCCTGGGCAAAACCACCCTGGCCCACGTCATCGCCAGGGAGATGGACGCCACCATCCGCGTCACCAGCGGACCGGCCATCACCAAGCCCGGCGACCTCATGCACTGGCTCACCGAGATGAAGCGCGGCGACATTCTCTTCATCGACGAGATCCACCGCCTCAGCCGGACTGTCGAGGAATTCCTCTACTCGGCCATGGAAGACTTCCGCGTCGATTTCACCATCGACTCCGGCGTCAGCGGCCGGACCATCAACATCGCCCTGCGCCCCTTCACCCTCATCGGCGCCACCACCCGGTCCGGCCTGCTTACCGCCGCCATGCGCGACCGCTTCGGCATCCAGTTCCATTTCGACTTCTACTCCAAAGAGGACCTCACCGAAATCCTCCGCCGTTCCGCCAAAAAGCTGAAAGTCCCCGCTGACGATGCGGCCCTGGAGACCATCGCTGGCCGGGCCCGCGGCACGCCGCGCGTGGCCAACCGCCTGCTCAAGCGGGCCCGCGATTACGCTCAGGTCCGCGCCGACGGCCGGCTTACCCCCGACGTGGTGGACCGGGCCCTGACCATCCTCGGCATCGACCATCTTGGCCTCGACGATCTCGACCGCTCGCTCCTGACCGCCCTCATCCGCACCTACAAAGGCGGCCCGGCCGGCATCGAAGCCCTCGCCGCCACCCTCGGCCAGGAACGCGACACGCTGGAAGACGTGGTGGAGCCCTACCTCCTGCAAATCGGCTTCATCATCCGCACCCGCCAGGGCCGCGTGGCCACCCAGGCGGCCTACCAGCACCTCAAGATCCCCTTCACCCTCTCGCCGCCGACGCAACAGGGCGGCCTGTTTGAAGAATGAGAGATGGAGAGGGCGAGAGATAGAGAGAAGGACCAGCCGGTCCCTCTCTCCATCTTCTCGAACGCAAGCCGGGCAACCGCGGCCATCAGACTTCCGGCTGGGCCAGTTGTCACGACGGCCTGATCTCTCCCCGCTCGCCCTCCAGCTCCACCGGCACGAGACAGTCGCAGGGCATACCCATCCTTGTGAACCAGTCCTCCACCGCCTTCTGATCCGCCGCTTCCATGATGCAGACCGCCTTGCCTTCAGACAGGTTCACGAAACTCCGGTAGCCCCTGACAGCCGGATCCTGCTGAGCCGCCGCGGCCAGTTGGTTGAGTTGCTCGCGCGAAAACGCACCCTGCGGGAACGTATGCACGCCCATGAACTTCGGCATGGCACAGCCTCCCTGTTCCGAATGCCTGCAAATCAAGCGAAAATAGCCCGATATGCGAGTCTACGCCGTCACTTCGGCCAGATCAACGAACGAGGTCACACGGCCGTAGGCGAGCAGGCGCCTTCGCCATTCGAGCTTCGTCATTCGTCATTGATTGGTCATTCGGACCTCGTCATTGGTCATTCTTTGGACATTGGGATTTAGACATTGGTCATTCTCCCCCCACCGGGCGCCCAGCGCACCCGCGCCCCCGGGGCCCCGGCGAATACTGCGCGGTTTCACGGCCGCAGGTGAGCATGTCCTGCGCGGTTTGACTTCAACCTGCCTGCCCGCCCGAGTACAGGCGAGGGGGCGTGGCACCCGGCTAGAACTGGAGAATCCCAAAGTGACCTGGAAATATGTTTATCCCGGGATTGACAGAGGCTGCATCACTGGTGATCTTTGAAGTGTACCGTTCTGCGGGTCTTTGGAAAACCGGTGGAGGTACAATCACATTTCGAATAAATCACTGCAATTGATCGTCGGCTTCAAGGCACAGGGCGCTCGGTCTCAACAGCGTTGCAGAGGTTTCGCTTGTGTTTTCCTCAAGACCGATTGCCCCCGTCCATCTCTTCTGTTTGAGAGCTGACATCAGGATGTTGCGACAACGAAAGCGGGAGGAACGAGATGCGTCCATTTCATAGTGCGGTACGCGTACGTGGTGTGCTGGCCGGTCTGGCGATGCTGGCGTGTCTGGGGGGTCTGCCCGGCGGGGTCCGGGCGGCGACGATCTATGTGACCCAAACGGGGTCGGATGCGAACAGCGGGTTGAGCTGGAGCGAGGCCAAGGGGACGGTGGCCGGGGGGCTTGCGGCCGCGGTGGCCGGGGATGAAGTCTGGGTGGCGGCGGGGGTATACGTCGAGCGGATTACGCTCAAGGCCGGGGCGGCCCTGTACGGCGGGTTCGCCGGGAGCGAGACGCAACTGGAGCAGCGGAGCGTTGCCTCCAACCCGACTGTCCTCGATGGCAACAGGACAGGCAATGTGGTGACCTCTCCGTCAGGGGCCACCGCAACAACTCGCATCGACGGCTTTACCATCCGCAACGGCTACGTATCCAATGGCTACGGCGGTGGGATCTATTGCTCCTCCTCTTCCCCCACGATCGCCAACTGCACGATCACGGAAAACAGTGCGTCCTTTAGCGGCGGCGGGATCTACTGCTCTTCTTCTTCCCCGACAATCATCAACTGCACGATCGGGGCGAACAGCGCGAACTCCGGCGGCGGCGGGATCGATTGCTTTTGTTCCTCCCCGACGATTGCCAATTGCACGATCACAGGGAATAGCGCGACCTACTATGGGGGAGGAATCTACTGGGGAGAGTCCTCCCCGACGATTGTCAATTGCACGATCACGGGGAACCAAGCGTCCTCTGGCGGTGGCCTCTGCTGTGAGTACGACTCTGCGGTGATTACCAACTGCACGATCGCAGGAAACATCGCGTCTTCCGGCGGTGGGATATACTGCCGATACTCCCGGTCGACGATCGCCAACACGATCGTAGCTTTCAACTCGTCCGGAATTCACGGAACGGCTTTCCTTATACCTGTTCTGTGGCACAACTGCGTGTACGGGAACACGGCTCACAACTACTCCGGACTGACCGACCCCACCGGGACGAACGGCAACATCTCGGCCGATCCGCTGTTCGTCCGGCATCCCCATGACGGCGGCGACGGCTGGGGCACGGGCGACAATGACGACTACGGCAACCTGCGGCTGCTGGCTGGCTCGCCGTGCATCGACGCGGGCAACAACGTGGCCCTGCCGGCGGATGCGGCCGACCTGGATGGCGACGGCGACACTTCTGAACCGCTGCCCTTCGACGCAGCCGGCCGGGCGCGGTTGGTCGATGACCCGGCGAAGGCCGATACCGGGGCGGGCACGCCGCCTATCGTGGACATCGGCGCGTACGAGGCCTTCCCCACGGTCCGGGCCGATTTCAGCCGCGACGGCTACGTCGACGCCGAAGATCTGGAGATGTTCGAGGCCTGTGCCACCGGCCCGATGGTCTTCTACGACCCGGCGGCTTTGCCCGGACCGCTTCCGGGCTGCTCGCTGACGCCGGGCGGCGATGGCAGGATCGCCGCCGACTTCGATAGGGACGGCGACGTGGACCAGGACGACTCTGGCATCTTTCAGCGATGTTACGGCACGGAGGCGGGTCCGGCTCAAGACTGCGACGCGCAGTGAAGAGGGCCCAGCACGCAGACGCGCATGCCCACCCGCCCGAGGACGGGTGAGCGGACATGGCACCTGCCCCCTGCTCTGCAGCAACTTGCGCCTTGGCTTAATGGGATTCGAATAGTCACCATCCTGGCCTCCCTTCATGATGTTGCCGTGCCCCACAACATCATGTCTGGAGGCCTCACTCTGCGCAAAGCTCTGCCGTGGAGACTCTGACAATGATATGAATTACGAGACGGGCCACGTCAGTTTAACGCATCCGGGTCAGGAAGCGCGTAAATACACTATTAACATTCATACATATGTATGACCTCGGCAACACGTGCGGCGAAGCTTTTAATCCCGAATTTCCCAGATGACACTTGCGGCGGCGTATACTGAGGTGACGATTTCCCCCGTGAATACAGGCGCAAACGAAGCTCAAGCCGCTGAAACCTGGAGAATCCAATGGGTGAAGCACGCAAGGAGGCGTTGCGGGTCGGTTTTGACAGCCAGATCAAGCTGGAGTTCCACGGCGCGGCGGTCACCTCTGACGCGGGATTGGTTGCGTATCGTGAACTCGATGAAGCCTTGGGACTGACGGCGATGGCGGACGACTTGTTCCGTGATCCTCGGCGAGGCATGAACACCCAGCACGAGTTGACGGCGATGTTGCGGCAAGCAGTGTACAGTCGGCTGGCAGGGTACGAGGACACCAATGACGCAGAACGACTGGCGGTTGATCCGGCCATGCGTCAGGTAGTTGGTGGTCGGGCCAAGGATCGCCAAGCGGCATCCACCAGCCAGATGGGCCGCTTCGAGACGGAGATCCTGACGGCCAGGAAGAACCTGAAGGTCTTGATGAATCTGCCGGGAGTGTGGATCGACCGTGTTCGCGATCGCCGTGCCTTGGATAAGCTGATCCTGGACGTGGACAGTTCGGTGAGTGAGACCTACGGACGACAGGAAGGCTCGGCCTACAACGGCCATTTTGAATGCACCTGCTACCACCCCATCTTCTGCTTCAACCATCTGGGCGACCTGGAGCGGGCGTTGCTGCGAAACGGCAACGTGGCCAGCGCCGACGAGTGGCGGTCGGTGCTGGAGCCGGTGGTGGCTCGCTACCGCGATCTGGACATCCGCAAGTACTTCCGGGGCGATGCGGCGTTCGCCATTCCCGAGTTGTACGTATTCCTGGAAGCGGAAGGCTACTTGTATGCGATCCGGCTGAAGTCCAACCCCGTGCTGGAGCGGCATATCCAGCACTTGCTCACCCGCCCCGTAGGCCGTCCACCCAGGAAGCCCGTGGTGCGGTATCACGAGTTCATGTACCAGGCCGCCAGTTGGGATCAGGCCCGTCGCGTTGTGGCCAAGGTCGAGTGGCACCAAGACGAGTTATTCCCCCGCGTCGGGTTCATCGTCACCAACATGGGCGGCGGGGCCGCCAGCGTGGTGTGGTTCTACAACCTGCGCGGCACAGCGGAGCAGTGGATCAAGGAGGGCAAGAACGCGGTCAAATGGACCAAGCTCTCGTGCCACGATTTCGTGGACAACCAGGTGCGGCTCCAGTTGTTCGCCCTGGCGTACAACCTGGGCAACTTCCTGCGGCGGCTGGCGTTGCCGCCTGCCGTCAAGCACTGGACGCTGACCACCTTGCGGGAGAGGTTGATCAAGATCGGTGCGAAGGTGGTGCGCCACGCGAAGTATGTGAGGTTTCAACTGGCCGAGGTGGCAGTCCCACGAAGGCTGTTCGCTGCTATCCTGGATCGCATTCAGCGTCTGCGTCCCGCGCTGGGCTTGGCACCGTCACCATGACTCGACGATCCCCTCAAAATGGTCCGCGTCGTGATACTCCAGAGGGATGCCATGCGCCCAGCACGAAAAACGAGCCCGAAAGGCCACCTTGGAACCCAAGGCGAGCGTCCTTCGTCGGCCCGGAAGACCGAAAATGCCTCGAAAACGGGGCAGGCGCAACGGGGGGAGCGCTGTACAATGGCGGAACACAGCCCGGCGGCGTAGCCGGGCAAGGTCAAATGGGAAATGTCGGCTTCGTTAAGTTTTGGCGTTTCGCATCTAACTCCAAGTATTTCACCATGTCAAGCGTTCCCGACACCTGGGAACAAACCCGGATTCGGGACGCGATTAACTGTCTCAACACCTTGTCTCGGGTGCCTGGAGCCGATCCTGATCTTGCCAGGGCATATCAATTTCTTCGCAACACCGAAGGCATTTACAGCCCGTTCGACTGTGGGTGTGAGATACTGCGGGTCAACCGCAAACCAGTGGGAGACGTGGGCACTGATGGGAAGATCAAGGACGAGTCAGGCGAGGAAGGCACGGTCGCCAGAGTGTGGATTGTTTGGTCTCCTGATCTCCAGGTCTACGTGATTACATCGATGGCGATTCGCAGGGATGTTCTGGCGGCGGAGCCGTGGGACGACTATTACGACCCCGTGACCCAACAAATGAAGCCCAGCTACGCCAGGATCAAGGCCGCGTTTGCCTTCTTCGGTGAGTGGCAGCACAAACAGTACGGCCCCGACGAGAAAGAGTGCCAGCACAAACTCGAAAGAGCGGTGATGTCTGTTCAGCCTTATACGGGCGTGTTTCCCTTCACTCTCCACTATCAGCATGGTGAGAAAGAAGGGGTAGGTGATTGACTATGTGGCATCCAACGCTCTATTGCGGATTACTGCTCGGAATCGTGGTCTTACCCCTCTTCTACCGGAAGCTGGGATGGAGAATACTCGTTGTCTCTCTGCTCTGGATTGTCGCTGCGGACGGGACGACGCTTGAGACTGGCGACTGGGAGACTGATAAGACGGTGTGCGGCGCTGTTTTGGGCATCGCCTCTGTCCGTCTAATCCAGAAGAGGGTGGGGATTCTTCGGGGAATGCTGCTGGTCCCGGTCTGGGTGCTGGCGGTCAATAGTTCGATGTGCGGGCTCTGGCACTTCTTGACCAGGAAGGGCCTCAGTCCGTTCGGATACCCTGCGATGCTCCTTGGCCAGATTTCAACGGTGGTGGTGCCGATTGCCCTTTTCGTCCTCGGGTTTCTCTACTTCTGGGACGCAAAAAAGCAAAGTGGACGGCCAGCCTTGGCGTGCCGGGTATGCGGCTACGACCTGACCGGCAACGTAAGCGGCGTCTGCCCTGAGTGCGGGAAACCGACAGTGGTGCAAGGCCAGTAGCGCGCGCTCTCCTTGGTGCGATTGCCCCTCGAAGGGGAGCGGTTCATCGCCGCTCCCTTTCTCGTTGGATCAGACAAAGATGGATCAAGCTGCCCTCTGCTCCCACTTGTGCGTCGGGCCGGGGCAGAACGCCTTTATGGTGGCCTGGAACGCCCGACGGCTGCACGAGAACGATTATCTCACTTTCCTGGGCATCGCTTTTCTGTTTGTGGGCGCCACCGACCTGGTACACACCCTCGCCTACAA
>Ga0208693_1003306_pt1 | contig 10072 bp, 7 predicted proteins | sample AD_UKC071_MetaG_FD_184438 | JGI IMG/M metagenome (GOLD analysis project Ga0208693, IMG submission 184438) | Active sludge microbial communities of municipal wastewater-treating anaerobic digesters from USA - AD_UKC071_MetaG (SPAdes) (version 2) | ecosystem: Engineered > Bioreactor > Anaerobic >... | reverse complement strand
CGTAAGCATCTTGGATACCGGACACCAACAGAACTATTTGATGAGTTTTTGGATCAGGTGTATTCGATTGCCAAAGTACAGGTAACTTAATTCTATTAGTGTTCAATTTGAAATTGCAATTTTAGAGAGAATTTCTTTGCTTTTCTTATATAAATTTTAAGTTTATTTTTATTTTGATTTCATTGATTCCAGGAGTATGCCATGTATAATGAATACATACATATTTACCAGGTGCGGTGAAATAAATATGATAAAGTTGGCCAGAACAATTATAAGAAAGCTGCCATTGCTTGCGTTGATCCTGCTGCTGTATATCATCATAGGCGCAACGGTTCCCTTTGCATTTCAGCCGGATGTAAGCGAAGCATATTCGGAAAGCATCAACGAAGATGATTTTTTCGGGTGTAATGAGACCGTTGACCGGGTTATGCTTCTGGAAACGAATGAAAGCGCCCTGGATGAGCGAATCCGCCTTATAAATATGGCAAAGCAAAGGATAATTCTTTCAACCTTTGATTTTAGAGCTGACGAAAGCGGCAAGGATATGATGGCTGTATTATTGAATGCCGCCGACAGGGGAATCAATGTTAAAATTCTAGTGGACGGCTTCAGCAGTATGCTGTATATGGATAACAATCCGTATTTCATAGCCTTATCCTGTCATCCAAATATAGAGATTAAGATTTATAACAGGATAAACCTTCTCAAGCCCTGGACCATCCAGGGGAGGATGCATGACAAGTACCTTTTGGTTGATGACATAGGCTATATTCTGGGCGGCCGGAATACTTATGACCTATTCCTTGGCAATTATGAAACGAAACACGGGAATTATGACCGGGATGTACTGGTTTACAACACATCAAGCAAAACGGATGCCGGGAAAGACAGCTCATTATACCGGCTGGAAGAGTATTTCAATGCCATATGGGCGCTGGATATATGCACATTATATTATGATAATGAAAGCCTTGCCCTTAGAGAAAATGTCTCAAGCCGTATTATGGAGCTGAAAGAAAGGTATGACGGCATAAGAAGCAATAAATCAAACCTCTTTTGCGAGTATTCTTATGATGAGGTTACATATCCAACGAAAAAAATAACCCTGCTGTCCAATCCTACGGGTATCTACTCAAAGGAGCCCCGGGTTTATCACAGCCTTATCCGGCTTATGAAAAATGCCGATGAAAATGTCGTTCTGCATTCACCTTATGTCGTATGCAATGAAACTATGTACCGGGATTTATCCGACATATGCCGTATGGTTCCGGACGTAAGAATGGTAATCAACTCCGTGACAAACGGCAGCAATCCATTTACAACCAGCGATTATGCCAGAAACAAGGACGATTTGATAAAGACGGGAATAGATATATATGAATATGACGGCGGCCGCTCATACCACGCCAAAACCATCCTGATTGACGATGAGTTAAGCATTATCGGATCATTTAACTTCGATATGCGCAGCACCTATATCGACACCGAGCTTATGCTTGTCATCGACAGCAGGGAGCTTAACGAAGAGCTAAAATATCATATGGGTCAGATTGAAAAAGACTGCCGCATGGTTATAGATAAGGACACCTATTATTATCCCGAGGATTTGGAAGTAGCGGAAATGACATTAAGGAAAAAGATACTTGTCAAGGCGCTAAGCACCCTGCTCATACCATTCCGTCATCTTATCTGACGACTTTGCCGGCTGTTGCCTTAAACTGCCCTATTGTTTTAAAGCAATGAATTATACAAGAAATCAAAAGCCTTTTTCAAATAAATATCAACGCTTTTTCCGGTAACCTTTTTGATGTATTCCTTTTTCTTTTCTCCGGCTGAAATGACCCCGGCAATGCTTAGCCACAAGGTAAAAGCTGCCGTAAAAATGTCGTCATTTTGCCGGATTTCTTTATTGTCCATTGCTTCCTTAAGTATTAAGGCAAGGCATTCATTGATTTTCTCTCCGATAATAAATGTTTCCTTTTCTTCTGGAAGAAACGAGCCATTGTCAAAATCGACATTTATATTGTCCTTGAGCAGCGAGAAATAGAACGGGTATCGCCTTGAATAATCCAACAGGATATTGCATACCGCGTCATATTTATTTCGGAAGGGCTGCCCGCTCATTTTTGCTGTTTCGGAGATAATAAGGCTATAAAGCTTATCCATGCTTTCAAGCGCCAGATAAGCAATAACCTCCTCCTTGTTCTTAAAATAAACATATAGCGTCGCTTTCCCATATCCCGCTTTTTTCGCTATATCATCCATGGTGGTCATATCCATGCCCTTGATTAAAAAAAGCTCCTGGGCAGCATTGGCTATCCTTTGCCTGTGGATGTTGGCGGGTTCTTTTTTTCTTCTGGCCATTTTAATTCTCCTCAACAATAATATAATCGGCAAGGTCCCGTCTGATGGCCGCATTCTTGCCATATGTGTCCGCGATACCCAGTCTGAGGACCATCTGAGGCTGTTCATTCAATTCAAGGTCCCCGGAAATCAGCGAGCAGAATGGTTCCTCTTCGAGAATGGCACTCATCGGGTGTACCGACACACCGCAGTCAACAGCGGAAAGCCATATCTCTACAAGCTGCATCCCGCATGAAATAAGCTCCTCCCTGCCGTTACCTGCCGTTATAACAAGGAATCCCGCGCAGCCGTCAAGCTGCTTTTCAGCGGATGCTATACTCTGCTTTGCGAAAGTGTCTTTTTTTGCCGTTTCATGGGTCGTTGTCAAATAATATAAGGATTTTATGATTCCGGTAAGGCCCAGCTGTTCGGCAGGCAGCCCGTCCTTTTTCTCAACGGTTTCCCTGTTGGACAGGCGAAGCCAGTCTGCAAGTTCTTTTGCCTTGGCTTTATCATGGCTCTGCCGGGTTATGGCAGCAAGCATGTTCTCCTTGATATATGTAAATTCCCCGGTTCCCTTCGGATAATAATATGTGTTGTCATACCAGGCAATATTGTCAACCTGTTCCACGGATAACGGCGTGCCGGTATAAGCCGACTTATCCGTATGCCGCTTTAGTATCCGGTCAATCTTATCCTGCAATATGACGTCCCGTACCTTATTATACCTAACCTGTATATAGTTATCACCAGATAAATAATCAACAGTGCACTCATAACCATAAGCCTCAAACGCCTCTGCCAGCATACCGGCATAACAGCCCAGGGATATGGCCATTTCCCTGTCATCGGGATCAACCGCGGGAAGCCTTCTGCTTTCGTCAAGGCCTATGACAACTGTCTGATTGCCGGTATTTACCCTGACCTTCCACATCTGGGTGTTATGCGAGTTTGGAGCAAGAGAGGCCATGTACAGTACCTCGCAAAGCTCCGCGGATAAACCCTCCACATGTTTATCCGTTTTGACGTCAATCCTTCTTCCATAGACCATTAGTGCCAAAAATCCCGCAAGCACTACGAAAAATGCTATTATAACAAGTTTTAAAGGCATTCTCATAATAACCTCCCGAAATAATTGAACCATGAGTTCAATTATAACAGGAGATTATATGATTGTCAATTAAATTTAAGATGAAGTATAGTTATTTAAACAATATCTTATAATCATTAACCATTTTTTCAATCATTCTATTCCATATCATTTCGCCCTTTTTGTTTGTGGCACGTGTCGGATAGCCCAGACAGCCTGCATAATTCTCAGGGATATCATTCTTTTCATGATACAAGTATTCTTTAAAGTCTCCATAAGGAATATCATGTTCCGTTATTTTATTAACCCTGAAATATGTTTCCATGTACGCATTTTGGCCCTTTAGGTCGAGTAGACAACTTAGATGTAATTCCAAAAACCAAATAAAATCAAGGCTTACAGCCTTGATATCAAAGTTACGCACTCCACATGGCTCGAGTTGATGGAATTGATGTCTATGGGCTATTTTTATAGTATCTGTACGTGGGAATATATCAATAATTTTTTAGTAAATATCTTAGGCAGAGATTTTATAAACCTAAATATAATTAATATACCAAATTATGTATACGTTCCTTGCATAAATAATTATCAAAATTATTCAAGATCAACCTATATGCATTACCTAAAATACTTCTCTTGCATATATTAAGCGAAAAAAGTTATATACAATTCTTACAGCAATTGTGTAAATCGCTCCCAAGATTCATCCCATATATTTTCTAGTTGTGTCTTTATCTTGTTAATAACTATATTTGCTTTTACTGATTTACGTTCAATTTCACCATATAATTTAAGAATCTCAATTTGCTTTTCTGTATTTATAATATCTTCTGGAATTGGTAAATCCATTAAAATTTCTTGTGATATATTTCGCTGACATCTACCTGAACTGTTAGCTATTAAATAATACCTTACAGGACGTAAGTTCATATAATATGTGATTATATTAGGATTTATATTTAAATTCGGAAGCAAATTAAAATATATTAAGAATCCAGAAGGTACGTACTCATATTCATCATAATCAAATGATGGGTGATTAGTACATAATGCTATCCCAGGTGTACCTGATCTTGTGACTATTATCATTTCTTTACCGATTAATGATATCTTACGCTGACTCTTCCCAAATGTTTCTTCAAGTATTTCTTCTTTTAGATAACTTGTATTTTTATCTTCTAAACCAAATTCAGTAACTTGCGATACTGACAAGTAAACTACTTTGCTATCACCATCCACAGAATACCATTCTGTTGAAAGATTTTCTCCATTTGAAATTTCATTTATCAAACTACCCAATTTTACCCATCTTATATCTCTGTTAAAAAAATCCTCTGCCTTTTCCATATTTTCATAGAAGAACGCATCTAATCTTAGAGATTGATATCCTGCTACTATCTGCATTGAATTGTCAATAATCTTTAAATTTCCTACCTCTCTTACATTGATTAATCCCATAATATATGTCTCCTTAAATACCCAACAACAGTGTTTTCATCATCCTCTATGTTTATGCTTACTGTTGTTTTTTCTATATTTAAAATTCTACTTCTATTATCTCCTTCACCTATATAAGCTGTGAATAAATCATTAGGTTTTTCTTTTGTTCCTTTTTTTCCACGCTTATAACCAATATTTTCAACTCGTATATTTTTAAATTGTACGTTAACTTCTTGACTAATTTTATAGTGAATGTACCAATCTTCTATACTGTTAATAGCACTTTTCAATTTACTTCTTATAATTTGCCAGTTCTCAGCATCCATTATAAATTCTTCAGTAAAAACTGGATACCTTACCATCCCATCAAATGCTATTTCTGTTTGCTCATAAATTGCATTTAATTTTTCTTTGATATTAAATCCACTTTCTTTATTTCTAGCAGTTTTAGAAATTTGATTCACAAGTAATTTTAATTTATCAAATTCTAGCTTAAACTTATCTTTATATTTTTCCCATAATTGACTATATACTATTTCTTCTTCATTAGTCTTTTTTTGTGCAAATAATAAACTTGTAAGAGTTGTAGTATGGGGCAAGAACGCAGTATTAGGTAAAGATACTATTGCTTTCAAATTAAAATGCTTGAATAAAAATTGTCGTTCCCGCTTATATTCATCTACTGAAAAAAATGCCTCAGGTAAGACTACTCCTAACCTTCCCCTTTGCTTGAGCAGTTGATAATATCGTTCGAAAAACAATGACTCAGAATCTCCACCTACTAACTCAAATGTATCCTCAATCTGCCCTCTTACGCTATCTCCTAATGTTGCTGAAAACGGAGGATTACTAATTACTATATCAAATACCTCGAGCACATCCTTAGTATAAATCTTACTGTCTTTCTTTATTACATCATGAAATAACATATTATTAGTTCCAATAGTTCCTAACTCCTCACGATATCTATTAAAATTTAATAATCCATCTGTATTGTAAATATTAGTGCTACCGTCTCCGTGGAGAATCATGTTTATTTGAGATGCTGTAGCAAGTATAGCCTCTTTTTCTATGCCATATATATAATCTCTCGCCCATCCATTTGGTGCATCATCAGAAAAATTCATAGTTATAAATCTATCAGTATCATCACCTAACTGCTTTAATCTAGTTTTATTTTTAGTAACATATTCAGTTACATATTTCATTGCCCAAAGTAAGAATGTACCAGTACCACATGACGGGTCAATTATATAAGGTAATTTGAACCTATGATCTCCATTATTACCCTCTAGTAATGTTTTCTCAATAACATCTTCAATTCCTAAGCTTGCAATAATTGTTAATACAATGTTAGGGCTTGTAAGATATAATCCTTTAGTTTGTTTAAATGCATCTCTAATTACTGTTTCATAAAATTCTCCTAATATGTCTATATTTTTATATACATTATTGGCTAAAGACACATCTTGCAAGGTACTTACTATATCATATACAACATTTTCATCTAGTATTTTATTATCTAAACCTTCTATTTTAATTTCTCTATCTTCGTTTTTACCTAAATATTTCTTAAATGCTAATTTGTAAATTGTATCTATCTGAAAAAACACTTGTTTAGGTGTCTGCGGAACACCAGAAATATGTTTAATTTGAAAATCATATGTTTCACCAACAATTTTTGTTCGTTCATCATAAATCTTTGCTAGCAATAGCTTGTTAAATTCTCCAAATTTCCTATTATCCTCTACAGTACCACCCCAAATTTTATCCCAAATAGTTCTCCATTTAGATTTAATATCTCTCATGTTTAGTGTATCTTTCAGGTCTATATCTGATCCTTTTACATAATCAACTATTAATGCTTCTCCATAATTAATAGGTATATCAGTAAAAGCAATTGGTCTATTATCTCTCACCCATGCATTAAATATTTCTCTAGCGTTTCTATATGTCTTGTATTTATCATAATCTATTGACACAAACTTAATAGGGAAATCTTCTTCAAAACTAGGTGTAAAAATTGATGCATATACCAAAAACTTGCTATTATTAAATCTTGTTACTTCTTTAACAGGTTTAATAAGTTGTTCTTCTATAGCTTTATCCATTGCTGATGTATATTTTTGGGGTCTTTTAACTTCGAAAAATAAATAAGGCGCTGTATTATCTTGATTCATGACAATAATATCATTTTGTGGTGAAAATTGTGTCATCCCTGTACTTCCACCTAAACTTACAGTCGTCTCTAATTTTATTTTAGTAATTGGATACATATATTTTTTTACTAATGCTACTACTAAAAATGCCCTTACTATTTCCTCATCAGATATAGGAGGTGATATTATTTCATTACTTTCAATTAAATTGCTATACTTGAATTCACTTAAATCTTCGTTCAATTCTAGCACTTCACCCTTAGGATCTAAATACTTTATCGATCTTACATAACTTGCTCGTTCTTCTTTTGTTAACGGACCCGTGTTCATCTATGAAGCTCACCTTCTTTTCTTATTATGCATAAATAATATAATATTGTATCAACTATTTCAAGTATTAATTAACTTCTTAATGCCAATAGAAATAGCTTTATCTGCATATTTATATAAATATTGATTAATTCAGATGAAAATACGATTAAGTCTATATAATGGTGTAAAAAGGAGTTGAGCCAAAGCTCATACCTCGGTAAAATATAGTTGCTAAACAAATACCAAACCGAGGAGGATGAACCATGGCTCAGTTTAATATTACTATAACCGAAGAACTTTTGCACGGATTATTTTTATCAAATGGTAGGGATGAAGCATTCTCCAAATTGTTGGAGGAAATCTTCAACCAGATACTTTTAGCTCAATCTACAGAGCAAATAGGTGCTGAACCCTATGAGCGCACTGAAGAAAGAGCCGCATACCGCAATGGGTTTCGAGATAGACAAATGACTACGCGAGTTGGCACACTCACATTACGGGTTCCCAGGCATCGCAATGGACAGTTCTCTACAGAGCTTTTTGCCCGATACCAGCGCAGTGAACAAGCGTTGGTGCTGGCTATGATGGAGATGGTCATCAATGGTGTTTCCACTCGAAAGGTTGAGCTAATTACTGAAGAGCTATGTGGAAAAAAGTTTTCAAAATCGACCATCTCAGAACTTTGTAAGAACTTAGATCCAATAGTAGAAGCATTCCGTACAAGGCCTCTGCAAAGCCATTATCCCTTTCTCATGGTGGATGCCATCTATGTAAAGGTGCGGGAAAATGGACGTGTACAGTCAAGAGGTATGCTGATCGCCATTGCCGTTAACGAAGATGGCTATCGTGAAATCATCGGGTTTCAATTAGCCAACAGCGAATCAGAAAGCAGTTGGGGTGAGTTCTTTTCTTCACTCAAGGATCGTGGGCTAAAGGATGTTCGCCTGGTTACCTCTGATGACCATAAAGGGCTGGTTAATGCTGTTAGAAAGCATTTTCAAGGTGCTAGCTGGCAGCGTTGTCAAACCCATTTTTCCAGGAACATACTGGATCATACGCCTAAAGCATTACAGACGGAAATTAAGGAAGAGCTGCGCCAGCTTTATGAGGCTGTTGACCTTGAGAGTGCTCGTAAAATCAGAGACCACATTATCCAAACATATGAAGTCAAAGCACCAAAAGCCACAGCTCTCCTGGATGAAGCATTTGATGATATTACTGCTGTTCTTGCGTTGCCCCTGAAGTATCGGAAACGGCTTCGTACTACAAACGGTGTGGAAAGGTTGAATGAGGAAATTCGTCGTCGAGAGCGAGTCATTAGAATCTTTCCCAATGCTGCATCCGTCATCCGGCTCATGGGGGCTCTATTAATAGAGCAGGATGAGAAATGGCAGACCGGTCGTAAATACCTTGATATGCAGCTGTACTATCAAGTGCAGGATAAGGAATCAAAGTCTGGCACTGCTGCATAGAAGACGCATTTATTCCACGGTCTGTTGACAATGAGCCTCCCATGGCATGTTTTCAGGCATCAGGGCCATCCCCCTTATCTTTGAGGAGAAGTCTTGCGCTAGTATGGTGATGCCCGGCCAACAGCCTAACATGCCATGTACTCATCGTCAACAGCTTTCGCGGCATAAACGCTTAGGCTATTGTCTCATTAGCTACCGTTTGATGACCGAGGTAATTTACACACTAATTTGGACTTGACTGAACTTTTAATAGAACTACAGTAGAATGTAAATTAACAAGAAAAATTTTTTGTAAGAATCACTAGTATAACTTTTAATAGAACTACAGTAGAATGTAAATATTAATGTTAATTCATCACTAATGGTCATAACTAAATCTTTTAATAGAACTACAGTAGAATGTAAATGGTACTCGGAAACGGCGACGTTCTCCTCAATTGGAGCCTTTTAATAGAACTACAGTAGAATGTAAATGGTTGCAATGATTCTTTCCCTGGCCCTTTTTGTTATCCTTTTAATAGAACTACAGTAGAATGTAAATTTATATTTTTTCTTTTCTCTAATTATATTAAGGGTCTTGCATAATTCCCTTATTTCAAATTAAAAACAAACTCAATACTACCAAAAACAATGATTTACCTAAAAAAATTAGTTAAATAAGGAGCTATAAGCCTCATTTCCATAAATTGACTGTAATTTTGCAGACACCACCCCCTGGGACTTTAAAACTAGTTTTTAAAAACTAATTTTCTCTTAGGCTGCAGTTGATATTTGTTTTGCTTTTTGCTTCTCAAGAGCAATTTTACTGGCTATTAAGCTGATGCAACTTAAGAGAACATGTACTTCAGCTTTCTTTGCTCCCCTTACCGTTATATTTTCTAGATTTAAATGCTCTTTTAGTCTAGCAAAGGTTCTTTCAATCCCTGTCCTTTTATTATATATCTCCTGCCAGCCTTGGGAATCTCTATGGGGGATAGATATATATCTAGGATCATCTTTGACTCTAGTTTTTACCACATGGCCATAGTTTGAATTTGAGCACCAGGCTGAACCATGAGGGCAGTCTACTTTCCCCAGAACATGGGGACATCTAAATTTATTACAACCCTGGTAATGCCCCCAGTAAACCATCTTATAGCCTCCACTACAAAGAGGAGTGCCTTTAAAGTCATAATAAGCTGCCGGTGGTTCTTTTGCCCTTCTTTTGTTGATAGGAATTATAGCCTGGGCCTGATATTTATGATGAATCTCAC
>Ga0208693_1003297_pt1 | contig 10096 bp, 11 predicted proteins | sample AD_UKC071_MetaG_FD_184438 | JGI IMG/M metagenome (GOLD analysis project Ga0208693, IMG submission 184438) | Active sludge microbial communities of municipal wastewater-treating anaerobic digesters from USA - AD_UKC071_MetaG (SPAdes) (version 2) | ecosystem: Engineered > Bioreactor > Anaerobic >... | reverse complement strand
TTCTAGGGGATCTAGATTAGCCTCTTTTGGCCCGTTCCATAGTTGTCCAGGAGCAATTCATCGACTGTCCTTTGTGGGGCGGACGCGAAGTTGGAGGTTGAGCGGAAATATCGGCAGTGGCAAGGCCTTCTAGGAAAAACGGGGAATATGAAAGGGCGTTGCCGCCGACACTGTTGGCGCTGGGCATGGCCGCGGTTCTAATAGTTGTGGGTGCAGTGGGCGGCGCAATATGGATGCAGCTTCGGGTTCCTCCACAGCTTTGCGCTGTGCTCGCCGAGGCGGGCGGAGGCAGCGGGACTCAGTTTGGCGAGAACGATGTGGCTGCGCTGGTGCGCTATGTACAGAAATGCTCGTCGGCGGGCTTTCCGGATGTCCCGCTCACACGGATCCAAAAGATTATAGGCGAGCGTTCCAGCGTGGCGGCTGTAGAGGCAAACCAGGAGGTCGAGGCCGAATTGGCAAGGGAGGCTCACGAGGCGGTTCTCCGGCAAAACGGGGGAGAATGGGGCTCAAAGTTCCATCGGCTCAGAATAGATAGAATAGTCGACGGACTGTCTCATGTGGCGGGTGATGATGCTTCGGGATACAAAATCGCCATGCTCGACACTCCACAGATCAATGCCTTTTCTACCGCGGACGGGAGGATATACCTTACCCGAGGCTTGGTCACTACGTCTTCGGATGACGAGATTGCCCTCGTCATCGCCCACGAAATGCATCACATACGTTCGGGCCACTGGATCAACTGGTGGGCAGTGAGTGCGGGAGACGGCAGCTTTGATGCTGACACGGAAAACCCGCAGGAAGGCGGCGCGATGGCCGAGGCTGCACTGGCCTTGGTAAAGATGGGGGCAAAGGCGTTTTCAGGTGAGGCGTCCACATCGTATGAGCAGGAATACGAAGCTGACGCCATGGCGATATTGCATGCGGCCGAGTGCGGCTATTGCGTGCGAAGGATATTCCGGATCCTGACGCGTCTGCCCGAGATGCCTGTCACGAGCCATCCTACTTCGTCTGACAGGATAGAGGGGGCGAGCGAGGTTCTCGAGTCTATGGGGGATCCTTCATGGATTGCGGTGCACAACCCGGCTGAGGTTGCACGCCTTGCTTTGGAAAACGCCATTGCCGCCTTGCGAGGGGATAGACCGGGAATATGTGCGCAAGTTGTGGGCTTGGACGAGGTGGCTTCAATTTGTGCAAGGACTTTGAAGACGCTGGAAGGCGTGGAGGATGAGATGAGGGCCTACAACTGGCTGGGTCATGGGTGGCCGTATGCCGACGACAGCAGGATGGTGGTTCGCACCGCCCTTTTCACGCCGGTGTTGTGTGCGGTCGATGTCGGGGTTGAGACGACTCTGGGCCATTCTTCTGCGGGAACCCCCGGAGTGCTGGGAGGCAGACTGTGGCTGGTTCGTAGGGACGGAGTATGGGTGGTCGTATTGGGCCAGGCATTCTCGAAGGCGCGTCCGGTCTCTTCCCATTGGTCGATGGTCGGGGATGAACTGGGCAACGCCTGGCGTTGGGTAGGTAGAGGAGGGTGGTTAGCTTCGGGCAGTTCTGCGCAGGTGGTTTGGGATGGCAATAATGGAGATGCGGGCGCGGCCCGGGGCGTGTTGGAGGCCGCTGCGCGCTGGCGGGATACGAGCATTATCGACTTTGGGGAGCACCTTTCGACTTATGCAAAGGGCAGGATAGAGTATGTGAATAACGCCAATTTGGAGGATGAAGGTGGAGCGAGCAAGGATACTGGGGCTTTTGCCGGGGGAAGTTCTGGCTGTGATTGCAAACAGAGTACGGCATCGGTCGATGGCGGTCATGACCGAATGAACTCTGGTGCATGGCAAGGTGATCAGGAAGATGGGAGCCTTGAAGCGATAGGCTGGGCGCAGTTTTTAAGCGGACGGAAGGCCCAAAACTGGGCGTGGAGCGTCAGGTGTGATGTGCACAGTCGTACTTTGGCGACGGTCACCTTTTCGTCGGCAATAAGCCTCGATGAAGTGCCCATAACGAGCAACTTCACGAGGCTCACGATGGTTCTAGAGGACGGCGAGTGGAAGGTGGCGTCTGTCAGTCTGCAGTGAAATACAGGGTGATACATGTTTTTGCGGTGTTGATCTCAACAGGCCTTGACACGTCCACTATTCCGAGGCTTGCATCGAGGTTCGACAGGACATGGTCGAGCACCTCAGAGGGGATGCTCATGGATGCAACTGCATCTAGACCGGATAAAGCCACTGACCCGCCTGCTTGGTTGGCAATAGCCGAAAGCTCTTGGAGCGAGTCATCTGTCAACGCCGATTTGAGGCTGACTTCTACCGCCGCCGCGCTGTCGCCTGCCTGAGGCGCAAAGCCCATTGCCTTGATATCGGACGTCACGGCTAGCATGCCTCGAATGTTCCCTTCGCCGTATGCCAATTCATCTTGCCTTTCTTCTATGGAGGCAGCGTTTCTCCGGGACGGGGCATCTGCAAGCTGTGTCACGTCAGGGCGCGCGGGCTTCAGCCAGTTCGTGGTGAAAATCGATATGATTACGATGGCGGCTGCGGCTGCGGCTACAGCTGCATATCTCGCATAAAGCGGCCTGACCTTGCTGCCGCTCTTTTTACGGGGCTTTTCCGATGCAGGCTTGTTCATTTTGGCTGCGCTCTCTGCATGCCTGGCTGCATCGGCTCTGGCCTCTGCCATGAACTCCTGTTTGAGGCTGGCCCGAAATTCGGGGGTTGCCGCTATACCGGAGTGAAGGGCCTCGATGATAGCGAGGTCCTTTTCGCATGTGGCGTCGTCTTCGAAGCACTCGTGCGAAAAGCCCGTCGGAGTGGATGCATCTATTATCTTGTTCTTCGGGCCCAGATCATCGCATTGCATTTGCATTCACCTCACTGTCAGAGGAACACATGGATCGCAGGGCGCCAATTGCCCTATTCAACCTGGACTTCACTGTTCCCAGTTCGATCCCGAGTTGGTCTGCGATCTCTTGATAGCTCAGTTCCATGAAATATCTGAGCTCAATGACTGTACGCTGATGGGGCGGAAGCCCCTCAAGTTTGCTCATTACATAGCGGGCGAAATCATCCTCGCACGCCAGTTCTTCGGGTCCGCGGGAGTCGTCTTTGATCTCGCGCGGCACAGAGTCACCGTCATCCATCATCATGTCTGCGTCCAGCGACAGAGCCGGACGCTTTTTTCTCAGAAAGTCGGTTATCGCATTGTTCGATACAGTGTATATCCACGTCGAGAGCTTTGAGTCACCCCTGAACGTGCCGAGGGATCTGCATAGTTTCATAAAAACGGCGGATGTTACGTCTTCGGCGTCGGGGGTATTTCCCAGCTTCGAGTAGGCCAGCCTGTATATGCGATCGAAGTATCTATCGTAGATCGCTTCCATTCCTCTCGGGTCGCCCGAAAGGTGAAGCTCTATAAGCTGCTCATCAGAGAGATCCGTATACACCTGGCTCACCCCTTAGGATGCCTGTCGATTCCTGCTGGGGGTGGCGATAAAATCCGCAATCCCCAACAGAATAGTACTACGGCATCCGCCCTGGTGTTCCTGCCTGCCTCAGCCAAATGATTGCTGGCAGGTAGGAAGGGCAAGTTTCCGGGGGAGATAGGCGACGGTTCAGGCCTAGGCCTTTCGCTCCGGGCATACTCCTTCTCAACCGATATGACGCGGCTTGAAAGAGGAAGTTCCAAATGCGGGGCGGAGGGAAATCCGAGCGTCTGATCTTTGGGGTTTTGGCAAAGGGGACATGCCATGAAGACAGAGGTTTCGGCCTGAACATTGTAAAGCAGGTACGGAGTGTAGAACTTGTTTCCGGTAGCAATGCTCATTAGGTTGGCTGCGTCCTAGTGTTGGCCATCGGGCTTATTCTCCTTTAGGTTGAAACACGGTGAGAGGTTTGTGCAGGATTGCTGAAGGGCTTTTGCGTTCATTCTATAATTATAGAGGGGAAGGCAAGGCGAAAGGCGGGCGGGATTTTGAAGCGAAGCGGTGTTGGCGCAAGCTGAGGCGCCTGCTAATAGTCGGGATTTTTGGCTAGGAGGGAGTGTAGTGGCGGTCAGGTTCAAAAAGTCGAAGAAAATCGGCAAATACGGCAGGATAAACCTGAGCAAATCGGGGGTCGGCGCTTCTATTGGTGTCCCGGGTTTTCGGGTCAGTGTCAGCCCGGATGGGAAGATCAGGCGCACTGTGAGCATTCCAGGCACGGGAATCTATGATACGAAGGTTGTGGGCTCAGCAAAACCCGAGGCGCATAAGGCAAAGCAGGCGCCCAAACGGGCGTGCCAGGCGTGTGGGCGAGCTGCCGGACAGAAGGATGTTTTCTGTCGGTACTGTGGAGCGAGGCTGTTGTAGGGCTGTGTTGCCTGCGAGGGCGGTTGCCTTTGAAGGCATATGGTGGAGTTTGTCAGGGCAAGGCGCGAGTCTTGCCAAGTTCTTGTGCGACTTTCGGGTTTGCGTTCCTCGTATTTCAGGCTTCTGCCGCTCAATTGGCCCAAGGCATTTCCCCTGAGCTGCTTGGAAATGCTGGAAGGTCGTCTGCATACACCTTCGAGTGCATGCGGATACTGGATGACGTGTGCATTTTTTGGGTTTGGGTTCGCTTTTCCGGACCATGCCTGAGGATCTATCTTTAGGGCTTTGCGCACACGTGGTGCGGTAGAGGCGGACTTTAGGAGGCAGTGCCATTTTCGTGGTCGGGAAAAGCGACTGGAAATTGGACAGTTGCGACCTTGAAATGTGCGAAAATGAACAGGGATGTCTAATTCCTAATTAGACCGCAACAAATCTCTGCACGCCCCTCGAGTTTGTACTGCCGGTGTCTGCGACTTAGCCGGGGGACTGCTAAGGTCTTTACTTGTAAGTTTGGCCTTCGGTAGAAGCCTAGGGAAGCGCCGTGCGGCGTGGAGCTGGCCGCGGGGGCGAGCAGGTTTTACAGACCAGTCTAAAACTTTGACACCCGCGCCCGAAAAGCGACCATATGAATGCATAAACTGCTGGAGCGCTAATACGGATCTCATGGTCGGGAGCGTATGCGCGTCGCTTTCGTGGTTGTAAAGAAGATGGTTGCCCGCGAGCGTCGAACCGGGATTTCGATCTACCCTGGCTTTGCCCCGAGGATCATATCCCGGCGCGGCTGAGTGCTGCGGGCGTTTATGGCTAAGGCCAAGATGTGTACGTTGTCGATGTACAAATGCGAACCAATTATCGCACTGCGACATAGGTGCAAAGACGTGTCCACGCCTAGCAGACATCATATGGCAGGCTAACCGATAGCGCAAAAACTTATGGGGAGTCACTTAGATAGGCTCTTGTAATCCCCTCGCTTTTTGCGCGAAGCTTTGCTTTTCCGTGGCATTGCTCACTTCCCCAGGTATTTTGTTGAAATGCTCTCCGTAATTCCGTTGGCTTTGGCTATCTTCGCATACATCTCCGCACTTCTTCGGGGCGTCCTTTGCAGGTTCGGATCGGTCGGGTCAAGTTCGAAGAGGCCAAACTTCTGTGTGTATCCTGCACGCCATTCGAAGTTGTCTTGGAAGGTCCAATAAAAATAGCCGCGCACGTCAACGCCGCTGCCAATTGCGCGCCACACCTCCCGGAGGTGCTCAACGATGTAGCGCGGGCGCATCGAGTCGTTGGCATCGGCCACTCCGTTTTCAGTGATGTATACTGGGATACGAAGTTTCCCGAGTTCCACAAGGCAATTGTATATCCCCTCTGGGCAGACCGCCCAGCCGAAATCGTTGAGCTCTGTGCCTATCGGGAAGACTTCTTGGCTGAAGGCGTTGGAGATGCCGTTTGGGCGGAAAGCTACGGTCCGTCTGGTGTAATAGTTGAGTCCCATGTATGTGAGGGATCCAGCCAAACCCGGGATAGGTTTTCCGTCGCCGAATGGGCCCGGCATTCGTCCTGTGACTAGGGCTTCTATGTATGAGCTGTTCCAGGACTTGGACTGGTATTTCGCTATGGCGCGATCAAATGGGCTGTGGCTGGCAGGGGCAAAGTCCGTCATGTTGTGGGCTATGCCAATAAGTGGCCTGCTGTTCGGGTCGGCGCTTTTGCTATCGCCCTCACAGATGATTGAGTAGGCGCCTGCGTGGGCGGTCAAGAGGTGACGGGTGACTCGGCGGGCGGCTCTGAGGGATCGCTTTTCGGGCGGAAACTCGCCGGTCACGTAAGAGAACATAGTGTAGACGTTGGGTTCATTCAAAGTGCACCAAAGGAGGGGGTACTTGCCGAGCCGGTTTACGACCTCTTGCACGAAGCGGAGGAATGCATCGCATGTTGCGGGATTTTCCCATCCGTCCTGGTCAGCCACCCATTTTGGCAGCACCCAGTGATAAAGAGTGAGGCAAATTGCGATTCCCTTTTCGGACAGAGACTCCATCATTGCTTCATAGTGGGCAAAGGCGGCATCATCCCACATGCCGGGGCGCGGCTCCACTCGGGCCCATTCAATTCCCATCCTGTAGGCGTTGAGCCCCATGGACTTCATGGTCGCGTAGTCTTCCTCGTATCTGTTCCACGCGTCGCAGGCCCGGCCTGATGTGAGGCCGCCTTCGATCTTCCCGGGTTCCCATGCCCACCAGTCGCTTGCGGTGTTGTTGCCCTCTACTTGATGTCCGGATGTTGCTACGCCCCACAAGAAATCTTCAGGAAAGGAAAGGCTATTCACTGATGCCACCTCCTGGTGTGCAGATTCGCCTGATGCGTCCATACTCCTCCATGCGTGCGACTGCAAACCGCCATGGCATAGGGCGCATCCGGCGACCTTATGAAATGCGGATATGGCGGCGGGCTGGCAGGAAAGACCGAGGATGTCCGAGAAAGATGATGGGAAAGACGGACATGGACAAGGGGGATGATCTGTTGTCAACGACATCTTCGGGGAGGAAGGGCAGCGGTAGGCCTGTCCGTTTGGAGCCGATCACATGGGATGGCGACAAGCGAGTGGTCCGCCTCATCGACCAGACTCTCCTTCCAACTGAACTAAGATACATCGACATATCAGCTATGGACGCGATGTGCGAGGCTATAGCGGAGCTCAGAGTGCGCGGGGCGCCAGCGATTGGGATAGCGGGCGCGTTCGGTGTCTACTTGGGGGTTGCTAACAGGAGCTTTTCGTCTGAAAAAGAGTTTTTTGAGGTCCTCGATGGTGTCTGCTCCGAGGTGGCGTGCGTGCGGCCGACGGCAGTGAACTTGGCATGGGCTGTCAAGCGGGTGAAGCGCGTGGCCGGGGAGGTTGCGGATAGCGCCTATAGTCGCGGAGAGAGGGCGGACCCGGAGGCACTTGTGGAGGCTATCCTGAGCGAGGCCATAATCATGATAGACGAGGACAACAAGGTATGCAGGGCGATAGGGGAGTACGGTGCGAGTCTCATACCTGACGGCGCATCTATTCTGACCCACTGCAACGCCGGGGCCCTGGCCACTGCAGGCTGGGGGACAGCCTTAGCGGCTCTTTATGTGGCCCAGGAGCAAGGCAAGGAGTTTAGAGTCTGGGCGGATGAGACTAGGCCGCTTTTGCAGGGATCGCGTCTTACGGCTTTTGAGCTGATGGAGGCGGGGATAGATGTAACGGTCATATGCGACAACATGGCTGCCTCTTTGATGGGCAGGGGCGAGATCGACTTGGTCATTCTCGGGGCCGACCGTGTTGCCGCCAATGGGGATGTATGCAACAAGATCGGGACATATGGAGTTGCTTGTCTTGCGCACATGCACGACATTCCGTTCTTCGTGGCATGCCCCACGTCCACCTTTGACTTGTCGCTTGCCAGCGGAGCGGAGATTCCCATAGAACAAAGGAACCCGCGGGAAGTGACCCACGGGTTCGGAAAGCAGACTGCTCCTGATGGTGTGAAGGTTTATAACCCGGCTTTCGATGTGACACCGCACAATCTCATGTCGGCGATCATCACGGAGCGGGGGATAGTTCGCGCGCCATACGGGCCGGGGCTTGCTGCTATAGTGCGCGACTGACTTCCAAGAATACGAGATCGGACGATACCGACCGGAGTGCATAATCAGGGCAGCTCGCAGGTATCAATACTGATGATCCGGGGCGTACGGAAATGTGCGCCCTTTCATCTTCTCCCCATGCCACCTCTCCTGTACCCCCGAGGAACAGGAAGGCAGTGAACGAAGAGGGCGATGGGCGCCGTTCCCATCTGCCGCAGCACCTTGCGAGTTGGACGTCGAAGCCTGCGAACGAGCCTATGGATACGCCCGAGTTTGGCGACGCCATTTTCGGCTGCGTAATCTCCGGCGGGCGTGAATAGTCGATCACTTCTAGCGCTTGGTCGATGTGGAGCTCGCGAGGCTTTCCGTCAAGGCCTGGCCTGTTGTAGTCCCAGATGCGGTAGACCGTGTCGGAGCTTTGTTGGACTTCTGCGACCACAAGACCTGCGCCTAGGGCGTGGATGGTCCCGGGCGGTATGGCAATGACGTCTCCGGCTGAAACTTGTACCTCGTTGAGGTAATCCATTACGGATCCGCTTTTCGCGGCCTCAGCGAATTCCCTTGGGCTGATGCCTTCTTTGAGGCCATACACTATTGAGGCTCCTGGATCTGCTTCAAGAACCAGCCACATTTCGGATTTGGCCGATGCTTCCAGGTGTGTTGCTGCATATTCTTCACCCGGATGCACCTGGACAGAGAGGTCATCGTTGGAGTTGAGGAGCTTGATGAGGAGGGGAAACTTGCAGCACTGCGGCGGGTCGGAATAGTCCTGGTCGGCCCAAGCCTTGCCGATTACGTCTTCTCCATACTCCGTAAGGAGCTCAGGAATGGTCTTGTTTGCCAGGTATCCGTTTTCTGTAGGGGTCAGCCCGTGTGGATGGGCTGAAAGGACCCATGCTTCCCCTATGGGCCCATCAGGGATTACGGGAAACCATGATTCGAAACGACGTCCTCCCCAGATTTTCTCTTTGAATAAAGGAATGAATGATAGCGGATAGAGTCTGTTCAATCTCAAACACCTCACAGTGCTAACTACATCTTACTGTTAGGGATTGGGTCGGTCAACATTGGATGGGTTGCAGCTGGGGGTAAAGACGTCAAAGCAGGGTGGGTGGAAAACTGTCCGCAGTTGATCCTAAAGCACTCTCAGCCCGTATTAGTCTTTGCAGCTAAGTGTCTGGAAAATGGGGAATTCTATGCTTTGACTCGCAGGGAACAATGGAAGCGTTGGCGAACGAGAATTTCCCATTTTGCACTGTATTGTAATTGGGGGCCTTTGGCCATGACGTGCTTGGCATCTCGGAAAGTTGTCCAGGAATCAGCGACGATGATCTTCTCGAACTGGCCAGGTCGCAAGGGAGATTAATCCTCAATAACGAATTCACTTATGTATGGCTGCATTCAGATGCTTGTCATTTCTCTTTTCCAGTGTGCTCCGCTTTCCTGTGTGGGCCTTGAGATCCGTGATCTGTGTTGATCATGCAAGGTGTTAGCGAAGTGCAGCTACCAAGGCATGCTTGGGGAGGCTGGAAAACCTATGCCTTGAGGTCCTCTAGTGATATAGTTATAAGTGGTATAGTTTCGGGGATTATGCAATGGTAATGGCATTATCGTTGCCCTGGTCAACGCGGTCAGGGCACCGCTTCTCGCACGGGAGCGCGGATTGAGACAAGCAAACGGGGGGTTAGCTTATGCCTAAACTAGATTTTCTGGCGCAGGAACTCGAGTCCTTGCACGAACAGAATTTGTTCAATGTGATAAGGACGATTGAGGGGCCGCAGGGCGGCTGGATTGTAGTGGACGGCAAGAGGGTTTTGAACCTTTGCTCCAACAACTACTTGGGGTTTGCCGACCATCCCGAGCTCAAGAGCGCAGCTAAGAAAGGCATAGACCAGTATGGTGTTGGCCCCGGGGCGGTCAGGTCGATTGCGGGCACTCAGAGCATCCATCTTGAGCTCGAACGGAAACTCGCGGAATTCAAACACGCGGAAGCCTGCATAGTCCTTCAGGGTGGGTTCGTGGCGAACCTTGCTGTTATTCCAGCGATTACGGGTGACGGCGATATCATCTTTTCGGATGAGCTCAACCATGCCAGCATTATCGATGGCTGTCGGCTTTCAAAGGCCAAGGTGGTCCGGT
>Ga0208693_1003295_pt1 | contig 10099 bp, 7 predicted proteins | sample AD_UKC071_MetaG_FD_184438 | JGI IMG/M metagenome (GOLD analysis project Ga0208693, IMG submission 184438) | Active sludge microbial communities of municipal wastewater-treating anaerobic digesters from USA - AD_UKC071_MetaG (SPAdes) (version 2) | ecosystem: Engineered > Bioreactor > Anaerobic >... | reverse complement strand
AATCCGTCCGGCATACAGAATTGTCGATACCTGTGCCGGTGAGTTTAAGGCAGTTACCCCCTACTACTATTCAACCTACGGAGAAAAGGACGATGTGGTTGTTTCCGACAAAAAGAAGGTTATAGTAATAGGATCAGGTCCTATAAGGATAGGCCAGGGTATTGAGTTTGACTACTGCAGTGTCCACTCGGTCAAGACCTTGAGGGAACTGGGAATTGAGTCAATAATAATAAACAACAATCCGGAAACGGTAAGCACGGATTTTGATACATCGGATAAACTGTATTTTGAGCCCCTTACTAAAGAATGTGTGCTCGATATTATAAACAAGGAGAAACCCTTAGGAATAATAGTACAATTCGGAGGCCAGACCTCCATAAATCTTGCAGGTCCCCTTGCCAGTGAGGGTGTAAACATCCTCGGAACTTCGGTGGAAAGCATCGATATCGCAGAGGACAGGGATAGGTTTATGAATCTTTTAGAGGAGCTCGACATACCATTGCCTCCGGGAGATACCTCTTTCTCCATTGACGAGGCCATGGAAATAGCAAAGAGAATAGGATATCCCGTACTGGTGAGACCTTCATATGTTTTGGGCGGAAGAGCCATGGAAATGGTTTATAACGACGATACTTTGAAAGAATACATGAACCGGGCGGTTTATATCTCAACCAACCATCCGGTTTTGATAGACAAATATATCGAAGGAAAAGAAGTTGAAGTGGACGGTATCTGCGACGGCGAAGAGGTATTAATTCCCGGTATCATGGAGCATATCGAAAGGGCCGGTATCCACTCGGGAGACAGTATTTCGATATATCCGCCTCAGACCCTTGACGATGAGATAAAAAACACCATAGTGGATTACACGACAAGGCTGGCAAAAGCACTTAAAATAGTGGGACTCTTTAATATCCAGTTTGTCGTTGACCGCAGCAACAAGGTTTATGTTATCGAGGTTAATCCCCGTGCCAGCCGTACCGTTCCGATAATGAGCAAGGTCACCGGAATACCTATGGTAGATGTAGCCACAAGGTTTATCCTCGGATACAAAATGAAGGATCTGGGATATACCCCCGGTCTATACAAGGAATCGGAATACGTCGCTGTAAAAGCTCCGGTCTTCTCTTTCTCAAAGCTTACTACCGTTGATACCTTCTTAGGACCGGAAATGAAATCCACAGGAGAGGTTATGGGGGTATCGAAAGACTTCCATATTGCTCTTTTCAAGGCACTCACTGCTTCCGGCATTAAAATACCCTCCGGCGGAAATGTGCTCTTGTCCATAGCCGACAGGGATAAGCGTGAATGTGCCGAAATAGCCCAGGCACTTTCGGATCTCGGTTTCAATCTGATGGCTTCCGAAGGCACCTATACAAACCTTTCGGGTCTTGGAATCGAAGTGGATATGGTGTCGGATGAAGAAATGATTGAACTTATAAAGAACGATAAGATATCCCTGGTAATAAACACGCCAACCATGGGAAAAATACCCGGAAGACTTGGATTTACATTAAGGCGGACATCGATTGAATATAATATACCGTGCATAACTTCTCTTGATACGGCAAAATCGATGATTTCAATTTTAGAGCACATGATATCCGGAGAAGACACTGAAATTTGCCCACTTGACAGATATGCCAAGTAACCCGGCTTGAAATTCAGAATTTATATGATTTGGAGGCGTTTTTTATGAAGCATTTAATTAGTCTTCATGATTTGTCAATTGAGGAAATCGAATCCATTCTAAAGGTTGCAGAAAAATTGAAAAGACAGCTTAAAGAAGGAGTTCCCCATCAATTGTTAAAGGGCAAAACCCTTGGGATGATTTTTACAAAGTCATCCACCAGAACCCGTGTATCCTTTGAAGTGGGAATGTATCAGCTGGGTGGATATCCCCTGTTTCTGAGCTCAAACGATATACAGTTGGGACGCGGTGAGTCCATTTATGATACAGCCCAGGTTCTTTCAAGATATGTGGACGGTATAATGATAAGGACCTTTGCCCACAGCGATGTGGAGGACCTTGCAAAATACGGCAACGTTCCGGTTATAAACGGTCTTACGGACCTTATGCACCCGTGTCAGATACTCGCAGACCTTATGACGATTTATGAGCATAAGGGAACATTAAAAGGATTAAAGCTTGCGTACATTGGAGACGGCAACAATGTCGCAAACTCACTTCTTCACGGCTGTGCAAAAGTTGGAATGGATATTGCAGTCGCCTCACCGAAAGGTTACCAGTGTGACAGTAACATAGTATCCGAAGCCTTGGAAGATGCAAAAGTATCCGGATCCAACATCCTATTGACAGAAGATCCGGTTGAGGCCATCAAGGATGCGGATGTTGTTTATACCGATACCTGGATAAGCATGGGACAGGAAGCGGAAAAACAGGAGAGAATTAAAATATTCATGCCCTATCAGGTAAACAAGGAACTGTTCTCGAAAGCCAAAGAAGATGCCATTTTCTTGCATTGTTTACCGGCTTACAGGGGCTATGAGGTCACTGAGGACGTAATTGACGGCTCACAATCGGTTATTTTTGATGAGGCAGAAAACAGGATGCACGTCCAGAAAGCAATAATGGCATTGCTTATGGGGAATTGGTAATAGGTGAGCAATATGGATTATTCATTTGTTATCAGAAAAGCTCAACTGGAGGATGCAGAAGAAATTCGAAGCATTACCAAGGAAGCCTTTAAAAAATATATGCAGGATGCAGGGCTTTCGGGAACCATGGAAGCCCTGGAAGAATCCCTTGAGGATATAAAAAAAGATATTGAAACTAAAGAAGTGTTTATCGCATTTATTGACAGCATTCCGGTGGGAACAATCCGTGTGGAGATCCTGCCGGATAACACGGCATACATAAGCAGGTTTGGAGTTCGTCTTGATTACCACAATATTGGTATCGGAAAAGCTATGATGAACCTGGTTGACAAGCTCCTTGTGTCCAAAGGTATAAAAAGGGTAAGTCTACATACTGCATCAAAGTATAAAGCACTTATGCGTTTCTACTACGGTAGAGGGTTTTATGTAGATTCCACTACAAAAGACAAGGGCTATGTCCGTGCCCTTTTGGTAAAAGATTATGAGTAGATTTTAAAGTCTACTCATAATTTTGTAAACATCAAATAAACTCGTTCCATTGCAAATAAAGTCGTTCCGCTGCAAATAAAGTCGTTCCGTTGGAACAGGGTTAAGGGAATAGGTTTAAGGGATAAGGATGTTATCCAATAAAATAAATCAATCCTTTGTAATCCACTTATCATGCAGGTTACAAAGGATTTTATCTTTCTATCCTTATCCCTTTTCCCTTACCCCTTTCCCCTGTAAAAGGAACAACTTTATTTACTTTTTTCTCTTCCAATTTTCCCATTTAATTCTATCTAATCATCTATTTTATGGAACATCTTTATTTGCATCCATTTTATCCCATCCATCAACCATGCGGGTTTGCGGAGTTGGGGAGGGAATGAGTTTATTTTATATTCACATAGATAGGACTAAGGATTTAAGGGGTAAGGGTTAAGGTTTTTGATAAAATCAGGTTAAGTCGTTCCAAAATGAAAATAATGTTGTTCCAAAACCCTGTTTTCTACTACTTTGGAAAGAGTTTTTTTGTAAAAAGGAAAGACTTTATTTACTTCTCTTCTACCGTTCATAACCCTATTAAGCAAATAAAGTTGTTCCAGAAGTCCAAAAGTCGTTCCAAGGTAAATAAACCTGTTCCAAAGTAAATAAACTTATTCCGAAAAGAAAATAATGTCGTTCATGAATAAAATCATGTCTTTCCAAAATGTAAATAAAGTCTTTCGGGAAAAGTTATACTTGATTTATATGTATTTCAATACTATTTAAGTCTTGTGCCACATTGTGTAAAGAATATAAAATAACTATAAGCCAAAAGTTATACTCTATAATATGGCTAAAATGCAGAACAACTTGTTAACATTAATCCTAATAATATTGCAATAACGTTGGAAATTACACCAGTAATAATAAGAGATTTGCCCAACTCATCCTCTTCTCTTGCTATATAAATACAACCTAGAATAATACCAACCAATGGAATTAATACTGATACAACATACATCCAACATCCGCTGTTATCGGAGTTTGATGTTTTAAAATTTGCACTTTCTGAGTAAACTGACAGTCTTTCACCGCATTTATCGCAGTTTTCAGTTTTTTGAGAAAATATCAATCCACATTTAGGACAGATTTTTTATATGTATCAACTGCACCTAGAAATGTTTTACATTTCCAACATTCGGTTCTGTTTTCACCATTTAATTCATTGCATTTTGGACAAGTTCTCATTTTGATTTCCCCCTATTATTTATTTCTAACACAAACAATCATTTTTTTACTTATTTCTGCCAATCCGTACCATATACTTTTATTATACATCATATCACCTGTAAAAGTAACTACTTTTAAAACCTTTTCACCTTTCAACTAACTCCCCTAACACCCTCTTAATCTCCTCCACAACCTGTTTTCTATACTTATTACCCACTCCTGTCATGGCAGTAATATTAGTAACAGTCAATGCCTTGCCTTCTTCATTAAGTTTATCAATCGCCCATTGTATACGCCTTTTGTGCAAATCCATAGGGTTCTCTATAACAGAATTGATGAATGATTTAGTCAACGGTAATTTATCCAATTGAAGGTCAAAACTTTTAAGTCCTGACTTAGTTTTAATCAACCGCAGGCTAATTCGTTGAGGTTTTTCATCACTTTCTAAAATTTCCTGAACAGTTTGCTTAACACACTGTAAAATTTCCTTATCCCTAGTTTCCCAATCAATAGTACTGTCAGCCTGTACATACTTCTTTTTAGGCGTATTTTCTTCCCACCAATCCTTATCATATTTACATAACCATGTAGAAGTATAATTAGCCAACCGCCGTAACCCCACTCTGCCCTTATCTGGATTTTCTCTAACTACCTGAAGCCACTCATCCCTGTACTTCTGCCTTTTCACAATAAAATCAATACTGCTATCCAAAGTCTCAATAATCTCAGTTTCCTTACCTCCTTCTCCCTTATCCCTTCCGTCCTTGTCCCTATTATCCCTAAACCCCATAATCTTTCTCACATCTGCATTAAGCCTAACTGCAATCTCTTCATCGCTAACTCCTTCATTTATCAATTCCAATACCTTCTCTTCCCATACACGACCGTATTTCACAACCCTAACAAACCTGCGCTGTCCCGTGCCCCTTTTACCTTGCTCCCTGGTAACTGTTTCCATGTATTCAAACCCACAAAAACATCTGAAAAATCCATTAGTATTCTTATTCCTACGCCTATACTTTATCTCTACATCTTTGATTACAGGCTCAAGGAAATGGTCTGCAGCAGGATTTAAGCAGAGCCAAGGTCCTTCACCAAATGGTTTATAGCAAATTTCTTTGTTGAAAAGTGTATCTAGAGATAACTCTAAAAACCTGGCAAGCAGCAAATGTCTATTAGGATGCATAGCCTTTGCATCTGAGTGTGTAACTTCCCTTATCCATTGTCCTTGACTCTTATCTTCTATATTAGACTGCATAGCGTTAAGAAATTCTTCACCATAGAAATCTTTAAAATCTTGTATAAGGTCATCCCAATATACCCTGCCATTTATATTGGCATATCCCAGTTCCTTAAATTTCTCAACATACTGCTTTGCAAACCAAGCAAAGGGTTTATTAGGAAAACCATTCTCTAATAAATTTTGTACATCTTTAGCGATATGAACAAACTTCTCTATTGTCTCAGGTTTATAGTTTGGTATGTCTCTAATAATACAATTATCACTATTAGCAGGTATATAGGCTTGAGGGTTGTGCCCCCGCACTAAAACAGTACTATCATAAAGCAAAATTTTATGCAGAGGACAAGCCATTACAAATGGGACTTGATGTATTCTGTGCCAATAACCCTCACCATATTGTGCTGTATCTTCCTCCAAACATTTGGGGCAAAATTTCATATATTCGTTTAGTGGAAGACGGCTGCCTAAAATACCTGCTTTTCCGTAAACCTTACTGCCTCCATTTTCTTCAAGCATTAAACGCTTTACCTCTTCTGCCCGTTTAGACGGAAGAAAAGCAGTAAAAAACGGGTATAGAGTATGGTTATAAATAAAACAATCTGCTGTATAGGGGCTATTTACTGGTAGGTTTGATATAAGCCCATTTAAGTTAAAAGGCAGTTCCATGACTGCCCTCGCACTGGCTTTACCAAATATGCTTTCCATAATAGTTTGATGACTTGTAATACCACATCGTACGCTGTATCGTGCTAACACACTATATAAAATCTCATCATGATATGGGTTAGGAAAAAAATGCATGATAATTCTTCACCCCACTCTGAAAATCCAATCTTCTCCTTTTTGGATATAACCTTTTTCTTTCAGTGCTTCATATGCTGTTTTTCCCTCTTTTTTGCCTTCTTCAACAATATATCTTACATCATCCTTAGATTTTGGAATCTCTTTAGTTTTCCTTTTACTCGGCATCGACGAAAGTGACTGGACTGCTTTTATGACTAATTGTCCGTCATCTATTTCCTGTCCTTCCGTTTCAAGGACGGCTTCAACTGCCTTCTGCGCTTCTTTCGGCCTTATTCCAAGTTCCAAGAGTTTTATTATAGCCTTTTCTGCCTTTGTTCCCCTTTCCTCCTTATCCTTTTCTTCCTTTTTCTCCTTCAATGCTTTAATCTTTGCCTGCATCTTTGCTAACTGTTTTCCCTGGTCTAATACCTTACTATAATCTATTTCCAGTGTGCTTATATCAGAATATTTTGCAATCTCTTTTATATTGCCTGATTTAAGTGCTAAAAGCATAGGTCTTACTAATTTAAAGTGTTCCTTTGCCACTTGGCTTATCAAAGATTCTGTAACTTTCTCTATACCAGTAGTGATAGCCACTGATTGTGACATAATCATAAGTTTTACCACAATATCTATTACCCCTTGGCTCTCCTCATATAGTATATTCTTTATATTTGGTGTAAGAGGACTTACTTTTCTAGTCCATTGATATTGCCATAGAGCATCAAGCAATAATTCATAATCATCGTTTGGCTCTAGCCTATCCCAAATCATATCTCCTTGTCCCGAGCCTCTCCTTGCCTGACGAAACTCACTTTGCAATATAGACATCGCTTTGGGATTACCAATGAGTACAACGGGGACACCTGCTGTATTAACTAAAGTTACAAAGAAGTTTAACATTTTCTCATCACCAAAACCTCTTGCTTCACAAAGGTGTTGAATTTCATCGATAACTAAAAGCCCTAATCCCGTACTCCTTACCACCTGCGCTATCAAAGTTAGCATATAATCCACAGACCTATTATAACTTCCGACCTTTTTATAATAATCTGTACCCATTAATTGGTCTATCTTATTAAAAAAGTCTATACAAAGACCTTTAACACTGCCATCAAAAGGGCAGTCCAGTTTCAGCCATACTATTTGATAAAAACTAAACCCCTGCCCCTTGTACCTACTATGTACTATCACCTGCGGATACATAGATAATACTCTATTAACCGATACCGATTTTCCCATACCCGATACGCCAATGATGGTAAAACCACAGGCTGTGCTTCTAAACTGCTGATTTGTGTTAATGTCACAACTCTGTATAGCCCTATACCCATCATTTAAACTGATTACATAATCTCTACTGATTGGATTTCTCGCAAGATAACCTTGTCTTATAACCCGTGAAATCCTGCTTTCTAAATCCAAATGCTGTGGCAAAGGCTGAAAACACTGAAAGAGTTTTTGTATAAGATGAATTCTATAATGAGCATCCAGTTCCCTTTCTCTTTCGTTATATGACGGGTAAACCATCATTTTATCAATTACCTCTTCAGGAGAAAAAATAGGAGGCAGAGCCTCTATAAATGGATTGCCCCTATATTCTTCAATTATTTGCTCTTTATACACTGCTTCCTCTGCTACAACACCATACGGAATTAACACTTTACCCATAAGACCTGCACCCCCTATCACATTTCTCACCAAATCCCAACCACCCCCACTCCATAACTCCTATATCCTGTAACCCTAACCCCAATAACCTTACACCCTATAACCTTTATATCCCCTATATCCTATAACCCTTGTACCTTAAATCCTTATCCCTAATATCCCTTATCCCTGTTCCTCAAGTGCTCCCTCTGCTTTTTTCTCAATAACTCCAGGGGATTATCAGGTAACTCCTCTTCCACTTTACCAAAGGGAATTATTTCTGCTTCACCCTGCATTTCTCTCTTATCTAGTTCAAATACTTCCATTTCACGGTTTATTTCCTTTTCAACTTGTCTATTTTCCCGAATATTTTTCTTTCTCTGTGTATCACTCTCATTAGATAAGAAAAGTTTACTATCTGTCTCTTTCTTTGCATTATTTACAACGTTTTGAATTTCTGTCATAAGGTTTGACTTTGCCTGCATACTCACGTCGCTGCTTTTAACCTTTTGTACCCTTTCCCATTCATTGAGATATTCCACTTCTTCAAGATACTTGTCTTTAAATGCTGTCTGATATTCTAACAAGAAACATTTTTCAAATTCTGTTGCAGATTTTTTAATATAGATATAATCTACCCTTCTTGGGTCATAACATATTGGTATCTGCCAACTTCCGCGGCTGCGAGCCTTAACAAACCACTGCTCTTTCATACAGGTTTTAGAACTGTAATAAAGTCCCTTAAATCTTATCCCTTTCGCCGTAACCACCCCATTATCTGACGGCATAAGATTAAGTTTCACTACTTCCTCGTCTACTTGCCTTAGTTTTCCCATCTTGTTTGTTAAACCCCAGTTCCATATCTCCCTTGGTATGGGTTCCACTTCATCTGATACCATCATTTCATCTTTATTATAGTTATCCATACGATAATGATTATTATGATACAGTGCACACTTTATAATTATTTTAGTAAATTGCTGTAGGTCAAGTTTTGCGTCAAGCCTATAGTCACGTCCTCCCCGTTCTCTGAAATCTGGGTTAATGGCTCCTGGCAGAAATGCTTTAGTACGTTCGTTAGTCAGTTTAAAGTACCTCTCTATTAGTGGCTTCCAGTCTGCCCTGTATGGTGGAGTATTTTTATTGTAATACCAAGATTCATGATTAAACTCTCTGCATTATCCGACAGCATCTCTCCTCTGTCTGCTAAAATCGCCTGTGGCAGATGGTGAATAGGCCATTCTTCGTCTTTTATTTCTACCTCATATTCTCTGCAAAACTTAACTTTATCCGAAGCACTATTTGCAATAGCCATTGAAGCACCTATCCATGAGGGGCCTTCCAAACCTACATATATACCTGTAATAATCCTGGAAAAACAATCTTGGACGACATATACCACAGGTCTTCCGATTATATGTGCCCTATTAAACCGTGATACTAAGTAAACATCGGCTATCGTAGCATCAATTTGATAAAGTGAGCCAGGTCCTATTGCATCTACACTAGAACTGCCTAAAACAGGTCGATATTCCTGTTGATACTTTTTAGGGCTATAGCGTGCAGATATTTCATGTTTTATATTTCTCTCTTTATTAAACCAATAGCGGAATTGCCCAAATGTGGGAACTTCTGAAGAAGGTTTTAAAATAGGAACTTCTATCCCATTTTCAATCCTATAACCCTCATTAAAGTATTCCTTCCGCATAAGTTCATAAGTAAGGGCGAGAGAGTATTTGGCTGAACTGTAGTAGAACTTGTTTATTGCTATCTGAAATATTCTTTTTATTTCCTCGTCTATATTTACACCTACACCAACTATATCACTATGCTTTCGTGGTCTTCCCCGTTTCACTCCTGTATTTGCTTTCTCTTTACCTCTGCCTCCACACCGATAAAAATCTGGAATCAGGGCGTTTATGGTCTTACCCCTTATCCAATATCTTTTTAAGTACTTAACTATAGTTTTTTCGGTCATCTGATGCTTTTCTGCCACACTTTTTATATATTTACTTCTTTCCCTTGAATCATAAATTTCAGGTTCTAATACGATAATAGGGGATATTGCCTCCCATGCCTTATCCCTTATTTCCTTAGCCCTTTTAGTAA
>Ga0208693_1003280_pt1 | contig 10130 bp, 10 predicted proteins | sample AD_UKC071_MetaG_FD_184438 | JGI IMG/M metagenome (GOLD analysis project Ga0208693, IMG submission 184438) | Active sludge microbial communities of municipal wastewater-treating anaerobic digesters from USA - AD_UKC071_MetaG (SPAdes) (version 2) | ecosystem: Engineered > Bioreactor > Anaerobic >... | reverse complement strand
ATCGATAATGCAAATCGAGATGCGGTAAGAGATTTCTCCGAGGAAGAAATAGAAGCCATAGTGGCCGGAGAATTAGCTTATTGCGATTCGTTGAATCTTTTTTTCTGAAAATTTTTACCGGTTATTTATTTCGTAAGAAATAAGGAAAATAGGGAGAGAACAAGAAAAAGTAGAATGTTGAATTTTTAAACCAAAGAAATGATGAAACAAGTTTCAGTAGTTCTAGCCGCGGTGCTTTTGACCGCAACGTTGGCATTACCGGGTTGCGGAGCAAGCAAAACGGTTCAGGGTGCCGGAATTGGAGCCGCAAGTGGTGCCGCCGTGGGTGCAGGCATCGGGGCCATTGCCGGAGGAGGCAAAGGAGCAGCATGGGGTGCCGGAATTGGTTCGGTAGTAGGTGGTACGGCAGGTGCCATCATCGGCAATAAAATGGATAAGCAAGCAAAAGAGTTGGCCGAAATTGAGGGTGCACAAGTGGAGAAAATTAACGAAGGAGAGGCTATTAAGGTGACTTTCGAATCGGGTATTTTGTTTGCAACCAATTCCAGTACATTGAACGAAGTTTCGCGCGAGTCGCTGGATAAATTTGCCGAATCGCTGAAAAACAATCCCGATACCGATATCAAAATTTATGGGCATACCGATAGCACCGGCAACGATGCAATCAACAATCCCTTGTCGGAGCGACGTGCCGAATCGGTTTACAATTATCTCCTTGCGAAAGGAATATCGGGAACGCGTATGGAGGCAAAGGGGTTTGGATCTACCCAACCCATTGCCGACAACAGCACGGCTACAGGAAGAGCCCAGAATCGCAGGGTTGAAGTTTACATTCTTCCCAACGCCAAAATGATTGAGGAAGCTCTACAACAGGCAAATTAGATCGAGAGAGAGAGAGAGAGAATCGGTTGACGAGGGTTGTTGCTTCCTCTGTAATTGAAAAACAAAACGTATTGCCGGATAAAAAACGACAATGCGTTTTGTTATTTTTTGCTACATTTGCTTCCAAAGGAAGAATAGTTGAACGAGAAAGAAAAATGCCGGACAAGAAAGAAAAATACCTGCAACTGATTGCCTCTCTACGGTCGTTGACCGAAGGAGAACCCGATGCCATAGCCAATATGGCTAACGTGGCGGCTGCAATAAAAGAAACCTTTGGATTTTTTTGGGTTGGATTTTATATCGTGAAAGGGAATCAATTGGTGTTGGGACCTTTCCAGGGACCTATGGCCTGTACCCGTATCGCTTATGGAAAGGGCGTTTGCGGAACGGCTTGGAAAGAACGGAAAACCCTTATCGTGCCCGATGTGGATGCTTTTCCGGGACATATTGCGTGTAGCCGTTTTTCGCGTTCTGAAATTGTGGTTCCCGTGATGAACGGGAATGAGGTAGGGGCTGTGTTGGATATCGATAGCGAACGCTTGAACGCTTTTGACGAAACGGACGCTTACTATCTCGAAAAAATTGCGGAGTTGATTCATCCTTCACTTTTTGACCGGGGTAATTTCGATTCCTAAGCGTGTTTGCTTTCGTGGCTCGCTAGCTAACGTAAACTAACGTAAGTTACTAAGTTACTAAGTTGCTAAGTTACTAAGTTACTAAGTTCAACTTAGAAGTGCAACTTTTTTCATGCATTGGCATTTTTTTCTTACCTTTGCAACTTTGAAAAATCTGAAATATAAACACTTCGATTATCGTGGCCGATACAAAATACATTTTCGTTACGGGTGGTGTTGTTTCTTCGTTAGGGAAGGGCATCATAGCATCGTCTATGGGTAAATTGTTGCAAGAAAGAGGCTACAAGGTTACCATTCAGAAATTCGATCCTTATATTAATGTGGATTCAGGAACACTAAATCCTTATGAACACGGCGAATGCTTTGTGACGGTAGACGGGCACGAAGCCGATTTGGATTTGGGACATTACGAACGTTTTCTTAATATTCAGACCACTCGCGACAATATTATCACTACCGGGCGCATTTATCAGAATGTGATTATGAAAGAGCGTCGGGGCGATTATTTGGGAAAAACAGTACAGGTAATCCCGCATATTACCGACGAAATTAAACGAAATATCAAACGGCTGGGTATTAAACACAAATTCGATTTTGTGATTACCGAAATTGGTGGAACAGTAGGCGACATAGAGTCTACACCGTTTTTGGAAGCAGTTCGTCAGTTGCGTTGGGAATTGGGCAGAAATTGTTTTTGCATGCATCTTACTTATGTGCCTTATCTGAAGGCAGCGGGTGAGGTGAAAACCAAACCAACTCAGCACTCGGTAAAAGAGTTGCTGTCGCTGGGTATTCAACCCGATATGCTGGTGCTTCGTACCGAACAAGAACTGAGCGAAGATATTTTACATAAGGTGGCGTTGTTTTGCAATGTCGAAAAGCAGGCGGTTATCCAGTCGGTTGACGTCTCATCCATTTATGAAGTTCCCATTATGATGCGCGACCAAGGAATGGATGAGGTGGTGTTGCGCAAAATGAATATGCCGGTGGGAGAAAAACCGGCCATGAAGCCGTGGATTGCTTTTCTCGAGAAAAGCAAAAATGCCACAGAAGAAGTCCGCATTAAATTAATAGGCAAATATGCCGAATTGCCCGATGCATACAAGTCTATCAGCGAAGCCCTTTCGCAAGCTGCCATTTATCACGACCGCAAATTGGTGTTGGATGTATGTCATTCCGAAAAAATAAACGAAGAAAATGTGGAAGAGATATTACAGGATGCAGACGGCATTGTTGTTGCACCGGGATTTGGACAGCGGGGGATCGACGGCAAATTGACGGCGTTGAAATATGCCCGCGAAAACGATATCCCCACGTTCGGTATTTGCCTGGGTATGCAGTGCATGGTTATTGAGTTTGCCCGTAATGTGTTGGGGTATACCGATGCCGATTCTACCGAAATGGAGCCGGAAACCAAGCAGAATGTTATCGATTTGATGGACGAGCAGAAACACATCACGAATATGGGGGGCACGATGCGCCTTGGTACATATGATTGTGTGCTGAAAAAAGATTCGCTCGCTTATAAGGCTTACGGAAAAGAACTCATTCAAGAACGACACCGTCATCGTTATGAGTTCAATAACAAATACAAAGAGGAATTTGAAGCAGCAGGGATGGTGTGTACGGGAATAAATCCCGATTCAGATTTGGTGGAAATAGTGGAGATACCCTCCAAACGATGGTATTTGGGAACACAGTTTCATCCCGAATACAACAGTACGGTGATATCACCCAATCCGTTGTTTATGAGTTTTATGGATGCTGCTATCAAAATGAAGGATGAGCGTAAAGAAACAAATGTTTTGCATAAAGAAAAGTAAATCGACATAAAGAAAAAGGATGGATAAAAATACGACTATTGGTTTGTTGCTGATTGGGGCTATTATTGTTTTGTTCTCAATTTATAACCGTCCGAATCAGGAAAAATTAGCGGAACAACGGCGAATTCACGATTCGTTGGTGATGGTAGAAATGGAGAAAGCAAGAGTGGAAGCAGAAAAGCAGGTTGCCGACAGCGTAGCTTTAATTCAGCAGACAAGAAATGATGTAGCTGATTTTTTTGATTTTGCTCCTTCGGAAGCCAAAAGTGACTCACTTGAGCCTTTTACTCTTCCCGAAAGGCAGCTTGTGACGCTCGAAAACGAAAAAGTGAAACTTTTACTCGATACCGAAGGAGGAGGCATTCACTCGGTACAGTTGAAAGGATATTTGCGTTACAATAAGGATAGCCTTTATCTTTTTGAAGGCGATGAGGAATATTTTAATCTCGACTTGTATAATCGTAAAAGCGTGAAGCTGTCGACTGTAGAACAAATGTTTGTGCCAATAATTTCCGACGATGGCCGCTCGGTAACGATGCGCTTGAAACATTCTGACAGTCAATATCTCGATTTTGTGTATACCCTTCCCGAGAACGAATACATGATGAAATTCGACATCCGATTGGTGGGGATGAACAATGGGTTACACCCCGAAAGTTTAACGAATTTCAAAATAAACTGGGCACAGAAACTGCGTCGACAAGAAAAGGGCGAAGCTTTCGAGAGAAGGTATTCGCGTATTTTTTACCGGTATCATAATCAGGGTACCAAAAAAATGAGCGAGAGCCGGAAGGATACAAAAGAAATTACCGAACCCATTCAATGGTTCGCATTTAAAGATCAGTTTTTTACGTCGGTTGTTATTCCCGATAAACCTTTCGAAAGTGTTATACTCTCGTCAACACCTCTTGTTTCAGAAGATTATTTGAAAGATTATAAAGCCGATGCATGGGTTCCTATTGTATCCGATCCCGAAAAAAATGAACATACCGTGGGATTCAGGTATTATTTCGGTCCTGTACATTATACCACGCTGAAGGCCTATGACAAGGGAGTGAAAAATCCGGAAGACAAATTATATCTGCAAGAACAGGTAGAATTGGGTTACCGCTGGTTGAGTTGGGTAAACAAAGGGTTGGTCATACCGGTGTTCAACTTTTTCCTTTCGCTCAATTGGAACATGGGATTGATTATTTTCATTCTTACCTTAATGGTGAAATTGATCATACTCCCGCTCACTTACAAGTCGTATATGTCGTCGGCAAAAATGCGTGTGTTGAGACCCGAAATCATAGAAATTGAAAAGAAATATCCCGGACAAGATCAGGAATCGATGATGAAACGCCAGCAGGCAACGATGGAGTTGTATCAGAAGGCCGGGGTAAACCCCATGAGCGGATGTTTGCCCATGTTGTTGCAGATGCCTGTCTTATTGGCCTTGTTCTTCTTTTTCCCGTCGGCTATCGAATTGCGTCAGCAAGGATTTTTGTGGGCCGATGACCTTTCGACGTACGATTCCATTATTTCGTGGAGTGCTAATATTCCGATCATTAGCAAGTTCCTAGGAAATCATATCAGTCTGTTTTGCTTGCTGATGACTGCCGTGAATGTGATTTTTGGACTTTACAACATGAGTCTGACGGATACCGGCCAACAACAGATGAAGGCAATGAAGTATATGCCTATTTTTATGTCGTTATTCATGTTCTTTTTCTTGAATTCTTACCCTGCGGGTTTGACCTATTATTATTTCCTTTCTACATTGATTTCAATTGTTATTACCTTTATGTTTAAGCAATTTATAGATGACGATAAGTTGTTGGCTCAATTGGAGGAGAATAGAAAGAAACCGGTCAAAAAATCGGGATTTATGGCTCGATTAGAAGAAGCACAAAAAATGCAGGAAAAGATGGCTAGAGAAAGGGCTAAGGAAAATGCCAAAAAAACGTACCGGCGCCGATAGATTTCACAAAAGCAATGAGATACGAATAAAAAACCCGAAAACATGCAATTTTCGGGTTTTTTTATGTGGTTGTAAAAGATAATACAATAGTGTAGTTGTGTTTATTTGCTTTTTTCTCTTGAAACGTCGCCCAGATATCCGCCGTGATGGCGTTTTGCATATTCTTTTGCCGTGAAACCGATTCGTTTCATGGTTTCAACTACCAGAATATCTCCCATCACTGTCATAACGGTTGTCGATGTTGTGGGGGTAAGTTCCAGCGGGCATACTTCGGAGGGACTTCCCGTCAGAAGGAGTACATTGGCCTCTTTGGCCAGTACACTGTCTTTGTTGCCGGTAATTACAATAATGGGAATGGCGGCATACATGCCTCGAGCCAGATCGATGAGTTCGATAATTTCGCGGGTTTTACCTGAATTGGTAATTAAAAGAAGTACGTCGTTGTCTTGAAGAATACCCAGATCGCCGTGTTGGGCTTCGCTGGGATGCAAAAAAATGGCCGGCGTACCGGTAGAACAAAAAGTGGTGGCTATATTCTGACCAATTTGGCCGGCTTTTCCCATACCACTGATCACAAGTTTTCCTTTTCTTTTGTGCACGTGTTCAACAATTAAATCTACGGCTTTGTTGTATTGTTCAGTGACAGGTATATTCAAAACAGCATGGGCTTCGCGGTTGATAATCGATTTTATTTCTTCGAGATTCATAGTAACGTTGCAAAAGAAATTAGTTGGTTTTGAATTTATATTTTATGGCAGCCAATTCTTCGTTTGCTTTGGTGATTTTGTTTTTCAAGCCCGCTTTATAGTCGGCGAGCTTTTGTTGCAGTTGTTCATCATTTACCGAAATAATTTGCAGAGCAAGAATTGCCGCATTTAGAGCTCCGTTTATACCGACCGTTGCCACAGGAATTCCCGGAGGCATTTGCACAATGGCCAGTAAGGCATCCATCCCTTCGAGCGACGAATTAATGGGTACGCCAATGACGGGCAAGGTAGTCATCGATGCGATTACGCCGGGAAGATGTGCTGCCATTCCGGCTGCCGCAATAATGACCTTTATTCCGCGCGCATGGGCATTTTTAGCAAATTGTTCAACTGCATCAGGTGTGCGATGTGCCGATAATGCATTCATTTCGAACGGAATTTCCATATCGTCGAAAAATTGTGCTGCTTTTTCCATTATGGGCAGATCGGACGTGCTGCCCATAATGATACTTACTATCGGTTTCATGATTCCTCTTATGTATTGATTATTTGCCGATGAAGTTTTTGTATTGTTCGGCCGAAAGAAGGCTGTCGAGTTCTTCGGGTTTCTGAATAGTAATTTTAATGATCCATCCTTCATCGTAGGGGTCCTTGTTTACCAATTCGGGTGCATCTTCCAGGTCAGCATTCATTTCCAGTACTTTCCCCGTCACAGGCATCAGTAGGTCGGAAACGGTTTTTACGGCTTCGATGCTGCCGAATACTTCGCCGCCTTCGAGGGTTTCGCCTACGGTGGGTATATCCACATACACTATTTCACCCAATTCGCTTTGCGCAAAATCGGTTATTCCTACATAAGCTTCATTGCCTTCTACTCTGATCCATTCGTGATCGTGAGAGTATTTTACATTTTCAGGAAAATTCATATGCTTTTTTTTAAAGGTTTTTAATGTGATGTAAAAATAGTGCTTATTTTGTTATTGGCAAAATACTTTTAACGGATGTTCGGTGGTTTGTCAGACACCCAGATACACACAAATAAATGTAATCATAAATCCGAGTAAAAAACCGGTATAGACCTGGGCCGGGGTGTGTTTTTTTAGCAATAGTCGCGAGGATCCTACCAATCCGGAAACCAGAAACAATGCCATAATAAGATAGTGTGGATTAATATGTTCCACGAAATAGCTTACTGCTATTACACCTCCCATTAATCCTCCCACACCAAACATGTGGGCGCTGATTTTCCACCATAGGGTAACCACAATGGCAAGCGCCATTACAATAAGTGAAGCCACATTGAGCATGATAAACCAAAAGGGCATACCCATTTTATGGTAGAAAAAGATGGTAAATCCATAAGAAATTAAGGTGAAAATGTATGGGATAAACCGTTCGTGGCGAATATCAAGTGATATGTTGGAGATGATGCGCAAGCGATACATTAATAAAATAGAAAGGGATGGGATCGCAAACGAAAATACGAAAACGGGGAGAAGAATTTCGAAGAAATGATCGGCATATGTCATGCGAAATTGATCTGTATAAATAAACAGCAGCAATATGTTGTAAACGGGCATTAATAAGGGTTGAAAAATTATGGAAATGATACGAGCCAATAATTTCATCGGATTACTATTTTGGAGAAGTGATTTTTAATAAGATTAAATTTTTTTTCTCAGTCGTGCCACAGGAATATTTAATTGTTCGCGGTATTTAGCTACAGTGCGGCGAGCAATTTTGTATCCTTTTTGGTTGAGTATTTGTGTGATTTGATCGTCGGTCAAAGGTTTTGACGGGTCTTCGTTTTCGATGCTTTTTTTCAGGATATACTTCACTTCGTGAGACGATACATTTTTCCCTGCTTTGTTTTGCAGGGCTTCGGAAAAGAAAAATTTGAGCGGATAAACGCCTGTATTGGTTTGCACATATTTGCTATTGCTCACGCGCGAAATGGTAGAAATATTGAATCCTGTCCTTTCGGCCACGTCTTTTAATATCATAGGCTTGAGTTTGGTTTCATCGCCGGTGAGAAAAAAGTCGTGCTGGATGGTTACGATGGCTTCCATTGTGCGTTGCAACGTGTTTTGTCGTTGTTTGACCGCATCAATAAACCATTTCGCCGAATCCATTTTCTGCTTCATAAACAGCATGGTTTGCTTGTCTTGAGTCGACATGCTTTCTTTATTCTGATTGTATCCTTGTACCATTTCAAAAAATTCGCGGTTTATTTTCAAGTCAGGAATATTTTGGTTATTGAGGTACATAGTTACTCCTTCGTTGTCCGATTCAACAATGAAATCGGGGGTGATATTGCTCATGGCTATTTCAATCGGATTGCTCCACGAACTTCCGGGTTTTGGATTCAGCGAGGTGATTTCGTTGATCGCTTTGCGTAGTTCTTCCTCGGATAGGTTGAGCTTACGCATGATTTTTTCGTAATGTTTGCGTGAAAACTCTTCGAAATGGTTGGTCAGAATTTCTTCAGCAATTTTTACGTCGGGCGAAGGTTTTTTGCGTTGTAACTGAAGCAATAGGCATTCTTGCAAATCGCGTGCTCCAATTCCTGCCGGATCGAGATCTTGTATTTCGTACAAGATATCTTCCATTTCGAGCGACGATGCATCGATATGTTGTTGAAGGAGTAAATCGTTTGAAATGGCCGTCAGGTCGCGCTGTAGATAACCGTTTTCGTCGAGATTGCCTATAATGTATTCGGCAATAATTTTTTGCCGTTCGTTAAGCTGATGTAAATTGATTTGTTCCAACAAAGATTCGTTGAGTGTTTTTTCGTCGGAATAAACAAATTCTCTTTGACGTGATTCGCCCGATGACGAATAACTCGTATGATAATCGGGTACATCGTCTTCCGAAAAATAATCTCCTAGTAAGATATCTTCTTGTGAAAGTGAATCTTCTTCTTTATCGTTGTCGTTGTTTTCGAAATCATATTCGTCATCGGCATTTGCCTCGGCATGATCAACTGTCTCCAATGCCGGATTATCTTCCACTTCTTGTTTGATGCGGTCTTCCAATTCAACAGAGTTGAGTTCCACTAGTTTGATCACCTGCATTTGCAGAGGAGAAAGTTTTTGTACCTGTTTTAGTTGTTGTTCTTGCCTGAGAGCCATATATGTCGATTATATTTAATGTTAATTAGGAAGCAAAGATAACGATTTTTGAACTAAAGAAGCGAAAGTTGTTTCATTATCTCCGCTTCTACGTCGATTTTTTTGTCCGATAGATTCATCCAGTGAATTTCTTTATCTCTTTTAAACCAACTGAGTTGCTTACGTGCGTAGTTGCGCGAGTGTTGCTTTATTTTGTCGATAGCCGTATTTAGATCGCATTTTCCGTCGAAGTAATCAAAAAGTTCTTTATAGCCTACTGTATTTAATGCATTCAGGTGGCGAAAAGGATAAAGGCGTTGCGCCTCTTCGATGAGCCCCTCGCTGATCATCTCGTCGACGCGCGCATTAATCAGATCATATAATTGGTGACGTTCGCGCGTGAGGCCGATTTTTACGATACGAAAAGGTCGTTTTTTACGAGGATTTGTACGCAGGGAAGAGTAGGGTTTGCCTGTCATGAGGCAAACTTCCAATGCATGGATTACTCGTTTGGGGTTTTTTAGATCTACTTGTTTATAAAAAATGGGGTCGAGCAATTTGAGTTGTTGGCGAATGGGGTCGAGCCCTTCTTTTCGGTACAGTGTTTGAATATTGTTTCGTAATTCTTCGTCGATGGTGGGGATCTCGTCAATTCCCCGGCACACGGCATCGATGTATAGCATCGAACCTCCTGTCATTATGACCACCGGATGTGTTTTATGGAGTTTTTGTATAAGGGTGATAGCTTCTTCTTCGTACCGGCTGGCACTGTAGTATTCTTCGGGCGAGAGGATGCCTATAAAATAATGTTTTGCCCGGATCAATTGATCGGGTGTGGGGGCAGCCGTACCGATTGACATTCCTTTATATAATTGACGCGAGTCGGCCGACAGGATAGGACAGTTCAGTTTTTCGGCAATTCGGATGCTCCATGTTGTTTTTCCGACACCGGTCGGACCAAGCAAAACGAGCAATGTGTTCATTTAATACAAATCGTCCTCCCCTGTCTC
>Ga0208693_1003279_pt1 | contig 10130 bp, 8 predicted proteins | sample AD_UKC071_MetaG_FD_184438 | JGI IMG/M metagenome (GOLD analysis project Ga0208693, IMG submission 184438) | Active sludge microbial communities of municipal wastewater-treating anaerobic digesters from USA - AD_UKC071_MetaG (SPAdes) (version 2) | ecosystem: Engineered > Bioreactor > Anaerobic >... | reverse complement strand
GTTCGCATTGTCTTCCGGCAGCGGGGTCGGGCGGCGCATGCGCCGCCCCTACGAGTTCGGCCAGGCAGGTTGCTAACCGTCTTAAAGCATCAGCTCCAGCAGGGTGCAGCGTATAATAACGAACCCTTTTTTACTTGACAAGGTGCGCCGGGGAACGTATAATCAATCATGTATTCACCGGGCTTGGCAGACAGTTGCATTAGAAAGTGTTCGATGAAGGGGAGCATTAGGCAGCGAAGTGGCGCTTGCAGAGAGCCGGCGGGCGGTGCAAGCCGGCAGGCCGGCGGCTGCTGAACTCGCCCCGGAGAAGCGGCGGTGAAACACCAGTAGCCGCCGCCGCGGGCCGGCGTTAAGGTTTGAAGAGGGCGGCAATACATGGGGCTGTAGCGCAGGTGGGAGCGCGCTTCCTTGGCATGGAAGAGGTCGCGGGTTCGACTCCCGCCAGCTCCACCATATTGCATGCCAAAAAGGGTGGTACCGCGGGAAAACTCGCCCCTTACCGGGCGGGTTTTTTTCTTGCCGGAAGCCGCCGATCATTTTACAGTGGGGGGTAATTTTTAAGAGATGCAGGGTTACGAACCCCGGGAAATTGAACCGAAATGGCAGCGGTTGTGGGAGGATGAGCAATTTTACCGGGCTCCGGTAGATCCTTCCCGGCCGAAATACTATGTCCTGGAGATGTTTCCTTATCCTTCGGGGAAGCTGCACATGGGCCATATGCGGGTTTACTCCATCGGCGATGTCCTGGCTCGCTTCTTGCGGATGCGCGGCTACAACGTGATCCATCCCATGGGCTGGGATGCCTTCGGCCTGCCTGCGGAGAACGCGGCCATTGATAACCGCGTCAGCCCGGAAAAGTGGACGGAGCGGAATGTAGCCCAGATGAAGCGGCAGCAGCAGCGGCTGGGTATCAGCTATGACTGGGATAGAGAGGTCAATACCAGTTCTCCCGATTACTATCGCTGGACCCAGTGGCTTTTCCTGTTGATGCACCGGCGCGGGCTGGCTTACAAAAAGCGGGCCTCGGTGAACTGGTGCCCGCGCTGCCAAACCGTGCTGGCAAACGAGCAGGTGGAAGCCGGGCTTTGCTGGCGCTGTGAATCCGAGGTAGAGCAGCAGGAGCGGGAGCAGTGGTTCCTGCGGATTACCGATTATGCCGATCGGCTGCTCAATGACCTGGCCTTGCTTGAAGATTGGCCCGAGCGGGTCAAGGTGATGCAGCAGAACTGGATCGGGCGCAGCGAGGGCGCCGAGATATCTTTCCGGGTGCAGGAATTTCCCGAAGAAGAGATCCGCGTCTTTACCACTCGCGCAGACACTCTTTTCGGAGTGACCTACATGGTCCTGGCGCCGGAGCATCCCCTGCTGCCGAAGCTGGTAAAGGGAACAAGGCAGGAAAAAGAGATCCTGGAATTTGCCGCCCGGATCAGAAGAGAAAGTGAAATTGAAAGAACTTCTGAGGATGCGCCGAAGATCGGACTTTTTACAGGCAGACATGCCGTCAATCCTCTTAGCGGTGAAGCCGTTCCCATCCTGGTGGGGAACTACGTGATCATGACTTATGGCACCGGCGCGGTGATGGGAGTGCCGGCACACGACGAGCGGGACTACCAGTTTGCCAGCAGCTACAAGCTGCCCATCAAGCCGGTAATCCAGGCTCCCGGGACTGAAACAGGCGGCGGAGCGGCAGCCTCCGGCGGAGCCTACACCGGCGAGGGCAGGATGATAAATTCCGGCGAATTCAACGGACTCTCCTCTATTGAAGGAAGGAAGAGGGTTACCGGGAAGCTGCGTGAGCTGGGCTGCGGCGATTTCAAGGTAACTTACCGCCTGCGGGACTGGTTGATTTCGCGCCAGCGCTACTGGGGAGCGCCCATCCCGGTAATCTACTGTGATCGCTGCGGCACCGTTCCTGTTCCGGAAAAAGATCTGCCCGTTCTGCTGCCTCCGGCAGCGGATCTCTCCGGAGACCGGGTGCCTCCTCTTTCCAGGTATGAATCTTTTGTGAATACCTCCTGCCCCGGCTGCGGCGGGAAGGCCCGGCGCGAGACTGACACGATGGATACATTTATCTGCTCCTCGTGGTACTTTTTACGCTACACCAGCCCGCATCACACCGGTTCCCCTTTCGATAAAGAAGCGGCGGATTACTGGATGCCGGTGGACCAGTATATCGGCGGCATCGAGCATGCCGTGCTGCACCTGCTCTATGCGCGTTTCTTTACAAAGGTGCTCTACGATGCGGGCCTGATCAAGGTACAGGAGCCGTTCAGCCGCCTCCTGGCCCAGGGTATGGTATACAAGGACGGGTCGAAGATGTCCAAGTCCAAGGGAAACGTGGTCTCTCCCGATGATATTATCGAGCGCTACGGAGCCGATACCGGCCGCCTCTTTATTCTTTTTGCGTCGCCCCCGGAAAAGGATCTTGAATGGAGCGACCAGGGTGTTGAAGGGTGCCACCGTTTCCTGCGCCGGGTCTGGCGGCTGGTTGAAGAATGCAGAGGACTCTTGTCCGATTCGCCGCCGGAGTCAGAAAGCAGCGATAAAAAGCACGGACCCGCTGAGGCTGAATTGCGGCGGTCTCTGCACGGGACCATAAAAAAGGTTACCGAAGACATTGAAAAACGATTCAATTTCAATACCGCTATCAGCGCGATCATGGAGCTGGTCAACGCTCTTTACGACTATCGCCGGGATACAGCCCCGGAGAGGCAAAATCTGTCCCTGGTACAGGAGACGCTGCAGTCGCTGGTCCTGCTCCTGGCTCCTTTTGCGCCTCACCTGGCCGAAGAAGCCTGGCACAAGCTGGGCTTTCAGGGCAGTGTCCACCTGCAGCCCTGGCCGGAATATGATCCCGCCGCCCTTGCCGTTGCAGAGGTGGAAGTTGTGATCCAGATCAACGGCCGTGTGCGCGGCCGGATGACGGTTCCCGCGGGGAGCTCCGAAGAGGAACTCTTCAAAGCCGCCCGGGAGCAGCCGCGGATCAGCGAGCTTCTTGAAGATAAGAGAGTTGTACGCCAGATCATCGTTCCCGACAAGCTGGTCAATATCGTGGTCCGGTAATTAATGCGGCTATAGCTATAGATGATGAAGGTCTTTTGTGGAGTGATGTTAAATATAGTACCTCCACCGGATCATAAAGAATTTATGGCGAAAGGAGGTAAAATCATATGGCTCCTGATGAAAGAGTCCCCGGTGAAATTGCTCCTGTGGAAGACAGCGTGCGCATCTCGCCCGAGGTAATCGGCATTATCGCCGGCATTGCCGCCCAGGAAGTGGATGGGATCACCGGCATGAGCGGGGGAATTGTTGACGGGATTGCCGAAAAGCTCGGCCGCAAGGATTTCAGCAAGGGGATCAAGGTCCGCATAGAAGGAGAAGCAGTTTCGCTGGATATCAGCGTGATAGTTGATTACGGCGTCCGGATTATGGAGACGGCAAATAAATTGAAGCATAAAGTTCGCACCACCATTGAAGAGGTTACCGGTTTGCCGGTGGCGGCGATAAACATTAATGTCATCGGCATCAACCTGCCAAAAGAAGAAAAAACCGAGGCAGTAACTCCCGAGGAAGATACAGAAGAAGCTTGAAACAAACAGGTGCGCTTTCCCGGCAGCCCCGGGGAAGCGCCCCTTCCCGCCTGATTCACCAGCATAAGGAAAAATTATCTCGCAAAGCAACCTGGCACATAACCCTGGCAGGACAAGTAAACGGGAGAGCATTACCGGGCAAACCCGGCTGTTCGCTTAGTTTCCTGTGCTCTCTGCTTAAAGGGGTTGAACCACCTATGTGGGGTGATTTCAGCATTCGTGAGAAAATACTCCTCGCCTTGCTGGTCCTTCTCCTGCTGGGAGGGGTGTTATGGAAGGCGGCCCCGGCGGTTGTCTCTACAATTAATCCCGGCAGGCAGGCAGAACAAATCGGCCTTTTACCCCAGGAGCCGGCTCCCGCGCCCGAACCCGATCCCGAAATGATCACCGTGCACCTGGTGGGCGCGGTGAAGAAGCCGGGGATCTATCACCTGCCTGCCGGCTCCAGGGTTTACGAACTTATCGAGGCGGCGGGAGGCGCCCTGGAGGATGCCGATACCGATTCCATCAACCTGGCCCGCCCCCTCTATGACGGCGAACAGGTGAACGTTTATCATGAAGGCGAGGCCGCCACCGATCCGGCGCCGGCAGGGCAAAAGGTAAATATCAACAAGGCTTCCGCCGGGGAATTGATGACGCTGCCGCAAATCGGCGAAGGGCGCGCGCAGAAAATTATTGAGCACCGGGAGAAATACGGGCCCTTTACCGATATCAAGGAGATCATGGATGTGAGCGGCATCGGCCAGGGCATCTTCAACCAGATCAAGGATCTGATCACTGTCTATTAAACCATAATCCTGTTTCCCACGATCCGGGCCGCAAGCCGGGCTATATCCGTCCTGGTCGTTAATTGACCCGCACGACTAAATATTGCTATAATTGCCTCAAAGACAAGCAATTCCTATCTTATCGGCATGTGGTTTGGAGATAACGGAGATGTGTCGGTTTTGGATTATTTATGGCTTGGTCATTCTAATTGCTATTGTTTCTTGCTCCAATTGCAGCCGCTTCTATTCATTGCCGGGATGAAAGTGGTTTTTTTGTCAGCGGTGAAAAGCAAGTAACTGAAAAAGATTACCGACAAAATGCCAAAGTTTAGTGGGGGAGCTAAAAACATGATCCATGAACAATGGGATATTCCTTTTTCCAGGCTGGGATACGGCTGTTATGCCCTGGGTGGAGCATACGGCAATAAGGTGGATCCTTCCCGCGGCGAAAAATTAATCCACCTGGCTTACGACCTGGGCATCCGCTTCTTTGATACGGCCGACCGGTACGGATCTGAAGAGATCCTGGGCAAGGCCGTAAAACCCTTCCGCCGGGAGGTTTCCATCGCCACCAAAGTGGGGGTGGATTCCCAGGGCAAGATGAACCTGTCAAAAAACCATGTCCTGAGCGCCTGTGATGCCAGCCTGAAGAGAATGAAGACGGACTACCTGGATCTGTATCAAGTTCACTATGATGATCCCGGCGCCCCGGTTTCCCAGGTAGTTGAAGTCCTGGAACAGCTGAAAAAACAGGGGAAAATCCGTCAATACGGCGTAGGGCATTTGCCCCTTGATAAGACCCGGCAATACCTGGAATATGGCCGCCCCCTCTCGGTGCTGGCGGAGATGAGCCCTGTCGCCCTGAACAGGTATCAAGAGCTGCGTCCCCTCCAGGAGCGCTGCGGTTTTGGGATTATTGCCTTCAGCGTGACAGGAAGGGGCCTGCTGACAGGAAAAGTTGGGCCGAATTGCCGGTTTGCTCCCGGGGACATTCGCAGCAAAGACCCATTGTTTATGCGGCTCAAGCTTGCTTCGGGCCTGCGGGTTATGGAAAAACTCGCCCAGCTGGGCAGGAATTACTCCGCCTCTCCCGCCCAGGTGGCCATCGCCTGGGTTCTCAGCCGGCCGGGGGTGAAGGTAGCCCTCACCGGGCCCACTGATCCCGCCCATCTCAAGGAAAACTGTGGAGCCATGCACCTGAACCTGGACCTGGACCCTGCAGATCTGGAGGAAATCAGTGCATTCATCCGAAGCGAAAACAGGGCGCTGCAGGCCCAAATCCTGCAGGATATTCAGGAGATAACAAGAGAACCGCTAAAACCCGATCCGGCAGAGGCGGCAAATGATCTGCTCTATGCCCTGGAACATGGAGTAGAGTACAACTTGCTTCCGCATGAAACTGCCGTCCGGCTGTTTGTCAGGGTGATGAAGTATCAAAAGTCCCCGGAGAGCAGGGGAGAACTGTTGGAATGCCAGAGAGAAATCCGCACCCTCCTCCAGGCCGCCCTGCGGGAGCTTCTATCAAATTAGGCATGAATTTTCCAGTCAGCCAACACTTAATCTGCCTTGATGCAGATGAAGTATCCTTTGTGTCCCTCTTCGGTTCTTTTCCAGGTCATGGGTTACAAATATGAGGATCTTGGTCTCATCAAGATAGTTATAAATAATATCCAATACCAGCCGGCGATTTTTGCTGTCCAGGGACCCCGTGGGCTCGTCTGCCAAAATGACCCGGGGTTTATTGACAAGGGCCCGGGCGATGGCCACCCGCTGCCGCTCCCCGCCCGATAGGTGTTTTACTTTCTTTCTAAGATGACCGCTCAAGCCCACCTGGTCCAGGGCTTCTTCGATATACTCCCGGTGCTTCTTCTTGGGCACATCTGAATAGAGCAGGGGCACCTTCACATTGTCGTAGACAGTCTCGGATTCCAGCAAGGCATACTCCTGGAAGATATAACTGAACATCTTGTTGCGCATCAATGCCTCTTCTTTAGCGGAGTACTCTCGGGCATTTTTCCCGGCAATGAAGTAATGGCCCTGGTACCCCCGGTCCAGGAGGCCAATAATATTGAGCAAAGTTGATTTTCCGGCGCCCGACTCGCCGGTTATCATTACCTGGTCGCCCTCACGGAAGCTTACGCTGATCTCGGTCAAGGCCGGGGTCTTGTTACCGTCACTTTCGTAAATCCTGCTGACATTCTCCAGTAAGAGTTTCATGTCATATCTCCCCTCAGGTTATCGAACAGATTTGTTCTCTTCAATGCCCTGGCAATATAAATTGGAATGCTGATTGCGATTATAAGCAACGGCGCCAGTGTTACCGGCCCAATGAAGGATTCGTAGTCATAGGCACGAATGACTCCGATGATATGTATAATCGCCAGGGTAATCCCGATGATGGCGCCAAAGAATACACAGAATCTTAGCAAAACATCTCCAAACCGGGCTCCACTCTGGATATGAATGGTCAGGTCTCGTTTCATCCTTTGGAGCATGCCCTGGAATATCACCAGGAAGGATAGAATTCCGGTCAATGCCAGGGCAGCCACCAGGGGCAACAGGTAGGAACTAATAAAAAAGCCATAGCCATAGTTGCCCTTATATAAATAATCCTTGAAGGAAATACCCTCCACATGGTTTTTAATATAACCGGTAAAATCATCAATGCGCTTGCTGTCCTCAGCCAGGATCCACGTATTTCCAATTATTTCAAAAAAACGTTCGGGATTTCTTTCCGCCATATAATGGATTATCTCAACCATGGCCTCGCCCTGGTAAACGACAAAGATGCTCTCCGGGGACGGAAATGGATCAAAACTTAAATAGGATTCAAACTGAAATCTTTCTGCAAAAGACAATATTGGCTTTATCTTGTGCTCAACACCCAATATTTCAATATATTCCAGGTCGCAGGTATCGTACGCATACACAGTAATTCCCTCTCGATTCACAATACCGGGGTTGATCAAAGAGCCGTCGCCAAAAACTAAAGCGACAGGCCGCCCATACGAACTGGACAATGACTGGGACTCTCGCGTAGAAACGGCATTCTTTGCGTATATCCTGGAAATATGCTCAAGGTCCTCCCTGTCGTATGAAAGATCGAACCGGGTGTATACAGGTTCAAAGGTTTCTAATACTTTGGCCTCCATCAACCTTTGGTGTTGCAGGTCTACATAAATAGATACGGCAATCATCACTATAACCGTGGAGAATACTACAAGAAAGGCGATGCAAGCCCCGAAGAATATTTTATGTTTCCAAATGTCCTGCAGCCCCAGAAGAAAATTAGCGTACATAATAGTCACCTCGCCTGCTGGTGCGGACCATCACAAAAACGAAATAAAAGGCCAGGAAGTACATCAACGAGGTTAACAAAACATGCACGGCAAGAAACGTCATCAGCGAGAAGTCAGTCATCATGAAAAAAAATATTGTCCTCTGTTGAAAAAAACTGAATAACAATACCGGGATCATGCCCAGCAGATTGAGGAGGATAAATTTCACCCCAAGATTGCCGGCCATTTTTTTCAGGGTTCCGCCATGCAGGAAGTGGATGGAGATCGTTTTGCGATCGTTATAGAAATGCCAGAAAGCAGCCAGGCCGAAAAACACATAAATCAAGAGCCCGCCCGTCATAATGCCGTCATAGAAGCCCTTTGCGCTGAACAACGACTTTAATAGGCCAACATATTCCGGAGTCTGCCTGCGGTATCCCGAGTCTCGCAGGCGCTTAATAATTCTGTTTGCAACCTCCTCATCGCCGTAGTCAAGGTAAACATATTCTCCGAGCGTGTCGAGGGAGGCCAGGTTGACAACTTCCTTCACCTGCCTGTCATAATTAAAACTGCTGCGGAGATCCGTGCAATAGAGGAGTTCGCTGATATTGTCGCTGGTGTACTCCTGCCTGGGGGCATAGGTAACCAGGATGCCCGCTTTCGTCTTGTTAACGTAGTCGTCATAAGAAAAATAGCGAGTCATTCCCATTAACCGACCGGGAATGGTATTCTCAAAAGCCTTGGTCATATTGGGATCATAGACCCCAATGGTTTCACTGTTTTCATCTCTGCTGATGATCAAGACTCCGGTATCTTCATCAACGTCAACGATGTCGTCGAAGGAAACCCGCTGTCCCGGTTCCCTTTTCATTATCACGTAATTTAAGCCCATGTTGAAGGGAAAGGCATTGGGAGCCCGGTTTATTACCGATGCTTGGACATAAGACAACATCATTATTGCACTTAACGCAATAAGGATGCTGAGTAAGTTTATCAGCAGTTGCCGGGTGCTGAAATTCATGCTTTCACCTCTCGCTCACATCTTTTTTGTGTGGGAGCAAGGGGTCATCATACGCTACTATAGAGCTCGTTTGGTGATTATTATCAACCGGACCTGTGGAGGTTACTTGTCTGATTGCGGGTCTCTGAGAGGAACCTTATACGTAATCCCTCTATATTTTGAGCAAAACTATTTAATTCCTTGTCCAGGGCACTCCCATACTTTCCTAATCAATTATATATTTTTGACATTATTGTTGTCAATGTGAAACAAATGTAATTTGTGCCTTTTCGCTCTCATGGGGGACAGTTTTTCTGTTCTTGATTCCTTGGGGAACTGGCATTATCCTTATTATGACAGAGGGCGTTTATCCATGTTTTTTCATAAAGCAGCCGGGACGTTCCAGCCTTCGGAGCAGGCGGCATGGCACCGTGGCGGGTTTAAAGCCTGAACCACACCCTCCTCCAGCGATGCTATTATAGTATTGCCACAATGTCCATAAGGAGCAAGATAATGGTATATCACAGCTCAAAGATCCGGGGGTTGAATACTATTTTGCCCAGTATAAGTACGCACGGTCGCAAGTGGGTATATGCTACAAAAGATTTGGTTCTGGCTGCATTATTCTTAGACACTCTCGGCGGGGATTTCACCTGTTGTATCGGGCGGGATAAAATCACCGGGAAACCGTATCTATGCGATCGTTTCAGGGGAGCTTTTGATTTGCGTTAGCCATCCCCGGCATCCGCTTCTTTGATACGGCCGACCAGGTACGGATCTGAAGAGATCCTGGCCAAGGCGGTCAAACCCTTTCGCCATAAGTATGGATTGACATCTATAGACAGAAAATGCTATATTTACTCTAGAAAAAAGCAAATTCCCATAGTTAAGTAATATATCAGAGATGGCATGATCTATAGCCAAAAAAACGGCGCTCATTTTTATTGGCATCTATTCAAAAATTGATTAACATGTTGGCTTAATTCAAAAAACGGAGGTATTGAAAGCTAAATTTAATTAAAAGAGATTAGGAAGGAGGTAAAATAATGAAACCGAGAAGATTGTTGGCAACTTTTATAATTGTCATAGCGATTGTTGCAATGGCAGCCGCTACCGCAAAAGCATGGATAAGCCCTCCAAGCGGTAGAAATGCTGTTGGCTTTGCAGATGAAACAGTGTATTTTTATTGGCGGCCGATAGTTACAAGAACTGCAGTAACTGGCAACCCTGCGCAAGTATATACTTTAGAAATACTCTCGGCATCTTACAGAAATAACGTCTTAGCAAATATTGATGGCATATCAGCAACTATTACTAGGTTAGTGTACGGGGCAGTAGTAAATATAAAGAATTCTGCGTTTGGTGGAGGATCGCGTCAAGACACTGTAGGTTTTAAAAGAACCCCACATTCAACTCAAATCGCCATTTGCTTGTTTAGTCCCTTTAATGCCATACGGGTCAGGCTGCTTCTCCCATTGAAAATGGGGACGTTGTT
>Ga0208693_1003276_pt1 | contig 10133 bp, 10 predicted proteins | sample AD_UKC071_MetaG_FD_184438 | JGI IMG/M metagenome (GOLD analysis project Ga0208693, IMG submission 184438) | Active sludge microbial communities of municipal wastewater-treating anaerobic digesters from USA - AD_UKC071_MetaG (SPAdes) (version 2) | ecosystem: Engineered > Bioreactor > Anaerobic >... | reverse complement strand
CGTCACCGGATCCGTCCTGGACGCCGTCCACGACCGCCGCAGCGTCATCACGCGCGACGACCTTGACGCGGTCAAGCTCAGCGAACGCTCGGTCGACGGCCAACTCGACCAAGCCAAGGGCAAGGAGCGCCGGTCATGACTGTGGCCCTGCCCGTCCGCCCGGTCCCTGCGGCGGGGGAACCGCTCACCTCGTATGCCGCCCGCCTCGCCGACGCCAATGGCCTGACCCGCAGCATGGTCCTACCGGCGCACCGCCACGACGTCGGCGTCCCCGCCGGCGAGCTCGACACCCTCGCCACCCTCGCCGGACTGGACCCAGCGGCCGCGGCGCAATTGACGATGGACCGCTACCCGCCCACCGTCCGCGGTCAGGGCCCCACCCACCGCGGCGGCTGGCGCCTGCACTTCTCGGCCGACTGGACCTGCCCACAGTGCACGCTCCTCACCGGGCGACGTGAGCTGCTCTGGCAAACCGCGCTCTCACCGATGTGCCGCCACTGCAACGTCCTGCTCACCCCCGCCACCGCCGCGTCGACAGACGGGATCGTAGACGCCGGGCGGGACCTCACCGTCCTCGTCAACGAACTCATCGAGCTGGCCGAGGCGTCCATCACCCACCACACCGCCCGAGTCCGACTCGGCCGGTTCCGCCGCCTGTGCGCCCTCATCGCCCAAACCATCGACGACACTTGGCCCCACCGCCACGACGCCCTCCCACCAGTCGACGAATCGGCGGCCCGGGGCTGGGGCGCCTTCCCCAGCGCAGACCCCGCCACCGTCGCCACGATCCTGATCAGCGCGGCCCCGGCCCTGCACTCCACCGCATTCCACGACCAGTTCTCCCGCGAAGGCCACACGCGTCGACGCGGCGCGCCGACACGCCACCCGCGCAAGTACCTTCCGCTGCGTCCTCCGGCGCCCCCAAGACGGACGATCGTCGCCGGATTCAACGCCACCGACAGTGGCCGCCTGCGTTGGCTCCTCACCCAGCTCGAGCACCATGGCGTCCGGCACGGCATACGCCCGGAGCACGTCCCGGCCCTGCTTCCGCATCCCGACGACGACGGCCTGCCCAACCCCGCTGACTGGCGCACCCGCTGGCACGCCTCCCTCGCGTTGCACATACTGCTCACCCAAACCCACGAAGGCGCGCCCTCATCCAGCCGCGCTGCCCTCGCCTTCGGAACCGCTGACAGCGACACCAGCCGCCTGCTGGACGGCGTCCGCCTCGGCCGCGGCATCAGCCACACCGACGCACACCTCCTCGGCGACGCCGTCACAGTGCTCCTCAACGACGGGCTCATCGACTACCAGCGCCGCCGCGACATCCTTCGCCCCATCACCACGCTGCCCCGGCTTCCCGTCCCGGCGAGCAACCTGCCCGAGATCGACGGGTACGCACCCCGAGTACTGGCCCTGGGCTGGATCTGGACACGCCTGACTCGCGGACCCATGTGGACCAGCCCGTACCCCCTCGTCCCCGACCGGCACGTACGGACCTTCAACGCAGCCATCGACCCCGAGACGCGCCTCGCGCTCCACGAAGCCGGGCAACAGCTCTTCGCCGACGCCGACCTCCTCACCATCCCTGCCGCCCGCGCCACCTTCCCCGGCGTCACCCGGAGGTACGGATGAACCCCATCGACCCCGACCACGAAGAGCTGCAAACCCGCGCCGCGCGGATCCTGCAGGCGATGGGCGACACCCCCATCCCGGCCATGGACGCCACCTTCTACGCCCACTACGCCGAAGAACTGCGGATGCTCGTCGAAGAGCTCCTCGCCGACCGCCCCCCGGAGCCCGCCTCCGCGACCCGCGTGTGGCTGGTCTGGAACTGCCACGACATCGCCGGCTCCTACTCCACCGAACACGCCGCTCGCGAGGCACGCGCCGACCTCCAACATCAGCTCCTGTGCCAGTACGGCCCCGACGCCGACCTCCTCGAAAGCGTCACCATTACCACCGCGCACGTTCCGACCAAGTGCCTCGGCTCGCATCGGAGGCAGCGGTGAGAGGTGTCAGCCGCGAGGTCCTGGCCCGCGACGCGGCGTGGAGCCTCGCCGACGGCAGCTGCAAGGACCTGACCGTCGAATGGTCACGCTGGGAGGCCACGCATGCCGCCTCGCTCACCGCCGCTGCCCGGCAGGCCGCACTGGTAGAACCCGCCGCCCTGTGCGCGGCCTGTCCCATCGCGTCCGCGTGCGCCGACCTCGCCGAGTTGTCCGGGTACACCGGCATCGCAGCCGGACGCGGCTACCGCAACGGGCGCCTCGACCACGCCCGTCAACGTCACCCGCGACAGAGGAGACCGGCATGACCACCGGTGCAGACGCTCGTTCTTATGGATGTCTAACCCCGCATAGCGAATCGATAAGCGGCCTTAGACATGCATGAGAACGGACCGCCCAGCCCGGCGCCCTCCTCGACCACGATCGCGCACCCGGCCGCCCGTGGTAGACATCCCCTTGACGCCCACCCTTGCGAGGGACCGGGAAGTGACCCCCAGGATTTCCTGCCGGACGACAGGGCTTGGGGGTCGCGCCCATCTGTGGAGCCGGCGACGTGAACGCCGTCCTGCCCATCTCCGTGCCACCGCGACCCGAGGAGTCCGTCGAGTCCTGGCTGGAGCACCTGGCCGACGCCAACGGCCTCACCACCGCTCAGCTCCTGGCGACCATCCGCCGCACCGGAGCCAGCACCCGCTACCTCACCCTCGCACCCTCCCCGGAGACCATCGCGCGACTCGCGGCCCTCGCCCGCGTCGACAAGACGGTTGTGTATGCCGCGACCCTCGCCTCCTTCGACGGCACCGCGCTCGACCTCACCGGTCTCGACCCAGCCGATCGCTACTCCTATCGGCACGTCGCCGCCCGCGGCTGGACCCCCGCACACGGCACCCAGATATGCCCGGCCTGCATCGCCGACACCGGTGCCTGGAAGACCACGTGGCGACTCCTCCTCGTGACTGCCTGCACCGACCACGGCCTCGTCTTGGTCACCGAATGTCCGGCGTGCGGGCGGCCGTTCCGCGACCAACGCCACTCCCACCTGCGCCGCGTCGGCGCGGCCACGGTCTGCGGGAACCCGCTCGGTCAAGGACCGGTCAAGCAGTGCCTGCAGGACCTCACCAGCCTCCCGCGGGAGCCGGCCTCGCCGACCGTCCTGGCAACCCAGGATCGGATCAACGCAGCCCTCACCGGTCAGAGAGTTGCTGTGCTTGGGGAGCCGGCCAAGCCCGCGGCATACCTGGCCGACCTGAGGCACCTGACCACGCTCCTGCTCCGCCTGGCCGGACAACCCGGTGGCGACCACCGCGCGCCATGGGTGGCCGAGCTCGCCGTCGTCGCCGCAGACCGCACCTCGACCCGCGGGCCACGTTGGGGCATGCGTCCACCCGACGACCCCGCCCTGCGCGGCGAGGCCTTGGCGACCGCTGACGCGATCCTGTCCGCGGCCGACCTCGACACCGCAGCCACGTTCCTGACGCCTTGGACCGAACTCACCCCGACGACGAACGACGGGCCGTTCGGCTGGCTGGCCGACCGCACCGTCATGACTCCCACCCTGACTCGGCTCGTCATGGCCGCCCGCGCCCCGCACCGGCGCCTGTCCCACCACCTCGACACGACCAGATCCGATGGAGCGCGGATGCCGATCAACCTGCTCGTCATCCCCCAGGTCATCCCGCACGAGCAGTACCTCGAGCACCTCGCCGGCGCATCTGCTTCCGGCGAGGCGACCATCCGCCTCTTTGCCTCCCTGTCAATGGCGCGGCTGCACCCGGACATCACGTCCTGGGCGGCCGCCGCCGAGGCCTTGGGGATGCCAGGCCCGATGGGAGTGCTCTGCGCCCGGGCCTGCTCGGCGACCATGCTCGTCACCGCCGACGAATGGAAGGCTCGGATCTGGCGCGCCGGCGAGGAGTCACCACGCAGGGACTACCGCGCACTCGAGACCAAGCTCCGCCACCGACTCGGGATGAGCCGCTGGTTCGACGAATGGGCCCGCCGCTACCGTCCCGGCACCCGACAGAGCTCCTACGACCTCGCCGTGACCTGGCAGTGGGTTCACGTCGCCCACGCCCACCTCGAACTCTCACCTGCATGGCACGGGACGAAGCCCCCAGCCAAGGACCGCGCCCGCTATCGAAAGTTCGAGCACTCCCTCAACGAGCAGCAGCAAAGCGAGCTGGCCACGGCCCCTCCACCGGCGCGTTTGAAGGCGCTGTAGCCCCTCCCCTCGGGCTTACCCGAGTTTCAGAGTGGCGCCATCCGTGGCGGCTTGGCGCCGGCTCTCAGCGATCTTCTCTAGATCGCAACGCAACTGTGCTTCCGCCTCCTCATCGAGCAGGTCCTCCAGCATGGCCGGGACCTCAAGCACGTCGGTGTTGCTGACCTCGTCGAGGCTGATGGTCATGGTTTCGCCTCCTCGATCGATTCCGCTGGCCACGGGATGGCTCCTTCCGGTCGACTGCCATCGCCAGCCGACTCCCAGTCGTTGTCGTCGCAGACCCACACAATGGGGAAGTCCTGGCCCCGTTCGACCGTGGTTACGGCCCTCAGCGCGATCCACTCATGCGCGGCGGTGAAGGCTCTGACCCGGTCCCCTGGCTGGATGTTCATACCTCCAAGATGGCCCTTGCCATAGTGCCAAACAACTGCTGGCGCGAAGAAGTCTCTGCCACGGATCGCTTGGCATTGCGCTTGGCATGCTCGTCTGGCATGCTGGCATGGCAGAAGGAGGCTTGCCATGACCCAGACAGCCGAGGAGCCGGTGTTCACCCCGCCGTACATGTCGTTCGAGACCTTCAGGAACTTCGTCTTGAAGCTCAACCCACACGCGATGCCGCCCCGTATCGACCGCTCGATGATGGTCGGGATGGCTGGGGGCACACAGACAGCCCTGATGCAGCTCCTGAAGCAGTTCGAACTGATCGGAGAGTCCAACGAGGTCAAGCCACATCTCATCGAGCTCTGCGCCGATGACGACGCGTTCGCCGAGGGACTGCGGAGCATCTTGAACCGCCACTACGGAGAGCAGATCGAGCTCGGACGCCGACAGGGCACGCCTGGTCAACTCGCTGAGTCCTTCGCAGCCTCGGGCTACAGCGGCAGCACGCTACGCAAGGCGGTCACCTTCTTCCTGCATGCCGCCAAGGCAGCCGACCTTCCGCTGAGTCCGCACTTCCGGCCACCCAAGGCGAGTCCGACGCCCAACCGCGCGAGGCGGACGAAGGCGCCCCGTCCCGTCGATCCAGCATCCACGCCGGACACGGGGCAGTCCGCCTCTGGCGCTGAGAGCCACACGATCGAGCTTGCGTCCGGCGGCACGGTCACGGTCTCGTGTAGCACCTCATTCCTAGCTCTCACGCGGCAGGATCGCGACTTCCTCTTCGATCTGGTCGATAGGTTGAAGGATTACGCAGGCGACGGTTCTAGCACCCAGGACCAGACGTCTAAGGGGGTCCTTCACGATGGACCTGACTGATTGGGAGAGCCCTAACCCCGGCCTCCTCCACGCTCCATCTGACGATGCAGAGTGGGACAACGTCTTCGCTCGATACACCGGCACCACGAATGACGGTCCGCTGCTGAGATGCATCGCCGTGGCCCGAGAGAACGGCGCCAAGTCTGTCGTAGTTGAGACCAGGTACCTGGGATCCGACTTCCGGAGCGAGTTTGCCCACTTCTACAGTCGCACGTTCGCCGGGGTGCCCGACTCGGCACACCGGATCCACTTCTTCACTGAAGCGCTGGATGCCTCCCGCCTCCTCCACCTCGATGACGGTGTCGGCTACTTGGGCTACGTTGTCATTCGCCCCTCACCGTTGGGGGCGGTCGCCCGTGCGATGCTGCGCCCTCCGAGAAACTACGCGGACGCAGTCCGAACGGCGGTCTCGGAAGAGGTGCACCTCTTCGGGCAGCCGCTATCGGTGGACGGCGTTCCCTTCAGCCAACAGGACGCACGGCTTGGCGCCTGCGCACACTCATCCGCCTGGATGTGCCACACGGTCGCGGCCCTACGAGGTGTCGTGCCGATGCGACCGACCGGTGACTTTGCGGTCGAGGCCGACAGCAGCCTCCTGCCCGCCCGTTCAATGCCCACAAGTGGACTCACGGTCGCGCAGCTCTCCGATCTCATGCGACGGTTCAACCTCCCGCCGATGTTCTATCTGATCGGGTCCCTGCCAGACATCGGGCTCCCCACCACTCCTCCACCGCCAACCCCGGACCCGACACGGGCGCCGGGGAGCTGGGACACCAGGATCGTTCCGACTGTCTGCCGCCATCTCAACGGCGGCAACCCTGTGCTCGTTGGCACCCAGGATCACGCCTTCGTGCTGTGTGGTTGGTGGCGTGAGGACGGGGTGGTTCGGCTTCTTCGTCACGACGACCAGCAGGGCCCATATCTGCCTGTCCACGACCCGCTCAACGATGACCTCGTCCATCCTCAAACGGGCTCAAGACGGTCGTACGGCCCCTGGGTCAGCCTTCACGTTCCGATGCCGTCCAAAGCATGGCTGTTACCCGAGTCGGCTGAGCGCCAAGGTGGTGCCTTCCTGCTGGCCGCGTCGACCCCTTACGTCTCCAAGGTCAACGCTGCCACGGGATCCAACCTCGTAGACATGAATACGCTCGTCGCGGAAGATCGAGTGGGTTTCCGGACGTACGTCTCAGCCAGCAGCGCATACAAGGCACAACTCGCTCAGCGTGGCTGGTCCGCCCCGGCACTGGACATTGTCCGCCTCGCACGGATGCCCCGGTACGTGGTCGTGGTCGAGGCCGTTGACCGCTCATTGCGCGAGGCGGGCTCGCCCTGCGTCCTCGCAGAGGCCGTCTTCGACGCCACCAGCGCTGACGCCCTCCCTGAAATCGTCGCAGCGCGCGTCCACGGGGTGGTTACCACTTACACCGACGGCCGCGTCACTCGTGGCCCGCTGCTCTCGGACGCCTCGCCCGTCTCCAGCGGCGCGGTCGGCAGCCCGTAACGACATGAGACTTGCGGGCCCGACCGGGCACGCAACGCCAGGATTGGAAGGGAGGTGAGTTTCATGGGAAGTCGAGTCGCACGTAGCGCCGCCACGGGTCGATTCGTGAGCGCCCGGACCGCGGCGAGGTCGCCGCGGACCACTGTCGTTCAGACGGTGCCAAGCAGCGCATCCGGCTACCGATCTGCGATTACTGGACGCTTCATCAGTGCAGCCGCGGCCGCGCGACACCCGAGCACCAGCATCTCTGAAGGCAAGTGACGGGCCGGGCGGGTTCTGGCCGCCCGGCCCGTAACTCAAGAGGCTAGTCGCCCGGGGTTCGAACGTGCACGCGCCCGCCCCGGGCGGCTGGTCGCGCTGTGACGCCTTGCTTCTCCTCCGCTGGCAGCGGACAGCCAGGCGGACCCGTAGGTGAGAACCATCCGCGACTCTAGGTGTACCCGGCCAGGAGGTTGGTAGCAGTGTGGGTGCTTGAACGCGGGAGAACCTCCGGGTGGGATGTGGCTTGTCTAAGGCCCACTCCAACCCGGAGGTTCTCGTGTCCCACGCTAATGCCCGTTTAACTGTTCATGGCCGCCGCTTGATCGTCCAGCGTCATCAGCAGGGATGGAAACAGGCGCACATCGCGGCGGCGATGGGGGTCTCGCGCAAGTGCGTCGCGACGTGGATCAGTCGTCACGCCGCTGAAGGGGAAGGCGGGTTGGCGAACCGATCCTCACGCCCACGCACCAGCCCCCGCAGGACGGCTCCCGAGGTCGAGGAAGCCGTCCTGAGAGCGCGGGTCACGGACCGTGAAGGCCCTGACGTCCTGGGACCGAAGGTGGGCGTGCCGGCGCGGACGGTCTCACGGATCCTGCGCCGTCACCAGATGCCGTACCTGCGCGAGTTGGACCCGATGACCGGGGAGGTGATCAGGTCCTCGAAACAGAGCGCGGAACGCTACGAACGCGACTATCCGGGCGAACTGGTGCACATGGACGTCAAGAAGCTCGGCAAGATCCCTGACGGGGGCGGGTGGCGCGCTCACGGGTTGGCTGCCACCCAGGCCGCCAAGGGCAAGCGGGACAAGATCGGGTACGACTACGTCCACTCGCTGATCGATGACTACTCCCGGCTGGGCTACTCCGAAGTCCTGCCCGACGAGAAAGGACCCACCTGCGCGGACTTCCTGGAGCGGGCTGCGGCGTACTTCGCCGCCCAAGGCATCACCGTCATCGAACGCGTCATGACCGACAACGCCTTCGCCTACCGCCACAGCGCCGACATGAAGCGAGTGTGTGCCGCCCTCGGAGCCAAGCAGAAGTTCATCAAGCCCCACTGCCCCTGGCAGAACGGGAAGGTCGAACGGCTCAACCGAACCCTGGCCACCGAGTGGGCCTACCGCCAAGTGTTCACCAGCAACCAGGCCCGCACCGACGCCCTTGCCCCCTGGATCGAGCACTACAACAATGAACGCCGTCACAGCGCACTCGGAGGAAAACCCCCCACCAGTCGACTGTCACCAACGTGATGGCCGGGTACATCTAGGAGGCGAGAACCATGCGTGTGCCAACGTACGCCCGAAGCTACGCGGCTTTCGCTGGTGAGGTGGCTCGGCAGCCCTTGACGCCTCTGCTACGCGAGCTCGCGAGGCACGCCTGGATGGTGACTCGGGTTCGACTTGAGCGCCCTGACCAGGAGCTTGGGCCTGTGCAAGAGTTCGCGATTGCGGGCATCGCCCGGGTTGCGCTTCAACACGGGAATGACCATCGGTCGCGACCGGCCAAGTCCCCGTCGATTGAGAGCTTGGGCCGTGCGTACATTTCACTGCCTGATCCCGAGTTCGAGGCGGGAGAGATCGACGTCTCCACGATGCTGGTCCGGTTTGCGCATGAGCAGTTCCCTGCCCAGTCCGGAGGCCTGGAGCAGCTCGGCCGTCTCCATGCACTCGCCGCAGGCCATCTCCCTTATGTTAGGAATGGCCCGACCCTCGCCGACTGGGAGGCTGCACTCGGCGTTTCCCTCGTCGACTACTGGCGAGTGGGTTGGATCCTCCACACCGCCTTCGCCTCGAATGAGGGCGTCGTAGCGTGGGAAACCCTCGCAGCCGAGCACGTGGTGACACTCTTCGACCCGCTCGGCTGGGAGGAGGTCCGATCGGTGATCGAAAGTCACTTCGTACAGACCGTCGAGGCCGCCCGACAAGCCGCACGAGATCAGGCCCAGCCGCGGTCGTTCAAGTGGTCGTACAACCCCCTTGAGGGTCGGCCAATCCTCGACACTGGTGGGGACCTCATCTGTCCGGCACCACACTTTCTCTTCGCTCAACTCACCCCCACGGGCCTCTACTACTTGGGCTTAAGGAACTTCGGGCATGACTTCGGACAAGCCCTTGGCGATGCCTTCGAGTCCTACGTCGGTGCACAGCTCGCGCTCCTGAGGTACGCCCAGGTCCATGGCGAGATCTCGTACGACCGTGGGAGGAAGAGTTGCGACTACATCCTCGTGACTTCCGAATGCGTCCTGCTTGTCGAGTGCAAGAGTGGCCGACCAGATGTCGACTCCCGGCTCGGATACGGGACGAAGGCCCTGGACAAGGTCGCCAAGGCCAAGAGTCAACTCGAGACGACGGCCCAGTTGATCAGGGCCCGGCACTCGAACTTCGGGGATATCCCGAACGATCGCCCACTCTTGGGGCTAATCGTGACGCTTGAGCCCCACTATGTGATCGAGTCTTGGTCCGAAGAGACCCTCACGTCGGCCGTCCTTCCGATCGCCGACGCCACCGCCCTCGACCTCGAAATACTTACGGCGACCCTGGCCGACCGAATGGACACCGGCGAGCGCCTTCGGGACCGACTATGGCCACGCCCACCGCTGGTTGGACCCCCGCGGCTGCTGGCCGCCCTCGACGATATTGGCCAGCCCTACCCGCGCAACCCGATCGTTGAGGCTGCCTGGGATGTTCTGAGTGACCTCCCCGCACTAGCCCAAGCCCGCGGCGACGAAACGACCGCTGCTAACGACGCAACGGCCACCTGAGGTGCCGACAGCCCTCGGGCCTGGTCCTCGTTGGACCTTGCACGACTTGCTGGCGCCGGGTCGATCGTGCAAGAACCCCCGCACGCGGTCACGCAATTTCCAGTGCATCTCGACATCTGATTGT
>Ga0208693_1003271_pt1 | contig 10143 bp, 10 predicted proteins | sample AD_UKC071_MetaG_FD_184438 | JGI IMG/M metagenome (GOLD analysis project Ga0208693, IMG submission 184438) | Active sludge microbial communities of municipal wastewater-treating anaerobic digesters from USA - AD_UKC071_MetaG (SPAdes) (version 2) | ecosystem: Engineered > Bioreactor > Anaerobic >... | reverse complement strand
TCTGGTTCCGTAGCGCGAGCATGGCTGCGCCGAACCACACCGCGACCGAGCACAGGTGCAGCGGCACCATGTCGCGGGCCGTCCAGGTGCCGGTGGCCAGGCGCCACGCGTGGTAGCTGACTTCCTGGGCGACCAGTCCGGCCGCAAGCCCCACCCGGACCCGTCCCCGGGCCACCGGCGAGGCGTCCTTCATGGTCTTGGCCAGCAGCACCTGTGCCAGCACGACCAGCGTCAGCGCGATCAGGTGGGGCTCTCCGAAGAGCTCGAACTCTCCGCCCTCGAAGGACGACGCGTCCGCGACGAACTGCACGCTGCCTCCTGGGTTGGTGCGAACGACCCTATGCGGCGTCCCGATTGCCGGGGAGGGTAGGCCTCCCCGTCCCCGGTCGCCGAAGGCGCCGACCAGGGCGTCCGGCTAGCATCGGGCGCGTGACCAGCCCCGATCAGCCCGACTTCGCCAAGTCCGGCGGCCTCATCACGGCCGTCACGGTGGACGCCGCCACGTCCGAGGTGCTGATGGTCGCCTTCATGAACGCGGACGCCTACGCGCGCACGCTCTCGACGGGGCTCGTCCACTACTGGTCGCGGTCGCGCGGCAAGCTCTGGTGCAAGGGTGAGACGTCCGGGAACGTCCAGCGGCTGGTCGAGCTGCGCGTCGACTGCGACGCCGACGCCGTCGTCGTCCGCGTCGACCAGACCGGACCCTCCTGCCACGAGGGCTTCCGCAGCTGCTTCTACCGGACGGTCACGCCCGAGGGTCGCTTCGAGGTGGACGCCGAGCGGCTGGCGTCCCCGGAGGAGATCTACGGCACGGCGTCCGCGCCGGACGCCGGCGCGTAATCTGCCGGGCCTGGAGTACAGACGCCTCGGACGCCTCGAGCACCGGTCCTCGGTCCTGATCTACGGTGCGGCCTCGCTGGCCGCGGTCAGCCAAGAGATCGCGGACGCCTCCGTCGAGCGCGCTCTCGCCGCCGGCATCAACCACCTCGACACGGCGGCCACCTAGGCGACTCGGACGAGCGGCTCGGCGCCATGGACTGCTGGCGCGGGAAGGCTTCCTCGCCACCAAGGTGGAGGAGCGCACCGCGGCCTGGCGACCGCCGGCGAGACCCGGCTGCTGGACCGCATCATCGACGCCGAGCAAGCTCGGGCGTCCCTGACCGTCGACGAGGCCACCCGCACCCTCGAAGCGCTGTCGGACGAGCAGTACCCCACCGTCTTCGCCGGCGTGTGACAGCCGCTGCACAGCGGAAAGCGGCGCAGGCGTCCGGTTGGCGGGTCTAGACTCACCCCGATAGCAAAACGTGCTCCGGGGTCGGTGTAACTCCGAACCGGCGGTGATAGTCCGCGACCCGGAGGCTCGCAAGAGCCGAAGGTGGAGCCGGTGGAACTCCGGCACCGACGGTTAAAGTCCGGATGAGAGGCAGCACGGGTCGCCGTGAGGCGTCCGCCCGCGCGCGATCACGCGTGGAGCGGACGCGGCTTGCGGCGTCCGCCGGCCCCGGAACACCCGACCGGGAGAGCCAGATGCCAGCCCAGGCGCCAGACAAGCGGCACCTCGTCGCGCCCTGGGTGCTGCTCGCGATCATCGTGGCCCTGTGGCAGGCCGGCGTCACCGTCGGTGGCATGCCGGCCTTCCTGCTGCCGTCGCCGTCCGGAGTCCTGTCGCGCCTCGTCGTGATGCTGTCGGACGCCGCCACCTGGCCCTACGTCGGCTCGACGATGCTCGAGGCCCTGGGCGGCTGCGTCCTGGGCACGGCGGTGGCGCTGCCGCTCGCGGTTCTCATTCACCGCAGCCGGTGGGTGAACGCCGCGGTGTCGCCCTTCCTGGGTGCCACGCAGGCGATCCCGGCCATCGCGATCGCGCCGCTGCTGGCCATCTGGGCGGGCTACGGGCTGCGGCCGATCATCTTGCTCTGCGCGTTGCTGGTCTTCTTCCCGATTCTCGTCGCGGCGGTCGTGGGCCTGCGGCACGTCGACCACTCGATCATCGACGCCGCCCGCATGGACGGTGCCGGGCACGCCGCCTTGCTCACCCAGATCGAACTGCCGCTGGCGCTGCCGAGCATCCTCGGTGGCATCCGCAACGGCTTCACCCTGAGCGTCACGGGCGCCGTCGTCGGCGAGATGGTGATCGGTGGCGAGGGGCTGGGTCAGCTGCTCACCATCCAGCGGCAGGTCAACGACACGGCCGGCATGTTCGCCACCATCGTCATCCTCTGCGCGCTCGCGTCCGTCGCCTACGGCGCCATCTACCTGGTCGAGCGCCGCTCGGCCGTCATCCAATCCCTCGCGGGCAACCGCACCTAGGAGAACCCTCATGTCCCTGTCCCGTCGCGGTTTCATCGGACTCGCGGTCACCGGACTCGCCGGCAGCCTCGCTGCGTGCGGGACGGCGTCCACGATCGACGTGCCCTCCTCGGCAGGTGGCGGCTCGTCCAGTGCCGCGCCGGTGCGGGCGACGATCGGTCTGACGTACGTGCCGAACATCCAGTTCTCGCCGTTCTACGTGGCTGAGGCGTCCGGCCTCTACAAGACGACCGGCGCGACCGTGACCCTGCGGCACCACGGGGCGTCCGAGGGGCTGTTCACCGCGCTGGCCGGCGGGAGCGAGGACTTCGTCGTCGCCGGCGCCGACGAGATGCTGCAGGCTCGCGCGCAGGGCCTCGACCTGGTCGCGATCGCGCAGTTCTACCGGAGCTACCCGGTCGTGGGCATCGTCAAGGAGGCCTCGCCGATCAAGTCCGCCGCCGACCTCAAGGGCCGCAGCATCGGCGTCCCCGGGAAGTTCGGGGAGTCCTGGTTCGGGCTGAAGGTGCTGCTCGCCTCCGGCGGGCTCACCGAGGCCGACGTCAAGATCATCGACACCCAGTACACGCAGGTGGCGGCCCTGCGCGGCGACAAGGTCGACGCGATCATGGGCTTCTCGAACAACGACGCGGTGGTCCTGGCCCTCGACGGCGTCGCGGTCCGGACGCTGCCGCTCACGTCCGGCAGCCTGCCGCTCGTGGGGATCTCGCTGATCACCACCCAGAAGTACCTGGACGCCCACCCGGCGGTCGCCAAGGCCGTCGTGGCGGCCTGCATGGGCGGGGTGAATGCCGTGGTGAAGGACCCGGCGGCCGCCGTGAAGACGTCCGAGGACTACATCACCACCCTCAAGTCGGACGCCGCCTCCCGCACCGCGGCCGCCAAGACCCTCGACGCGACCATTCCGCTGCTCAAGGACGCCTCCGGCGCGGTCACCCCGGCCTTCGACGCCGCCCAGTTCGCGGCCATGGCGACGTTCTTGAAGGACCAGGGGCTGGTGGCCGCGTCCGTGGATCCGACCAAGGCGATGTCCAACGCGTACCAGTCGTGACTCCTCGGGGCTGCGCTGCGCAGGCGTCCGGCGGTGCGGCTCGATAGCATGCGCACGCGAGCGAGATTGGAGCGGGCATGAGCGACCAGGCCGACCCCGTGCAGGTTCCCGGCTGGGATGAGTACTTCCTCGGCATCGCGCGGGCCGTGTCGGCGCGGGCCAAGTGCACCCGGCGCCGGGTGGGCGCGGTGCTCGTCCACGATCGCCGCATCATCGCCACCGGTTACAACGGGGCCGCGCCGGGGCGTCCGGACTGCCTGCAGGGCGCCTGCCCGCGCGGAACTCTCGGCTACGACGTGATCCCGGGCCTGGGCGACTACGACCGTCCCGGGACGCCGGGGTTCTGCATCGCGATCCACGCCGAGGTTAACGCGCTGCTGTTCGCGACCCGCGACACCAAGGGCGCGACGGCGTACATCACCGACCCGCCCTGCCCGGGGTGCCGCAAGGCGCTCGCGGCCGCGGGAATCGTCCGCGCCGTCTGGCCCGACGGCGAGCACAACGCCGACGGGCTCGTCGACTGGACCACCGGGCCGTGAAGCTCCTGCGTCCCGAGAGCGGCCACTCGGCCGCCGCCGCCACCGGGACGCTTCCGGACGTTGACCGGCTGACCACCACGGGCTTCGCCAGCCTCCTCGACCGCGCCATCGCGGTCGTCTGCTGCGCCGTCTTGGCGTGGTCGTTCATCGAGGGACGCGACGCGCTGCAGCACGTCGACCGCATCTGGCTGGCCCTGATCGGCGGGTCGATCGTGGCCGCGGCGGTGCTCATGCCGATCTACGCGTGGTCCCGCCGAGGCGTCCGGGCGCTCGCCGGCATCTACGCCGTCATCGTCTTGGTAGGCCACGTCACCTGGCCCTACGCGTGGACGGACGCGCGCGCTGCGGCGTCCCCGCCGACGCTCACCCTGCTGCTGGGGCTCGGGGTCATCTGCATGGGGATCGCCCTGTCGAGCGCGGTGGCCGTGCTGTACGCGGTCGTGTCGGCGGTCGCCTACGTGGCGGTGAGCCTGACGCCATCCGGGGGCTCGCTGCGGCCGGTGGACGCCGTCCAGGGCGCCCTGGCGTTCGTCGTGCAGCCGTTGCTGGTCTGGCTGATCCTGCAGTTCGTCCGGCAGGCGGTCGCGTCGCGGTGGCAGAGGGGCAGCAGGTGATCTCTCAGGAGATCCTGGCCGCGATCGAGGGCGACTCCGAGTACGTGGCGGCAGCGCTCGGGGCGCGCGAGCGCGAGGTGCTGAGCCTGTACGCCGCGGGGCTCGAGATCCCCGAGGTCGCGCGGACGCTCTACATCACCGAGAACTCCGTCAAGGAGTACCTCAAGCGCATCCGGGCCAAGTACACCCACGTTGCGCGGCCGGCGACGTCCAAACTCGAGCTGTTCCGCCGGGCTATCGAGGACGGCATCGTCCCGCCGGTCGAGCCGCTGCGTTAAGACGACCCGAGCAACGGGGTCATTCGTCGGCGGAACCTGTCGAAGCCCTGGTGCAGGCGGACTTCGACAAGCTCAGCCAGCGAGTTTCGGTGCTTCTTGACCGCCTCGACGTCAGGCCCGGTCGACCTGGGCATCGCCGGGGGCGTAGTAGACGACGATCGGACGCGTCGCGCTCCACTGCAGCCGTAGCCGTGCGCGGTCGTGGGCCATCAAGTAGCCGAGCACCCCGGCGAACGTGAGCGCGATCGCGACGGCCCCGAAGTAGACGGTCGCCCGGGGTCCGAAGGCGGTGCCGACCCAGCCGACGAGCGGGCTGATCACGGGCGCGCCGCCCAGCAGGAACACCATCCACAGCGCCATCACCCGGCCCCGGACGGCTCCCGCCACCGACGTCTGCAGCAGCGTGTTGGCCGTCACGACGGCGGTGATCGCGCACAAGCCGATCGGCACCTGCAACGCGGCGAACATCCAGAACTCGGGCGCCGCCCCGGACGCTGCCTGGAACAGGGCGAACCCGAGCATCGCCACGAGGATGTAGCGCAGCCGAGGCCGCTTGCGGGCCGCCGACAGCAGCGCCGCCCCGAGCGCGCCGACGCCCATCATCGACCCCAGCATTCCGAACTCGGACGGGCCCTTGCCGAACGCGATCTTGGCCATCGACGGGTTCGAGATCGCGAAGTTGAACGCGAAGTTGCCCATCATGAAGCCGACGAAGAGCAGCAGCATCAGGTCCGGACGCCTCCGCACGTACCGCAGCGCATCCTTCAGGCCGCCCTTGCCGCGGGGTGGAGCGTCCGAGACCAACAGCGCGGAGGCGTCCAGACTGATGGTCGCCCACAGCAGGACGACGAAGGTCGAGGTGTTCACCAGGAAGACCGGTCCGGTGCCGATGAGGGCGATCAGAAGGCCGGCGATGCCCGGTCCGAACAGGCGGGCAGCGTTGAAGTTGGCGGAGTTGAGGCCGATCGCGTTCGACAGCAGGTCCTTGGGCACGAGCTCGCTGACGAAGGCCTGGCGCGCGGGGGCGTCCACGGCGCCGGCGCAGCCGTCGATGAACGTGATGACGAAGACCTGCCAGAGCTGGATGTTGCCGGTGATGATCAGCACCCCGAGCAGCGCCGAGTCGACGAGCATCACGCACTGCGCGCCGATCATCAGCCGCCGCTTCGGGATGCGGTCGGCGAGCGTCCCGGCGTACGGCGAGAGCAGGAGCGCGGGCAGGAACATCAGGCCGGTCAAGAGGCCGATGGCCGACATGTCACCGGGGGTCAGCTCGACCAGGACCAGCCAGCTCGCCGCCGTCCGCGACATCCAGGAGCCGATGTTGGACGCCAGCACGCCCGAGAAGTAGCGGCGGTAGTTGGGCACCGAGAGCGAGGCGAACATCCGCGCCATCGACCCGTCACCACCTTCGCTGACCCGCCCGCCAACGGCGAGCGTGCCCGTCCACCCTACGCTCGTCGGGGCCTAGTCTTTGCCCGTGCGCATGACGGTCGTCGAACCCGGTGGGCTGTGGGGTCCGCTGTCGGACGCCCTCGCCGGCGGCTCGGTCGTCGCTCCCGCGGCGGACGCGGCGACGGTGGCGATGTTGCGTCCGGACGTGCCGGTGGCCGAGCCGGATGCCGCCCTGATCGTCGCCACGTCGGGGTCGACCGGACGCCCCAAGGGCGTGGTCCTGTCGCGAGCGGCGCTGGCGGCGTCGGCGTCCGCCACGCACGAGCGGCTCGGCGGGCCCGGTACCTGGCACTGCGCGCTGCCCACCACGTATGTGGCTGGCGTGATGACCCTGGTCCGGGCGCATTTCGCGGGCACCGAGCCGGTGTTCGTGGCGTCCGACCTGAGCGACCTGCTGGCGGGCGTCCAGCGGAACTACCTGTCGCTCGTGCCCACCCAGCTGCACCGGGCGCTGGACGATCCGGGGCTGGTCGATCGGCTGGCCGCCTTCGACGCGGTGCTGCTCGGCGGCGCGGCGATCGCGCCCGAGCTGCGGGGCCGCGCGGAGGCGTCCGGCATCACGATCGTCGCGACCTACGGCATGAGCGAGACCTGCGGGGGCTGTGTTTACGACGGCGTGCCCCTGCCGGGGGTTTCGATCGACATCGCGACGTTTGCGGGTGGTGGAGGTGATCTCGGGGCCGAATGGCCCGGACCCTCGCCGCTCGACCCGCACACGTCGCGGTCGGCCCAGGAGAGCCCGGTGGGCCGGGTCCTGATTGGCGGCCCGATGCTGTTCTCGGGCTACCGCCTCGACCCGGACGCCAGCGCCGCGGCCCTGGCTGGGGGCCGGTTCCTCACGTCCGACCGCGGGCAGCTGGACGCCGACGGTCGCCTCCGCATCCTGGGGCGGGTCGACGACGTGGTGATCTCGGGGGGAGTGAACGTCGACCTCGCCGCCGCGCAGGCCGTCGCGGACGCGGTGCTCGGGACGCCGGAGGCGGGCGGGATCGTGCTGGCCGGCGTCCCGGACGCCCACTGGGGCACGAAGGTGGTCGCCGTCACGGCGTCCGAGCTGACGACCGACGAGGTGCGGACCCGGCTCGCCGCGCGGCTGGGCCGCGAGGCGCTGCCGTGGGAGGTCCGGCGGGTCGATTCGCTGCCACGCACGGCCAATGGAAAGATCGACCGGCAACGCATCATCACGACCTGGAGGTAGCCGGTGGCCACCGCAGCGGAATGGCTTGAGGGAGCCCGCCTGCGCACCCTGCCGGCCGCGGTCGCCCCGGTGCTGGCCGGATCGGCCGTCGCCGTCGACCTGGGTGGATTCGACGCCGGACGCGCCCTGCTCGCGCTGCTCGTGGCGCTCGCCCTGCAGGTCGGGGTGAACTACGCGAACGACTACTCCGACGGCGTCCGAGGCACCGACTCGGCCGAGAAGCGGGTCGGTCCGATGCGGCTGGTGGGCTCGGGCGCCGCGACGCCGGGGCAGGTCCGGGCGGCCGCCTTCGGCTGCTTCGCCGTGGCCGCCGCAGCGGGCCTGGGGCTGGTGGTGCTGACGGGCGCCTGGTGGCTGATCGCCGTCGGCGCGGCCTGCATCGTGGCGGCCTGGTTCTACACGGGCGGGAGCCGTCCGTACGGCTACCTGGGGCTCGGCGAGGTCTTCGTTTTCGTGTTCTTCGGGCTGGTGGCCACGTGCGGGACGACGTTCGTCCAACTGCTGCGGGTGCCGCCGAGTTCGGTGTGGGCGGGCGTGTCGATGGGGGCGCTGGCCTGCGCGATCTTGGTGGTCAACAACCTCCGCGACATTGACGGCGATGTCGCGTCCGGCAAGCGGACCCTGGCCGTCCGCCTCGGCGCCGACGGGACGCGAGGGCTCTATCTCGGCCTGGTCTTGGTCTCGATGGGCGCGCTCCTGGTGACTGCGCTGCTGACCTCGCCCGAGGCGATCTTCGCCCTGGCGGCGTGGGCGCTGCTGAGTGGTCCGGTGCGGACAGTGCTCGGCGGGGCGGTCGGTTTGGCCCTGATCCCCGTCCTGAAATGGACGGGGCTGGCGCAGCTGCTGGCCGGGGTCCTGCTGTTCGTGGGGTCCTGGTTCGGCCGATGACCGCGCCGGTGCTGGTGCCCTTCGACCTGCCGATGCGGGTCCGGTTTCGCGGGATCACCCGGCGGCGCGGGGTGCTGGTGCAGGGTCCGGCTGGCTGGGGGGAGTGGAGCCCGTTTGCCGAGTACGTGACGCCCGAGATTGACCCGTGGTGGCGCTGCGCGCGCGAGGCCGCGGTCGAGGGCTGGCCGGCTGCGGTGCGCTCGTCGGTGCCGGTGAACGTCACGATTCCTGCGGTGAGCCCTTGGGACGCCCACGCGCGCGCCGCGGCGTCCGGCTGCTCAACGGCGAAGATCAAGGTCGCCGAGCCCGGCCAAAGCGCCGCCGAGGACGAGGCCCGCGTCGAGGCGGTCCGGGACGCGCTGGGGGCGTCCGGGCGGGTGCGCATCGACGCGAACGGAGCGTGGACGGTGGCTGAGGCGCTGCGGCGGCTCCGGTCGCTGGCCCGGTACGGGCTGGAGTACGCCGAGCAGCCCTGCCGGAGCGTCGAGGAGCTGCGCGAGCTGCGGCTGGCCCTGGCGAGGGCCGGCGTCGAGGTGCCCATCGCCGCGGACGAGTCGATCCGGCGCTCCGGCGATCCCGAGCGGGTGGCGGCGCTCGAGGCCGCGGACGTCGCCGTCTTGAAGGTGCAGCCGCTGGGCGGCGTCCGGGCTTGTCTGGAGCTGGCCGAGCGGCTCGGGATGCCCGTCGTGGTGTCGTCCGCGCTCGAGACGTCGGTCGGCATCGCGGCCGGCGTCGCGCTCGCGGCGGCCCTGCCCGAGCTGCCGTACGCCTGCGGGCTCAACACCGTCAGCTTGTTGGACGCCGACGTGGCGCTTGACCCGTTGGTTGCCGTGGACGGGGCGATCGGCGTCCGTTCCGTCGAGGTACGCGACGTGGCAGCATGGGACGCCGGGCCGCTGGCCGCCGACGAGTGGCGCCGGCGCTGGCTGACGATGGAGGACCGTCCGTGGTGAGTTCGAGCGCCGCCTGCGCGCGGGTCCTGGTCGCGCAGCTGGTGGCGCAGGGCGTCCGCGAGCTGGTGCTGTGCCCCGGATCGAGGTCCGCGCCGCTCGCGTTGGCGGCAGTCGAGGCGGACGCCCTCGGCGTACTCCGCCTGCATGTGCGCACCGACGAGCGGTCGGCGGGGTTCCTGGCTTTGGGGCTGGCGAAGGCGTCCGGGCTGCCGGTCGCGGTCGTGACCACCTCGGGGACGGCCGTCGGCAACCTGCTGCCCGCTGTGATGGAGGCCTCGCATTCCGGGGTGGGGGTGGTCGTCGTCTCGGCGGACCGGCCCGCCGCGCTCGTCGGCTTCGGCGCGAACCAGACCACCGAACAGATCGGCATCTTCGACGGCTTCGTCCGGTACACGGCCCGCGTGACGTCCGCCGCGCACCCCGACACCTGGGCGGCGCAGACCGCGAAGGCGTGCGTCCTGGCGGCGACGGGTCCGGTGCATCTGAATGTCGAACTGGATGTGCCGCTCGTCGACTCGCCTGCGGTCCCTGAACTCGCAGATCGGGCGACCACGGTCCCTGAGCCTGTCGAAGGGTCCCTCGCTCACCTGATCGCGACCGCGGGGCCTCTGCAGCGACACCGTGCGGGCTTGGCCGAGGCGCCAGCGACGGAGCTGCCGGTCGGCCCCCGAACCGTCATCATCGCCGGCGACGAGCGGGACGCCTCGGGCTCCGCCGCAGCCGCGCTCGCAGCGTCCGCGGGTGTGCCACTGATCGCGGAACCATCGTCCAACGCCCGCACCGCAGGCGCCCTGCGTTCCGGACGCCTCGTGCTGACCACCCCGCTGGCCGATCAGGTCGAACGTGTGCTGGTCTTT
>Ga0208693_1003269_pt1 | contig 10143 bp, 10 predicted proteins | sample AD_UKC071_MetaG_FD_184438 | JGI IMG/M metagenome (GOLD analysis project Ga0208693, IMG submission 184438) | Active sludge microbial communities of municipal wastewater-treating anaerobic digesters from USA - AD_UKC071_MetaG (SPAdes) (version 2) | ecosystem: Engineered > Bioreactor > Anaerobic >... | reverse complement strand
TGAATATATTGAGATTTTTTATAACAGAATTCGTTTACATTCATCCCTGGACTATAAAAGTCCGGAAGAATACGAAAACGAGAGAAATATATTTAAACTATGTGTCTAATTTAATGGGGGAACCTCATAAAGACTGATAAAGTTAGAGGAGTTTCGGTTACTTTGAAAGATGGGAGGTTTCAAATAAAAGTTCCTTCAAATCTAAAAGGTGAAAACAGAAGGGAAGAAATAAAAAGAAGGCTTATAGAATGGTATAAAAAAGAGGCTAGAACGAAATACAAAGAAAGAGTAGAACATTACCGAAAGAAATTGGGTGTCTCCTATAACAAAATATTTATTAGAGACCAAAAAACCCGGTGGGGGAGCTGTAGTAGTAAAGGCAATCTTAATTTTAACTGGCGGTTGATTATGGCTCCCCTTTCTATTATGGATTATATAGTGGTGCATGAATTAGTTCATTTGATCCATCCGAATCATGGCAGGGATTTCTGGAAGTTGGTGGAGAGTGTTATTCCAGATTATAAAGAGAAAAAGCAATGGCTGAGGATAAACGGATATAGATTGAAAATATAACAAGTTAGAAGTAGAGGGTGATAGTATGGCTTATCAGCATGGGGATTTAATTAGTAATACTCTTACTGAAAGTTTTATATTAATCATGAATAAGTATGTACATGCTCGTAAAAATGAAGAGTTTACAGGACATGAATTAGGTTCGTTTTTAACAAAAAAGACACCTGAGTTGATTAATAATTATTTATTAACTTATGATTATATAAAACCGGGAGACTACGTAATAGAAGGAAGCATTGGTCAGGGAGTATGGGCTTATGTTCCCTGGATTGCAATTATGGATAAAGATATAACTGTTACGACACAGCAGGGTGTATATGTAGTTTATTTATTTTCAAAAGATATGGAAAGAGTTTATTTAACTTTTAATCAAGGAGTGACTAAAGCTACTCAAGAAGAGTTATTAGATAATAAAAAGATTATTCGAGAGACACTAGATTTTATGGATTTTAATATTGATGATAATGTGGAATTAACTGATAGGGGAATAGGCCAGAAATATGAGTTATCTACTATCGCATATAGAGAATATAAGAAAGATGACTTGATAAATGAAAGAATCACTGAAAAGGAATTAATAGATGATCTGCTTAAAATGATGCGAATATATAAAACTTATAAAAAAATCTTTGTTCAGAGTGCTGTAAGAGAAAATGAAGAGTTTAGTGAAAAACAAGATATCCAGGCAGCTGAAATTATTGATTACATAAAAAAATACATAAAATCAAAGGGATTCATATACCCTGACGGTTTAATCCAGAACTTCTATCTATCACTAAAAACCAAACCCTTTGTCTTACTAGCTGGTATTTCAGGAACAGGTAAAACCAGGCTTGTAAGACTATTTGCAGAGGCCCTTGGTTGTAAATACAAACTTATTTCAGTCCGGCCAGATTGGAGTGATGGTTCTGACTTATTGGGATACAAGAATATCCAGGGGAAGTTTGTACCAGGTGCTGTGATAGATTATATAAAAGAGGCCAATGAAGATCCGGATAATATCTATCTGCTCTGTCTTGATGAGATGAACCTGGCCAGAGTTGAGTATTATTTTAGTGATTTCTTAAGTCTCATGGAGACCAGGGAAAAAGCAGGTAACAGAATTGTTACTGATGTTTTACTGGATAGTAATAATTTTGAAAAAGAAGAGGATAGGAGGAAATATGGAGGTTTAGTTTTACCAGACAATTTATATATAGTCGGAACTGTGAACATGGATGAGACAACCCATCCCTTTAGTAAAAAAGTCCTTGATAGGGCCAACACAATAGAGTTTAATGAAGTTTATTTGGATAATTTTTTATTTAATGATGATGTTGATACAGTGCTTGATGATATTTCATTTAAGGTAACAAATGATTTCCTAAAGGCAGAGTATTTAACCTTAAATGATTGCATAGAGGGTAATGAAGAGTTACTAAAGGACATAATAGACAAGTTAGTTGAAATTAATAATATTCTACAGGAGGCTAACTTACAGGTTGGCTATCGAGTAAGAGATGAGCTTTGTTTCTACATGCTTTATAATCATCGGGAAGAATTGTTGGACAAGAATACTGCCTTTGATTTTCAGTTAATGCAGAAGATTTTGCCACGTATCCAGGGTAGTGGGGAAGCCATCAGAAGGGTACTGGTAAAATTATTCGAGTTCACTACAGGACATGATTTATCTACAGAAGAAGGAAATATAGGCGAAAAAGCAATGGATTACGTTAAGGCAAATAGTGATTTGCTATATCCCAGATCTGCTACCAAGCTTGCCTACATGCTCAAGAGATTTGAAGAAGAAGGATTTACTTCCTATTGGTTGTAATCTGAAGGGGTGAGATCCTTGAATTATAAAGGAAATGATCAGGATTTAGTTTTTTTAGAAACAGATTTATTTAAACTCATTATAAAAGGAAAACCAATTCACCCTGATGTAAAACAGCTATATCCTGAAAGAGACCATGATTTGAAAGCAAGATTAGAAGTAAATCCGTTAAATTGTATTGTAGAAGACTTTAAATATTTTTCCCCTACAAATGGCCAGGTAAAAGCAGAGAGCCTTGACTTACAAGTTTATCCCTTTTTCTATGAACAGCAAAACTACATTTTTTTCATCGAAGGAAAAGGAAACAACAAAATTAGTTTTTATCATGAGAACCGGAATATCAGGGAAGCAATAAGTTATTTACCTGGGAAGGATAACCAGCTAATGGGAAATATTAATTTCAGGAATGACATTGGCTATTCAGAGTTTGAGATTAGAGCTAATGGCCAGCCACTTTTGTTAATGACTATCGAAGTATTTCCCAGTAAGATTGAATACCGGACTGATTATTATAAACTCCTGCAGGAAGTAAATCGTGAGATCTATAATTTATCCTATGATTTTTTGCAGAGAACCTTTCTTGGTACCAGCTCCAGAGAGACCAGCACCCCTTCTTTAGTGGAGTTTTTCAGTATTATAAATATAATATTTAATAATTTTATCAAGGCCTATCGCAGGATAGAGAAATATCCCCATCATGAGCTTTGCCAGACAAGCCGGATTCTACCTGCGGCCAGGGTAAAAAGGATAAATAAAGGGACTATTAAGTGGATGAGAAAAAACCCTGTATGTTTCAATCAAGAGACAGGTCTACCTGAAAAACTTTTAAATATCGATAAACAGGTTAACTTTGATACTTTTGAAAACCGTTTTGTAAAATGGCTGATAACTCAATTAATCCAGAAGCTAAATACCTTTGAAAAAAGATATAAGTATTTGACTGCTGAAAATCCAGATGGAGAAGCTATTAAAAGAATTCATGAAATGAGAGAGAATTTGAATTTGATTCTAAAAAATTCTTTCTTGCAAGAAGTTACTGAATTAAACAACTTTGAGTCACTATCCCTGGTATTACAGATGGCTCCAGGTTATAAAGAAATATATAAATATTATTTGGTCCTTATAAAAGGCCTTTCCATACATGGAGAGATCTTTAGATTGTCCATGAAAAAACTCTGGGAGTTATATGAATATTGGTGTTTCTTGAAGTTAAATTCCATTCTTGAAGAAAAATATCATATGGTTAAACATGATTTAATTGGTGTAAATTATCAAGGAATCTATGTCAGGCTCAATAAAGGAGCCAGTTCCAGGGTTGAATATAGGAACCCCAAAACTGGTGAGAGATTTACACTAAGCTATAATAAATATGAAGGAGAAAATATTACTACTGGGCAAAAACCTGATAATGTTTTGACTTTAAAAAAGGATGGTTCAGCTGTAGAATACAAATTTATTTTTGATGCAAAATATCGTCTAAATCCAGCTTATCCCGGTAGTGATTATTACAATGCTTATGATGGAATACCAGGGCCTGAAGAGGCTACTATCAATGCCATGCACCGTTATCGGGATGCTATTATAAAAAGCCATGAAAACAAACCGGAAAGGGTTGTGGTAGGAGCCTTTGTTCTCTTTCCTTATCATGATGAGGAGAGATTTAAAGAACACCGTTTTTATAAAAGTATTGAGAAAGTAAATGTAGGGGCATTTCCTTTCTTACCGGGATCTACTAATCTAGTTTCCGAGTTTCTAGAAAATATCATTGAAGAATCATATTTGGGTAATTATGAGAGAAATGTCTTACCTGCTGGTACTGATGAATATAGGAATGATATGCAATTTGAGCAGAATGTATTGGTTGGTTCACTGCGTAGCAGGGAACAGTTTGAGATTATATATGATAAGAATTTTTACTATCTCCCATACCAAAAGACTATCCTAAAACACAATCTAGAATATGTAGCTATATATCAGAGTGAAAGGATTTTTGGTAATAATGGTGGAATAAAGTACTATGGTAGGATTAGAGATATGGAAATTAAACAGAGAAAAGATATTGAAGTACCGACAAGTAAAAATTTAAATAAAAATTATATTGTTTTTTATCTTGATAAGTGGAAGAGACTTGATAGGGCAATTAAACCAGAAACATATGGAATAATTGGTAGCCATATTTACACAAATATATTATTATTGGAGAAAGCAAGGACTCTTCCTGAATTAAGTGTAAAAACACTGGAAGAATGGAGAATCTGGTTAGAATTAAAGAGGATTCAGCCAGAGATAAAGGTTTTACTGGCAGAAGCTAATCTGGATACTTATAGCCAGGTGAAAGGTTTTGAGTTAGATGGTATGCAGCTATGTGTCGAAGATGGAGAGATAATAATTCGTAAAGGTAAAAAAATAGAAAGAGTTACAAAGCAGGAATTCCTGTATAATCTAAGAAGGGTATTAAAGAGATTACAATATTAATATATTTACTTTACATGCTTTTTCTAAAATAATAAGGGGGAAAATGAATGAAAGGGAGCATTATTCTCTATACCCTGTTTGCTTTATTACTTTTATCCGGCCTGTCCGGGGTCTTAGCAAGTGAGACGGAAGAAGGTGTATTTATGGAAGTAAGATATTTGCCACGTATTAGTGACCTGCCAAATCCTTTTCTTTTCCAGGATGGTTCAGAAGTGAAAACTCTGGCTGACTGGGAAAAAAGACAGGAAGAGATCGCAGGCCTCTACCAGTATTATATGTATGGTGCTTATCCTGATAGCTCCGGGGAGAAGATTACTACAGAATACGTGGATTCCTATGAACTGACTACCTTTTGGGGTGATGTGATCAGCTTGAGTGAAACAGCTACTTTTAAATTACTGAAAATCAATGTTAGCAAAGCTGAAAAAAGAGCCAGTTTTATAAGTTTTATTACCTTTCCTGGCCAGGAGAATGAAAAGGGAGAAATGGTAATTGCCCCTCCACAGCATGAAGGCGGCTATCCAGTATTAATAGTGATCGGTTTTCTGGGGCCAGATCAGAAAGAATATCTGAATAAACATGGTTATGCAGTTATTGAATTTAATAACAATGATGTTGCTGCTGATAATAGCAGCCGTACTGGGGCTTTTTATGAGCTCTACCCCTATGGTAAGGACTGGCAGGAACAGACCGGTGTCCTTATGGCCTGGGCCTGGGGGGTAAGCAAGATTATAGATGTCATAGAGGCTGACGCGGTTGGCAGCAATGAACTCCAGATCAGTCCTGTAAATACCATAGTTACCGGTGTATCCAGGAATGGTAAGGCTGCGGCAGTGGCCGGGGCTTTTGACAAAAGAATCAGGGTAACAGTACCGGCTTCTTCTGGATTGGGAGGAATAACCTCCTTCAGTTATGAAAGTAAAGGCAGGAAGTACAATTACTCCATGTTAAGGAAGGAAGAGTTTATTGATTTCCAGGGTGAAGAGGAAGGTACCTCTTCCTGGCAGAATTACCAGGTCCATCCCTATCATATTGTTGGCAACAATGAAACCCTGGGTGTTTTACAGTCCAGTGCAGAAGCCCACTGGTTTAACGATAAATTTAAGGAATTTACCAGCCCACTCCAGCTCCCTTTTGACCAGCATTTACTGGTTGCCCTGGCAGCAGAACCAGGCCGCTATTATCTCATTACCGGGGAGATAGTAGGAGGAGACTGGGTTAATACTCCCGGTATGTATGTAACATATCTTGCTGCCCAGAGAATTTACGATGTCCTGGGAATCAGTGATAATATCGGTATCCATCTCCATGCCGTAGGCCATGCCCTGACACTGGAAAATACAAAATACCTGGTGGAGTTCTGTGAAAAGCATCTTTATGGTAAGACCCATGGTGTCAAGGACCTGAGGGATTTAAAGGCCAGTATATATGAAAATGAGGAAAATTATGATCCCTATTTTGATACTATAAAGAACATGCCTGTTCCGGAGTTGAAATATTATAATGATTAGATGATTCTCCGCTTTTTATCCGGGGAATTTTTTTAAAAAATATTAAATATAGAATGGAAGCAGGGAAGGATAATAAAGCAGGAAATCATCCTGCATTGGAGAAAGAGTAAGGAAGAGGAAAAGGAGGAAATCTTTATGAAGATGCCTGGAGTTAAGGATTTGCCGTTAAGAAATGAATTACCAGATGTCTTTATATTTGAAGATGGTGCCAGGGTAACCAGCCTGGCTGAATGGAATAAAAGGAAGGAAGAGATTGCTGAACTTTACCAGTACTATATGTATGGTTATATGCCGGATAAATCCGGAGAATCCATCAGAATGGAATATATAGATTCCTGCAAAATAGGCAGTTGGAGTGGGGAGGAAATAAGAAGGGCAGGGCCTGCTCAAAAAATCTTGAGATTGAAAATAAAGAATGGTAATCGGGAAAGTAGTTTTGCCCTTGCCATCAGTTTTCCTGAAGATAGGGAAGGGCAGATTGCCCCACCTCAGCATCCAGGGGGGATATCCGGTATTGATAGTAATCGGGCCACTGGGTCAAGCCCAGAGGAAATATTTAAATGAGTTCGGTTATGTGGTAATTGAATTCAGTAATAATGAAGTTGCTGCTGATAACAGGAGCCGGACTGGTAGTTTCTATGACCTGTACCCCTATGGGGTGAGGCCGGAAGAACAGGCAGGCACCCTGATTGCCTGGGCCTGGGGAGTAAGTAAGATTATAGATCTGGTTGAGATGGATACTGCCGGCCCAAATGAACTGGGGATCAGCCCTGAGAATATCATAGTTGCCGGTGTATCCAGGTGTGGTAAGGCTACAGCAGTAGCTGGAGCTTTTGATAAAAGGATTAAGGTGGTTGTCCCGGCTTCCTCAGGGGCAGGGGGAATAGCCTCTTTCCGCTATATTAGTACGGGGAGAATATATGATTATTCCGGCCTGAAGAAGGAGGAATTCATAGACATCCTGGGTGAGGAAGAGGGAATCCTGGCCTGGCAATGCTTGCAGGATAATCCCTATCATCTGGTAACAGATAATGAACCATTGAGTAATCTCCAGTCTTATGGGGCCCATTGGTTCAATGATACCTTCCTGGAATTTGAGAAGGTAGACCAGCTGCCCTTTGATCAGCATTTCCTGCCTGTATTAGCCGCTGATCCGGACCACTATTATTTCATTACCGGGGAGGTAGTGGAAGGGGACTGGATGAACCCGGCCGGTACCTATTTAAGTTTTCTGGCTGCCAGGAGGATCTATGCTGGCCTGAGCAGCAGTGATAATATTGCCATCCATCTCCAGGCATTAGGCCATGCCTTGACCCTGGAGAACATAAAATACCTGGTGGAGTTCTGTGAGGAGAAGCTATTTGGTATCAGCCATGGTATAAAGGATCTGAATGATTTAAAGATCAGTATCTTTGAGGCTCCGGAAAATTATGATCCCTATTTTGATACAGTGAAGAAGATGCCTGTACCGGATCTAAAGTAAGGATAAAAATGAGAAAAGGGGAAGGGACTCATGAGGAAAAGATATATGGGGAAGAGATGTATGCCTTGCAGGCTAGTCCTGTTTCTGGGAATCTTTATTTTACTTTTTTCATCTGTTGTAATCTGTAAGGAGGATATTGCCGGAGATATTTCCGTCTATACCCTGGAGTATTCCCTGGAAACAGCAAGTGTAAATATAGAACTAAAAATTCCTGTCCTTACCGGCCTGAAAGACAGAGAGGTTCAGGAAGATTTCAACCTGTATAATAGAGATAAAGCCATAGCTTTTGCAGATCAAATTAAGGAGTGGGCAGACCAGGATTATTATGAAGACCGGGATGAGCCGAGGCCTTTCTTTAAGTACCAGGCCTATGCTGCCTATGAGGTGAAAAACCTGGAGGGTATCCTCAGTATTCTCATGACCCATTATGAGTTTACCGGTGGTGCCCATGGCATGACTGTCCAGTCCAGTTACAACCTCTCTCCCCTGACCCTGGAGGAGGTATCATTCCAGGACATATTGGAGCTATACGGACTGGAGCTGGAGGAGATTAAAGAAACTATAATTAGTGAGATCGAGAAAGAAGAAGACTATTATTTTTCCGGTGCAGTGGACTATGTAAGGGATAAAAATGACTTTGACTACTATATCCAGGATGGCCATCTGGCCATCTATTTCCAGATATATGAGATTGCCCCCTATGTTGCCGGATGTCCGGAATTCAGAATAACCCTGTATTGATTTATTTTATTTAAAAATGAATATACCATGCAGGATAATGGAAATAAATGGAGAAGAAACTAAATAACACCATAACTATATAGTGGATAGCCAGAAAAGCCCTTAGGAGAAGCAACCTGGACCCCGCCAATGGTGTTTAAATTTTCAGGGGAGGGTTTGTTTTGGAAAATAGGTTAATCTGTACCTATGCACTGGCAAAGAGTCTCCATGAAGAGGGCAAGGATATCCTGGATGTGTTTGTTCCCTTTATCCTGATGACTTTTTACTATACCAGGAAGGAAATATTAAGTGAAGTTGAAATAAAGGAATACCTGAAGGATTTCTTCAACCTGGAGATACCCGGGCATACGATTAAGACGATTATCACGCGGGCCAAGAGAACAGGTTATTTATTGCAGGGGAATAATAGGATTCAGTTAACTGAGAAAGGAAAGGGCTCGGAAAAATACTTCCAGCTGGAAAGGGATATAGAGAGTGAGGTAAATAATCTACTGGAATATCTGAATCATTATTTTAAAAAACGGGATCTCCTATATAGCAAAGAAGAAATAGCGAAAATCCTGATGACAGTCATAAATTCAAACCTTTTATCACTGACGGCCTATCTGGGGGAAGAACCGGAGATAGAGATATATATTAATCTGGAAAAGAAGGTTATAAGATACACCCTGGAATTTTTCGAATATATTGAAAAATGTAAGCCGGTAGCTTTTTACCATGCTGCAGGAGAATAAATTTGATTTATATGTCCTGGATTTTACCCTGGATGAGATCAGGAGGGTCCTGAGTACCTATAAAAATGCCAATTATAGCGGCAGGCGGAAAATAAGGGTGGCCTCAATGCGGAGCAGGCTGAGGAACCTGGGTATTAGCAATGTGGAGATAAATGAAATCCTGGCTAACCTGGAGGATGTCCTGCTGGAGAAATATAACATAGCTGTCTTTGAGACCGGCCAGCTCCTGCAGGATTACCAGATAGATGAGAAGGATATTTTATTGTTGCGAAATTACAAGAAGAATAGCCCCCTTGTCTCAGTGGAACATGACCTGAAGGCCATTGAGGTGATTAAAAGGGTAAGAGGTAAAAAGTTCGGGAAACTGGAGAAATCCAGGGCCATTTTCCTCACATCTAACCACAGGTTGACCAGGTACAATTTTGAGAAGGACCATCAGATGGACTCGACCATTAATGAGGTGATACTGGATCAGCTGGAGGTGAACTGATGAAAAAGATCTTAATTATTATTTTATTAATGATTTTAAATGTTCATTTAATAAATGCAAAAGATAGTATTTTGTTCGCAGACAAAGCTTTATATATATTGACACAAAAGAAATAAATCAATGTTATAAGACTATAGATATATTTGAAAAGGCAATAAAAATAACAGACAATAATATTGAAAAAGAGAAAGTGAATTATTATATAACGCTGGTATATGAAAAACTAAAAAAATGGGATAAAGCATTAGAATATTATAAAGCTGCTAATTCTTATAAAAATACCTCTGTATATATGAAAGGCATAAATAGAATGAAAAAATATA
>Ga0208693_1003267_pt1 | contig 10151 bp, 10 predicted proteins | sample AD_UKC071_MetaG_FD_184438 | JGI IMG/M metagenome (GOLD analysis project Ga0208693, IMG submission 184438) | Active sludge microbial communities of municipal wastewater-treating anaerobic digesters from USA - AD_UKC071_MetaG (SPAdes) (version 2) | ecosystem: Engineered > Bioreactor > Anaerobic >... | reverse complement strand
TCCGTTTTTGGACCATGCATTGAAACGTCTTGTATTCATCGTCTTGATATCGAGAAGCGCCCATTCGTTTTTCGTGATCTTCGGGTGTCTTCCTATGACGTCGAAGTGACCTGTTATGATGCCTGCTCCTGCCCACATCAGCATGCCGAGCGAGTCGTCGTCGTTGTGTTTCAGCTCCCATCCGTCTTCTACCATCCATCTCGCTATTACGGGCTCCATGACTCTTCCTATTTCGAATATGCGAAGAGATTTGGTGTCAAACTGCGATTCAACGCCTGCCGCGGACAGGAACAATTCAGCGTCGCAGCTTCTTCCTATTCCGGAAGCACGTATTTTTCGAACCTTTAATTTCTCGAATCCCGTATCGCGGTCTTCCACGTGTTTCGCTATGATGATCCCCCTTTGGCTGTCCCACGATTCGATAATTAAATCCATATCTCGAAGCTCCCTTCATTCGTAATGTATTTTTAATTATATCATAAATGTATTTTACTTGGTAACTTTTTCTGATATAATTATATCGTTGATATCGATCATATGAAAGAAGGGAAACGATATGTTGAATTCTTCTACCGGACAAGCGGTAGGAATTTTATTGCCCTTTTGGTCATATTTGCCCACGAACAGGATATCTCCAAAGGGGTTTTTATATCCCGTATCGGTCGTAATGAAGGAAAATCGCCTTCTTCGGTTCGTGGTAATGATCGGACCGGGAGAAGAAAAAGGCAGGATGGCCGGCAAGGATTTCTTCTGGCGGGACGTAAACGCGATGTTTCGTCCGAAATACTTTGCCGCAGACATTACCGGAATATTTCGGGACAGGATAATTTCCTTTACCGGAATTTATACGCCGAAGAGCAGCGGTATTTTTGCAAAGGGAGAAAGGATCGGAGACTTCGACGAGTTAAGGGATATTTTCGTCTATTACGGAATTTCAGAGACGTGGAACCTTATAACGGGAGACATAAAGCCTTCGTGCTGTATATACAAATACGGAATGCTGTTCGTTCCCGAGACCGAAGTATGTTTGGGACTTGTCTCGGAGAACGCGAATTTCCCAAGGGGATATGACATGAAGGATTTGGGCCGCGTGGAAAGACTTCTCGAAAAGACAGGAGTTTTTAAAATACCCGACGAAATATCCCTGGCGGAGATCGAGACAAAACTCTCGAAATTTTCCGAGATCGAGAAATTTTTGGATGAGTTTTCCGCAAAAGATGAAGAAACACTTTTGAGATAAAAGATAAAAAATGAATATAATTCTTTTGAACAAAATGAAAGGAGAAATAATAAATGGAGTTTGAGAAATACTTTGATTATTTGTTGAATACCGACGGAGTCGTAGCGGACCTGTCCGTCGATCCCAATGCTAACGTAGCTCAAAAATCGATTGCTTCGGTGATGCAGGAAGTCTCAAAACCTTTCATGAAGGAGTACTGCATATCAAAGCTCTGTGATTATGCAAAAAGTCAGGGCAATTCAGGCATAGAGAAAAAAATAAAAGAAGGAGAGCTTTATGTTTCCGATTCCCATATGCTTTATTCTCCCTACTGCTGGAATTTTTCCGTATCCAATCTAATGCTTCAAGGGCTTCCCTTTATTCCGAGAATACCGTCGAAACCCGCGTCTCATGCGGATTCCTTTGTTCAACACGCAATACAGCTTCTCATGTATGCTTCCAATCACCAGTCGGGAGCTACGGCGCTCACCAGTTTTTTCATAGGTCTTGATTGGTACGTTCGCAGGGACGGACTGGGAGAAAAAGACATCAAACAGCTTTTTCAGATATTTACTTATTCCATCAACCAACCGGTGCGTTTTTCCGCTCAATCGCCTTACGTGAATTTATCCGTCTTTGACAGGTATTATCTTCACGGACTTTACGGACATTTCAGGAACCCCGACGGGAGCGGGATAGACGAAGATTCGGTGCAAAAATTGCAGAGAATGTACGTCGAGTGGATCACGGAAGAAGTGGAAAAAACGGGATTTATCTTTACATTTCCCGTTTTAACAGCGTGTTTGCTGCTTGACGAGAACAAAAACATCAGGGACGAAGAGTTCCTTGACTGGCTTTCTTCCGTAAATTCAAGATACGGAATGATAAACATATATATGTCTCAAGACGCAGACAGCCTGTCTTCCTGCTGCAGGCTGCGAAACGGACTGGGATACGTCAATTCCTTCGGATCGGGCGGAGACGGCGTAGGCTCCGTGGGAGTTTGTTCCGTAAATCTTCCGAGAATAGCCTTGATTTCCAAGGACGAAGAAGACTTCTTCGAGAGATTAAAGGAAGATATACATGATTGTCATATAGCTACGGAATTCAGGAGATCGTGGGTATCAAGGAATATCGATCAGGGCCTTCTTCCGCTTTTTGATTACGGATTTATGGACCTTTCCAGGCAGTACTGCACGGTCGGAATCGTAGGAGCATATGAAGCTGCGGAATTTCTGGCGATCAAGGATTATATTTCCTTTGCGAAAAAAATCCTTGAGACGATTAATTACATGAACGAAGAAAGGAGAAAAAAGACGGGAATTCCCTATAACGTAGAGCAGGTTCCCGCCGAGAACATGGCCGTCTACATGGCACAAAAGGATCGCGATCTGGGACTTCAGGATAAATATGAAGTTTATTCCAATCAGTGGATTCCGCTTTCTTCGGACGTTGACGTAATAAAAAGAATATATGTAGCGGGACAGCTCGATAAACTCGCCACGGGCGGAGCGATACTTCACGTTACCACGGAAGGCAGGGTGAGCGGAAAAACGCATTCTTCCATAGTTAAGTTCTGCGCCCGACAGGGAGTCGTTTACTTTGCGTTAAATTACGTATTGTCCAAGTGTCTGTCCTGCGAAGACGTCTCCGTCGGAGAGCCGGTCCTTTGTCCGGCCTGCGGTGGAGCCGACTTCAACAAGTTTACGCGGGTAGTAGGATTTATAACTCCCGTTTCAAGCTGGAAGAAAGAACGGAGAGAAGAGTTTTCGCGCAGAAGGCGATACGAACTCGAAGGTGGCGTTACGGCATGAAAAAAGCGCTTATCTCGAGAAACTCGAAGGACGGAGCAGTCGCCTGTCTTTTTCTGCAATCGCATTTCGATACGTGCGATCCGCTGTTCGGGGAATTTGAAAAGATACATCTTTTTAAGTCATTGGGAGTTTCCTTTTATTCCGTCGGGATAAAGGCGAAATGCGATCTTTATATAGATAACGAAGGAGAATACGTCGAAAAGGAACATGTCGTCATAAAGCCCGACAAGACGTTGGCAAGAATAGCCTTTGAGCTTTTCCCGAACGACAGGTATGCGTTTTTGACGGATTTATGCGAAAAAAACGAAGATTTTTCCTGCTTCTTCGAGCTGTACGGCGCTTCGTCGGCTTTCGGGCAGCTGCGGAGCGATCCCGATTCATGGTACGACGAAAACGTCAAAGAGTATAAAAACCTTCAGGAGCGACTGTCGGAAGAAGTCATCATGCAGTCTTCGGGAGACGACGCTGAAGTTTACATCTTACCGAAGGAGATGGGCCCCTTCGGCAGAAAGCTGGTCTTTATAAAGACTCGTTCAAAGCTGGTCTTTATGATACAAAACAAGAAATTTTGGTGCTTTGGCAGGCACGGAGCTGCAGAAACATTATCGGCAAGAAATTTTCATATATTAAAAAGAAAGGATAACGAAATTTGCGGGTTCTTTATCTCTAAACCGAATCCTTTAAAGATAAGAAATAAATTAAAAGAAATGTTGGAAGACTATAATTTAAGACAAGGAGTAATGGTGTGATGAAATTCGAAGAAAGAAGTTATGTAGACAGGTGTTTGGACGTAGTAATGGGAAGGTGCGAAGACGACGCAACGATCTTTATCAGAGTTCCTTCGTACAGCGACCTTCCAAAGGACGCGCGTCAAAGACATAAACGGGAAGTATTGGATTTTCTGAAAAGTACGTTTCCCGAAATGCAGGAAGTTTACGGCTTTCGCGATACCTTCATGTTCAAAGTTTCTATCCCTACGGCGGAGCTGTGCGAAAGACTGGATTTCCCCAAGGAATCCGAAGACGACAATTCTTTCAGGAAGGAAGCGGAAATTGCCTTCAAGAAACTTATCTGCGCAAAAAGCGCCGCTATCTATTCCGAAGATTCCGCTCTTTGGGAGACGGCGAATCTCGTATCGGCAAAGGTGTTTCCTAAGTTTCCCTATCCCTTAAGGGCCGATCTCTCCGTAGAAGACAAAGATGTCGTAGTGGTAAGTTTTCCCTGGCTGGCATACAGGTTTTATGCTCCGCTTTTTGAAAACGTTACTTCCCTGCTGTTGAAATCATTCAAGGGAAAGGTCATGGAAGAACCGCTTCCCGCTCAAGCTTCTTCTTCCGTCTGGACGAAGAGAATAAAGGTAGAAGGAGACGAAAAGACGAGATTGTACGTAGCCAACCTGGTAAAACAGGGCCTTGAATCGGTCGGAAATTTCTCGATCAGGTTTGACGCCAAGGAAGCGAAGTTAAAAGATTCTCATATCTCTAAATTTGCCCGTATAGTAACGGATTTTAAAGACGAACGAAAAAAGAAAGAGCACGTCAAAAGGACGATAAAAGACAGGATCGTTCCCTATAACGACTCTCGATTGATCTACGTACAACTTCTTCCGAAGACTTACGAAAAGAAAAAGGACGAAATTAAAAAGTTTGCGGAAGAAAAGGGATTAAAGGGCGGCGAGTTCGTGCCGAATACGAGACTGGGATATTACAAAAGCTATATAGTAGGATCTTCGAAGAACATGAAAGGATTAGAAGAAAGGATAAGATTTGCCCGAGAGCTCTCGGAAAGAACGGGCATAGACCTTGAAATTTCAAAACCTGCCGTAGAGATTTACGAGACGAAGGACGCTTCCGGAAACACTCGCGTATGCGTCAGGATTCCGAATCCCTGGGACAGGAGCTTAAAAGATCGAGAAAACGCCCACGAATATTCGAAGGCATTAAACAATCTCATCAAGGAATTTCAATTGAACGACTGGGATCCTGTTTTTCCGGGAATTTACGTCTCTACATACTCCGTTCTTATACCTAAAGGCTCCGACGAATCGGAAATCGAAGAAGCCAAGAAAGAAGCGGTAGAGATCATTTCAAAATTTGAAGAGATCGAATATTCCTTTGTCGATATGAGAGAAAAAAGAGCTGCGGAAGCCGAAAGGCAGATAAGGAAAAATATCGTCGATATAGAAAGATAATTACTTTTTAGTTGACAATCGTTGTAGTTTTAGTATAATTTATATATATAATAAAAGGGGGTAAGACTAATGAAGAAGTTGTTTTTGGCAGGTTTAGCGTTGTTGATCCTTGTTTCGCCGTGCTTTGCTTTCTTCGATCCCGTCGGAACGATAATGAACCTTGCTACTCAGGAAAGCACCAGAAACTTGAGAGAAACTCCTTCTCCGGCTTTTGCGGGTCTCGTCAAGATTTACAACGAGACGTGCGAAAGACAGGTGAGCGAAGATCAGGTAAAAGATCTCTGGAAAGGAGTGTCTTCTTCCGCGGCACCTACATTGAAGACGCCGGAGATGCATTAAGGTATTTCGAGATGATAATGCGCGCCAAAAAATCAGAAGACGAAATAGAAATTGATCTTGTTAAAAACAACGATCGCAGATACGATATAATACTTTGTTCTGCAGAAGAGTTAAAAGAAGAAGCCGAAAAGGGAAAGCTTTTATATGTACATGTAGACGAAGATTATATGGAATCCGATAGAGAGATGGCTACCGAAGCGGTTTATTCCTTTATAGGGCCTTTTTTGGGGATGAACTTCCAGGAAAAGAGATCCTTAAATCGCGGTTTATACGCTCAAATGGACATAGCCATGGTAATAACGGGCGTCAAAGGAAATAAGGCGCTTATTTGGACCCCTAAGGGAGAGCAGGAAATGGACTTTAGCTACCTTGTCTCAGCTTCGGATTTTATCTTATCCTTCGATTCTCCGAAACTTCGGGCTAAGGAAAGGGAAATACAGGAAAAAAGTGAAGTTGACTCCTATATGGAGCAATTAAGAAAAGAAATAAAACAAAAGGAGAGCGATAGAAGTGGCAATGACTAAGGCAGAAATTCATGTCAGGGGATTTTTGGGAAGCGATCCGGAGTTTTTTACGGCAGCTACCGGGAAACAATTCTATAGGGCAAGCGTCGCAGTAAAGACGGGAGAAAAACAAACTACGTGGTTTCCCCTTCTTTTCGGCGAGAAATGGAATCTTGAGAATTGGAAAAAGGGCGACTTAGTGGACATCGAAGGGAATTTCTCGGCTAATAAGTATGTCGACAAGGAAGGCATCGAAAGGTTGTCTTTTACCGTATTTCCGAGAAATGCTTTCAACATTACCTTGGCGGAACGAGCCAGGGAAATGAAACAGGCGGAGTTAGCCGAAGGCGAAGAATTTACTACCGATTTCGAAGAAGATTTTGAAGATATATCCATCAGCTAATTAATGAAAATCGCGGTAATTCCCTATGGTAAGAAGATCGTAGTTTCGGGCAAGGGACAAATTGAAAAACCCGAAGGCTACGAGCTTGAAAGCAGAACGGAAGGCAGGGACGGGACGAAACTCGTCCTTGTCTCTTCCTTGTATGGAATCATAGACCGGTGGTCCGAAGCTCATCGTGTTTTTGGCGTCTTTCCGGTCATTGATCCGATCGACGTTTATGTACAGTCTGGTTTTATCGTCTTGCCGGTTTTATCTCAGGGACTTTCTTTTGAAAAACTTCCCGCGGAGCTGGATTATATACTGCAGTGGATCTCTTTTTACAACGATTACAGAGTGCGGGAAGAAGACGGCAAGTGGTATTTTACGGATTGTCCCGTCGTAAGGCTTGGTCTCGAAGAGTTATTTGAGAAATTCTGGTTTTTCTTTGGAGACAGGCCTTCTTTTAACGCAGAAAGGGAGATCGAAAGGGAATTTTTATCCGACTATCCCGAAAGAAAAGAAGAAGTTTCCCCGATCGTAAGGCTCGCCGAAATTAAACGATCCCCCGAAAACGACGAGATACTTTGGGAGCCCGGTCCATTATTTGATTTTAGGTGGTCAAATTGAAAAAAATTATTTTGGCATTTCTTGTTTTGTGTCTTATCGCGGTACCTTCCTTTGCCGATGACGAATATTTGCAAAAAGCTGCCAACGAAGTTAAAGAGTTGATTTCGCAATTCGATTCGTCAATCCCGGAGACAAAATTAAACCAACCAATCGATTTTTCTCAAGTAATAGAGCAAAATGCAAAGGGAGCCGCTTTAAAAAATATAAAAAAGGTAGTAGAAGCGATGGATCCGAGCGTTACGGCGGACATCTCCATTCCCGATGAAGCTACGGGATTTATCGCTCAGTCGTCCGCAAATTGGTTGATAACCAGGGCGCTCGTCTACGGATTTACCGGACTGGAAGAAGCCGAAGAGACAATTAACAGCTGGGTAACGTTTAAGGACAACAATTTTATCGGCTCGATAAAGAAGGGATCTCCGGCATGGATGCTCGCAAAGAGCGCGGATTTAGCTTCAAAAGCGGCGACAATACCGTCGGGCGGAATCGCAGGCGGAATCTCCGATATGAAGTTTAGAGTCAAAACCGATGGAGAGACCTTGATGGTTCCCCTGGAAGCACAAATTCAAATAAAAGATCTTTTGAAAGTCTCTAAATTCGCTTCCGGCTTAAAAAATGTTCCGGGCATTCAGGCGGAAGACAGTATTTACGATCGGTCCTTGGCGATATCCCGAGTTATATGGAGCGTCATCTTTGTCGTCCAAATTGTATGGACGGCCTATAAAATGCTGATAGCGGGAGAAAACAAGGATATGATAACAACCATATTTAAAGGAATGTTCGTATTTATCTCTTTGTTTTTTATACGCGAAATCGCCATGATAGGAGTGAGCATATCTACCGCATTGGGAGACGCAATGCTTGGCGGAACCGATGTCGCTCATGCGGTCTCCGATATCAGCGAAATAGTGGAACTCAAGCAAAATATAGTCTCCGCTTCGTCTTCCGGATTTTTAAAAGGATTCGCTGCCGATCTTATAATTACGATATCGGGGTTAGTCGCCAGGGCAGTCGTTTACGTAATGTTTATATTATCCGACGTCATGGTGGCGATTACCATCGTAATAGGTCCATGGATGATAGTTTTGTCCATGCTTCCCTTTTGCGAAAATTGGATTTCCCATTGGGTAAAGAGCTTTATAACTTTCTTATTTTACCGTCCCTTGGCGTGCCTGCTTTGCGTAGTACTTTACATCGTCGGGCTTACGGGGCTTGACGTCGGCCTTGTAGAGTTAATGATTACCTGTATCGTCTTCGTAATGGCTGCCGTAAAGGTACCCAGCATGGCGGAGAACATGGGCGGGGCAGCCGCTGCCGTCGGAGCGGGGATGACGGGAATGGTAGGAAAGGGATTGAAGGCAGGCGCTTCCCTTGGCGCTCGTGCCGCAGGAGCCGGAGCGGTAGTTGCGGGAGCAAAGATACTTGGTTCGTTAAAGGACAAAGCCACTCCGCCAAAGGAGAGTTAACATGAAAAAACTTCTAACTGCGTTAATTTTAATATTAATCTTTGTAAGTCCTGCCGTTGCGGAATATACTTCTATTTTAGAAAAAGTTCACGTGCCTTCCACGGCTTCAGGAAGGGAGATCGTTGACGCAATCATTGAAGACGTCGAAATGCCGACATGGGAAGAAACAGGCGGAACTTCCGAAGGATATGAATACGCCCAACAGAAGATCATATCGGAAAAATTAAATCACGTAACGTTTTCCACGTATAAACATGCGGGAGACATGCCCATTACAAGGGCCGTGCTGGGCTCCGTTGATTTTAATTTGAGATTTTGGCCCGAAGTTGTCAATTCGTTAAAGGAGTATGTACCTTCGGGCAACTATATAAGCATGTCAAACAAGGCGGATAATCTGACGAAAAACGCCATCCCGCGAGCCGAATCGGCTGCCGCGCATGCAAAGGATATTATTCCGAAGATAGTAATTCCCATTTCTTGCGCTATTTTAATGCTTTCCTTTACGATACAAATTATATTGACCTTTCTTTCTAAAGATACGAACACTTCCAACTTTTTTGCCGATTTTGCCAGGGTAATGTTTTTTATTATCGCCATTCTCACGTTCAGACTTTGGGTTTCCGTTGTAATCGACGTATTTAACTTCGGCGGATACTTAATGGCTCCATGGGGCGGACAGGAGCAGCTGCAAAGGGCGATCGCCGACGCAGCCAATGCCGGAAGCAAGCTGGACTGGTTAAAGCCCACAAATCTCGTAATTGGCGCCATGCGATGGGCGTCTTACGCGGCGATAAAGGTATTGTTAATATCTCGCGATGTTCTGCTCGCCGTGTCTCTCGTTACGGGGCCGTTATGTCTCGCAATAGGATATTTAAATCTATATACGAGCAACGACGTCATAAAGGGTTTTCTGGCCGGGTGGCTTCAAACGTTCTTCAAATTTCAGTTTTGGGGCATTTTTTCCGCAATTGCCCTGGTCGGATTATCGATAGTGGATTTCATATCAAAAGCAGGAGCCGCCGATCCCTTAGTGGTATTTATCACGGCGATTGCCTTCGTACACGTGGCGTTTAATATCCCAAAGCTTGCCGACAACATGTCCGCCGTCGTCATATCTTCCGTGGTGATGGCCACGATATCCATGGCTGCCAAAAGGGGTGGCGGGACTGCTGCTTCCGCAACCGCGGGCGCCGCAAAATCCGGGATAAGAAAGCTTCTCGGAAGATAGGAGAGAAAATCATGAGCGAAAGAATCTTTTAAATGCGAAGTCTTTGACGACTAAAATAATCGTACGGGTCGGGTAAAACAGCCCGGCCCGTTTGTTTTAATTCTCGCCAAGGTCGTATCTTTCCTTAGTGAATTTGATCACCGCTTCCTTGAAGGGCGATCTCTTTCTCACCGACATGATGGGAACCCCCAGATGGGCGCATCCCACGACGGCATCGTCGGCGGGTATCTCGGCCACGACGGGAATGCCGAGTATCTCTTCCGCTTCCTTCCTGCCCGCGCACAAACCTTCCTTTTGCAACTTCGGTATTACTTTGTTGACAACTCCTACGCAGGGCTTCTTGTCCCTGAGAAGTCGCGCCACCTGAGCTGCGCCGCGCAAG
>Ga0208693_1003260_pt1 | contig 10163 bp, 8 predicted proteins | sample AD_UKC071_MetaG_FD_184438 | JGI IMG/M metagenome (GOLD analysis project Ga0208693, IMG submission 184438) | Active sludge microbial communities of municipal wastewater-treating anaerobic digesters from USA - AD_UKC071_MetaG (SPAdes) (version 2) | ecosystem: Engineered > Bioreactor > Anaerobic >... | reverse complement strand
CGCACGTGCTGTCGCTCCAAGCCGAGCGCGGGCGCAAGTCGGCCACGCTGCACGACGCCGCCGCGTGCACCGGCTGCGCGTTGTGCGCCGTGCGCTGCCCGTTCAACGCCATCCGCATGGCGCGCCCGGCGCCGACGCCCTGATGTTATGATTTTGATAGCTGCCGGCGCTTGACCGGCCAGCGCCAGGGCCTCGAAATGCTCCGCACCATGTCCGAAGACGAAACCCCCTCCACCCACGACGCCACCCGCATCGACGACACGCGCATCCGCGCCGTGCGCCCGCTCGTCACGCCCGCGCTGCTGCAGGAGTGGCTGCCCGCGCCCGCCGCCGCCGAGCACCTGGTGGAAACCAGCCGCGCCGCCCTCTCGCGCGTGCTGCACGGCGGCGACGACCGGCTGGTGGTGGTGGTCGGCCCCTGCTCCATCCACGACCACGACCAGGCGCTTCAGTACGCGCGCCGCCTGAAGGCCGAGGCCGACGCCCTGGCCGGCGAGCTGCTGGTGGTGATGCGCGTGTACTTCGAGAAGCCGCGCACCACGGTCGGCTGGAAGGGCTACATCAACGACCCGCACCTAGACGGCAGCTACGCCATCAACGACGGGCTGGAGATGGCGCGCCGCCTGCTGCTCGACGTGCTGGCGCTGGGCCTGCCGGTGGGCACCGAGTTCCTCGACCTGCTCAGCCCGCAGTACATCAGCGACCTGGTGAGCTGGGGCGCCATCGGCGCCCGCACGACGGAAAGCCAGAGCCACCGCCAGCTCGCCAGCGGCCTGAGCTGCCCGGTCGGCTTCAAGAACGGCACCGACGGCGGCGTCAAGGTGGCGGCCGACGCCATCGTCGCCGCGCGGGCGCCGCACGCCTTCCTGGGCCTGACCAAGATGGGGCAGGCGGCGGTGTTCGAGACGCGCGGCAACGACGACTGCCACGTCATCCTGCGCGGCGGCAGGCAGCCCAACTACGCCGCCGCCGACGTCGAGGCCGCCTGCGCCCTGCTGCGCGCCGCCGGCCTGCGCGAGCAGGTGATGATCGACTGCTCGCACGCCAACTCCAGCAAGCAGCACCGCCGGCAGATCGAGGTGGCGCGGGACGTGGCGGCGCAGCTGGCGGCGGGCGAGCGCCGCGTCATGGGCGTGATGATCGAAAGCCACCTGGAAGAAGGCCGCCAGGACATCGTGCCCGGCCAGCCGCTGCGGCGCGGCGTCTCGGTCACCGACGCCTGCATCAGCTTTGCCCAGACCGTGCCGGTGCTGCAGACCCTGGCGGCGGCGGTGCGGGCGCGCCGCGCCACCGCTGCCGGTGCACCATCTCAAACCTGAGGAGAGACGCCATGCTGCTGACCGAAGACCAACGCCTGATCCGCGACGCCGTGCGCGCCTTCGCGCAGGAACAGCTGTGGCCGCACGCGCCGGCCTGGGACAAGGCGCACGCCTTTCCGGCCGAGGCGCACCAGGGCCTGGCGCAGCTGGGCGCCTACGGCATTTGCGTGCCCGAGGCATACGGCGGCGCCGGGCTGGATTACCTGACGCTGGCCCTGGTGCTGGAAGAGATCGCCGCTGGTGACGGCGGCACCAGCACCGCCATCAGTGTCACCAACTGCCCCTTCAACGCCATCCTGATGCGCTATGGCAACGAAGCGCAGAAGCAGCAATGGCTGGCGCCCGCCGCGCGCGGCGACTACCTGGGCGGTTTCGCGCTGACCGAGCCGCACGTGGGCAGCGACGCCAGCAGCCTGCGCACCACGGCGCGGCGCGAGGGCGGCGACTACGTCATCAACGGCGTCAAGCAGTTCATCACCAGCGGACAGAACGGCCATGTGGCCATCGTCATCGCCGTCACCGACAAGGCCGCGGGCAAGCGCGGCATGAGCGCCTTCATCGTGCCCACGCACCGGCTGGGCAACGCCGGCTGGCAGGTGGCGCGGCTGGAAGACAAGCTGGGCCAGCACAGCAGCGACACGGCGCAGATCAACCTCATCGACTGCCGCGTCCCGGCCGCCAACCTGATCGGCGAGGAGGGCGAGGGCTACAAGATCGCGCTGTCGGCGCTGGAAGGCGGGCGTATCGGCATCGCCGCCCAAAGCGTGGGCATGGCGCGCAGCGCGCTGGAGGTGGCGATTGCCTATGCCAAGGAGCGCGAGAGCTTTGGCACCGCCATCATCCACCACCAGGCCGTGGCCTTTCGCCTGGCCGACTGCGCCACGCGGCTGGAAGCGGCGCGCCAGCTGATCTGGCACGCCGCCAGCCTGCGCGACGCCGGTCAGCCCTGCCTGAAGGAAGCGGCCATGGCCAAGCTGTTCGCCACCGAGACCGCCGAGGCCGTGTGCAGCGCCGCCATCCAGACCCTGGGCGGCTACGGCTACGTGAGCGACTTCCCGCTTGAGCGCATCTACCGCGACGTGCGCGTGTGCCAGATCTACGAAGGCACCAGCGACGTGCAGAAGATCATTATCACGCGCGCGCTGTGAACGCCGCCCGGCGCGCCCGCTCAGCCGGCCCCGCGCCCTGCCCCTGCGGCGGCCGCCCGGCCGGGGCGCCGTTCGACGCCTGCTGCGGGCGCTACCTGGGCCATGACGACGATGCCCCGGCGCCCGACGCCGAGGCGCTGATGCGCTCGCGCTACAGCGCCTTCGTGCGGCAGGACGCGGCCTATCTGCTGGCCACCTGGCACCCGTCCACGCGGCCGGCGCAGCTGGCGCTGGAGCCTGGCACGCACTGGCTGGGACTGGCGGTACACGCGCACCGCCTGCTGGACGACACCCGGGCCGAGGTCGAGTTTGTCGCCCGCTCGCGCACCGGCGGCGGGCCCGCCACGCGCCTGCACGAGCGCAGCCGCTTCGTGCGCGAGAATACGCGGGGCGCCTGGCGCTGGTTTTATGTGGACGGTGATTTTTTGTAGGTATTTTTGACGTGTGGCGCGCGTCCAGCCAGCGCCAGCAGCTATAAGAACATGAGCCATTTCAGCGCGTACGGAGTGCGCACACGATGAAGGTCCTGATTCTGGGCGCCGGCCGCGTGGGCGAGAGCGTGGCCGAAACGCTGGCCTCCGAAGCCAACGACATCACCGTCATCGATCCCAGCCCCGAGCGCCTGCGCGCGCTGGAAGACCGGCTGGAGCTGCGCGGCGTGGCCGGCAACGGCATCCAGCCCTCGGTGCTGCGCCACGCCGGCGCCGACGACTGCGACCTGTTCATCGCCTGCGCCGACCTGGACGCCACCAACCTGGTGGCCTGCAAGGTGGCGCACGACGTGTTCGGCATCCCCACCACCATCGCGCGGCTGCGCCTGCCCGACTTCCGCCAGGACGACCGCCTGCTGGGACCGGAGGGTTTTGCCGTCAGCCGCGTGATCTGCCCCGAGGCCTCGGTGACGCGCACCATCCACGAGCTGATCGAGCACCCCGAGGCGCTGCAGGTGTTGCAGTTCTCCCAGGGCCGCGCGCACCTGGTGGCGGTGCGGGTGGCGGCCGGCAGCGCGCTGGACGGGCGCAGCATCGCCGAGTTCGTCGCCCGGGTGCCCGACGTGCCCATGCGCCTGGTGGCGGTGTACCGGCGCGACGAGGAAACCCCTTGCGAGGCCGGCACGCGCGTGCTGGCCGGCGACGAGGTGTTCGTGCTGGTGGCGCGCGAGCACGTCAACGCCGCGCTGGCGGCCATCGGCCCGCGTGAGCGGCCGGTGCAGCGCGTGATGATCGCCGGCGGCGGCAAGGTGGGGCTGGGCGTGGCGCGCTCGCTGGTCGGCCTGTGCGAGGTCAAGCTGATCGAGAAGGACCGCGCGCGCTGCCAGTACCTGGCCGGCGAGCTGCCCAGCGAGACGCTGGTGCTGCAGGGCGACGCCGCCGACGAGGAGCTGCTGCTGGCCGAGCACGTGGGCGACATGGACTTGTTCATCTCGCTGACCAGCGACGACGAGGACAATATCATGTCCGCCCTGCTGGCCAAGCGCATGGGCGCGCGCCGCGTGATGGCGCTGATCAATCGCCGCGCCTATGCCGAGCTGCTGCAGGGCAGCGCCATCGACATCATCATCTCGCCGGCCGACGCGGTGATCGGCGAGCTGCTGGCGCACGTGCGCCGCGGCGCGGTGGCGGCCGTGCACAGCCTGCGCCGCGGCGTGGCCGAGGCGCTGGAGGGTGTGGCCCACGGCGACGCCCGCACCTCGCGCCTGGTGGGCAGGCGCATCGAGCAGCTGGAGCTGCCGGCCGGCGCGCGCGTGGGCGCCATCGTGCGCGGCGAGGGCGAGGCCGGCCAGGTGCTGGTGCCGCACCACGACACGGTGATCGAGGCGGACGACCACGTGATCATCTTCGTGCCGCACAAGCGCCTGCTGCCGCAGGTGGAAAAACTGTTCCAGGTGGGCGCCACCTTCTTCTGAGAGCCGCCGACATGCAGATGCCGATGCGTCGCCACGTGCACGTGCTGCTGGTGCTGTCGTGGCTGATCATGGGCTTTTCGCTGGCCTTCCTGGTGCCGGCGGCGTGGAGCCTGTTCGGCGACCAGTATCGCCAGGCCCATGTGTGGCTGCTGGGCTTTGGCGGCACGCTGGGCGTGGGCGCCCTGCTGTGGGCGCTGACGCACCGCTACAAGCGGGAGCTGACGGTGAAGGACGGCTTCCTGCTGGTCAACCTGGTGTGGACGGTGCTGCCCGCGCTGGCCGCCGTGCCGCTGATGTTCACCGTGCCCGGCATCAGCTGGACCGACGCCTACTTCGAGGCCATGAGCGGGCTGACCGCCACCGGCGCCACCGCGCTGGCGGGGCTGGACCTGCTGGACCCGTCGGTCAACATCTGGCGCTGCTTCCTGCAGCTGATCGGTGGCCTGGGCATCATGCTGCTGGCGGTGGCCGTGCTGCCCTTCCTGGGCCTGGGCGGCATGCAGCTGTTCAAGGCCGAGATGCCCGGCCCGATGAAGGACACGCGCCTGACGCCGCGCATCGCCGAAACCGCGCGCGGCCTGTGGGGCGTGTACTTCGTGCTGTCGATCACCTGCCTGCTGTCGTACCGCTGGGGCGGCATGAGCTGGGACGACGCCTTCATGCACATGTGCACCACGGTCGGGCTGGGCGGGCTGTCCTCGCACGACCAGAGCTTCGGCTACTGGAACTCACCCACGCTGGAATGGCTGGCGGTGCTGTACATGTCGCTGGCCGGCATCAGCTTCGCGCGCTACTTCATGGTGTGGCGCACGCGCTCGCTGCGGCCGCTGTGGCGCGACGCCGAGGTGCGCGCCTACGTGCTGGTGCTGCTGGCGGCGATCGTGGTGGTGTGGGGCATCCTGCTGCGCCAGGGCCAGCACGTGGACGCCGGCCACGCGCTGCGCGACGCGGCGTTCCAGGTGGTGTCGGTGGCCACCACCACCGGCTACGCCACCACCGACTATCTGCTGTGGCCCACCTTCGTGCCGGTGCTGATGCTGTTGCTGGGCGGCATCGTCTCCTGCGCCGGCTCCACCGGCGGCGGTATCAAGATGGTGCGCGTGCTGATCCTGGCCAAGGTGGCCTCGCACGAACTGGTGCGGCTGATCCACCCGCGCGTGATCAACCCGGTGACGCTGGGCGGCATGACCGTGCCGGGGCGCGTGATCGGCGCCGTCATCGCCTACATGCTGGCCTACGGCGCCACGCTGGTCGGGCTGTCGCTGCTGATGCTGGCCAGCGGGCTGGATGTGGTGACGGCGTTCTCCGCCGTCGTGGCCTGCCTGAACAACGTCGGCCCCGGCATGGGCAAGGTCGGGCCGGCCAGCAACTACGCCGTGCTGACCGATTTCCAGATCTGGCTGTGCAGCCTGGCCATGATGCTGGGGCGGCTGGAGCTGCTGTCGGTGATGGTGCTGTTCACGCCGCAGTTCTGGAGGAGGTAGTAGGCTCCCCCTGAGCCGCTGCGCGGCTTCCCCGCTCTCCTGGGGGAGGGGGGGACGCAGCCAGTGACCGGCGCAGGCCCGGCCACGGCGGCCCTGGGTTGGCCTGCCGCGCAGGCCGTTCGAGCCGCGGCTTGTGAGCGAAATATGGATTCAGCGCGCCATCGATGCGCGCAAGCAGCTATGAAATTTGAAGCTATCTTGTTCGACTGCGACGGCGTGCTGGTGGACAGCGAGCCCATCACCCACGGCGTGCTGCGCGAGCTGCTGGCCGACAGCGGCTGGGACATGCCGCTGGCCGAGTGCATGCGCCACTTCATCGGCCGCACCGTGCGCAGCCAGGCGGCGCTGATCGAGGCGCACACCGGCCGGCCGCTGACCGATGCCTGGATGGCCGAGTTCTACGCCCGCCGCGATGCCTGCCTGCGCCAGCAGCTGCAGCCCATCGACGGGGCAGCGCAGGCGGTGCGCGCCGCCCACACGCTGACCGGCGGACGCATCGCCTGCGCCTCGGGCGCCGACCGCGGCAAGCTGGTGCTGCAGCTGGCCCACACCGGCCTGGCGCCATGGTTCGGCCCGCACGTGTTCAGCGGCCACGAGCTGCCGCGCAGCAAGCCCTTTCCCGACGTGTACCTGGCCGCCGCCGCGGCGCTGGGCGCGGCGCCCCGGCGCTGCCTGGTGGTCGAGGACACGCCCACCGGCATCCAGGCCGGCGTGGCTGCGGGCGCCACCGTGTGGGCCTACTGCCCGCGGCCGGATGAGGCCGGGGCGCTGCTCGCCGCCGGCGCGCAGGCGCTGTTCAGCTCGATGGCCGGGCTGCCGGCGCTGTGGCAGACTGGGCGTGAGCCCTAAGATGCGCGCATGAGCGAAACCCCGACCCCTGCGCACCTGGCCGCCACCGACGCCATCGACAGCCAGCATCCAGCCGTGCAGGCCTTCGTGCGCCAGCACGACCGTGGTGCCAGCCAGCGCGAGCGCGCCGTGGCCCTGGTGCACGCGGTGCGCGACGCGTTCCGCTACGACCCTTACCGCATCGATTTGACGCCGGCCGGCATGCGCGCCAGCACCGTGATTGCCAACGGCTACGGCTGGTGCGTGCCCAAGGCCACGCTGCTGGCGGCGGTGGCGCGCGCTGCCGGCATCCCGGCGCGCCTGGGCTTTGCCGACGTGCGCAACCACCTGTCCACGCAGCGCATGCGCGAGACGATGAAGACCGACCTGTTCATCTGGCACGGCTACACCGAGCTCTGGCTGGATGGCGCTTGGCGCAAGGCCACGCCGGCCTTCAACCTCGGCCTGTGCCAGAAGTTCGGCCTGCTGCCGCTGGACTTCGACGGCGTGCACGACTCCATCTACCACCCGTTCGACGCCGCGGGCAACCGCCACATGGAATACGTGAATGACCGCGGCACGTTCGACGACCTGCCACTGGCGCACGTCGTGGCGGACTTCCACCGTGTGTACGGCAACTGGCTGCCGGCCGGCAGTCTGCGCAGCGACCTGGTGCAGGACGACTTCCTGGCCGACGTGGCGCGCGAGACGGGCGCAGCGACAGACCGCCCTTGACGCGAACCCGTCGTCGAATGACGGACGATGAATGAGGATCAAATAGGGCCCTCGCGCTTGCCTGACAAGCGCAAGGAGCTACTTATTCAATAGCAAACGGGGCTGCGTCACCACACCGCGACGCGGCCTCAGCCGGCGCGCCGCCGCCACAGCGCGAGCAGGGCCAGCGCCCACAACCCCGCGCCCCAGGCCAGACCGGTGGCGCCGCCACCCTTGCCATCGTCTTGGCGGAAGGTGCTCACGGTCACGTAGTTGTCGGCCGAGCGGCCCAGCGTGTCGGTCACCAGCAGGCGGAACACCCAGTCGCCGCGTGCATCCGGCAGGCTGACGCTGGCCACCGGCGCGCCGGCGTCGCGGATGCCGACCGGGCTGCCCGAGACCTGGCTCCACTGGTAGCCGGCGATGCTGGCGCCGGCGACCGCCGCGCTGCCCCGGCCGTCCAGCGTGACGGTGCTGCCCGCCGGCACGCTGCCGATGGGCGCGATCACCGCCGACGGGCTGGTGGCCAGTTGCAGCGCGCGGTCGGCGTCCAGCAGGCCGGGGCCGCAGGTCTCGCGCGTGCAGTTGCAGGCGCTGTTGAGCGGGGTGCTGACGTTGCAGCTCGGGTAGACCGCGCTGCTGGGGAATGGCCGCGCGCCGGACTGGATGCGCGACACCAGCTGCGCCGGCGTCAGCGCCGGGTTGACCGACAGCATCAGCGCCGCCACGCCGGCCGCCAGCGGCGTGGCGAAGCTGGTGCCGTCCTTGCTGTCGTAGATGGATTCGGCCGGGCCGCGCTTGCCGGCGTTGGAGGTGGAGTACAGCCGCGGGCCGCTGTCGGCGGCGCCCGGGCCACCCGGCGCCATGATGCCGACGTTGGGGCCGTAGCTGGAGTAGTAGGTCTTCAGTCCGTCCTGGCGCACGGCGCCCACCGCCAGCACGCCGGCACAGTCGGCCGGGCGGGTGAGCGGGCCGTTCTCGTTGCCCGCGGCCACCACCACCAGGCTGCCGGCCGCCGTGGCGTCGTCGATGGCGTTCTGATAGGTCGGCGTGCAGCTGGAGCTGCCGCCAAAGCTGACGTTGATCACCCGCGCCGGCGTCGGGTTGGCCGGCACGCCGCTGACCGGCAGGCCGGCCGCCCAGCGGATGCCGTCCACCACGTCCGACAGCCAGGCGCCGCACTTGCCCGACACGCGCACCGGCAGCACCCGCGTGTCCCAGCCCACGCCGGCCACGCCCAGGCCGTTGTTGGTGGCGGCGGCGATCTCGCCGGCGATGAAGCTGCCGTGCCAGGAGCTGTCCTCGGCCGGACACAGCGGGTAGCGCGCGCTGTTGGCTTCGGACAGGCTGATCCAGTCGCCCGGGTCGGAGGCATCGGCGTCGCGCCCGTTGCCGTCGTTGCTGGTGTCCAGGTCGCTGATCAGGTCATAGCCCGGCAGCAGCTTGCCGGCCAGGTCGGGGTGGCCGTACTGCGCGCCCGAATCCACCACCGCCACCACCGCCGCCGCGCTGCCGCGCGTGCGCTCCCAGGCCGGCGGCAGGTTGATGGCGGCCGCGCCGCCTTCGGCCGGCGTGCGCAGGTGCCACTGGATGCCGTCGGTGTAGTAGGGGTCGTTGGGCGCGGCCTGGCGCTTCAGGCGCACGTCGGGCTCGACGCGGGCCACCTGCGGGTTCAGGCGCACGCGGCGCTCGGCGTCCTGCACGGCGGTGCCGGTCAGCGGGGCGGCAAACGGCAGCAAGTGGGCGCGCGGGCCCACCGGCACCGCTGCCGTGGCGCTGGCCAGGCCGGCGTCGTTGGCCACGGCCTTCAGGCGCTCGCGCGTGGCCTGGGGCGATTCGCGCCCGCCGTCGGCCGGCGCCTTGAGCGTGACGATCAGCCCGCGCGCCACCATGGCGTCGGCGGCCTGGGCAGGCAGGCTGGCCAGCAGGGCGGCGCCCAGGGCCAGGACGGGGAGCAGATGGGGGCGAAGTGTGCGCATGCCGCGTTGTAGCACGCGGCTGGCGCGGCCGTGGATTTTTGTGCCGGGCGGGCCAGTGCGTACCATGCAGGCATGGAGATGCGGACCCTGCGCTATTTCATCGCCGTGCTGGAGGCGGGCAGTCTGTCGCGCGCCGCCGGCACGCTGTACATCGCCCAGCCCGCGCTGACGGCGCAGATCAAGAAGCTGGAGGACGAGCTGGGCGCGCAGTTGTTCGAGCGCTCGCATGTCGGCGTCACGCCGACGCCGGCTGGCCTGCAGCTCTACGAAGACGCGCGCCGCCTGCTGAGCGACGCCGAGGCGATGAGCGAACGCATCCGCCGCCTGCCCAAGGGGCCCGAGGGGTCGGTCACCCTGGCGCTGCCTTTCCTGCTGGCCTCGCTGCTGACCGGTCCGGTGCTGGCGCGGCTGGCGCGCACGCATCCCCGCATCCGGGTGTTCGTGCTCGATGACCTGAGCCTGCTGGTGCGCCAGGCGATGCTGGAGCGGCGCGCCGACATCGGCATCCTGGTTGACGCGCCGGTGGTGGAGGGCTTGCACTGCCGGCCGCTGGCGCGCGAATCGATCTATTTCTGTGGCCACGATGCCAGCGGCCAGGTGCGGCCGCTGCTGCGCGCGCCCCGTGGGCGCGGCGCGGCGACTGCCGCGGGCCACCAGCGCTGGCCCGAGATCGCCTTCGAGGTCGCTGCTCGTCAGCCGCTGTTGCTGCAGTCGCGGCGCTTTGCCATCCGGCGCGGCGTGGAAGAGGCCGCGGCGGCGCGCGGCGTGGTGCTCAACGTCGCGCA
>Ga0208693_1003258_pt1 | contig 10166 bp, 8 predicted proteins | sample AD_UKC071_MetaG_FD_184438 | JGI IMG/M metagenome (GOLD analysis project Ga0208693, IMG submission 184438) | Active sludge microbial communities of municipal wastewater-treating anaerobic digesters from USA - AD_UKC071_MetaG (SPAdes) (version 2) | ecosystem: Engineered > Bioreactor > Anaerobic >... | reverse complement strand
GCTCCGCGAGGATCAAGACCAGCATCGCGGCCAGGGCCATGCTCATCCCCGCCACACCCGCCCAACTGGCCGCCACGGCCGCCTCTACCGGCCCACCCGCCGGACGCACCCACCAGGCCGAGAACACCGCGTGTCCCATCACGCCCAGCAACCACGGCACGAACAGGTGCCGCGTGCGTTCGATCAGTTGAAAGTGGACCCCCAGGAACAACAGATGGCCGGACAAGAGGAAGAACAGGATCAGCTTCGGCACGACACTCGCTCCGGCCGCATACTGGGCCGGCAGAATCCGCAACACCACCGGCGACAGAACCGTCACCACCGCCCCACCGGCCAGCAGCAACAGCGTGGTAGCCTTATGGGCCAAAAGGAGATCGCGGTCCGCCTCGGCGCGCCCGCGAGACTCCCAGGTCTTGGTGACGCCGGCCTGCACCACGATCACGATCGAATGGGCAACGATGAGCATCCCCTGGGCGATGAGTTGCACACCGGCGAAGATGGACGCCGCCCGGGCTCCGGCCGCCTTGTGCAGATACCACAGCGGGTATCCGAGCAGAACCTGCCAGGTGATCGCGGCCAACGACGCCCACAGACTGAAGCGCAACATCTGCGCGATGACCGCCCGAACGGAAAACCCGTGCCGATCGCGGCTGGCCGATGGCGAGTTGCGGTTTGTAGACCAATTCCCTTGCCCCCCTGTCTGCGTGTCCCCCGGCCCCTCCGTCTCTCCGTCTGTGTGTCCCCCTGTCCCATCGTCCTCCGTCCGCACCACCACCCGCCGGAGCGGCGGAGCCACCAGCGCGGCAGTCGCGAGCATCGCCGCTGCATAACAGCCCACGACCGCCCCGGCCTCGTTCCAGCCGGTCGCGCAGACGACCACCGCCATGGCCGTGAACACGACGTTGCCCGCCAGTTCGATCACCCCCAGGGCCCGGTACATCCGCAGGCCCCGCAAGGTCGCAATAATCAGGTAAAACGCGATCAGACTGAAGGCCGCAACCGCTGCCAGCCGGGTCAGATGGACGGCCGGTCCGGACGGGGCCACAGTCTCTTCCGTCCGTAAGGCCGTGAACAAAAAATCCCCCAGCGGCGAGGCCACAACCAGCACCACACCCGCCAGGGCCGCCCCCGTCGCCAGGACCAGCGGAACGGCCAGGCGCAGAAACCGCCGGAGCGTCCCCCGCGTCTCATGCAGGGGCACGTAGCGTTGCACGCTGTCGTTGAGCCCCAGGCTGCACAGCGGGTTGAGCAGGTTCACCACCAGCAGGGCGATCTGAAGCACACCCCACTGCTCCTGGGCCATGAGCCAGGCCAGCACCAGCCCGCGGAGCAACCCGATCATCCGCGACAGCCCGGTGGCCGGCAGGTAAACGCTCAGCGCCTGGCCCATGCTTTCGGGGCAGAACAGCCGGGGCAATGGATGATGTGGCTTCACGGTGGACATGCTTCGACCGATCCGACCGATCCGACCGACCGGACCGATCCTGGAGAACAGACCCTTGAGCCGTGTGAACAGCCACTGGACGCTTCCACAACGGGCTGCTAGCATGATGCGATCTCGCAGTATTGTCCAGTCGGAGAGACGCGGAATGCTCGTCGAAGCCCTGCTGGAATCCGCCCGGCGGTTTCCCGACCGTCCGGCGGTTAAGGATGCCAGCCGCCAGTTTACCTACTCGCAGCTCGTCACCTTCACCAAGACCGTCCGTCGGCTGGTGCTGGCCCACACTGCCTGCGAGCGGGTCGGGGTCATGCTGCCATCCACCGCCGGCACGCCCGGGGTTTTGTTCGGCGTGCTCTGGAGCGACAAGATCGTCGTGCCGCTGAATTTCCTGCTTCAGCCCCGCGAACTGGCCGCCATCGTGCAGGATGCCGGGTTGGACCTGGTCATCTCCACCCGGCACTTCGAGAAGCTTGTTGAGGCACTCCCCGTACGTACCCTCTTTGTGGAAGACCTGCACCTCAAGCGCCGATACCTGTGGGAGAAGTTCCGCCGCACCCCCGAGCCCCCGGCCAGGGCCCCCGATGCCCTGGCCACCATCATCTATACCTCCGGCACGACCGCCCAGCCCAAGGGCGTCTGCCTGACCCAGGCCAATCTCGCCACCAACGCCCGGGCCTGCATCGAGCACATGCGGCTCCACTCCGACCACCACCTGCTGGGCATCCTGCCGCCGTTCCACGTGTTCGGCCTGACCGTGCTGAATGTCCTGCCCTTCTTCCTGGGCGGCACGGTCACCTACATCCCGCGTTTTTCGCCCCAGGCCACCTACCAGGCCATCCTCGACGACAACATCTCGGTGATGATCGGCGTGGCCAGCATGTACGGCGCGGTCGCCCGGCTCAAGAGCCTGGAGGCCGCCAGCTTCAAGAACGTGCACATCGTGGTCAGCGGCGGCGAACCGCTCCCCCGGGCCGTCTATGACGAGTTCCTCCGTCGGACCGGCATCCGCATCGTCGAGGGCTACGGCATGACCGAAACCGCCCCGGTCATCTCCTGCGATCTGCCCTGGGCCCACCACGTGGGCACCATCGGGCTGCCCATCCCCGGCGTGTCGGTCGAACTCCGGGATGCCAATGGCCGGCCGGTCGCGGCCGACCAGGAGGGCGAAATTTGTGTCCGCGGCCCCAACGTCATGAAGGGGTATTACAACCGCCCCGAGGAGACTGCGGCTGTCCTCGATCGTGACGGATGGCTTCGCACCGGCGACCTCGGCCGGGTTAGCTCCGACGGCTACATTTCCATCACCGGCCGGGCCAAGGACATCATCATCGTGGCTGGCGAAAACGTTTACCCCCGCGAGGTCGAGTCGGTGCTGGAAAGCCATCCGGCCGTCGCCGAGTCGGCGGTCATCGGCCAGCACGACGGCAGCCGCGGCGAAGTGGTGGTGGCCTACGTGTCCCTGCGCGAAGGGGTCGGCGCCACCGGCGAAGAACTTCGCGCGTTCTGCCGTAAACACCTCGGCGGCTTCAAAGTCCCCCGCCGGATTTACATCCGCCCGGAACTGCCCCACGGCCCCACCGGAAAAGTACTTAAGCGTGCCCTGCGCGAAGAACAGAACTGAACCGCCAGAACGCCAAGCACGCCGGGAAGTCAAGAACAGAATTCAAACTTGGCGCTCTTGGCGGTCCAATACCGGTCTATAATCCAGGGTTATGCGTTTCCGGTATACAGAATGGAACGGCGAGGAGTTTGCCGATCAGGCCCACCTGCGGCTGTTCGATCAGCTCATGGAATTCGTCCTGGAATACGGCGACGAAGCCCTCCAGGAACTGGAGTACATGGAACTCAGCGAGGAGCAGCGCGAGCTGCTTCAACGGCTCATCGACGACGGTCTGCTTGAAAAGGCGGGAGCCCGCTGGCGGCTCACCCCCCGGGCCATCAACGCCATTCAGAAGAAGGCGCTCATGGAGGTGTTCAAACGCCTCCATAAAGGCCACAAGGAGGGCCACGACACTCCCGAGACCGGCCAGGGCGGCGAACGCATCGAGGGCACCCGGCCCTACCAGTTCGGCGATCCGGTCAGCGAACTGGAACTGGCCGCCACCCTCCGCAACACCCTGCAGCGCACCGGACCGGGCCTGCCGCTCAAAATCAGCGAGGCCGACTTCGAACTGTTCCAGTCCGAGCATCATACGAGCTGCAGCACGGTCATTCTCGTCGATCAATCCGGGTCCATGGCCCGCTATCACCGCTTCTATCACGCCAAAAAGTGCGCGATGGCCATGTATGCCCTCATCCGTCAGCGGTTCCCTCAGGACACCGTGGACCTGGTGGGTTTCTATTCTGCCGCGGCGGTCATCCCTGAGCACAAGCTGCCGCTGCTCAGCCCCAAGCCGGTGACCATTTTTGACTATCAGGTGCGTTTGCGCGTGCCGGTCAGCCAGGCCGACCGCGCCCCGCAGCATTTCACCAACCTGCACATGGGCCTCCTGTTGGCCCGGAAAATCCTCCAGCGCCGCGGCGGCGAGAATAAGCAGATCTTCATTATCACCGACGGCCAGCCCACCGCGCACCTGCAGGGCGATTACATCCATCTGATCTATCCGCCGGAACGCAATACCGCGCTGATCACCCTGCGCGAGGCCGTGGCCATCGCCCGTCAGGGTATTCGCCTCAGCACCTTCGCCCTCACCGAAGACTACGAATATCTCGATTGGGTCGGCTTCGTCGATCAGCTCACCAAGGTCACCCGGGGCGTCGCCTTCTACTGCGCCGGCGGCGACCTGGGCAACTGCATCATGGAGTCGTACCTGTCGGGGAAGAAGCAGAAGACGTACATCGCGTAGGCCGAATGCCTAATGTCTAATGACCAATGTCTAAAGAATGTCGAATGCCCGAATGACTAATGTTCATGGGGCCCTCATTGGTCATTAGACATTAGGATTTAGGCATTAGACATTCGAACCGGGTGGTCCGCCGTGGCCGGATGCAGCTCTTATCATCATCCACCGGTTCTGCTATAATCCAGGGACCATACGGCAGGGCCCCAATGACCATGTTTCCCAAAGAAGAGTTAGTCGCGACTATGCGCTGCCGCCCGGGTGCGCTGTTGCCCTGCAAGCTCGACTGGCCGTTGCAACGGGTCTGCTACTGGAGCGGGCAGGCTGTCGATACCCGCCCCCCCGGCCGGACACGGTGGAAAGACATCTGGGGTATCGGCTGGCAAAAGGAATCCCCCGACCCCGAGATGATGCCCTACCCGGTTAGCCATCCCCTCCAGCACGAACTGGACAACCTCCACCGTTATCCCTGGCCGGATCCGAACGACCCCCAGCTCTTCGCCGACCTGGTCCATCGCCGCCCCCCCAATGGTTACCTGCTGACCGGCGAACACCCCTCCGCCCTTTACGAGCGGGCCTGGTTACTGGCCGGCATGCATCCCCTGCTGGAAACCATGGTCGATCAGCCCTCCCGGGTAGAGGAATTGTTCGCCCGCATCGGCGATTTCGAGACTGCCCTGGCTCGGCGCTACCTCGACCTGGGCGTCGAGGCGGCCTGGATTGCGGACGATTACGGGATGAACTCCGGCCTGATGTTCTCGCCCGATATGTGGCGGCGGTTTGTCCGGCCGCACCTCAAACGTCTGGTGGACCTCTACCATCAGGCCGGCGCGCTGGTCATCCTGCACAGTTGCGGAAACATCGCCGCCCTCATCGACGACTTCCTTGAGTTGGGCATCGACGTGCTCGATCCGCTTCAGCCGACCTGCAACGATCTGGAGCGCATCCGCGCGCAAACCGCCGGTCGAATCTGCCTGTGCGGCGGCGTGGAATCCGCAGCCCTGCTCAGTGGAGACGCCCGCCGCACGCTCGCCGCCACCTGGCAACGCATCGAACAGCTCGCCGGCCAGGGCGGTTACATCGTCGGGCCGGATGATGAATGGGAATTCCCGCCCGAGACGCACGCGGCTATGCTCAACGCGGTCGAATACCGCCGCAAGCAGACCCGCGGCGGACGCTCGGGGAATTGACAGAATCGCAGGTTCCGGTATCACGGGCGTCTGGCCTGTGCTACATACCTCTGGAGGTGCACGATGAAAGTGGTTCCCCAGTTCTCCGTGTTCCTGATCAACAAACCCGGCGTGCTGGCCCAGGTGAGCCGGCAGATCGCCACGACCCGCGTCAATATCCTGGCTATGACCATGACCGACTCCAGCGAGCACGGCGTGCTCCGGCTGGTCGCTGAAGACCCCGAACGGCTGCGAACCGCCCTGGCCACGCTGAACCTGCCCACTACCGAAACGGATGTGTTGGTGATTGACATGCCCAACCGCCCCGGCGCCCTGGCCGACGTCTGCGGCCGACTGGCCGAGGGACACATCAACATCAGTTACGCCTACTGCACCACCGGCGCCAGCGGCGGCAAGACCAAGGGTGTTTTCAAAGTGGCAGACACAAAGAAGGCCATGAAGCTGTTGGGAAGCAAGAACGACAGGCGACGGAAAACGAACGCCAAGATCCACCGGCCGATGGCCATTCGCTGAGGAAGAATGCCTAATGTCTAATGACTAATGCCTAAAGAATGTCGAATGCCCTAATGACTAATGTCCAGGGGGCCGCCATTAGTCATTGGGCATTCTGTCATTAGGACATTCTTTAGACATTAGGATTCAGGCATTAGACATTCGGGATCACCCCACTGGCGGGCTATCATCTTCCACCTCGCCTGTCTTACTGTCCGTCGTTATGGGCGGGTTGAATCCCTTTCGCTCGCAGATGGCGTTGATGATCTCGTTGAACTTCTCGATGTGGTAGCTGTCCAGCCGGAAGGAACGGGTCACCCCGCCGCCCGTGTATTCGAGATACACCCAGCCCTTGTGCTGGTAGTCATCCGTCCGCAGGCCGGTCATGGCCTCCCAGGGGATGTGCCGGCTGTTGTAGCGCAAGCCGCTGTCATCCAGCACTACCCGGGTGGTCACCACGCGGAGCAGCTTCAGCAGCACGACCAGGCCGGCAACCAGCAGCGCCGCCGCGAACCACTTCTGCCCGCGAATGCTGCTCTCGGAATGTTCTTTGGACAGTTCGATAACCAGTTGGGCCTTGCCGTCCTGGATGGCCGCTTTGACGTACATGGCCGGCCCGACCCACCAGTGCTCTTGCTCTTTCGCGAGACTCGGCTCACCCAGGCGGGCCTTGAGTTTATCAATGAGTTCCGGGAACGGGATGCTTTCCTTTTGCTTGAGGTCGGCTTCAAGCAGCTTGAGCGCTGAGGTGTTCACCTGCTCATTCACCTTTACGCGCTCGGGGGGCACCCCCATGGCCTGGGCCGCCCACCGCACGTTCGCCGCTGGCCAGGCATAGAACCCGTCATAGGCGAAATACGCGGCAAAGCCCAGGAACATGGCCAGAAACATCAGGTGCCGGTTTCGCCACCATTTCGTGGTGCCCGATTCAATCTGCATCCGCAAAGCTCCCTGTCTGATTCCAGCCCAACCGACCCGTCCGCCGGGGGAAGATAGCACACATATACTGCCGTGCCACCGAAGGCTATGCAAGCCATCTGGAATGCGGCGGCAGCGACGGGGTCTGTGGCAGTTCGGTGAGGTCAGCCCCGTTCACGGCGGCTTTCCACCGAAGGCGGCTTCAGGCCAGCCGTTTCAGGGCTGGTTGGGGCCGCGCCACGCCTGTTTTCTTCCCTCACCTCTGCCTGAGGCGCCCGTTTCAACGGGCTTTTCCGACCGGCTTTAACCTCGTGCTTCCCGCCGGGTCTGTCACAAACCCGAGAGCATCCGGCCGCAGGCTGGGTGCGCCGCTTTGGCCTTCCCCTATTATCGGCCACTCGGCCCTACGGGTAAATCAACGAATCCGTATCCGCAAAGGGCGTCTCCATGCCCGTCGGCGGCGTCCCATGAATGCGCGGTGTAGGGTCGGCATCAGTGCCGCCGGTCGGATCCGACCAGCGGGTGTAAATATTGTCCTTATTCACCCCAGCCAATGGCGTTGAAGACCACTCGGCAGAGCCATCTATACGCAAGACGTTCTGCCCCGCCCTCTCATGGTTGATCGTATTCCAAGGTCTCCATCTCTTCCGCGAGGCGTCGATGGCCGCAGTCAGTACTCCCGGATGCGGCTCGCCTTTCTCCAGAGCCGCGCCGTAAGGCCCCTTGTCGGCCACCAGCACCATGCGTGGTTCGGCCGACTTATCGGGCCGACCCGCCTGGCCAAAGGGCACCTGGTAACCGTAGCTCGTGAACTCATAAGATTTGAAATCCCAGAGCTGTTCCCAGTTGTCATCGAGGCCGTAGAAGTCATTACTGGACGGACAGGTGAAGCTGGTGCCCGTCAGTCGTCCAAAGCGAATAAGCAGCCACAGATTGGCGGTGGTAGAGCCTTCGGTAGTTGTGTTATCCGAGGGTGCCGTCGTGGGCGAAATGCCTTCACGGTATTTGCCGATTTTGCCGGGCGCATAGGCCACCCGCCCGATACCGGGCTGTGTGGCCGGAGCGTGCGGGATGATCGGCCAGGAGCCGGCGTTGGCCTCAGCATATTCCCACATCGCCTGACCAATGCCGACCAGGATAGCAGCACAACAGGCTCGCTTGGCTTTCTCCCGCACGTAGTGACTGCCAACCATCAGCAAATGAACCACGAGCACGATCAGGAGGACAACCGCGACGACCTTGATGACATTCCGCCGCGTCCCGGCCGGACCACGCCACGGCATCTGCGCCGCACTATCCTGTTCCTCATTTCGGGTCATGGATAGATCAGTGTATCCGTATCGGCAAAGGGCGTCTCGATTCCCGTGGGCGGAGTCCCGTGAATGCGCGGAGTCGGGTCCGCATCAGTGCCACCGATCGGATCCCACCAGCGGGTGTAGATGTTGTCGCTCTTCACCCCGGCGAGGGGCGTGTTGGCCCAATCCACGCGGCCGTCGGCGTAGAGGACGTTCTGGCCCTCGCCCATGTGGTTCGGCGAGTTCCAGGATTGCCAGTCCTTCGCCGGCGCTTTCAAGCTGGGCCGGGGCACCCCCGGATTGAGCTTGCCGGCCTCCAGAGCCGCACCATACGGGCCTTTGTCCGCGGCCAGGACGGTGCTGCGGTCGCCCTCCGCGGAAGGCTTGCCGGCTTTGCCATAAGGAACCTGATAGCCGTAACTGACCTCGCTGTCCCGGCGGAAATCCCAGTAGTCCTGGGGGTTCTCTTCATCGTTTTTCTCATCATTGCTCTCCGGGCAGATGAACGAGGCCGGGGTCGAGCCGCCGATGCGGACAAGCGTCCACAGGTTCCGTGTCGTCGAAATCTCGGTAGTCCTCTCATCAGTAGGCTGCGTGGCCGGCGGGCGGACTTCCCGATGCTTGCCGATCATGCCTGGAGCGTACCTCACAGCTCCTCTGCCAAATTCCGTGGCAAGCATATGGGGCGAAATTGGCATTCCTTGGTTGCCATCGCTGGATAGGTATGCAGCCCCTTCCCGATACCGCCCATATTGGCGGCGCAGGTTGTACGTAGTGCCGTTGGTTTGGCACGAGTCAGGAAGGCTCCAACGAAGTGCAATGCAAGGAGAGTGCCCAGCATGGCCACAACAATGATTGCTACACGAACTGCAGGAAACCCCCTGGCCTGTTTCTCCATGAGCAATCGCTCCAAACCCAGAGTGCCCCCACCTCATCTATACGACACCGTCGCCGTACTTGGTTCGTCAAATTCTTCAGCCCACCTAAAATGTAATACGTTGTATTCCTCCCTCGCGGGAGCTTGATGAGAAATTAAGATGAGCACTCTCGTATCTTTGAATTCCTCGGTTTTCGGCACCAACTCCCACCGGCCGGAGTCCGGCGGGAACGACGATTCCGCCCTGCTGGATGCCTACTCACGAGCCGTCGTCGGCGCGGTCGAACGTGTCGCCCCGGCCGTGGTGAACATCGAGGTCCGCCACGCCGGAGGCCGCGGCGGGAACGGCTCCGGCTTCCTGTTCACGCCGGACGGCTTCCTGCTGACCAACAGCCACGTGGTGCACGGGGCCTCGAAAATCCGTGTCACGCTCTCGGACGGCTTTCAGCTTGACGGCCGGCTCATCGGCGATGATCCGGGCACCGACCTGGCCGTTGTCCGCGTGCACAGCTCCGACCTGCCCACGGCCGTGCTGGGCGATTCGTCCGAGGTGAAGGTCGGTCAACTCGCCATCGCCATCGGCAATCCGTACGGCTTCCAGGCCAGCGTGACCGCCGGTGTGGTCAGCGCGCTGGGCCGTTCCCTGCGCTCGACCAGCGGCCGGCTGATCGACAACGTGATCCAGACCGACGCCGCCCTCAACCCGGGCAACTCCGGCGGGCCGTTGGTCAACTCCCGAGGCGAGGTCATCGGCGTCAATACGGCCATGATCCTGCCGGCCCAGGGCATCTGCTTCGCGACGGCCATCAACACCGCGAAGTTCGTCGCTCAGCAGCTCATGATCCACGGGCACATCCGCCGTGCCTACCTCGGCATCGCCGGCCAGGATGTGGAGCTGCCCCGCCGGCTGGTCCGTCAGTTCGATCTGCTGCAGGACACCGGGCTGCTCGTGGGTTCAGTGGAGCCAGGCAGCCCGGCGATGAAAGCCGGCCTCCAGGAAGGCGACGTGATCATCGAGCTGGACGACCTCCCCGTCACCGGCGTGGACGATCTGCACAGACTGCTGACCGAGCAACGCATCGACCGGCCGGTACAGGTGGTGCTGATCCGGCA
>Ga0208693_1003256_pt1 | contig 10172 bp, 8 predicted proteins | sample AD_UKC071_MetaG_FD_184438 | JGI IMG/M metagenome (GOLD analysis project Ga0208693, IMG submission 184438) | Active sludge microbial communities of municipal wastewater-treating anaerobic digesters from USA - AD_UKC071_MetaG (SPAdes) (version 2) | ecosystem: Engineered > Bioreactor > Anaerobic >... | reverse complement strand
ATAGGCTGCCCCGTAGTTGTCCTCCACCACCGCATCCATGGAATCGGCCAGTTCCTCCGGCAGACGGTCCACCAGCACGATGGGCAGGCCGCCGAAGTGCACGGCCTCGATCACTTCCTCGTTGCTACCCGCGGTAGCCAAAACCAGGCAGTCGATGCGATCTTCTGCCAGCACGTTGATGAGTTTTTGCTCCTTCATGGGATCCTCATCGGAGCTGGCCATGAGCAGGCTGTATTCCAATGGGGCGATCACATCCTCAATTCCCTTGATGATGTGCATGAAATAGGGGTTGGCAATGTCTGGCACCAGGATACCGATGGCCCTGGTTTCTTTGGTCTTCAGGGCCCGGGCCGCGGCGTTGGGGCGGTAGCCCAACTTCGCGATGGAAGCTCTAACCCTTTTTCTTAGATCATCGGTGACAAAGGGGCTCTTGTTCAAAACCCGGGATACGGTGGCGGTGGAAACTCCCGCATCCTCCGCCACATCTTTAATGGTGACATTGTTCCGTTCCTTTTTGGCCATGGGCAAGGCACCTCATCTACTTACTCTAGCGCCATTATACCATCCCGGCTGCACCGCGCTGGGGCTACCTTAGGGCATGTGGCGCTACAGGGCATCCAAGAAGCGATCGATATCTTCTTCGGTGTGATCGGCAAAAAGGGAGAGACGCAGCACACCACCAGCCGGGGCCCCGCTGTACTTGGAGTACATGATGTAAATGTTCTCCGCCAGCAAGGCCTGCTCGAGCCGCGCATATCCTTCGGAACGCCATGGTACAGGCGACATTGGAGACTGGCTGTGACCCGCCCGAACACTCGCGGCTGGTCATTGCTCCAGGATGAAAATAGCCCGTCTGTGCCCACCACGGGGCGCCTCTGTCATCCAGATGTGGGTCACGCAACCGGGCTGGTTTCTTCCCGGGATCGGGCAGTTTAAAAGTTGCGTCATGACACTGCTAACGATCCTACCTCATCATTGACCCCACATTGTCAGTTGCTGACACCCACGGTAAGCAGCACGTTGGCATAAGGCCTCGTTTCCCCGCTCACAATGGCCAGTGCAAGGTCCCCACTGTTCATGCATTCGCTATAGAAATCATAACGCTTGAGGAGTTTCAACTCTAGGGACAGCTGCTTCTGGAACTCATCGAAAATTGCTGGGCGGTGCCCATCATCAGGACACATTACTTCTGCAGCCTCCCAATTGCACATGCTAGATAGCGCCACTAGAATCTGTAGCACAGTTGGCTGATCCGGTCCAAGGTTGAGGTAAACCACTGGCACCGATTCCTTGATTTTGGTGGAAGCAGGATAGTTCCCGTCAGTTATGAGAATCTTAGCACCGTGGCCCGCTCTGGCCAGGTGATAAAGAATCTCTGGATGAGTAAGCTTGGTTGTCAGCATCCGTCCTGTCTCCTTCCAGGGGCTTCACCATAGATCACCTCAAACTCCTGTTTCAGTTCATTGGTGCTGGGGTCTCTATACTGCCTATACTTGCCCCAACCCTGGCCAGTGATCCAAAAGCCCACAAAATGCTCCCCAGAAATTTTGGGTTCAAACGCCACTTTACCTTCAACCAGGTCACATTGGTACCCCGTTAAGGCCAGGTAAACTCCCCAACTGGCCAAGGACCTGGCGTAATGATGCCCACATTCCACTTCATTCCAAGGATTGCGACGGTATCCATCATGGCGGTCCCGCACAGCCTTCACGATGGTCAGGCCCTCTTCGACAAATCCCTCATAGATTAAGGTAGCAGCCACATGATACTCGATGCCAGTCCAGACCTCGTTGGAGTATACGAACGGCAGTTTTGGTCTTCCACCGTATGGCCAAGAGCACAACAACAAGCCCGCTTCATCATTCAAAACGTAAGTCCGCTGGGGATTGACATGGTCCGAAAAATCCGGCAAGAAGTTGTAGCGGTATATGGAATGAACGGCCTTGGCTACATGTTCTTTCGGGAGAACATACCCCAAACCGGCAACATGGGCCAAAAACTGCCCAAACACCTGATCGGAGAGGCAACCGGTACCATACTGATACCTGTAGGCGTTGACATCTTCCAGTACTTGGATGTAGTACTCGCCATTCCAACAGAGCCGATCCATAGTGACGCTGCCTTTTGAGAACACGTCTTCCCAGCTTTTTGCTTGTTCTTCATCCCCCATGAACTTGGCGATTTCAGCCCCTGCGCGCAGCGCCGCATAGAAGATAGAGTTGATCATGGAATTGGGACCGTAAAACTCGATGTCATAGGTGTTATGCTGTTCACCGTCCAGAACTCCATCTCCATCTGTATCCCAACGCTTCTGGGAATAGTTGATCACTTTCTTGATCTTTGGCCAAAGCGTCCTAATGAACTCGTTATCGCCAGAAACTCTCCATTCTCGATAGGCGCGCACTACACAACCGAGTTGTCCATCGGCAGCTGGGGGGAGGTTCTGCCATGTAGGCAAGAACTCTGTCCCATCATAGACACTGCGCGCCCGGAAGTTCATTTCACCCTCATCGCTGGTTTCCCTCATGAACTCCACATAGCGCATATTCTGCTCCAGTTGAGGGAAGAAGAACGCCAAGGTCTGGGCATAGTTCCACACATGGGTACAGCTCCCTGGACAGCATCCGTTCTTATCATGGCAACCCTCGTACGCTGCAAAGGTTCCATCCGCTAACCAAAAACAGGTGGTACTCCTAATCACAGTCAGAGTGCTGCTCACAGCATCAAGGACGTAGACAGGGAGAGTGGTCCCAAAAAACGCCTCGTGAAAGCGCCGCGTCTTGTCCTCCAGATCAACCAGGTTAGCGACGAGATACTCAACCACATGCCAAGCATCGCGGAAGACCGTGGCGTAATGATTCTGAACGACTTCAGGCTTATCCTCAAAGGGGTGGTCTTCATTCCAGTTCCTTACTCGATTTGGGAAGTACCAAGCCAAGATAAACTCGTAAACCGTGCTTTCGCCTGGTTCGAGTGTTTTTTCCACACACAAAGAGCCGACTTTACCCAATTCTTGCAGAATCGTATTTCCCTTGGCTCCGTATTCACTCACGGCGTCGAGGCGACCGTCGGAAGAGAAATCATCCCAGAAATCAGTTATACCATCATACCAACCACCGGACAACCATTCGGGTTTGTAGCTGATCCCCGTTTGGCTGGTTGTCGTCAGGGCCATGTTACCGTACGTCTTGTGGTCTCGAGGCAGATCTGTGGTCAGTTCGATGCCCGCAAATCCCTTTCCCTCTCTATAGCGGTTGCTGCCCCTTCCCTCTAATATTGGATAGTTAAAGGTCTCGTAACCCTGAAACCCCATAGCATTAAACAAGCTTCCGACGATGCTTACCTTCTGCGCCACCGCTGAGTGGTTATGCACTTTGTAGCGGATGATAGCCGCGGGGATCCCAGAGTTCACAGCATCTAAGGGTACAAACGGAGTAAAAGCTTCCATTTGCACATCCACCGGTACATCTCCGTCCTCCAAGTTTACCCACACAAAGGGATACTCCCCACGCATGTTCGAAGCTGCAAACCGGGGAAGGCCCCCCACTTCTGAGGAGATAAACCCGTGAGACTTGGAGAAGGGGGGATTAAGCTTGGCTTCTAGTACTTTCGCTACAGACCTCGTGCCATCATCGGTACGAATAGCAAAAAACGTGTAAGGCAAATAATTGCCTTTGCCCGGACGGTTAAAGATCTCCCAATCGCGCAGCTCTCCTCTGGCACCGACTGACACGTTTCCAGTTCCAATACCACCGAGGAGAAACGCCGCTTCGGTAGCGTCATTGGGAAAAGAACGCTGCTCGGAAAAATCGTACAGCTGTTCTTTGGTATACAGATCCTTCTTCACTCTTCCACTCATCCTCCTCCGTTATTTAACAGCTCCTGTGGTCAGGCCACTTACCAAATACTTGCGAGCGAAAATTCCGAAGAGTAAACCAGGCATCAACATGACGCATGCCGCTGCTGCCAGGTGATTCCAGGCAACGCCTCGGGCTTCAATGAACCCGGTAACTGCAACAGGCATGGTCTGAGCTGCTGGCGAGGTTGTGAGGTTTATGGCAAACAGGAACTCATTCCACGAGTTGATGAACACAAAAATGGCCGTGGCGAACAGGCCCGGTAAGGTCACCGGTAGTATGATTCGCCAGTATGTCTGGAACAGACTCGCTCCATCGATTAACGCGGCTTCCTCCAGAGCATCGGGGACAGCAGCGAAGTAACTGCTGAGCAACCAGATGCAAAACGGCAATTGGATCGCTGTGTTGGCCAGGATGAGGCTCCAATGGGTGTTGATCATGTTGATCCTGCTCATCAGCACATAGAGGGGAACAACAAGAACCACTGGTGGTAGCATCTGAAACACCAATATGCCAGAGGCCAACTTCCTACTTCCGGTCAGTTTCAGCCTCACCAAGGCATAGGAGCACATGGAACCCAGGGTCACAGTGAACACAACCGTACACACGGACACGATAATTGAGTTGACGAAGTAACTACCGATAATACCCGAACTGGCGATGTACTTGTAAGCTGAAAAGGTGGGCTGAAAGAAAAACAAAGGTGGTGAAGCAAAGATTTGGCGTTCAGTCTTGACTGACGTTAAGAACAGCCAGACAAGTGGAAAGGCAGTCATTAACGTCAACAGCGTTAATGCTAGATACTTGAAGACGGCCATATACCTGCGCTTTTTCACTGTTGGCACCTCTCATTTTTACTTAGCAAACACATTCGTCTTGAACACCTTAGTGTAAAGAACCGTGATAATGAGGATGATGAAGAAAATGATGAACGACAATGCACTGGCGTAGCCGGTGTCAAAGTATTGGAACGCCGTTTCCACGGCAAACGTACTCACCGTTGACGTAGCTCCCCGCGGGCCGCCGTTGGTCAAAATATAAACGAGATCAAACATCATCAGACAATCCATGGTACGCATAATCAGGACAACCACAAAGATGGGCTTCATAATCGGCACAACGATATAAAAGAACTTCTTCAATCCCTGCGCACCATCAATTTCTGCTGCCTCTAACGGCTCCACGGGTAACGTCTTCAGGCCCGCTAGAACCACGGTGAACACGAAAGGAATGTTCCTCCACACATTAGCTAGAATAACGACGAGTAGGGCGGATAACCCATTACTTAATGGCGCAAACCCTCCGGTGAGATAGGGAACAAGTCCGATTTCGGCTACCATCATTATCCTCCACAATACGGCCACTACAACATAGGAGAGAATCACCGGAAAGAACAGGATAGTGCGGTATAAAGACTCGAACTTAATCTTGGAGTGGAGCATGACCGCGATGCCCGTGCCAATGATCATCTCGATACCGAGACTGGAAAAAGTAATGATCAGTGTGTTCTTAATGGCTCTGAGGAAGGGAGCGTCCTGAAGTGCTAAAACATAATTGTCCAGGCCAACAAACGTCCTCCCCAAAAATGGCCGAGCTATACTAAACCGAAAGAGACTCATGTAGAACGAGAACGCTAAAGGGAAAAGCAGCACTCCGCACAAGACCACAAGCGCAGGGGCTACAAACCCATAGGGACCCAATCTGCGACGAAAACGGGCAAGAAAATGCACTGATAACTCTCCTTCCCGATGGATGTGAGGTGTAGCCTAGTCGCCTAGGCTACACCTCAACACCGTTTAGTAACCCGCCTGCCTCAAAGCTCGAGCAACTTCTTGATCAATGAGCTCCAGGGCTTCTTGAGCGTCCAAGTTACCGTAAATAGCCTCGGCTAGATTGGTATACACAATTTGGTCAATGCGGTCCCAAATCGGAAGCGTTGGCGCGTTGAAGTACTGGCTTTGGCCGGAATCTAGCGCTACTAGCAGATCTTCCGCAAAGGGATATGCCTCTTTGAACTCTGGCGAGAGAATGGTGGAACGGCGGACTGGCCCATTCCCGAACTCGATAGCCAATTTCGCGTTGTTTTCTGTGTTGGTTAGGAATTCGATAAAGAGGAAAGCCTCTTCTGGATATTTGGAAGTGGCCGCGACCGACACAGTCCATCCACCACAGAACCCATTGCCGCCAGGCACGGCTTTGTAGTCAATTTTGCCAGCAACGCTGGAGGATGTTTCATCTTCCATAGCGAAAAAGGCTGAGAGCATGTATTGGCTCATATGTGCAGCCAATCCTTGGGAGATTACGGTGTTCTTTTCAGCATAGAGGTACTCCTGGGTACCTTCGCTGGCAATGCCTTCTTCCACCATCTTGATGAATAATTCCAGCGCTTTCAGATTCCCGGGAGTGTTCATCTGTGGTTTCAAGTCTGGGCTCAAGGGGAAGTTACCGCCGGTGTTCAGAGCAACTGTGAAGAAGTCTGCTAAGAGATGGGTAGCAGGATGGGTAGCGCCACTGAACACATAGCCATAGATGCCTTCCTTCTCCTTGAGCACTTTCATGTTCTCATAGGCCTGATCCCAATCGGTTGGGTACTCAAGACCGTACCTATCGTACAAGTCTTTTCTGTAAACCATCATCAGAACGTCCGAGTTGTAGGGCAGACCATAGACAGATTTTCCATCGGGCGATACCTCAGCAGCCCTGCCAGCTAGGGTTCCGGGAGCAACGGCAGAAATGACGAAGTCGTCCATATCCACGTTATACTTGGCGATGAAATCGTCTAGAGGATACAGGAACCCAGAAGGAATGTACTGGGCGTTCATCAAGAAGTGGCTTTCAAGCACATCGAAGGCGCCGCTGCCAGAGGCAAGTTCTGTTGTTACACGTTGCATGTACTGGGTGTAAGGAATCGGGACAATTTGCACCTTAATGTGAGGATACTTGGCCTCAAAATCCGGTACAACAGACTGGGCTGCATCCGCCATGCGGCCGGCTTCCATAGCTACATTGAGGACTATCTCCGCAGCATGGCTTGTCATGGATGCCAGGGACAGAATAGCAATTACCAGCAATACGACCATGCGGTTGGTTGTTTTCATATTCATCCCTCTCTTGATAGAATAATCTCTTCCCTTCACAACACCGACTCACCCTCTTAACTCCCCTCCGAGCATCACCCCTCCGTGCAGCATTAAACATCTCGACTTCAGAAGTAGAGTTAATCACTGCTGTAATCGTTTACAGGCATGATTAACTATCAACAAATACAATATTAGCAAAGAAGGCCTTCAATGTCAAGGACATCAAAGTTGATACCGAACCTCACCCGACCTCTAGGCTTCTGGGATCCTATACCTATCCTCGGTTGACTTTCTGCAGCAGCTCCGCCACCTCAGCCCGCTGCCGGCTGGCAGGGGAAGTACCCACTCTGGTGACGGAGGGGGCCACCGCGGCGGCAGCAAAGCAGCAGGCCAAAAAGTGGACATGCCTTCCTCGAGGGCAACACCCAGGACGCTGTTAAAGGCATCGCCTGCCCCAGCGGTCTCCACAACCTTCACCTGGCAAGCAGTAATATGCATGACTTCTCCCCGCTCCAGGGCCAGTACTCCCCCGCCGCTTAGGGTGATTATTACTGTTTCCGGCCCGCGGCTGCTCAAAGCCCAGGCCGCCTTTTCCGCACTTGCCAGGTCCGTTGCCTTTATTCCGCTCACAAGGCCGGCTTCGGTTTCGTTGGAAGTGAGCACATCCACGTTGGCCAAAAGCTCAAAAGGCAGCTCTCGCCCTGGCGCCGGGTCCAAGATGACCCGCACACCCGCTACACGGGCCAGCCGCGCGGTATACTTCACTGTGGCCAGGGGCATCTCCAACTGCAGCCCAGAAGACCATTGGAGCCAGGCGCAACGACGATCATGCCTTCACCGCTGGTATCATCCACAATGGTCGAAGCCGCACTAGTGGAGACTCCCTCTACCCGCTTCACAAAACCCACGCCAACTCCCCAGTTGACCAGGGCGTTGTAGGCGAGTCGCCAAAGCTGCCTTGGCCCAAAGAGACCACCATATGCACTGCCGCCCCCAGCTTGGCCGCGATGCGGCGTCTGTAGTACATCGTGTCCCGTGTTGTTCTAGCAGTAGACACGCTGAGCCCAAGTTCGCTGTTTATGCTCTGGTGGCTGTACGTAGGAACTCTTCCACTTCTTGGGCAGTGGGCAGTGAGGGAATCGCGCCCGGTCTGGTGACGGCCAGAGCCCCAACCGCATTGGCGTAGACCACGGCCTCTTCCAGCGAGAAGCCTTGGGCGATCTTGGTAGCTAGGGCACCGTTAAAGGCATCACCAGCGGCCACTGTATCCACGGTGTGCACGGAGAAGCCTGGAACATGCTGCGTCCTGTCCCCTGTGGCCAGCAGCGCTCCCTTATCACCCAGGGTGATCACCACATGGCGGAGACCCCTCGCTAGCAGCTGCAAAGCAGCCTGGCGCGCCGAATCCACATCGTGAACCGTCACCCCTGTGAGCAGCTGAGCCTCGGTCTCATTAGGTGTCAAGAAGTCCACCGCAGCAAAAAACGCATCATCGAGATCCCTTGCGGGAGCGGGATTCAACATCACAGGAACGCCGTGTTTCCGGCCCATCTGCGCCGCGGCTTTTACCACTTCCACATCCATCTCCAGCTGCAGCATGACCAAGTCATGGGCGGCAACCACTGGTTCCAAAGCAGCCAGATCCGCCAAGCTGTACTTCAGGTTTGCTCCGGGCACCACCACAATCCGGTTCTTACCCTGGTCATCCAGGACAATGGAACCAATGCCGGTGGAGGCCTGCTCATCCCTGAGCACATGTTCCGTGGCCACCCCTTCCTGCTGCAAGGCAGCCAGCATCTGATCGCCAAAGACATCCTGCCCCAGCTTACCTGCCATGGTCACCCTAGCCCCCAAACGGGCCGCGGCCACAGCTTGGTTAGCCCCTTTCCCACCGGGGAATCTGTTAAAGGAAGTGCCGATGATGGTCTCTCCCTCCTTGGGGGCCCTGGGTGTACGCACTACCAAATCCATCATGAAGCTCCCGATGACTAAAATGCGCGGTTGTGTCTGCATAGCTCTTACCTCGATTCCTTGTACAAATTAGAAAGCTGTGCACCTAAGCTGCCGCCGGGGTGGTAGCGGTAAAAGTCTTTCTGGTCAAATCCCCTCAAAACAGAGAGGGTCACAGCCAGGGCATCTCCGATGATCAGCGTCAACACTGCACTGGTGGTGGGCGCCAAGTTCAGATGATCCGCTTCGCGCTCATAGGTGTAGATCAGCGCCAGGTCACAAGCTCTGGTCAGTGTTGAGTCCCGCCCGCTGGTAATGGCGATCTTCTTGCAGCCGATCTGCTCCAGAACGGGCAGCAGGTTGAGCACTTCGCTGGTTTCCCCGCTGTTCGAAAGGAGAATGACCACATCCCGGGCTTCAATCATGCCCGAGTCTCCGTGCACCGCTTCCGAGGCGTGGACGAAAAAGGCGGGAGTCCCTGTGCTGGCCAGAGAAGCCGCTATCTTACGGCCGATCAGGCCGGACTTGCCCACTCCAGAAACCACGACTTTCCCCTCACACTGCTGGATCAACTCCACCGCATCCACAAAACTCTGATCCAGCTGTTCCACCAAACGGGCCGCGGCCTTCGCTTCCACCTGCGCAGCCTGTTTGAGAAGTCTGAGGACATCCATTTCACCACTGCCTTTCCCAGTTATACTCTGTATTACAGCTCATCTACCTCCCGTGCTTGTAAACGATTACAAACGGTCCAATAAAAAGTACCTGCTTCTCTGCCCAAGACAGCAAATATTCGTGATTAATTATACATATTTTCCCTCAATGTTGTCAATAACGCTAGAAGCCCATGATCCTTAGATTCTCTGCCCCATGTCCCGCCGGAGCCCCTTGTTGGGCACATTGAGGATTCCAGCCCTCTGCAGGCCGAACACTATCAGGGGAATGGCCAGGAGCTGGAAAACGATCCCGGGCAGGGCGTTGAGGAAGGCCCCGGCCGCGAACATCTGCCAGGTAAAAGAGGACCCAGAAAGCCCGTACAGACCAAAGCTCGCCAAACCCCACACCAGGCGGCCCCCCAGCATGGCGCTGATCAAGGCAGGGTAGACCGAGCCCGTTTTCCTGTAGACCAGGCCGATGAACAGGCCGTACGCGGCCAGCTCAAAGGCCATGGCCACCGCGGTGGGAAACATGGGCGGCATGCCAAACAAAAAGCTGCGCAGAAGGGGAGTGATCAGCCCCACCACCAGAGCCAGGGGGCCTCCCAGGATGAACCCACCCAAAAGGA
>Ga0208693_1003255_pt1 | contig 10172 bp, 8 predicted proteins | sample AD_UKC071_MetaG_FD_184438 | JGI IMG/M metagenome (GOLD analysis project Ga0208693, IMG submission 184438) | Active sludge microbial communities of municipal wastewater-treating anaerobic digesters from USA - AD_UKC071_MetaG (SPAdes) (version 2) | ecosystem: Engineered > Bioreactor > Anaerobic >... | reverse complement strand
AGGGCAAGCACCACCTTGGACGCAGCCTCACCGGCCGGGCCGAAGCGCACCTCGGCCGGGGCCGTGATCGTCTTCTTCAGCGGGTCGTTGGCCACGGTGCCGACGACGAAGCCACGATCCTTGACGACCTTGGCCGTCGAGCCGGCCAGGCCGTTGCGCTTGGTCGCGTTGTAGACGTTGACCGTGATCTGGCTGGGCTTGATCGCGCCGGCGCTCGGGGTGCAGCTCGCCGCCGCGGTCGGGGTGCTCTTGGTCGGCGGGGTGTTCCAGTAGGACGCCGCGAAGTAGAAGGCGCCGAACAGCAGCGCGACGATGACGGCGACCGTGATCGCTGCGCGTCGGTTGCGCCGCGAACGGGCCACCGATTCCGACTCGACGGTGAAGCTCACCGGGGGCCTCCCCAGGCTTGGGTCACGATGCTGGACGTACTGGACCTACTGGACGTACTGGCCTAGTCAAGCACGAGCACGCGGGCATGCAGGGTGCCACGCTGCTGCAGCGCCGCCCGGAGGGCCCGGTGCAGGCCCTGCTCGAGGTAGAGCTTGCCCTGCCACTGCACGACGTGGGCAAACAGGTCGCCGTAGAAGGTCGAATCTTCGGCGAGCAGTTGCGCCAGGTCGAGGGTGCGCTTGGTCGTAATGAGATCGGCCAGCCGCACCTGGCGGGGCGGCACGTCGGCCCAGTCGCGGGTGGTGACCAGGCCATGGTTGGGGTACGGACGGTGTTCGCCGATGCCCTTGAAGATCACGCCGTCAGTGTAGGCAGCACTTCGGACTCGCGTCTGCCGCACCGCGCCAGCGCTTCCCAACTAGAGTGCGTTTCGTGACCGATACGACCGCTTCATCGCCAGCTGCTCAGGCCTCTTCGGCAGCCACGCCACAGGACGCCCCGGCGCTGCCCGAGCAGATCGCCCAGATCCAAGCCGGCTACGAATTCGCTGGGGGCGCATTGGAGTTCGGCGCCGCCGTCAAGGAGGGCACGGCATACCCGTCCGCGAAGGTCAAGATCCCGCTCGCGGTCCTCAACCGGCACGGCCTGGTCGCCGGCGCGACTGGCACCGGCAAGACCAAGACCTTGCAGCTCATGGCCGAGCAGCTGTCCCAGGGTGGGGTGCCGGTCTTCCTGGCCGATATCAAGGGCGACCTGTCGGGCATGGCCTCGCCGGGCACACCGAGCGACCGCATCACCGCCCGCACCGCCGATATCGGCGAGGAGTGGGTGCCCACGGCATACCCGACGGAGTTCTACTCCCTCGGTGGGCAGGGCAAGGGCATCCCGATCCGGGCATCGGTGTCGCAGTTCGGGCCCACCCTGTTGGCAAAAGTGTTGGGGCTCAACGAGACCCAGGAGTCGAGCCTTGGCCTGGTCTTCCACTACGCCGACAAGAAGGGCCTGTGGCTCGACGATCTCAAGGACCTCCGTGCGGTCGTGCAGCACCTCACGTCGGACGAGGGCAAGGCCGATCTCAAGGAACTCGGCGGGTTGTCCTCGGCGACCGCCGGGGTCATCCTGCGTGAGCTCATCACCTTCGCCGACCAAGGCGCCGACGTCTTCTTCGGGCTGCCGGAGTTCGACACGGCGCACCTGCTGCGCACCGCCCCCGATGGCCGTGGCCTGGTCTCGATGCTCGAGCTGCCCGCCGTGCAGGACCGGCCGCAGCTGTTCTCGACCTTCCTCATGTGGTTGCTGGCCGACCTCTTCCACGACCTGCCCGAGGTCGGCGACGTCGACAAGCCCAAGCTGGTGTTCTTCTTCGACGAGGCCCACCTGCTCTTCGCCAATGCGTCCAAGGACTTCCTCCAGGCGATCACCCAGACGGTGCGGCTGATCCGGTCCAAGGGGGTCGGGGTCTTCTTCGTCACGCAGTCGCCCAAGGACGTGCCGGCCGACGTGCTCGCCCAGCTCGGCAACCGGGTGCAGCACGCGCTGCGGGCCTTCACCCCCGACGACGCCAAAGCCCTTAAGGCGGCAGTGTCGACCTATCCCAAGAGTGGCTACGACCTGCAGGAGCTGCTCACCCAGCTCGGCACCGGCGAGGCCATCATCACCGTGCTCTCCGAGCGGGGCGCTCCCACCCCGGTCGCGTGGACCCGGATGCGCGCGCCGCAGTCGCTCATGGGGCCCTCGCCCGAGGCGCTGATGGACCAGGTGGTTGGCGCCTCCGCGCTGGCCAGCGAGTATGCCGTGGCGATCGACCGTGAGTCGGCCTATGAGAAGCTCACCGCCGACGCCACAGCCAAGGCGCAAGCGACCGCTGCCGCAGAAGCGCAAGCCGCGGCCGATGCCCAGGCCCCGGCCCGGCAGGCCCGAGCGCCCAAGGAGGAGCCGACGGTGGTCGAGCAGGTCGTGCAGTCGTCGGTGTTCAAGTCGATGATGCGCTCGGCGGGCACCGTGATCGGTCGCGAGATCACCCGCTCGATCTTCGGCACCTCACGCCGGCGCTGAGCCGTCCGGCTTGCCGGAGTCCGATGTACCGAAGGCCGAGCGGCCGATGACGCCGGCCGCGATCAACGCCGTCCCGACGAGCACAGACCCGATCGGCAGCGTGATCGCGAGCAGGGCGCAGCCCGCGACGCCGGCGAGTTGGAGACGGCGCGGCCAGCGGCGGTGCGCGTCGTCCTGAGTCCACGCGCTGAGGTTGGCGATCGCGTAGTAGATGAGCACGCCGAAGGACGAGAACCCGATCGCGTGCCGCAGGTCGGTCACCGCGACGAGCAACACGACGGCGGCGGCCAGGGCCAGTTGGGCGACGGCCGGCACCTGGTGGCTCTGGTCGACCTTCGCGAGCCGGGCCGGTAGGTCGCCCTCGCGGGCCATCGCGAAGGCGGTGCGCCCGACGCCGGACATCAGCCCGAGCAGCGCCCCCAGGCTTGCGACGGTCGCGCCGACCCGCAGCACCCCGCCGACCCACGACACGTCGGCGGCCTGCGCGGCAGCCAGCAACGGCAGCGGCGAGGCCGCGATGCCGTCCGCGCCGATCGTCATGAGCAGGAGCAGCGCCAGCACGGCATACAGGGCGATGACCATCCCGAGGGCGCGGGTGATCGCGCGGGGGATGGTCCGGGCCGGGTCGCGTACCTCCTCGCCGAGGGTGGCGATCCGCGCGTAGCCGGCGAAGGCGAAGAAGAGCAGCCCCGCAGACTGCACGATCCCGTATGCCGTGGGGTCACCTCCCGCCGTGACGACCCCTGCGGCGGCGGTCGCCTCGTTGGCGTCGGTCGTCAGTGGGGACTGCCAGTCGCGGGTGAACACGACGATGACCACGGCCGTGATCGCGAGAGCGGCGAGGGTGATGGTGAGCAGTACGCGGGCCAGCCGGGCGGTCTTGGTGATGCCGCGGACGACGACCCAGGTCAGCGCGGCGACGAGGGCGATCGCGACGAAACGCACACCTTGGGCCGGGCCGCCCAGCGCGTAGGTGGCTGCGGTGAGGGCCATGGCGGCGCACGAGGCGGTCTTGCCGACGACAAACGACCAGCCTGCGATGAAGCCCCACAGGGGACCGAGGCGCTCGCGGCCGTAGACGTAGGTGCCTCCGCTGGAGGGGTATTGGGCCGCGAGTTGAGCTGAGCTCGTGGCATTGGCCCAGGCGACTGCGGCGGCCAGGGCCAGGCCGATGAGCAGTCCGGGGCCGGCCGCCGCGGCAGCGGGGGTGAAGGCGGCGAAGACGCCGGCGCCGATCATCGATCCCAGGCCGATGACGACCGCGTCGGGTAGCCCCAGCCGACGCTGCAGACTGGGTCGGTCGGCCGCGTTGTCGCGCTCGGGGTCGAGGTTGTCGTCGGCCGGCATGGTCAGCGCGTGGGCGAGTCGGGGCGTGAGGCGGCGTGGGAGTGGGCGCGGGAGTCGGTGCCGGAATCGGTGCCGGAATCGGTGCGCGAGAGGAGCTTGTCCAGGCCGACGAAGCCTGCTGCGACGGCCAGGCCGAGCGCCAGGACGCCTGCGAGGTTGACCAGGGCAGTGGCGGTGCCCAGATCGACGATGTCGATGAAGCCGTAGGGGTAGGTGCCGGTCATCGCGCCGCGGCCGAGCATCCAGAGCACCCATGCCAGCGGGATGATGATCGCCCGGCCGACCGTGCTCCAGCGCAATTGGCCGCGTGGGCCGATGACGCCGAAGACCACCACGCTGAGCACCGGAGTGACTTGGTGGAGAAGGGAATTGGCGAGGTTGTCCCAGCCCTCCTGGGTGGCCTGCGAGGACAGCACGAGATTGAAGACCAGACCGGTGACCGTGACCATGACGAGACCGCTGAGCCAGAGGTCGGCCAGCCATCGCGGGAGAGGTGCCGGCCAGTCGGCCTCGGTGGTCGGGGAGCTAGCCGCAGCTGGCGGCGACTGGCGGGTGCGCAGCCACAGCGCGGCGAGGGCGATGCCGACGACGACGCTCGACCAGATGGTGAAGAACGAAACCCAGTCGAAGAAGCCCTCCGCGAGCGGGGCGACCGCTCCCTTGTTGTAGCCGTATCGGCTCGAGTCGAGGATCGGCTTGCGATAGGCACCGCTGAGATTGATCGCCACGGAGACAGCCAGCCCGAGCCACGCGGAGGCGGCGTTCACGGCATACCAAGTGGCGCGTGCCCCGCGCAGTCGCTCCATAGCACCAGAACTTAACGGCAGACTGGAGCCCATGGAGCACAACCCCGCCACCGTGACGCGCTATCTGTCGCGCCTGGGCCGACCCGACCTCGCGGGGGCCTCGGCCGACGTCGCGACGCTGGTCGCGCTGCATCGTGCGCACGTCGGGCGGATCCCCTACGACACCACGCGACTCGTGCTCGGGCGGCCCGACCCGTGCGACGCCGCGGCGGCGGTCGGGGCTTTCCTGGCCGGCCGGGGCGGGTATTGCTTCCACCTCAACACCGGATTCGGTTGGCTGCTGCGGCAATTCGGGTATGCCGTGGCCTTCCACCGCGCGGGCGTCCAGACCCCGCGTGACCCCGGTCCGGTGGGCGCCAATGGCAACCACCTGGCCTTGGTCGTGACTGTCTCTGGTCAGCGATGGCTGGTCGACGTGGGGCTGGGGAGTGCGCTGCACTCACCGATTCCTTTGATGGCGAATGAGATTCGTCAGGGTCCGTTTGTCTATGGGTTGCGGCCGTCCGATGTCGAGCCGGGCGGGTGGCGTTTGGACCACGATCCTTCGGCCGACTCGTTCGTGGGCTTTGACGTCGCGGGGGAAGCGTGTTCGTGGGAGGAGGCGACCGCACGGCATACCGAGTTGTCGACCTCGCCGGACTCGCCGTTCGTGCGGGCGGTCGCCGTGCAGCGCCGCGACGCCTCCGGAGTGGACCTCCTGCGCTGGACCTGGCTGGTGCGGATCGACGAATCCGGTTGGCACGAGCGGGTGTTGTCGTCCGCCGACCAGCTCGCCGAGGTGTGCGGCGAGGTCTTCGGGCTCTCGCTCGACGGCATCCCGCCGCAGGAGTGGGAAGCCCTGTATGCCGGGCAGGCTGCGGCCTACGAACGCGCCCGCGCGCGACGGGTGGCACGGTGACCCCAGGCTCTCTGGCCAGGGCGGGTTCTTGAGCGAGTCTTGAGGGTTCCTTAGCTCTCTCGACGCGCGGGCTGGCGGCTGGTGGCTTAACGTTCAACTATGCCGACTTTCGCTGCCGAATCCGGGTTGTTCGACACCATTGCGGGGCTGCCCGTGCATCCACTGGTGGTCCATGTCGCCGTCGTGGTGCTGCCGGTGTCGGCGGTGGCGTTCGTCGTGCTCGTCCTGCTGCGACGCGCGCGACGTAGGTATGGCTGGCTGACCATGCTGGGGCTGTTCGGCGGGACGGCTGCCGCGGTGGTGGCCAAGGAGTCGGGCGAGGCGCTGGCCAAGCGGGTCGGGACGCCGGCCACGCACGCGTCCTACGGCGATCTGCTGCCGTTGATCGGAGCCGCCCTGGCGGTCGTCGCGGTGCTGTGGATGGTGCTGCAGCGGCAGTCGGCTCGTCGCGCTGCTGGTGCCAATCCGGCCGAGCCGGTGCGTGACTCGGGCCTGGTCAAGGCACTGGGGGTGGGTGGGCGTCATCGCCGCACTGGCGACGGTGGGAATGTCCGTGTTGGTCGGCCACAGCGGCGCGGAGGCGGTGTGGGGCAACCGCATCGCGGCAACCCAGCCGTCGGCGGCCTCGACCCCGAGCACGACTGCCGCCGCGTCGACCGCCACGGGCCCGACCTCGTCGGCCGGCCCCACGTCATCGTCGGTGTTGCCGGCCCCGACCGGCACGGCGACGCCGGCACCGACGACGGCCGGTGGCTACCCCCTGGCCCAAGTCCAGCAGCACGCGTCCGCGTCCTCCTGCTGGACCGTGGTCGCCGGTGGGGTCTACGACGTCACCAGCTGGATCGCGCAGCACCCTGGTGGGACCGGCCCGATCATCGGACTGTGCGGCAAGGACGGGACGTCGGCCTTCGCGGCCCAACACGGCACCGTCGGACGCGCGGTCAACGAGCTCAAGCAGTTCAAGACCGGCGCCCTGGCCTGAGGGCGTGCCCGGGGTGCCCTTCTGCGGGCACGCATGTGGGCCTGGTTGGCGTCGCCTGGCCGGCTGCGCTGAGGTTCGCTGAGGTTCGCCGCGCTTCGGTGAGGTAGGACCCTCACCGAAGCGTCACGTCACTCAGCGCAGCTACCTGAACTTGGTCGCCGCGCCGTGCCCAAACCCCGCCACCCCCCGGGACGCTGTCTGTGTAGACTGACGGCATACCGCCCGGCCCCTCAGGGGCCGGGTTTCTTCATGTCACCAACCGACGGGCCTGGTGAGTCGGCCGACCGTCTCGGGCAGCTGATGGTTCATGAAGTCCGCTGAGGTCAACTGGTACCACCAATGGCCGCCCGCCCCGGTCGTGGGGGCAGCGTTCAGGGCCCCAGAGGGATAGCCCTTGGTGGGGTTGATGAGACCCAGCGGGACGTGGTGCCTGACGACATCCACAGGCATTTTCAGATCACTGTCATTGCTCACGACGACGGCCGCGTCGACCGATCCGCCGAGGACGTCGACGAACATGTGACTCGCGACGTTGACGTCACTGCCCTTCTCTTCGCGCCGCGCAACGCAGGCCGACCATCGACTCCAGGAGTGCAACGGCGCCACCTCGCGAGAGTCCGTCGTGATCGCGCTGATTGCCGTAGCTGCGGAGGCAGCCATAGCAGGAGGTCTCCGGCCCACACTCACACTCAGAGACCCTCCTGAGGGCCGACAAGAGCACTCGTTCCAAGTGCTGCTCCACGTGTAGGACGTGACCGGCGCCGCCCGGAACGCTATCGAACAGCACGATCTCCCAGCTCATGGGCCCAGTCGGCGAGAGGGACGCACCGAGGTCGTCCCTGGCGATCTCCAGCTCGTCGCACGCTGCTTCCAGCACGGCATAGAGCAGGGACTTCCAGTGCGCCTGCACGTCCGAGGCGTTGGGCAGCTTGAAGTCAAGAAAGAGCAGATCGGTCTCGAAACTGTGGGCGAGATCGAGCGTGCGAGCTGGCCCGACGCAGGGGGTTCCCTTGATCAGGTGACCGTGCGCTGGCGGCTTCTGCGGGTGCAAGGCCCGCGACGTGCCGTGGCCGCACCAGTCGCAGATCCAGAACCCCGTTCCGCCCGGTCCGTCGGCCACTGCAACGAGACGACCCCTGGGGCCGACTCGGACGTCACAGGTTCCCGATGAAAGCAGCAACTGGCGAGTCCGGGCCTCTTCCGGCTCCTTCAGCACATAGGTCGCGCCGCTCCAGGAGCGCCTGGGGGGCCGCGAACCCGGTCGGGTTGGATGAGGATCGGCGACGAAGCCAAACTCCGGAATGGTCAACTTCCGCGGCGGCTGAGTCGATGCTTCGCCGCAATGGGGACACTGAGGTTCGAGGCTGGCGATTGAGTGCCAGAAACCACCGCAGCGGCCGCAGACTCGGTACTCGAACTCCTCAAGCTCTCGTCCTGGGAGCCTGTAGATGCCACGCGAAGTCCACAGCATGCCGCCTGCGACCAAAGTCGCGTCGGGCGCGTACTCATGGATCGCCTGCGACAGGTCCCGAGTGAGGTCCAGCTTGCCGCCCATTCGGCTACCCGAGTAGGTCGTGCGCAGCTCCACCGAGTCTACGGGGAAACCATACTTGGGCAAGACATTGCGAGTCGCGAGGAAACCGAGGAGGTCACGAAGCTCCAAGGTGCGTCCGACCTGCTTGTACCGTTCGGCCAGCATGTACTTCTGTGTCGCGGCCGCCTGGCCCTGCAGTTCGCGAAGTGCCTCGACGTCGCCCACCAACTCGCTCCGAACGGATTCCAGCAGGTGGATAAGGACGTCCACCCAATCCCCCGTCGACACCCCCAGTTGCCTGGCAACCGATTCCGGAAGTACGCGCTGTAGGGAGCGCGCAATGCTCTCGGGGACGGGGCTGAGGAATCCTCGAACGAGACTGACCGGGGCGTCCTCTCCCGCGTGGCCAGGCAGGAAGAAGTCTCCCGCCGTTCGAGCGATCCTCTGGTAATTCTCCAGGTACCACCTGAAGAACGCAGCCATCACGATCGAGTGGACGTGCCGACGGTCTACGCGCTCGTTCTCAAGACTCACGTAGGGGGTGCGGACGACCCCGGCCATCATGAGCTCGGGCTCTGCGAAGCGACTGAGGTCGTGTGAGCGCCGATTCGCGTACGTCACGACCAGTGCTGCCGCGCCAGAGCGACGCCCGGCGCGTCCGGCTCGCTGAACGTAGTTTGCTGTTGAGGGAGGCATGTTGCGCATTAACACCGCCTGGAGCTCGCCAACATCCACGCCAAGCTCGAACGTCGTCGAGCACGACAGGGCATTGATCTCGCCGCGGACGAACTTGTGCTGGACGTCAGCGGCCTCGACGTTGGTCCATTGAGCGGTGTGCTCCTGTGCACTCAGGGGGACAGGGAGCATCGTCTGATACAGCGTTCGGTAGTGATTTCGCTCTTGCTCCTTGGGTGAGGGCGAGAATGGCCGCAGCTCTCCCTCACAGCCAAGTGCCGGACACACTCCCCTGACCGAGAACGACGTAACTCTGCGGCAGATGGAGCACTTGAAGACCGGGCATGAGTCATCGACCCAACGGAAGCGAAGTAGCTCGTGGTCGACTTGATGAAGGACACCCAAGTTCTGTTGGGCGCTGGTCTTCAGCCAGTCGACTTGAGTGTTCTGTGATGTGAGAACCTTCCACGTACCCCGTAGGAGGGCCGCCGGGTCGTCGGTTCGGCCGAGGGCGGTCAGCACCCGACGTATGTAGTCGATGCGTCGGTTTGTCCCTCGTCCAGGCATCCACGACAGAACCTTCCGCACCGCCTCTGGGCCAGCCAAGCGGACGTAGATGGGGCCGAGCCGAGGGATGAAGATCTCGTCTCTTGCGTCTACGTCAGGGGGCATCGTGATCGCACCCTGCTGGCGCAGGCTCCGAGTGAGTTCCTGCAGCAATCCCCAGGACTCCGCGTCGGTCAATCCGAGGGCAAGGAGCGGGGCAGGAGCAGGCCACGAGGGGTCTCGATCCATCGTCAGAGAGATGAGTCCGAGTCCCTCAAGGGATTGGCGGTCGTCGCTCGCCACGACCTCCGACATCACCCAGGGACCGACGTCGCGTGACTGCTGCTGTGCGGTCATCCGTCGCGGGAAGCTCCGCATAGAGTCGGCAGCTCTGCGTGTTGCGAAGACCACGTCGTCAAAGGTGGCTGCCTCCCGGCCCGCCCCTGCATCGAGCAGAGCCTGAGAGATGAATCGTCGACGTTGAAGCTTCCGGTAGGAGTCTTCGAAGTAGGGGGCGAAGAAGGCGGCGGCCTGCCTGCTGTCACTGAAGGAGAGGAGTTTCCTGCCCTCTCCGGGGAACTGCTGCTCGTCCGGCGACGGACTCGCTGGCAGACTCTGGTAAAGCGAGGTGGCGATCACCGCCCCGCTGGCGTCGGCGCCGGTGTCAAAGACCCGAACGGTAGCCGGTCCGCGTGCGCCACAAAGCACACACCCAGCGATCTCTTCGCCCCGTTGCTTCAGCCTGCGCACGCCGAAGACGCTTGGTGATGAGCAAGCAGGGCACGCCATAACGGTCGCGGATGAAATGGCACCGCACTCCGGACAGAGGCGAGCCTCGTGTCCATGGCCATGGGAAAGTCCCCACTGGTGGCCAGGTGAGGTCCCCGTTGGTGGCCAAGTAGAAGTCCCCACTCTCTGCTCGTCGTGTCGACCGGGAGC
>Ga0208693_1003240_pt1 | contig 10213 bp, 10 predicted proteins | sample AD_UKC071_MetaG_FD_184438 | JGI IMG/M metagenome (GOLD analysis project Ga0208693, IMG submission 184438) | Active sludge microbial communities of municipal wastewater-treating anaerobic digesters from USA - AD_UKC071_MetaG (SPAdes) (version 2) | ecosystem: Engineered > Bioreactor > Anaerobic >... | reverse complement strand
TGAGCCGACGGGATGTCCTGGCTACCCCACCCCGCTGTGTAAGCACCACTATTGCGCATTACTTAATAAAGTTTCCTAGAGCCATTGCACGATGGATAGAACGTAGCTTGAAGCCCCTAGTTGACCATGGCCGCCGGGGCGGGTCAGCATATCGGGGGCTCGAGCCCATCATATGGCGAGCATCCACATAATTTTAGATTATAGGTTAAATATAAATTATTACTGTTATTTTAAAAGAGTTTCGGGTAAAATCACTTAATGGATACCGTGATTGAAACGGTTCGTGTTCCGTTTGTTTTCGAACCGGACACATACCGAGCGCCAATATCTGGCCGCGCCGTTGGTGCGACATGCTTGCATGGCACGGACATGGCGCAGCAGGGGAATGGAATATGCCATTAAACACTAGTGCAGCAAAGGATATGCTGGCTCGCCTGGAGACCAGCCTGTCCCGCCAACTAGACCACCTATTCATGCCAGTACGAAGATGGGTAAGGGAATTTCAGGTCTCGGCATACGCTGGCCAACCTGATGAGGATCCCAGCTACCCTGCTGGAACAGGATATGAGATCGCCTCTCCCGAAGGGGAAGAAGTTGAGGACATCATCTCCATCAGGGGCCTCACCAAGGTGTTCGGCTCCAGACCCCAAGCGGCCATGAGGATGCTGGAGGAAGGGGCGGACAAGCAAGAGGTGCTGGAACGCACAGGCTCAGTAGTGGGCCTGAAGGACATCGATCTCGACATACGCAAGGGCGAGATATTCGTGGTGATGGGGCTCTCCGGCTCTGGAAAATCGACGTTGTTGAGATGTCTCAACAGGCTCATTGAAGCAACCGAAGGGAGCATAATCGTCAATGGCATCGACATTCGAAAGCTGGACGACAAGGACCTGCTGAACTTTCGCCGAACCCAGATAGGCATGGTGTTCCAGAACTTCGGCCTGTTGCCCCATAGGAGCGTCATCGACAACGTAGCCTACGGGCTGGAGGTCAGGGGCATGCCGCTGGAAGAAAGGCGCGCCAAGGCACAGGAGATGTTGGAGCTGGTGGGCCTGAAGGGGTATGAGTCGGCCCTGCCCTCCGCGTTGAGCGGAGGGATGAAACAGAGGGTGGGACTGGCCAGGGCCTTGGCGACCGATCCTGCCATCCTCCTCATGGATGAAGCGTTCAGCGCACTGGACCCCATCATCCGTAGGAGCATGCAGGACGAGCTTATCGAGCTGCATGACAAGTTGAGGAAGACCGTCGTCTTCGTCAGCCACGACCTGGATGAGGCCTTGAGACTTGGCGACCGCATCGCCATCATGAGGGATGGTCAGGTAGTGCAGGTCGGCACTCCGGAAGAGATCCTTAGCAACCCTGCCGACGAGTATGTGGCCAGTTTCCTGAATGGCATAGATCGCTCGAAGGTTCTGACATGCGAGAGCCTGATGAAGAGGCCTGAACTGGTCATACCCCTGAAGATGGGGCCCCGCACCGCATTGAAGATGCTGGACGACTCCGATCAGGTGATCGGGATGGTCGTCGACAAGGACAGGCGCTTCGTCGGACTGGTGAAGGCCGAGGACATCCTGAGGGCCCTTGAGAGGTCGGCACCCCTGAGCGAGGCCGTCAACGATAGCATCAGGACCGTGACGCCAGACACCAAGGTCGAGGACCTCATCGCCATCCTGGTGGAGACTGATTACCCCATACCGGTGCTGAACGATGCCGGCGTCCTGATAGGGGTCATCTACCCGGGTTCGGTCATGGACAAGATACGTCCGGACGAGTTCGTCGCCGATAAGGAGGAGGTGATGGCGTGAGCTCCAGGATACCTTTTGGCGAATGGGCGGAAGCACTGGTCGAATGGATCGCGCTGAACCTGAGCTTCCTCCTGGATGCCATCTCCGGCTTCCTGAAGTTCTTGCTGGAGGCCGTCAGCTCCATCCTGGCATTCTTCCCCTCCGTGACGTTCATCCTCCTGATGTCTGTGGTCACCCTGATACTGACCAGGAAGGTGCTGTTGACGATCGGCGTGGCATTAGGGTTGCTCCTAATCGACAACATGGGGCTGTGGGACCAAACCATGGAAACACTGTCCCTGGTGCTGGTGGCGGCGGGCGCCGCCGTCCTCATAGGAATTCCGTTGGGCATAATGTCCTCACGTAACACCAAGGTGGAGGCCGTGGTCAAGGTCTTCCTGGACTTCATGCAGACGATGCCTTCGTTCGTATACCTGATCCCAGTGGTCATCTTCTTCGGACTTGGCAATGTTCCGGGAATGATCGCCACGGTGGTCTTCGCCCTGCCACCCGTGGTACGCCTTACCAACCTGGGGATACGGCAGGTGCCCAGGGAGCTGAACGAGGTGGCCGACTCCTTCGGCAGCTCTAGACTCCAGAAGCTGTCCTATGTCCAGCTGCCAGTGGCCATGCCCAGCATTCGAGCGGGGATCAATCAGTGCGTCATGCTGTCGCTGTCCATGGTGGTGATCGCCTCCATGATCGGAGCGCGCGGCCTGGGCTACAACGTCCTGATGTCGATCCAGAGGATAGATGTGGCGATGGGCTTCGAGGCCGGACTGGCCATCGTGATCATCGCAGTCATCCTCGACAGGATATCGCAGAACATCGGAGGGGCGAGCAAGCCCCTCTGATCGTCTGCGTTCGAGAAGGTCTGTGAACAAAGAGGTATAGATATGGTAAAGAACACGAAGATAGTGGCCATGGCTGCCGTGGCCGTCGTGATAGTCGTGGCCGTCGCGGCCATCGCCCTCATGGGCGGCGACGCCGGCGAAGATGAGCTGAGATTCGGATACGTCACCTGGGATGGAGAAGTGGCGAGCACGAACGTTCTCACCCTCATCTGGAGGAGGCGGGATACAAGGTAGAGATGGTCCCAGTGGATGCAGGCCCCCTGTACCAGGGATTGTCCCAAGGGACTCTGGATTTCACCACATCCGCGTGGTTGCCGGTCACCCATGCTAGCTACATTGAAAAGTACGGGGACAAGCTGGATCGTGTCAGTGTCAATTTAGAAGGTTGCAAGATCGGCATGGCGGTGCCGAAATATGTCTATGACGCGGGCGTGCAGAGCATAGCCGACCTGAGAGAGCACGTCTCCGAATTCGATGGACGCATAGTCGGGATCGAGCCCGGTGCCGGCGTCGTGATGGCCACCGAGAGGGCGATCGAGGAATACGGTCTCGACGGATACACCCTTCAGACCAGCAGCAGTGCGGGCATGCTCGCAGAGCTGAAGAGCGCGTATGGCAAGGGCGAGTGGATCGCCGTGACCCTGTGGTCGCCCCACTGGGCGTTCTCCGAGTGGGAGATGGAGTATCTGGAGGATCCCGAGGAGTGCTATGGGGGAGTGGAGGTCGTGGAGACCATCACCCGCAAAGGATTCGCCGATGAGCACCCAGGCGCCTATGCGATAATCAAGGCGTTCAACTGGACCCAGGAGGACTGTCAATCTGTGATGCGAGACATCTTCGCGGAGGGGATGGACGAGAGGGAAGCGGCCCAGAAGTGGATCGATGCCAACCGCGAGAGGGTCGACGAGTGGATCGCCGCGGGCAAGGCTGCAGAGGCCAACAGTACCGCCTGATGGCCTTGCCGCGTGAGCGAGTGTTTCTTCCCAAACCTCTTACACTTTTTAATTTGACTTGGCGATAACGACCAGTAAGTTTTCAAATGATGTCGCCAATCGTTAGGTCCGAATAACGGGTCATTGAAATGCTGGAAGCGACCATCAGGGTAAAGCCTCTGGAGAGCTGGGCCATCGACATATCCAAGAAGCTCAGCGTCCCCATCCGCATCGTGGAGAGTGCGATGGGACAGGACGGCACCATCAGCAGCCTGGTGGAGTTTCGGCTGGAAGGCACCACGAAAGAGGCCGTGTTGAAGGAGATCGCGCGTCATCCCGACACCTCCGAGCTCGTCATATCCGAGGAGCGGGAGGACGCGATATTAGGCAGTATCACCGTGAACAAGTGGCTGATGGGGCAGGCCCTCCAGAGGACGAACATATACGTCATCGGAGCGAGGACGGTGAAGCAAGGGGCAGTGGAATGGCGGCTTCTTGCCACCGACGAGGCGGTCCTGAGAGATCTGGTGGATGATCTCCGGGAGGCGGGGAGCAAGGTCTCCCTGCAGAGGAAGCGACAGATCGGTGACTTCAACCTGTTGACCAAGCGGCAGGAGATGATCCTCGAGAAGGCGCTCGAAATGGGGTACTATGATTATCCGCGCGGGGTGACGGGCAGGGAGCTGGCGAAGAGGCTAGGGATAAGCCAATCGACGCTGTATGAGACGCTGCAGAACGCACAGCGCAAACTGGCCGAGACCTATTTCCTGAAGAAGAGGATGAACTGATCGCGCATCCGCGGCACAGGCATGCCAAGCATGCATCGATGGCCCTGAGCGCGCCTAGAACAGTTTCCTCAATTTTAGAACATCACTGATGTCGCCCTTCACCCTGACCTTTCTCAGTGCAAAGGCCTTCATCGGCTTGATCTTCCCTTCAATTATCCCCTGGAATGTCTCCGGGTCGGACAACAAGGTCAGATCGGCATCCTCCAGGCGGCCTTCCTTGAAATCATGGGCCTTGCCGTCATGCAAGTGAAAGTTGTATACCTCACTGCCGAGGTCTATGAGGACCTTCTTGTCCATCCCCTCCAGCTCGGAACGGAGCGCTTCATCATTATCGGCCTTCACGTTGAACTTGTCTATCAGGTCCCGCAGGAGAGGTTCGACTGTCATGGTATTTCCATCCATTGGTCTAATGTTGATGTCTTGCATCTTGAATACATTTTCCTGGCAGTCGTCCAGGAGCGTCTGGTATGGGGCGGAAGGTCGCCGTTTCTCTTCGTCCAGCGCTCCAGGAAGGCCATGGTAACGGGGTCGGTGGGATATCCAGAGCCAACGGGCTCGCCAAGCTCCTCCTCTATCGAGCGGATCGTTCGGTCACGCACCACCTTGGCGATGATGGAGGCCGCCGATACCACCGGATAGAGGACGTCGGCCCGATGGCAACTTACCAGGTCGGGTTGGCAGTGCAGCAGCGATAGTATCTCCCTCCCAAACCTCTCTGCGACCACGTCGGCAGCGTCGATGAATACCTTTTGGGGTGCGAGCCTGTCGATGACGGCTGCGAAGTGCTGCACCTCCAGCTCGTTCAGGGAGCTTTCGCCTCGAGCATCGATCTCTTCCGGCGATGCCACGGAGATCTCCACCCTGGCGATTGCCATGATGTGCTCGTACAGCTCCTCCCTCCTTGCAGGAGCGAGAAGCTTGGAATCCTTGACCTTCAATTCACGGAGGGAGAGGTCGTCCTCGACCATCACTGCCGCGACGACCAATGGGCCGATCACAGGGCCGCGACCGGCCTCGTCCGCTCCGCAGATCATTGCCGCTCGATTTTGATGTGCGTATATATGAGTATCGCGGTCTGCGGCGAATGGGTAAGATTCATCTGCAGCCGGCATGATATTAGGGCGATATAATGTCCGAAGTGTACTTCGCCGGCCTGCGGGCAGACCGCCAAACGGAGAACATACCGTCGAAGATCCATCGCCTGTTCGAGAAGGCGCGGTTGGGCAGCACCTTCACGAAAGGAGACCTGGTGGCGGTGAAGACGCACCTCGGAGAGCCAGGAAACACGACGTTCCTTCGGCCGCAGTTCGTCAGCGCAGTGGTGGACATGATCCGCAAGGATGGCGGCAAACCGTTCCTCACCGATTCCAACACCCTGTATCTTGGCGGTAGGAGCAATGCGGTCGACCATCTGAACGCGGCGGTGCGCCACGGCTTCACATATCCGGTCGTCGATGCTCCGGTCATCATCGCCGACGGTCTGCTGGGCAAGGACGAGGTGGAGGTCGAGGTCGGCCTGAAGCATTGCCGCACGGTGAAGTTCGGTACGGCGGCATATCACGCATCCTCCATAATGGTGGTCTCCCACTTCAAGGGGCATCTGATGACCGGCTTCGGCGGAGCGCTCAAGAACCTAGGGATGGGGTTCGGATCGCGCGCCGGCAAGCTGGAGATGCACAAGCTGGCGCATCCGGCCGTCGACGAGGAGGTCTGCACCGGCTGCGGAACCTGTGCCCGCTCCTGTCCCAGGTCCGCCATCGACGTGAGGGGCAAGGCCAGCATCGATTCGGTCAGATGCATCGGTTGCGGGGAGTGCTGGGTGGCCTGTCCTAGCGATGCCATCGGACCCGAGGACCCTCAGAGCCTCATCGAGATACAAGAGAAGATTGTGGAATATTGCTATGGGATCCTGAAGGGCAAGGAGGGACGGGTCGGCTACATGACGTTCGTCGTTGATGTTACGCCTCATTGCGATTGCCCCGGTTGGTCGGATAGGCCCGTCGTGCCCGACGTCGGCATACTGGCATCCCTGGACCCGGTGGCAATAGACCAGGCCGCCGCTGACCTCTTCAACAACAGTAAGGGACTGGAGGGGACCGCACTCGGTCATAATCTGGCCCCAGGCGAGGACAAGATCCGGGCCCTGGTGGACATGGATTGGACAGCCCAGCTGAGGTATGCGGAAGAGCTGGGGCTTGGTTCTAGGACGTACAAGCTCATCGAGATATGATGCAAGCTTACATATTATGGGAGTAGCTACAATATCTTTATCCGGGAGGATGGTTTTGGTTGGCCGATACCAAGGTGATGGACATACAGGCCTCAGCTGACGTTCAAAACCGTCGCCTCACCAAAGGGTTCATGCTGACCCGGGTAGGGGTGACGGGGGTTAAGAAACCGGTGAAGGTGGTCCGAGAGGGGACCTCGAATACGCTCTTCTGTACCATTGATGTTTACGTTGATCTACCATCCACCCAAAAGGGCTCTCATCTCTCGCGGAACCTCGAGGCGATCAATGAAGAGGTGGAGAAGAGTTTGCGCCAAGGGCTGCCGGGGATCGAGGTCTTCGCTGCAGGGCTATGCCGTTCTCTGAGGCAGAAGCACGAGTACTCCACCTATGCTGAAGTACGAGTCATCGCCGACTATTTCATGACCCGCCCTGGACCAAGCGGAAAGCCTAACCTGGAATCGTTCAAGATCATGGCCCAGGCGGTGAGCCGCAACACCGATGTCCTGAAGAAGATGATCGGAGTGGAGGTCATAGGGATGACCGCCTGCCCCTGCGCCATGGAGACCGTCCGCGAGCAATATGGGACCAACGTCACCATGGAGAAGGACCTGCCGATGATATCCCACAATCAGCGCAACGTCTCCTCCGTCATGGTGGAGGTGCCAGAGGACCTCGACGTGGAGGCCAATGATCTGATCGAGATCGTGGAGGCGTCTTTCAGCAGCCCGACCTATGAGGTGCTGAAGAGGAGCGACGAGGCCAAGGTTGTTCTCCAGGCCCATCTCGAACCGAAGTTCGTAGAGGATGTTGTCCGCACCATCCTCTTCAAGGTGCTGGAACGGTACCCGGACCTGCCGGACGAGACGCTCATCACCGCTCGAAGCGAGAGCGAGGAGTCCATACACAAGCACAACGCGTTCGCCGAGCGGGTCACCACGCTGGGAGACCTTCGCTCGGGCGCCTGAGGCCTGGCTCACAGGGCGACCTGCCCGCGACCGTCGACGGAGACGGCGGGCAGCATCACCACGAACTTTGCCCCTTGTGTGTGGTCCCCCGGGACGCGGTCCTCCACCCATACTCGGCCGTGGAAGTCTTCCACCAACTTTTTCACCAGGAACAGGCCGAGACCGCTGCCGGCGGTCTTGGACCTTCCCCTCTGCTTTCGCTGGAAGAGCTTGCTCTTCAGCTCATCGGATATGCCCGGACCGTTGTCCTCTATCGAAACCTTGTAGTATTCCCGCCCGTTCTCGAACATCTTTGACAGCGAGATCGATATCTCCACCGGTCCGGTGGAATGCTTTATGGCGTTCGAGATTATGTTGTCGAAAACGTCTCTCAGCAGTTCGCTTGCGACGACGAACTTCTTTATGGTGGTCTTGTAGTTGATCTTGACCTCCCGGCCTGGATATTTCTCCGCCTCCGCGCGGACGTCCTCGAGGAGCCATCCTAGATCTATCAGCCCGTGCTTGGCCTCCTGGCCCTCCACCTGCTGGATCTTGCGCACGTTCTCGATGAGACGGTTGCTGGTCTCGATGATGGATATGGGCTTGGTGAAGTATTGCTTGTTCTTCTCCTCGATGTCCATCTTCTCCAGCGCTAGCTCCAGGTAGCCTCTGATGGCGGCATTCATGTTGCTGATGTCATGGGACAACAGGTCGATGTACAGCTCAGCCTGCTCCTTCGCCTCTATGGCGTCATGCTCGAGCTTCCTCTGCCGGGTGATGTCTTGCACGACCTCCACGCCTCCGAAGATCTTTCCATCAGCGTCACGGATGGGGGAGGCCGATGATATGATGGTCCCGCGAGTGCCGTCCAGTCTCTGTATGTCGATGACCTCGCCTACCACAGTGTCGCCGAACTTTACCGCCCTCGATAGGGGCCATTCCTCCGACCGAACGGCCATGCCCGTATCGGCCCACCATCCCTTGTTCTCGCTGCGTTCACCGACCATCCTACCGTGCGTCGTCCTACCGCCCCATATGACGTCCACGATGTCGTTGCGCTCCAGCACCCTGCCGTCCTTGTCGGCGACGATGACCCCCACCGGAAGATTGTCCAGGATGGTTCGAAGCCGTCTGCGCTCGGAGTCCGCGCGCTGCGCCAGTTCCCCGATCTGTCGCCGTCCCAGGACCTGCTCGGTCACGTCCTGGATCATGAAGAGTACGTCCTTGTCCCCGAACGGGTCCGGCAGTGGTATCACCGCCACATGCCAGAACGCCGGAGTACCATTGAGCAGTTGTGTGACATCCAGTTCCTTCATGATGACAGGTGAACCTTTCCGCCTTGCCTCCTCGACAAGTTCCAACAGGTCTGTGGTGCCGCCCCCTCTCATGATAGGTAGCTGCGCCACTGGGCGACCTGTCGCCTCGGAGACCATGGGGCCGATGATGTCCTCGGCCGCGGGATTGATCAGCCTTACCACCAGATCGGGACCGCTAAGCACCATTATGCTGAATGGGGAGTTCTCGATGACCGTCTGCAATAGGTCGTGCTGCTGGGCGAGCTCCATGGTGAGCCGTTCCCTCTCCTCCTCGGCCCTCTTACGTTCGGTGACGTCATGCACGATGGCATAGAGGATCACTCGTCCTCGGATGTTGATGGGGCCGCTGAACATCTCAACGTCTCTCACCGAACCATCAGAAAGGCGGTTCTTCAGGAACAGGTGCTGTTGGTCCTTGGAGGCTGCTCTGCCCAGGATCTTGAAAACCTCATCGGATGGCAATGATACCAGATCGGTGATGTTGAGCGTGGTGAACCTTTCTCTTGGATAGCCATAGAAGTCCGCCGCTGCCTCGTTCACGTCCACGATGTTGCCATCGACGGGATCTATCATTATCATGACCGCATGATTGTCATTGAACAGGCTGTGGTATCTCTGATTGCTCTCCCTGAGCTCCTCCAGTGCCCTGCGCCTCTGGATCGAATAACGTATGGAGCGTTCCAGGGAGGCGCTGTCCACCTCTCCCTTGATGAGATAGTCCTGAGCGCCTCTCCGCACCGCCTCGAGGCCAAGGTTCTCGTCCGAGTATCCGGTCAGGACCACGATGGGGATGGGTCCAGCCGCCTTTATCATCCTATCCACGGTGTCAAGTCCCGATGAATCGGGCAATCCGAGATCGAGCAGTATGATGTCCGGGGGTTCGGTGAGCACCATCTCGACCGCCTTCTGCAGCCGGTCGGCATGTAGAACGGCCAGATGGTGGTATTGCGAGTCCTCCAGGCTTGCCTTCATCAGACCTACGTCCCCGGGGTTGTCCTCCACCAGGAGTATCATGACCTCATCGCTGTGCAACCCCTCTCTCTCCCGTCCCTTACCCTCAGTCCTGATCATGGATCATCGCTCCGTAACGCCACAGACCGAGATGACGAGAGCTCTCGCCGAACTGGCCCCCAGGCATCATACCTCCTCCTCTTCGGTGTGGCAACTTGCAAGATTTAACCATTGCGCGCCGCTTCAGATGTTCGCGACGAGCGGAGCCACATGATCCCCACCGGCTGGGGGTATTATTATACGATTATATAATTATATTATGGGTTTTACAGGTCGACGGAAACGAACTCCCAGGGAGAGGTTTCGGCCGCAGACCGGCCCGGACATGCTTTATCCCATTGAACTCCATCGATG
>Ga0208693_1003238_pt1 | contig 10215 bp, 10 predicted proteins | sample AD_UKC071_MetaG_FD_184438 | JGI IMG/M metagenome (GOLD analysis project Ga0208693, IMG submission 184438) | Active sludge microbial communities of municipal wastewater-treating anaerobic digesters from USA - AD_UKC071_MetaG (SPAdes) (version 2) | ecosystem: Engineered > Bioreactor > Anaerobic >... | reverse complement strand
AAGCCCGAAGCACACCCGATGGCTGAGCCTGTCGAAGCCCGGCGCCTGACCCTCCTCCTTGCCGAGGCCGAGGAACTGAATCGACCAGCGCGGGCGCGAGTTCTAGGGTGTGGCCGTGCAAGCACTGCCCGTGACGTTGACCGGCGACCTGGTCGTCCTCGAACCGCTGGCGGCTGAGCACCACGACGAACTCGTCGCGGCGGCGTCCGATGGGCGACTCTGGGAGCAGTGGAACACGCTCGTCCCGGCCCCGGATCAGATGGCCGCCGACATCGACCGACGGCTCAGCCTCCAGGACGCGGGATCCATGGTCCCCTTCGTGATCCGCAACGCCGACGGACGCCTCATCGGCGCCACGACGTTCATGAATGTCGACGCCTCCGTGCCGCGGGTTGAGATCGGCTCGACGTGGCAGTCCCGCTCGGCACAGCGCACCGGCACCAATACCGAGGCCAAGCTGCTGATGCTCGCCCACGCGTTCGACGACTGGGGCTGCGTCCGCGTCGAGTTCCGGACGCACTCCCTCAACGCCACCAGCCGCCGCGCCATCGAGCGCATCGGCGGACAGTTCGAGGGCCTCCTGCGCCAGCACATGCGCCTGCCGAACGGACTACTGCGCGACACCGCCCAGTACGCGATCCTGGACCGCGAGTGGCCGAGCGTTCGTGTCCACCTGCGCTCCCTGCTGGAGGGACACGCCGCCTCCGCGTCCGAACCGGCCAACCCGTAACCCCCACCCCGCATACCCCCTGGGGTATCATGACGGCATGCAATCGGAGAGCACGTGCGTAGCCTGATCCGCCTCCTGGGCGTCGCCCGCGAGCTGTTGCCCTACTACGTCGGCATCGCGGCGGCGTCCGTGGCGACGGCCGCGCTCGCGTTGCTGACCCCGTTCATCATCAAGGGCGCCACCGACGAGGTGGTCGCGCAGACCCAGGGCAACGGCGGCGGCGTCCCGGCCCTGATCTGGCTGGCGGTCGCGCTGCTGGTCGTCGAACTGCTGGGCACGGTCGTCTCGAACATCGGCGGCTACCTAGGCGACGTCATGACGACCCGCCTCAAGGCGATCCTGTCGTCGCGCTACTACGCCAAGATGCTGAGCCTGCCGCAGCGCTACTTCGACTCGAACCTGACCGGCACGATCATCAACCGGCTCACCAGGTCGATCACCGAGACGACGCAGTTCCTGCAAATGTTCTCCAACAGCTTCTTCCCGATGCTGCTGACCGTGATCGCGGTGCTGGTCACCACGGCGCTGTACTCGCCGTGGCTAGCGCTGTTGCTCGCGATCATCTACCCGGTCTTCATGTGGCTGACCGCCCTCACGTCGAAGCGCTGGCAGCCGATCGAGCAGCAGAAGAACACCGAATTCGACATCGCCGGCGGACGCTTCGCCGAGGCCATCGGACAGATCCGCGTCGTCAAGAGCTTCACCTCCGAACTCCGCGAGTTGGCGCTGTTCGACCGCCACTACGGACGCACCATCGGTCTGACCCAACAGCAGTCGCGCTTCTGGCACCTCATGGACGTCGCCCGGCGCGGCGCGCTCAACCTGATCTTCTTCGGTGTCTACGCGATCATCTTCACCTCGACGGCGTCCGGAGCCTTCACCCTGGGCGCGATGGTGCTGCTGATCCAATTGGTGGCCATGGCCAAGCAGCCGGTCACGATGATGAGCTTCCTCGTGGACGCCTCCCAGCGCGCCATCGCCGGCAGCAAGTCCTTCTTCGAGGCCATGGACGAGGCGCCCGAGCCGCTGGCCGCGATCGGCGCCGGGACCCCCCGCGACACCGCCCCCTGGCCCGCCCACGACGACGGTCCGATGATCTCGTTCGACCGCGTGAGCTTCGGCTACGACTCCGACACCGAGGTCCTGCACGACATCACGTTCGACGTCGCGCCGGGCGAGCGGGTGGCGTTCGTGGGCGAGTCCGGCGGCGGCAAGACGACGCTCGTCAACCTCCTGCTCGGCCTCTACCGTCCGGACGCCGGCGTCATCCGCCTGCGCGGCGTCGACGTGTCGACCGTGCCCGTCGAGCAGCTGCGCGCCGAGATCGGCGTGGTGTTCCAGGAGGCCGCGCTGTTCTCGGGGACCATCCGCGAGAACGTCGCCTACGGACGCCCCGGCGCGTCGGCGTCCGAGATCGAGTCAGCAGCGACCAAGGCGAACGCCCACGAGTTCGTGGCCAAGCTGGCCAACGGCTACGCCGCCGAGATCGGCGAACGCGGCATCAAGCTGTCGGGCGGGCAGAAGCAGCGCATCGCGGTCGCGCGGGCGATGCTCAAGAACGCGCCGGTGCTGGTGCTGGACGAGGCGACGAGCGCGCTGGACTCCAAGTCCGAACGGCTTGTTCAGGCCGGGCTGGAAGAGCTGATGGCCGATCGAACGACCCTGATCATCGCCCACCGCCTCTCGACGATCAGTTCGGTCGACCGCATCGTCACCCTCAAGAACGGACGCGTCGACGAGATCGGCTCCCCCGCCGAGCTGGCCACCTCAGGCGGCATCTACGCGGAGTTGCTGGCGCTGCAGGCGTCCGCGAGCAAGGCCGATCGCAAGCGCCTCCAGGCGTTCGACATTCGGGCGTAACAGCTAGTCGGCACCGATTTCGTCGCGCGTCGGACCGTAAGCCCCCGCGTGGCCGACGGTGATCGCCGAGGTCGCGATCGCGCGCTTCAGGGCTGGCTCGACGTCCATCCAGGACGCCTCGCGCAGCCGCGCGCGGGCCTCCGCGGACCCCAACAGCCCGAGGTCGGCCAGTCCCGAGATCAGTCCGGCCATGAACGAGTCCCCCGCGCCCACGGTGTCGACGACGGACGCCGCCCCGGGCGCCACCTCGTGCACGACGCCCTCGGACGCCAGCAGCGCGAGCGCCCCGTCCCCGCCCCGCGTGACGACCACCAGTGCCGGACCCATCGCCGCCCAGCCGCGCGCCGCGTCGGCGTCCGACAGCTCGGGGTAGAGCCAGGCGAGGTCCTCGTCTGACGCCTTCACGACGTCGGCGAGGGCCACCAGCTCGTGGACGCGCGGGAGCGCCTCGGCGGGCGTCCCGAGCAGGGCCGGACGCACGTTCGGGTCGTACGAGCGGGTACCGGACGCCGCCCCGAGCGCCTCCACGATCTTGGTGCCGCCCGGCTCGAAGGCGGCCGAGATGCTGCCCGCATGCAGGTGGCCGTAGGCATCCAGGTCAGCGATCACAGGCAGGTCGGACACGAAGTCGAAGGTGTAGGTGGCCTTGCCTGCGGCGTCCACCTCGGCGAACGCGATCGGCGTCCGGTCAGCGCCGTCGCTGCCGGCCGCCAGCACGACGTCGGACGCCGCCGCGTAGTCGGCGATGCGGCGTCCGCGATCGTCGGGACCGATCCAGCAGGCGAGGGTGGAGTCGTGGCCGAGGCGTCCGAGACCGCAGGCGACGTTCAGCATGCTGCCGCCGATGTGCTCGACGGTGGTGTCGCCGGCGTGCACCACGTCAACGAGCGCTTCCCCGAGGCCCAAGATCTTCATGGCCGTCTCCCCCATGTCCGAGTGGATGTCGAGCGAACGCTATCCAATCCGTGCGGCCGAGCGACATGGATCCAGCCCTCGTCGGGGCGTCATCGCCGGAGGCGTCCGGGCTCGTGAAAGGCTCACCGACGAAAGGGGACGCGGATGAGACGGGGTGCGGCGGTGGCCGGCGTGGTGGGGCTCGTGCTGGCGGCGTCCGGCTGCGGGACGCCCTGGGTCGCGACGGGGTCGGCGGCATCGTCCCCGACGCCCACGTACGTCTGCACGCCGCTCGCCGGGGCCCCCGCGCCCTGCACCGCCGAGGAGTTCTCGAAGCTCCAGGCCCAGGCGCAACTCGCGGTCGACGCGCAGGATGTGTACGGCCGGTTCTTCGCCGAGTTCGTCGCTCAGCAGCGCAAGGGCGGCTCGACCACGACGAGCACGGCGCTCGGCGCGGTGACCGGCGGGCCCTACCTGGCGGCCCAGCAGGCCAACCTCGCGCGGCTGGCCACCGACGGACTGAAGATCACGGGCGACGTCAAGCTGGTGAAGCTCGTGCCGGTCGCCGGCGGACCCTCCCACGGCTACGAGACCGCGCTGCTCGCCTGCATCGACGCCACCAAGGCCGAGGCCGTTAAAGGCGCGACGGTCGTCAGCCAGGGCAAGATGACGGCCGAGACGGCGTATTTCAAGCGCGACGCCGGCGTCCTCAAGATCTGGGACGCCGAGAAGGCCGATCCCGGACAGTGCTGAGCCCGTCGGGCGGCGGGGTTACTCCTGGTACAGCTCGATGAGCACCAGCGGGCTGCCGGGCTTCGCGCTGAGGACCGCGACGGGGACGCCCCCCTCGTTCATCGGGACGTAGGCCGCAAAGTCCGTCGCTGACAAGGGCTGATAGGCATTCCCCGGGTCGACGAGGATGACCGAGCCGGCCGGCAGCGAGAGGTTCTCGAACGTGACGACGTCGTTGCGGTAGACGCCGTCCTCGGGCTGGCCGGACGTCACCCGCTCCACCCGATCGATGCTGAGGGTGGCGCCGCCGTCGGCCGCCGGGGTGACGCCCATCACCAACGCGTAGTAGTCGACCTTCAATGCCCCGCCGTCCAGGGCGACACCGGCGAGCTTGCGCCAGGCGTCCGGGTCGTCGGCAGCACCCGACAGCTTCGACCCGGCGGCCGAGGTCTGCTGGGTCGGCGTCGAGGCCGTGGGGGCTGACGCCGCGCTCGCGGCGCTGCTCGCGGCCGATGCTGAGGCCGGCGGCGTGGGCGAACTCGCTGGCCCGGACGGCGTGCAGCCCGTCGCGAGCGTCAGGAAAGCCGCGGCCAGGGCGGCGGTCCTGGCCAGCCGCGGCGGGCGGACGCGGCCCGAAGAGTCAGTCATGAAGTTCTCCACGAGATCAGAGAGGGGACGCCGTCGGCTGCGGCGTCGAATGGTCACGCCCCGGTGGTCAGGGCCAGATTGCGCGACAGGGTCGCGTGACGGCCCATCCGGACCTGCCCGGTCGGACCAGCCGTGAACGTCCGGATGCCGACGGGCGCCTCCACGCGCTGCAGGAGCGCCAGCAACCGGGTGGCCTGGTCCTGCAGCTGCTCGACCTGCGCCTCCAGCGCCAGGATCCGTCGGATGCCTTCGAGGCTGATCCCCTCACCCGACAGCGCCTGGATGTGCCGGAGGCGTCCGACGTCGCGCAGCGTGTAACGGCGACCGCGGCCCTTGGCGCGCGACGGCACCACCAGGCCCAGGCGGTCGTAGCCGCGCAGGGTCTGGGGGTGCATGTCGGCGAGCCGGGCCGCGGTCGTCACGGTGAACAGCGGCGCGTCCAGGTCGAACTGCTGGGGCAGGAAGTCGGCCACGGTCACGCCTTCTCGAACAAGCCGACCCGCGGATCAGCCGCGGCGACGGCGTCCCGATAGGTCTCGAGCGCAGCCAAGGCGTCCGGCGACAGCGTCTTCGGCACCTGGACGTCGACGGTGACCAGCAGGTCGCCGTGCCCGTCCTTGCGCGGGACGCCCTTGCCGCGGACGCGCATCGTGCGCCCGTTGGGGGTGCCGGGCGCGAGTCGCATCCGAACCTTGGCGCCCGACAGCGTCGGCACCTCGATCTCGGCGCCGAGCGCGGCCTCGGTGAACAGCACCGGGACGGTCACCGTGAGGTTGTCGCCCTGGTGAACAGCACCGGGACGGTCACCGTGAGGTTGTCGCCCTTGCGTCCGAACAGGTGATGCGGACGTACGTGCACGACGACGTAGAGATCACCCGCGGGGCCACCGTTCTCGCCCGGCGCGCCCTTACCCTTGATGCGGATCTTCTGCCCGTCGGTCACGCCCGCCGGGATCCGCACCTGCATCGTCTTGGCCGACTTGCCGCGCCCCGACCCGTCACAGGCCGGGCACGGGTCGTTGACGACGATCCCGCGTCCGTGGCACTCGGGGCAGGGCTCCGAGCCGAACGGACCGTTCATGAGGACGCCCGAGCCCTGACAGGTCGGGCAGATGTGCGGGGTCGAGCCCGACCGCGCACCGGTGCCGTGGCAGACGGCACAAGGGGCGTCCGACAAGGTCGACAGGGACACCGTGGTGCCCTCGACGGCCTGGACGAAGTCGATCGTGGCTTCACCCTCGATGTCCTGGCCCCGCCGCGGACGCTTCTGCGTGGCGCGTCCGGCACCCTGGCCGAACAGCCCGCCGAACAGGTCACCGATGTCGGTGCTGCCGCCCGTGGCGCCGCGGAAGAGATCCTCGACGTTGACCTGGCCCTGCCGGAACTGGCCCGGCTGCCCACCGGCACCCGGGAACCTGAAGCCCCCGCCACCGAACAGCGAGCGCTGCTCGTCGTACTCCTTGCGCTTGGTCGCGTCCGAGAGCACCGAGTTCGCCTCGGACGCCTCCTTGAAGCGCGCCTCGGCCTTGGCGTCCCCGGGGTGCTGGTCGGGGTGATTCTCGCGGGCGATCTTGCGGAACGCCTTCTTGATCTCCTCGGGCTTGGCGTCCTTGGCGACGCCGAGGATCTTGTAGTAGTCCTTTTCGAGCCAGTCTTTGGTGCTCACGGCGCCTCCTTTCCTCGTCCGCCGCTACTCAGGATCGGCCACGCCGACGCGCGCCGGCCGGATGATCCGGTCGCCGAGTTTGACGCCCTTCTGCATGACCCCGCTGATGACGACCACGTCGTGCTCGCCGTCGTAGGGCATGTGCATCAGCGCCTCGTGCAGGGTCGGATCGAACGCCTCGCCCAGCTCGCCGTAGGTGACGAGTCCGTACTTGGCGCCGACCTTCTCGAGCTCGTCCGCGACCAGCTTGAAGCCGCCCACCAGCTCGCCGTGCTCGCGCGCTGCCTCGATCGAGTCGAGGACCGGCAGCAGGTCCAGCACGACCGCCTCGACACCAGCCGCCCGCGCCAGCGAGCGGTCGCGGTCGACGCGACGCTTGTAGTTCGCGTACTCGGCCTGAAGGCGCTGCAGGTCGCCGGTCCGCTCGTTCGCCAGCTCTTCGAGCTCGGCGATCTTCGCACCGTAGATCGGGTCGGACGCCGCGGCGTCCGCTTGCTCGGTGCCGGGGACGAGCGGCGCCTCGGGGCCGTCGCCGACGGCCTGACCGTCGGCCACGAACTCGTTGTCAGCCATGGGGCTCTCCTGTTGGTCGGCCCCGCCGGCCGCGACGGTCGGGCGGGGCTCAAAGGTGTCTGGGTCGATCCTGCGCTTGTCCCGGATCACCGGACGCCCCGAGGCGTCCGGCGATCCGGTGCGGTCGATCACTTCTTCTCGTCGTCGACGATCTCGGCATCCACGATGCCGTCGTCGTCGGTCACGTCACCGGCCGGGCCGTCGGCGTCGCCCGCCGCGGCGGCCTGCTGGTTGGCCTGGGCGGCGGCGTACATGGCCTGACCCATCGCGGACGCCTTCTCGTTCAGGTCGGCCATGGCCGCCTTCACCTCGTCGTCGTTGTCGGTGCCCTTGACGGCCTCGTTCAGCTTGGCGAGCGCCTCCTCGACCGGGGTCTTGACCTCGGCGGGGATGGAGTCGGCGTTGTCCTTGAGCAGCTTCTCGGTGCGGAACGCCAGGGCGTCCGCCTCGTTGCGCATCTCGACGGCCTCGCGACGCAACTTGTCCTCCTCGGCGTGAGCCTCGGCGTCCCGCGTCATGCGGTCGATGTCGTCCTTGCCGAGGGCGGAGCCGCCGGTGACCGTCATTCGACGGCCTCGCGACGCTTCTTGTCCTCCTCGGCGTGCGCCTCGGCGTCCCGCGTCATGCGGTCGATGTCGTCCTTGCCGAGGGCGGAGCCGCCGGTGACCGTCATTGACTGGGTCTTGCCGGTCGCGGTGTCCTTGGCCGAGACGTGCACGATGCCGTTGGCGTCGATGTCGAACGTGACCTCGATCTGCGGCAGGCCACGCGGGGCCGGCATGAGACCGGTGAGCTCGAAGTTGCCGAGGCTCTTGTTGTCGCGCGCGAAGTCACGCTCGCCCTGGTAGACCTGGATCATCACGGACGGCTGGTTGTCCTCGGCCGTGGTGAAGATCTCGGAGCGCTTCGTCGGGATCGTCGTGTTGCGCTCGATGATCTTGGTCATGATGCCGCCCTTGGTCTCGATGCCGAGGGACAGCGGGGTGACGTCGAGCAGCAGCACGTCCTTGACCTCGCCCTTGAGGACGCCGGCCTGCAGCGAGGCGCCGAGGGCCACGACCTCATCGGGGTTGACGGACTTGTTGGGCTCCTTGCCACCGGTCAGCTCCTTGACCAGGTCAGCGACGGCGGGCATGCGGGTCGAGCCGCCGACCAGGATGACCTGGTCGATCTTGTCGACGGACGTGCCGGCGTCCTTGATGACCGAGTTGAACGGGCTGCGGCAGCGGTCCAGCAGGTCCTGGGTGAGGCGCTGGAACTCGGCGCGCGTGAGCTTCTCGTCGAGGTGCAGCGGGCCGTCGGCGCCGGCCGTGATGTAGGGCAGGTTGATCTGCGTCTCGGACGCCGAGCTGAGCTCGATCTTGGCGCGCTCCGCGGCCTCCTGGAGGCGCTGGCGGGCCATCTTGTCCTTGGACAGGTCGATGCCGTTGGCGTTCTTGAACTGCGTGACGAGCCAGTCGACGATGCGCTGATCCCAGTCGTCACCGCCGAGGCGGTTGTCGCCCTTGGTGGCCTTGACCTCGAACACGCCGTCGGCGATGTCGAGCAGCGAGACGTCGAACGTGCCGCCGCCGAGGTCGAAGACCAGGACCGAATGCTCCTTGTCGCCCTTGTCCAGGCCGTAGGCCAGCGCGGCGGCCGTGGGCTCGTTGATGATGCGGTCAACCGTGAGGCCCGCGATCTCGCCGGCCTCCTTGGTGGCCTGACGCTCGGCGTCCCCGAAGTAGGCCGGGACCGTGATGACCGCGTTGGTGACGGGCTCGCCCAGGTAGGCCTCGGCGTCGCGCTTCAGCTTCATCAGGACGCGGGCGCTGATCTCCTGCGCGGTGTACTTCTTGCCGTCGATGTCAGTCGACCAGTTGGTGCCCATGTGGCGCTTGACGGAGCGGATGGTGCGGTCGATGTTGGTGACCGCCTGACGCTTGGCGACCTCGCCGACGAGGACTTCGCCGCCCTTCGCGAAAGCGACGACCGACGGCGTGGTGCGGCTGCCCTCGGCGTTGGGGATGACGGTGGGCTCGCCGCCCTCGAGGACGGCGACGACAGAGTTGGTGGTGCCGAGGTCGATACCGACTGCACGGGCCATGGTGTGTTACCTCCAGTAAGAGTTCTGCTGAACACTCGTTCGGGACTTGAGCCTAGCAGGCTCAACTCAAGGGTTGAGTTCACCAGACTCAACCTTGGACGCCGCCGCGCTATTCCGCGATGGAGGGCCCTTCTTGCGGCCGGTTTGGCCAGCTGCGCACCCCGACGCCATGAGCGGCAGATCTAGCGTGAACGCAGCGGCAGAACGAGCGCGAGGGCCCGGCAGAACTAGCGCGCGCACCCCTTGCTCACTCGCGACGGGCCACTCTGAAGGCGTCCCCACTGCACCCGTCTTCAGCGCAGCGCCGGGATCAGCGCCTGCAGTCCGTCGATCACCATCGCCACCGCGATGGCAGCGATGATCATGCCCATCAGGCGGGTCATGATGCCGCGGAGGGTCTGCGACATCCGGTTGCCGATCGCTGGCGCGAACCACAGCACCACGAACAGGATCGCCAGCACGATCAGCAGCGCGGCCACGATCGCGGTCACGCCCGGGACGTCCTTGGCCTGACCGGTGAAGACGATCAGCGCCGTGATCGTTCCCGGACCCAGCAGCATCGGAAAGGTGAGCGGATAGAAGGACACGTCGCCGACGGCGTGCGAGGTTCGATCGGACGCCGACCCGGGCGTCCGCTCGAGATCGATGCCCGCGCTCGGGTGGGCGGCCTTCGCCCGCATGCGAGCCTTCTCGTGCGGCGTCCCGTCGTGGGCGTCGCTTCCGCCGTTGAGCATTCCCAGGCCGATCATGCCCAGGACCAGACCGCCGGCGACCCTGAAGTGGTTCACCGAGATGCCGAAGAACGACAGAATCGCGGTGCCACTCAGCATGATCACGACCGCCATGATCAGGCTGTACAGCGCAACGCGTACGGCCGTTGCCCGTTGTCGCCGCAGATCATCGCCGCTCGTCAGCGTGAGGAACATGGGCAGCGACACGAACGGGTTCATGATCGCGAAGAAGCCGCCGAGGGCTTTGACGAAGAGTGCGACATCCACGCCAGCATCCTGGCACTCGGGGTTCGTTG
>Ga0208693_1003233_pt1 | contig 10222 bp, 20 predicted proteins | sample AD_UKC071_MetaG_FD_184438 | JGI IMG/M metagenome (GOLD analysis project Ga0208693, IMG submission 184438) | Active sludge microbial communities of municipal wastewater-treating anaerobic digesters from USA - AD_UKC071_MetaG (SPAdes) (version 2) | ecosystem: Engineered > Bioreactor > Anaerobic >... | reverse complement strand
CCAGACTTCAGTCCGGTTCGGCTTGAAAGGCTGACACGTGAATGGCCGATCGGCGATACATTCATCAGTTATCACCAGGGTTTTGTCTGCAAAATGTTCCAGAACTCTAACGGCCACGGGGCCGGCATTGTAAACAGTACCAGGTTTCAGGTGCTTAATTTTTACCTTAATTTCAATCATCTCCTTTTTTGCTATGTAATATGGTGGATACTGTTTTCATCTCACATCACCCTTGCCTTCCTTTTGCTTTTCAACGACCAATTCTTCTTGAAGTAATCTTGTTAGGGTTACAGTATCAATGCTATTCCATACTTCTTCAGGAAGATTGATTCTTATTTCTTTTTTCTCTGGCAGATAATCTACTTGGAATACGTCGTTCACCTTACTCATCTCCTTCCTCATAAAAACACGTGTATTTATACGCCTCATCAAAATATAATTTGTACGCTTCTTTTTCCTCCATTTTTGAATTGTATTCTTTGATTTTGCCTTCCTTTAATAAACTCTCTGCTTCCCCATTAATCCTTTCCTCATCATCTTTTTTAATCAAATATGGTCTTGGTGGTGTAATATTCATCAACACATTGTTTTCCTCCAAAATGTTTGTTATCTGGTTGTACACGCTTTGTAATCCTTTCATACTTTCTCGTTCCTCTCTTTACTCAAATATAGATATAAACCACCACGAAAGTTGTTTAAAGAGAGCTTTTTAGACAAAACTAATATCTTTGTATTACTACCACACTTTTCGCCCTTCCTATGCCTCGAAATGCTTCCTCCTGTGTTGCCACTGCTACATCAATATGCTCATTACCGATACGCCCGCCGCGATCTTGAACAACTCTAAACCCTATCCCCTTAATCCAAACCTTTGTACCAAACGGCACATCCGGCCCGGCTGCTATTGTCCGGCCTATTACTACCTGCTGGCCTGATGCCGTAATAGAGGGATTACCAGCATAGCACATACCTTCTTTTGCCCAGCAATCTAAAGGCGCGTACCCTGTAACTTCCTTCTCCTGCACATCCCATTCATTAAGCCAATCACTCATACGGTTATATAACTCCCTGTTTTCCTGGCGCAAAGCTTTAATCTCGTCTATTAGCTCCTGCCGATCTAGTAAGTGTTCTTCCATTTCTTGTACTTTCTGCTGTAATTCTATTAATCGCACCTTCGCCATTCTGCCAGCGTTAAAAAAAGCCAAACTGAGCGAAAACACAACAACGATAAGTATTAATGCTAAATTATCTTTCACTCTGATACCCCCAAACTGAAGATCGCTGAAGCAGTTACCACGCCATCAGCTTACCTCCACAAACACCAATTGCTTAGGTAAAATCCCCCGGCAAAACCAGCTCACATTAAACCAAGCTCCCTTTTTATGCTTCAAAAAGTTTATGCGCTTATTTAAAACCAATACTTCTACCCCATGCTCTTTAAAAAGCTTACCTCGCACCTTACCTTCCAAGCTGGTAATCGGCAACAAAAAAGCAAAAGGCTTGTCCATCTCATACGCTCTGGTAAGAAATTCTGTTTTCAAGCTGTAAGGAGGGTTAGTAATGATACAGTCATAATCAAACTCTGGTTCGTGTGTTAGAAAGTTAACCCCCTGGTTTATGTGAGTTGTTATAACTTTGTTCCCTCTGGCCTTGAGCATTTTTGTAATCGTTGATTCTCCGTGGTCTGTCGGCTCCCAAACCGTCCATCTGGGATTTATATATTCCAATAAAGGCTTTACTGCTTCTTCGGGAGTATAGTACTCGTCATTTGCTCCGTTTCTCATGTAATCAATCATGGCCTTTTTCATACCGTACCCTCCCACAGCAAATTCCTAAAAGTAATCGTCTCTGGCGTAAACAGCACTTCGCACCTGCCAATATCCCCGTCCCTATTCTTGCCCACGCCTATCTCTGTAATCCCCTTGCTTTTTGTATCCGGCTTGTAATACTCTTCCCGGTATAAGAGCAAGGCTTTGTCGATGTTAGCCTCTATCATACCGGATTCGTATAAATCAGACAGGCGCGGCCTTTTGTCCGTTCTATCTTCTACCTTTCGGCTTAATTGGGATAAGCACAATACAGTTGTATTAAAATCTTTTGCTAACTGCACCAGTTGACGCGAATAAAACCCTATTTCCGTGTTCCTACTCTGATGTTTCTTGCCATCCGATATTAACTGCAAGTAGTCCACCACTACTAGTCCCACTGGTCCCTTGGCAGCTTCTTTAGCTACCTCCGCGCGCATTTCTGTTACGCTATAAGCTTTATCGCGTATAATAAGGGAGATTCGGCTTAAGCTAACTACGGCCCTAGCTAGCTTTTCCCGGTCCTGATCATCTAGCCGCCTGTTCTTTATTTTCCTTGCAGGCACTTGACTTTCAATGGAGATCAGCCTGTCCACTAGGCGCTCCTTGGACATCTCCAAAGTGAAAAAAATTACTTTTTTCCCTGCATGGCACAAATTAAGACCTATGTTTAACGCTAGAGCAGTCTTGCCCATACCCGGCCTGGCTGCTACAACAACTAATTCAGACTGTTCTAAGCCATTAATAATCCTGTCTAGGTCTAAATAACCCGTCGGGATAATACGACTGTTACGCTCTTCCTGCAGCTCCTTCATACGTGCTTCAACTATTTCTGCCACGGTTATTTCTTTTTCTTCCGCAACTACCGCTTGCGAATCTCTGTAAACAGCTTCAAGGTAATTTAATACGTCTAGCGTGGTCGGGTACTTCTCGGTATCCGTCGGGTTAAACACTCGCAGCCGTTCTCTAATTAAAGATCGCATATAATTATCCCGCACGTTCTTGGCATATTCTTCAGCATGTGCAGCAGTAGGAAGCAAGTTTATCGTCTGAGTTAGATACTGCACACTTACTTCGTTTCTTACTTCGTCGTAAACTGTAGCAACATCGATCTTCTTCTCTTCCTCGGCCATTTTCAGCAGTACGCCAAATATCTTGCCGTGAACAGCATTTTGAAAATACCCTGGCCCCTTTACATACTGGCGCACCATGTCAATACAGGCAGGATCTAGTATCATTGAACCGATTAAAGCCTTTTCAGAATACAATTCCATTACTTACCACCCAATATAGCGTCATAGTATTTTTGGAACTCTTCTTCTGGCATAGGTTCCGGCTCCGGTTTAGCCCGCGTTACTGGCTTGTCCCAACAGCTTCCAGTACTCTCTTGGGGTTTATCCTTCCCCTCAACTTCGCGCCGGATGATACCAGCCAGGTAAATCAATGGACGGTTAGGCATGAAACCGCTTTCCACCTTGTAACCCAGCTTATTGATACCCTCCAGCACTTTGTCATACCCATACTGGTTATACAGCCTACCTATGAAAGGATAATCTCCGTGTGTATGCTTTATATTATTTATCTCTCTATACGCACTTACTAAATCAGCAATAATCTGTTGGTTGTTAGGGACAGGATGCGCGTTAGCGTTAGTACTTGTACTAACTAGTATATTATTATCATTATTGTTAGTAGCGAAAGTGTGTCTATTTGGTGTCTTTTTGGTGTCAACAGGTTCAGAATCGCTCCCCTGGTAAAACTCGTAATTTACTATCTTTATGCGTGTTCCCCTGGTGTCACTGGTTCGGACGATCATCTGGTTTTTGACTAACCAGTCTAAAATCTTTCTGATTGTCTCTGCCGTTGGCACTCTTAATGACTTATTTTCAACCCATGCCACGTTTTCCGCTATTTGCCTCAAGCTTGTAATTGTCTCACCTTTGTCGATAAATATTGTTTCGCCGTTAGGAGTAGGCAGATACTTTGGTTTGTGGTTTACCCTATATTTCAAATATTGCCAAACTCGATGATAGAGAGGAGGCATTTTCCATATATCACTCAACAGTTCCTTGCGGTAATCTTTTATCCACCCCTGCATTTACATACCCCTTTCCAACTCCCTCCATCCAATATCAAGGCCCAATATGCCAACAGTTCCACCTTTGCTTTGCAAGTACTTTTCCAGTTCTTCATAACCAGTCCTTACTTTTACGCGGCGGTTGTTCGGGCATATCAGCCCTTCCAAAAAACCAAAATTCCTGCATATCCAGGGCCGCTGCTCATATACCAGGCATCTTTTATTTTCAACGTCGCGCAAAGGGCATGTAAGTTCGTCTTTTTTTTGCCTCTTAACTCTTAGCCGTTCCCTTACCGGTAGCTCTAACACAGCTTGATGTAATTTCATAAACTCTTGCTGCAACAGTGCTATAAGACCGCAACAATCTCCGCAATTTAAGCATTGAAATTCCATGCTCATTCTAAGTCTATAGCCTCCTCAAAGCCTCCTGCTAAAAACTCTATTAACAGTTCAAGGGCATCTTCAGGGCTATTTTCAACTATGTTTTTTATTGCATCTTGTATGGAGCTATTTATAATTTTCATAGCAAGGAATAAATCTTTTGCTGAAAAACTGCCGTAAACAAGAGTAGTAGCATTGTCATGGTTTTGCTCTTCGTAACCATCCGCATAACAAACTATTTTTTCGGCCTTGATAATCCCCCTACCGGGAATGATTATAGTGGCATATTCCTTATCGCTACTATTTTTACGAAATTCCCTATACATCCCAATTTTTCTAAAAACCACTTTTTAACCTTCCTCTCCAGGTATGCGTTCTTCATCTTCAAAGTCTCCAGGTTCCTCTTCATAGGTTAAAGCAAGTTCCTGCAATTTCTCTTCTACTAAATCTTGCTCCCCTTCATAAATAGCCTGTAATACCGGGAAAACATGAGCAAACCAATCCAAAGCTTGCAAAATATTTTTAAAGTAGCCTACTTCGATTCCCCTGTTAATCAACCCCTGGCAAGCTATCCAAGCATTTTCTTTGCTGGAACGGCTTGACAATTTAGAAGTTGATCCTGTAGGCGTATTTACAGGAACATCTTGTCCAGCAATAACTTCGTAATCTTTTAAATTCCAGCCGTATTTAGTCTTTTCAGCGTTGAAGATTATAGTTTCTCCTTGCAAATCAACAACTTTGCTATCAAAACTGGTATGCCAGCGGTCGCTCCCATCCTGGGGAATATTCAGGCGGTAGTAAGTTCTACCATTTTTGCTCTTCTTCACCTCTACGACTTCTACGATTCCAGTGGATTCGTAACCCATGATCTTCCTCCTTTTTAATTTGACCTTCTTTGACTTTTGTTTACATTGTCCTTACAGACAACTCCTCACGCTGGAAAACCCTCACGCCTGGCAGGGATCTTACTCCTGCCTTTACAGCCGCGCGTATGGCCTTTTCGTTGATAATCTTATATTCATTGGGAACTTTATCCGGGTCTATGATTTCAAAATCCCATACTTTCCTAGCTGATACAGTCCCCATATTGCTCCGCACTGTTTGTGCTAGAACTTTTACTTCAATTGGCATTACAGGTGGCGGTGGAGGCGCAACACCCTGTTTCTTGGCAATACGTTCTAACCTTTTTTGCTCTTTTTCCTGCAGCTTACGTAACCGTTCCTCTTCTTCCCTAAGTTTTCGTTCTTGCTCCTGCCGGTAGGCTAGTATCTTGCCGCGCAAAGTTTTATTAGCTTGTTCTAAGGGAGCCATATAACCTTTAAATAAGCTGTTGATATTAGTAATTTGCTCTTGAAGTGGCTTAACAAAAAACCTCCTTTTTTCTTCTATTTGTTTTTTCGCTTTGGCTATCCAGGAAAGAATATCTGTTGCTTCCTGCAGTCCTTCTTGCCCGTCAACAACAACTGTATTGGCTGCTTGCACTACTTTATTGGTTTCGGCTGATATTTCCTGGACTGCTTGCTCAGGTACAGTCAATTAGTTCAACCTCCTTTACAATTATGTTTTGTTCAGGCGCAGGGAAAGGGTTAAAGTATCTGAATAAAGATAAGGCGTATAAAAAATGCTGGTAATCAGTGTCATGGTCGGTATTGTTTATTTCGTAAGCGTCTTTAGCAACGATTTTTCCTGGTTCATTTTTATCAATGTGCAGAATTATCTTGCGCTTAATCTTTTTCATACCCCCTAGCGCTTCTGTATAAGCTGCAAGCTGTAAGGGCATTTCTGGCCATAAGCTGTTGCTTGTTTTGAAGTCAATTAAGCTTGGTTTGCGGTCGCCTTTTAAGACAGCTACAAGGTCAAACCGGCCTGCATAACCATACAAAGGGTTATAAACTACTTTCTCCACGTGTATTACTTTGCGGACATACGTGAAAAACCAATTTTCATAAGCTTCAACCATGCGTGTAATTGCTTCATCGTTTGAACACCAGGGTAAGCCAAGGTTGACAGCTTCTAAAAGGTCATGCACTCGTGTTCCTAGACTACCTGCTTTATTCATTTGCCGGTCTGCTTCTTCATTGCCCAGCTCGCCACGCCAATGTTCCAGGGCTGGCTTGCGTATGACGCTTAAAACGGTAGTAACAGAAGGGTACAGCTTGCCCTTGATCTGGTAATACCTCATTCTCCCTTTACCCCTAGCCATTGTTTTACTATCTCTGGTGATCCCCAGCAGTCTGCTGGAGCTTCATTGTATAAAAAGCAGCAAATATCGTGTATTTTATCGCGGTTGATATAGTCTGCCCTACTTATAGCTCCCATCAAGTCGTTACTTAATACTGCCATTAAAAAGTCTCCAGGAGCTATCCTGTTCTCTATATACCGTTTCATAGCTTCCCGTATGTGTTCGGGCAAAAGATCATAGTTTATACTCATGGCTACCTCCTAAAAGGACATTCAGTCCCCAGTGCTTCTTCTATAGTTGTTACTTTCGGGTCTATATACTGCACTAGACATTCCCAGTCAGCGTGCGTAATATCTCCGTTTATATCGTATACCTCTTCACCCTCGTATATTTCCCCTCCACAGCCCTGGCAGTAGCACACTATTCTTGCCTCTGCCGGTGGGCCTTGGGAGAATCTATCTAAATTGATGGTCATAGTATCACTCCTTCTGCCCCCTGGCTCTCCAGTCGTGGACGGAGCAGCCTTGACATTCACGCCTTAATTGTGTTAAAATAAGACAACAAAACTACATCAAAAAAGGTTCTAACCTACACCACTACATCAAAAAAGGTTCTAACCTACACCCGCTTGGCACAGCGGGTTTTTCATTCCTCAATGCGCTCCACATCTTCAGGATTAAACTCCACCAAATACATATGGTCCATTTCTACAAGCACTTTACCCCGGTCAATTCCCCAAACTTGTCCAATACCATCAGGAGTTTTGACTTTAATGGCCTCCATTTTCTACCCTCCTTATTTCAAGTTTTCTCTTGCCAGCCTAAAGAAAGCATCCCTATCAATACTATCCCACGCGCTGAACATTGCTTGTCCACAATGGGGGCAGACCCAGTTCGTCATGCTGTACTCACCTCCTTCTGTTCATACTTCGACGTAAGAATTGGAATAATGAGATCCATTAAACTAATAGGTAACCCCTTTTCGTTGTCTACTTTCCTTTTTACTATTTGATAATTTTCATTTACCTTTATTGTGGTTTTCATGTTAAGTTGATGCTTAATCATAAAAGCGTTACCTACCTATTGCTTTTTTCTCTTCTTCTTGCTTTTTTCTCTTCTTCATGTTTTATGAAGTTTGTTGGCAAAAAAATTTCGGAAATTTCCTTCCCCAAAATATTAGCGATTAAAAACATCTCATTAGCTTTAAACTGCGTTACGCCTTGCTCCTTGTTTATATAAGTGCGAACATCGACTCCCAGCTTATCTGCCATCTCTTTTTGAGTGATCCCGTGATACCTTCTCCAGGAAATTAATTTCTTTTGCACCATATTTCACCTCGCCTTGACTTCATTATACATGAAGCTAAAAAAATTGTCAACAACAATTTTCAGTAATTATGAATATAGTTGTTTACAATTTCATGAAACGTGGTATACTAAGTATGAAAGGAAGGTGACAAAATGACAGAAAAAAATATCTCTAAATATATTGGACGGCGGATTAAGTATTATAGAGAGCAAAAGGGGTTGACTCAAAAGGAACTGGGGGCACTAGTCGGCATAAAGCATAACACTATATCTTCTTATGAAAATGCTACAAACAAACCAGATCAGAATATTTTATTTTCCCTTGCCCAAGCATTGAACATAGGCATTGATGAACTTTTCCCACCAATAAAGGATAGTTTGCCCATTAAAGAAGAACCAGAAGCTTATAGCGCCGGTAGCATAGTTATGCTTCCTATTGTGGGCCATATTTCATGCGGAGAGGGAATCATTGCCTATGAAAGCATTAAAGGTTACGAACCCGTACCCAAAGAGTGGGTACGAGGCGGAAAGTATTTTTTACTCCGCGCCAAGGGCGACAGCATGATCGGGGCAAGAATTCACGAAGGGGATCTTTTGCTTATCCGTGAACAGCCAGAGGTCGAAAACGGAGAAATTGCTGTTGTTTTAATTAACGATGGCGAAGCAATTTTAAAAAGAATATATCGGAGCGATAGGCAGCTGGTGCTTCAATCCGAAAAGGCGGGATACGCATAATAAATAATTGTTTTAATCGAATCCTGCACTTGCCCGGGAAATGAAAAAAACCGGGACCCGAAGGCCCCGGCAAATGTATGTGTAGGAGGTTAGGTCTTTACTCAAAGATAATATCCCTAATCCGGTCCAGTTTCTGCTGTAATTCTTGATTCTTTTGTCTTAACTGCTCAAGTTCTTTTTTTAACTGTTCTGTATCATCTACTTTAGGAACTTCTGTAGCCAAAAGCCCGTTCAAGTAATCGCGTACAATACTATTCCCATAATTTGGATTAGGCGCCCACTTGCCGCCTAATTCTTCTACATATCGGACAGTACCGGCCCAGGACAGGGACTTTACTACATAGTATCTTCCATGTGGCTCGCCAATAGGATTAAGGCCAACATAAGCGCAAATATGATTAAAATGCGCCCTCACCCCTTCCTCTGGTGTCGGGAACGATTCATGGTCCTCTGGTTTATCTCCGGTTGCATTTTTTGTCTTAACACCACACCAGTTGTTCTGCTCAGGTTTGACGGCGCCTCCGTACCGCCCAAACGCCGTTTCCTTCGCCGCCTGGCAGTAGGCGACTTCGGGCCGGATGCCAATGGCATGGCCTATCTCCCAGTATGCCGGGGCAATGTCGATGAAACGCTGGTGGGCTTTCCGGCCCCGGGCCCACTCCTGGGCCTGTGCTACCGTTGCCTGCGGAGTTCCTAGGATAGATGTGCCCTGCGTACCTTTTTTTTCCAGGTCCAGCGCATTTACAATACCCTCAAGCATGGCATTTACAAGTTTTATCCTAAAATCTTTGTTCCTAAGTAGATCTGCATCTTCTTTATTTGAGATAAATCCGTTTTCAACAAGCACTGCTGGCATCTTTGTTTCTCGCAGCACCTGGAAGTTGGCCGTTTTCATGCCTCGGTTAGCACGGCCAGCGTTTAACCAAACCGCGGAAAGTTTGGTATGGATAGCTTTTCTTATGTTGGCCGTTTTTTGTGGTGCTGTGGGGTATATAAAGTCCTCGTAACCATTAGCGGAAGTATTGGTATGGCCGTTTATGTGAATAGAGAAATATAGGACTGCTCCCCAGGCGTTTGCTTCCTTAGTCCTGTCTCCATTGGCCACATAAACGTCTTTATCTCGCGCTAGCTTAACCTGGCAGTTATAATTTTCGAGCTCCTTAGCCAGCCTCAAGGCTAAATCCAGGACAACATCTTTTTCTTGCAAACCGTTACCTGTTGCGCCTGGGTCTTTCCCACCGTGGCCCGGGTCAATAAATATTTTCACTCCTTACTCACCTCCCCCTTCTCCTTTAAAATCTCAACAGCATGGGATATAATTGGCGGTACTGGTAATCCTATTCGTCCTGAATTTTCGATGATACTCAAAAGCTCATTTGCAAGATAGAAGAATATTGCTGCATCCCTAATAATCTGTGTCCCTGCCGCCTGGTCTGCTAAATGCGCCACGGCCACCATGACAAAGATAAAGACTTTTTTTGCTATTCCTTTTAGGCCAACTTCTGAAGCTAGTTTTCCCTCTATGCCGGCAGCCACAAAACCTGTAATGTAATCAATTATTACAAAGGCTAATAAGATCTCCAGCAGTGAGGACCACCCCCCAAACAAACAAGAGGCGGTCCCGCCGCCTATTGCTACGATGCTCTTGAAAATAGATTCTGCGTTTAGATTCACTCTTACACCCCCATTCCAAAGATAAAAGGCGGGACTTTAGCCCCGCCTTTAGTTCATTGGGA